>Ga0207667_10005249_pt1 | contig 15809 bp, 15 predicted proteins | sample KBSCornC52_FD_184301 | JGI IMG/M metagenome (GOLD analysis project Ga0207667, IMG submission 184301) | Corn rhizosphere microbial communities from Kellogg Biological Station, Michigan, USA - KBS Corn C5-2 (SPAdes) (version 2) | ecosystem: Host-associated > Plants > Roots > Rhizosphere > Soil ... | reverse complement strand
GTTGCGATGCAGAAAACTCAGCCGCTCGTCGGAGTTCCTGCGATTACATTGCTCCAGGCACCAAGGGTTGATATCGACCCCTGTGATCTCTGCATGCGGCAGGTAACGAGCAAGGGAGAAGACCTCATCGCCAGTTGAACAGCCGAAACACAGGATTCTCGGCGCCTGCAAAGGCGCCAGTCGTTTCTGACATTCCGTAAAGAGTTCCGGATACCGATCGTCGCACGATGCCGTTTCTGCCTGAAATTGCTGATCTTTGTAGAGCACATGTGTCAGCACCTGGGACCGGATTCTGGGACTCGAAAGAAATCGACGCGCCGAACCGAGCGCCTTTACAGTGCGATAGCAGAGATGAACGACTGGATTAGCGGAGCGGCCTGCCTTCTCTATAAGCCCCCGCACTGCCTTCACCATGCCTCCTTCACAGTGCCCTCCCAAGCGCCTCGAACCGCTCTCCCCACTCCGAATCAGGATATAAAAGAGCCCGCTCCCGCGCGGGCCGCTATCACAACTTGCCCGATCGTGCAACCCTCTTCAAATTCGCTTCATCCGATGTTCGCACGGGCACGACTTCGACAGGCACGACTTTCCATATAAAAAGAGGAGTCATATCAATGACTTTCCGCAAGCAGCTTTTCGCCTTCTTCCCGGCTATGTTGGCGTTTGCATGCACTCCCTTCAGTTTCGCAGATTCCAGTTGCGCAAACGTAGGGACGCCGGTCAACGGACTTGTCAAAATAACCTGCAACTTCATCTACAACCAACCCACTACCCATTTCGACCTGTTCGCCCTCATGACACAGAACGGGGCTAGCCTGGCAGCTAATGATTTCGTTACCGGCTACACAGTGGTGATCAACGGCGACCCGGCAACACTCGCGGATAATGCAACCGGGTTGTTCAATACTTCGCTCTGGGAAGCAGTTCTCTTCAAAGAACCGAACGATCCAAACGGGCCCCTGTTCAGCGATATGCTCGATGTCTTCTGGCCTGGGAATTTCCCGTCCGGGAGTACCGTGCAGAGCTATAACGCAACAATATTCGGCGCGTTACCAGGATTTTCGGATCGAGCGTTCTTTGTCCAGGCCACCGGCTCGCAAACTGTCATAGGTGCGGGCACAAACGTCGTCCTGAACTTTTTTACTGCGCCCAGCGCAGCAGCAGTGACACCGGAACCGAATCCCGTATTGCTGACCGGAACCGGGCTGCTGGCATTGGCAATCTGGGTCGGATTCAGGCGGAGCCGGAACGAGATATTGGAACACTGAGGGATATCTCTCCGAAATTCGTCGAAGAAGAGCCGGCACGCTAAGTGTCGGCTCTTCTTATCGATGAGGCCGATTTAGTAACGTCGAGGGTCACTGGACGGTATGCCTTTCAGCTGCCAAATAGCCGACCGCCGTGTGATAAAGTTACAGTAGCTTTTTTAGTACTAGAGGCGTTAAACGAAACGAACCAACTCGCGTTGGACTTGTCTTTTAGGTCTGACGCATCAAATACAAAGTCGAGTTAGCGCGTCAGACTCCGCCATGAACGAGACAAACAGGAGACTTTAGGATGAACAGTTTGAAGAACTCGCCCATGACAGCCAAGAAGCTTTGGACAGAGCCTGCCGTTACGGTGATTGATCTTCGGTCGGCACGCAATGGCGCACCCGCTACGGTCAGCGACAGCGGCGCCAACAACAGGAGCTAATCCACAGTTGCTTTGATTCATGTCTGCGATCAGTCTGTTTTGGAGTATTTCGAATGGGCCGATCGCAGAGAACTCGCACGCCCGGATGCTTGCAGCTCTCCCTTCCTATGGGCCCGAGGGTCAGGCGTTTTGGAGTGACCGTCGGATTGCTTTCGGAGTCAATCTCTCTTCCTCTCTACCCGAAGACGAATTTGAAAAACAACCGGTCTGGAGTCCTGACGGTTCTGCTTGCCTCGTCGCTGACGTGAGGCTGGACAACCGTGTCGATCTGGCGCGGGAACTCGGCCTCACTGGCGCGGAAAAACTCCCTGATTCTGCGTTCCTTATGGCGGCGTGGCTCAGGTGGGGATCGGCATGCCTGGATCACCTGATTGGCGCCTTCGCGTTCGCGGTCTGGACCCCTGCCAAGCAGGAGGTCTTCGCCGCTCGGGATCACGCTGGCGAACGCCCACTCTTCTACCACCGAGGGGGGGATTTTTTCGCTCTGGCCTCAATGTACAAAGGGCTTTTGGTCCTGCCCATTTCGCGCGAACTTCGCGAACCGTACGTAGCCGATTGGATCGGCTGTCTTAAGCCTGAGTGGTCCCTGACTTTCTACAAAGACATCAGCCGACTGCCCCCCGGGCACTTTCTTCGAGTAACGCCTGACGGTCTTTCCATAACTCAGTATTGGACTGCGGCCAATGCCAGACCTGTCCGATTTAAGAAGGATGCGGAATACGCCGAAGCACTTCTCGAGATCTTCGACCGAGCCACCGAAACGCGGCTCCGCAGCACTCACCCCATCGGATCGCTGCTAAGCGCCGGACTCGACAGTTCCTCGGTAACCGCGTCAGCCGCTCACCTGCTGGAGAGACATGGGAAACGGTTGACTGCATTCACCTCTGTTCCCCGGCCCGGGTTCAACGGTACTGCCCCGCTCGGTTTTTTCCCTTCCGAAGGTGCAGGAGCAGCAGCGGTTGCAAGCAGATATCCGAACATCGACCACTTGCTCGTCGACTCAAGCGGCTACGACTTTCTCTCGACCATGCGCCGATGGGTGGACGCACTCGATGAACCAACACCTGCCGCCGTTAATCTCCTGTGGCTCACAGCCATTTTCGATCAGGCGAAGCAGAGGGGCATTCGCGTGTTGCTGGAGGGTGCCGAAGGAAATATAACGTTCAGCTACAACACCTGGAGCCCTCTAGCAAGCTACTTCCGCCGTGGGCGCTGGATTACCCTCGCTCGGACGATCGAGGGGCTGAACAGCAGCGGAGCCCTGGCACGCCGTTCTGCTTTCCGGCTGACGCTCCAGGCATTCACCCCGCGCTGGCTGAGGCGCATGCGTATTCCTCAGTCCAGTCGCAACAGCCTGGCCGCATGTCTCGCAGCTCGCACTCTGATGGACCGTTACAAAATGGGCGAGAGAATATTCGATACATTCCATCCTTCCGCTTCAACACCGCAGCAAGAGCACAGCGCCTTGATTGAAGGTTATGACCAAGGCCCCTACCACGCCGGACTGGAGGCTGCAAATCAAATCGAAGTACGCGATCCCACCGCAGACAAGCGACTCTACGAATTCTCGTTTGCTATTCCACCAGAACAATATCTCGCAGGCGGACAATCCCGCTCGCTCGCGCGTCGGGCCATGAAGGATCGCCTGCCACAGGAGACACTTTCGAACTACCTGCGGGGGCTCCAGGGCGCAGACTGGTACTCCATCATGGGTCAGTCTCTCGAGGCCCTCCGCGACGAAGTCGCCCTCATACATCGCTCACCGGCGGCTCGTGAGGCCTTAGACTTACGGGCTATGGAGGAATTGCTCGATACCTGGCCGACCTCCAACTTCGAAGCTCCCGATGTATACCCGCGCTGGCATTTCTGGCTCACCCGCGCTATCAGCATGGGATATTTCCTGCGCACACACGACCCTGCAACCGCCGACCTTTCACGTATCGTGACACTCGGGTGAATTAGCATCGCACAGTGTCCTCACCTGAGCTCAAGTCGATCGGACCAGTCCGCACTCTGTTCTACGGGCCATTTCGAATCGATTCCGACATAGATATTCCGGAGCTGCGAAACCTGAGCGGCTCGGGTGAAAGAGTTGTGTCTCTGCGTAGCGGCGGAATACCTGCCGGGCTGCTCGCCCCGGATTTCACGAGCTCCGCCGTCCAGCTCAAGGCAAACGAATTCCTCCTCCACATCGACGCAGTCGCTCGCTACTACGTCGCCAATGGCAACGAAGTGCGCGTGGAGAGCGTGCCCGGGGTGTCCGCCTCCGACGTCTCGACCTACCTGCTGGGTTCCGTCTTCGGAGCACTCTGTCACCAGAACGGTCTGCTGCCACTACACGCTAGCGCCATCGCGCAGGGCGACCGCGTTACAGCCTTCCTCGGAGACTCTGGCGCGGGCAAATCAACTCTTGCTGCGTGGCTCGGCCGCCGCGGGCACAGCATCGTATCCGACGACATCTGCCTGCTCGATCCCTCGGACCCCGCCAATCCATGCGTCATTCCCGTCGCCGGCTGGCTCAAGCTCTGGAATCAGAGCCTGGAACACCTGGGTCAGACCCCCGACGAGCGCCACCGCGTCTTTTCCACAGATGACAAGTACCGCGTGTTCCTGCCACCCGCTGGCAATGTCAACCGCCGCCTTGCCCGGCTCGTCTTCCTCGAGCGCGCGGACAGCGCAGACGCCGCCCCCGAGCTCACGCCCATCTCGATTCCCGAAGCGATCGCCGCACTGATGGACATGACTTATGCCGTTTATATCCCCGTCCTCACCGGGCAGCAGCCGCGCATCTTCAAGGAATGCGCCATCCTCCTGCGCCACGCAAAGCCTTATCGCCTGAGGCGGCCGTGGGCGCTGGAGCGCACAGATGATGTGCTCGACCTGCTCGAGCGCGAGCTGCTCGAACACGCGCCGGAGCACACTTGATTTGCGCGCCTATTTGAGCTTCTTCGCAAAATGGAAGCTGGTTACACGCATCCGCTCGCGGAAGTAGAACGCGTGCGCCTCCTGCCGGTGCGTTCCGGAATCCAGGCTGAACGTCTCGCAGCCCTGCTCCCGCGCACGCGCCTGCAGCCACTCGAGCATGGCCTTGCCGTATCCAAGCGAGCGCCGGGTTTCATCGGTGACCAGGTCGTCAACATACATGGTGCGGCCCGTAGCAAGCACCTCCATTACGCGAAAACCGGCCGCTGCTACCACCTCTCCGGCATCCTGCACGTACGCAAGCTGATATCCCTCCGCCTGCTGCTGTTGAACACGCGGCACGAACTCCGACTCTCCCACATGCGGCCGCAGAAAGGACATCACACGAAAGCAGCGCTGAATCTCCACCGGCGTCTCCGCCATACGAATCTCAAACACGCCTACCAGCCCTTCTGCTCGCGTAGCCGCGTGATGTGCGCGACATGGTGTCTCGAGTGCCACGCATACAACTGCGTCAAAACATCCACAGTCAATGGCCCGTTCTCCGGATGCTTTACGCCGCGCGCCCACTGCTCGTCCGTCAGGCTGTCCAGCACCATCACCCAGCGCGCGTGCAGACTCTCCAGCAGGTCCAGTGACCAGCCCACCGGTGCGCCCGTGGAATCGCGCAGCATCGCCCAGCCTTTCTCATCGTAAGGCTTGATTGTCGGCCAATCCTCTGTAAGCGCCAGCCGCAGACGCATGAATGCGTTCATGTGGCTGTCCCCGATGTGATGCACGGTCTGCCGCACGGTCCAGCCGCCCTCGCGATACGGCGTGTCCAACTGCTCGCGATCCAGACCCTTGACTGCGGCTTTGAGCAGTCCGGGCATCGCCGCTATGGCCGCAATCGCGACCGCGCGGTCCTGTGCCGATACGCTCTCCGGCCGCTTGAATCTTCCAATCGGGTACCTCGGGTCGATCTCCTGCACAGTGCTGCTCATCGTGCCTCCGTGTTATGTCTGGATTGGTATGGAAAGCAAGCTATCACAGGACGCACTGGCGACAGCTGAACCTCGTTCCGCCTCACATCCAACCCGTATGCGTTTCGGCATGTTGCTCGGGGCTGTGCTGGCGTTCTCCCTCGCTTCATTCGCCCAGTCGAAACCCGCCACGCACACCTACACCGGCTTCGACGCCAACGAGTACCCCGGCGACGCACTGCTTCCGACTCTGCACAAGCAGTTCGCCTTCACAGGCTTTTGGCTCAACAATCCTCCCGGCGCCGACCACAACCCGTGGACCGGTAAGCGCAATGTTCTGATCAGGAACGGCTTCGGTTTCCTCGTAGTCTTCAATGGGCGGCTGGACAAGGAGATCCTGGCCGCTGCAAAAAAGGGTACCAGGCCCGCAGTCCTCGGCCGTGCAGACGCGGCGAACGCGGTGGCCGCCGCTCGCCACGAGGGCTTCCCGCCCGGCACCATCATCTTCATCGATCAGGAAGAAGGCGGACGCATGCTCGGCGAGCAGGCAGCCTACCTCCTCGGATGGACCGAAGCCGTCGCGGCCAGCAACTACCGGCCAGGCATTTACGCCAGTGGCCAGCCGGTCGATGATGGCAAAGACGATCACGGCCGCCCCGTCACCATCACTACGATTAGTGACGTTCGTCAGCAGATCGCCGCAAAGCACCTGCACCCGGTCGCCTTCTGGGTCGCGCAGGACGCCTGCCCGCCTGCGCCTGGTTGTGTCGTCAAATCGTCAGCCCCTTTCCCTGAGACCAGCGGCACACTTGATGCCATCGCCTGGCAGTACGCACAGTCGCCCCGTCGCAAAGAGATCACCCGAGCCTGCGCGGCCACCTACAACCGCGACGGCAACTGCTACGCTCCCGGGCTCACCACCTTTGAGCTCGATCTCAGTAGCTCCACCTCACCCGACCCGTCCCACGGACGCTGAGATAACCTGCCGCCAAGCAGAGGCTTGCGGTTTCTCCGGCGCCCGCGTCGCGAAAGTACCCGCCGCGCAGACACTCCCGCAACGAACTGTTTCATAGCAGAGCTCGTCTAACCTGAGCATTGCCGAAGCTCAAACGGCCTCGGAGGGCTCCCCGAACGAAGTATTCTGCCTATGGATCAGCCCCACACTACTGAAGCTCTTATTATCGGAGGCGGCCCTGCCGGTCTGGCCGCCGCGATCGCACTCCGCCAGCGCGACATCGACTGCACTGTGGTCGAAGCGCGCGCTTCAGCCATCGACAAGGCGTGCGGCGAAGGCCTAATGCCCGACTCGCGCGAAACACTCGCTCAGCTCGGGATTGCACTCACCGCTTCCGACGGGCACCTCTTCCACGGTATCCGCTTCGCCAACGCCGTACACAGCGTCGAGGCGCACTTTCCAGATGGTGCGACGGGGGTCCCGGGCGAGCTTGGCTCGCTGGGATTGGCTGGCATCGGAGTCCGCCGAACTCGTCTGCATGCATTGCTCAGCGAGCGCGCCCAGCAGGCAGGAGCGACCCTGCTCTTCAACACTCGCGTTCAGCTCCCCGGCATCGAGCACAGCACCCGCGACGCCGAGCGCTTCCAGACCGCCACCATCAACGGCGCGCCGGTCCGGTTTCGATATCTGATCGGTGCGGATGGCCAAGCCTCTTCCGTGCGCAAGTGGGCAGGCCTCGACTGCACGCGCAAGAGCTCCGTCCGATACGCGTTCCGTACCCACTACTGCGTTGCTCCGTGGAGCGACTGGGTCGAAATCCACTGGGGACGTGGCGGCCAGCTCTACATCACGCCCGTCGCGGCCGACTGCGTCTGCGTCGTCTACATCACACGCGACCCCCGCTGCGATCGCGCCACTATTCTTACAAATTTCCCCGAAGTGGCTGCACATCTCGCGGGGGCTGAAATCGCCAGCCCCCAGCGCGGAGCCGTTACCGCTACTCGCAAGCTCCGCAGCGTCGCCACCGAAACAGTCGCCCTCATTGGCGATGCATCCGGCTCCGCTGATGCCATTACCGGCGAAGGCCTCGCCATCAGCTTCCGCCAGGCGCTCGCGCTTGCGGATTCCATTGCCGCGGGCTCGCTCGACCAGTACCGCACGGCACATCCCAGGCTCGGCCAGCTGCCGCATGCCATGGGCGCGCTGATGCTCACGCTCGACCGCTGGCCCGCACTCCAGGCCGGCACTCTCCGCACACTCGCCCACACGCCCATGGTCTTCCGCGAACTGCTGCAAGCGCACATGGGCAATCGCAAGCTCCCCAGGGTTTTGCTCCGCCACGGCCCCGCGTTTGGCTGGCGATTTTTCACCGGGAGAGCGACGGCGTGAAAGCAATCTGCGCCAGCCTCTCCATCGCCGTTCTGCTTACCGCAAATGCGGTCGCTCAAGCTCAACCGAAGTCCGGCCTTCTCCAGTTCAAGCTCGACCCGGCCACCACCTCCATCCACTGGACTCTCAGCGCCACAGCCCACAGCGTGCACGGCACCTTCAGGCTTACGAGCGGAGAGTTCCAGATCGATACCGCCACCGGCAACGCCTCCGGCCTCGTCGTCATCGATGCCACCAGCGGCGAGAGCGGCAACTCCACCCGCGACCGTCGCATGCACCGCGAGATCATCGAAAGCGACAAATTCCCCACCATCACCTTTCGCCCCACACACGTCAATGGAAAGGTCGACCTTACCGGCCCTGCCCCCATCACCGTCCCTGTCGAGGGAATCTTTAACCTCCATGGCCAGGATCACCCGCTCCAGCTCTCGCTCGACCTGCGCAACAGCGGCAACGCCGTCGCTGTCGAGACGCGCTTCGAGATTCCCTACGTCGCCTGGGGTATGAAGGACCCCAGCACCTTTTTCTTCCGGGTCGACAAGCAGGTGCACATCGACCTCACTACCGCCGCTGTACCTCTTCCCGCACAGGCGCATTCGCCAGCGGCTTCTTTGTCCCGCTAAACTTGAAATAATCTGATGCGGCTTGCTCTCGCCATCGTGCTCGCGTTCGCGTTCGCGTCCTCCGCACTCGCACAAACACCTGCGACTCAGGATGCCCAGCCTGTTGGGAACTCCACCACTACCCTCACCAGCCGGTCCAACCTCGTCCTCGTCCCGGCCCTCGTTCGCGATAAAAAAGGCGAGCTCATCTTCTCCCTCAAGGCCGAAGACTTCGTCCTCACCGACGACGGCGTTCCACAGAAGCTGCATCTCGAGGAGGACACCGGCGCCGAGCCTCTCGCCCTCGTCGTCTGCATTGAGGGCGGCGGAGCTGGCGTCGACCAGCTTGAGAAATACAAGGCGCTCGAATCCATGCTCGAGACCGTCGTTGGCGCCGTGCCGCATCGGATTGCTGTCGTCGGCTTCGACAGCGCCCCCGTCCTCGTGCAGGACTTCAGCACCGACACCACAAAGGCCGAGCAAGCCATTCACGCCCTGATCGTCGACAACGGCGGCGATGAAAAGGCAGCCATCCTGGACTCCCTCAATTTCTCGGTCGATCTCCTGCGCAAGCAGCCCATCCAGTACCGCCGCGCCATCCTGCTAGTCTCCGAAACTCTGGACCGCGGCAGCAAGACCCGCCTCGACGAAGCCGTCCGCGCCATCAGCGACACCAATACCGCCATTTACAGCATCGGCTTCTCCACCACAAAATCGGAGGCTTTGGTCGAAACTGCCAAGCTCTCCTCCAGCCAGCCCGGTCCCGCCCATGGCTGCTTCAGCCGCGACCCCAACGACCCAAACGTCGACCTCTCGAAGAGCGCCGCGAAACAGTCACTTGACTGTGCCGCCATCCTGGCTCCGCCCCTGCGTATTGCTCAGATCGCCTTTATCGCGCTGCGGGACGCGCTCTCAAAGAACGTCCCCGAAACCGTCGCCAGGCTTACCGGCGGTGAGTACTACAAGCTCGGGAGCCAGAAAACCTTGGAGCGCGATCTCAGCACCATCGCCAATCACATCCCCAACCGCTACATGCTCAGCTTCCAGCCGCAGTCGCCGCATCCCGGCTTCCACGCCATCTCTCTCACCACACCCAACTACGTCGGCCTCAAAGTTTCCGCCCGCAGCGGTTACTGGATCGACGAACCTGCCAACTCCGCCGAACCCAAGCCGTAAATTCTTCCGCGTCCACCGTCGCGCATCCGTTCTTTTGAATCGTCATTCTGACTTACAAAATCAGAAGCTCCGTATCCCGTAACCCACATGACACAGCCCGCCTTTCATCTGCCCGACGCAATCGCCCTCCTCCGCCGCACCCCCGCGTCCCTCGATGCCCTTCTCCGCGGGCTGCCTGATTTCTGGACCATCGCTACCGAAGGTCCCGACACATGGAGTCCCTATGACATAGTCGGCCACCTCATCCACGGCGAGTACACCGACTGGGTCCCACGTGCCCGCCACATCTTCGAGCACGGCGACTCCGTACCCTTTCCGCCCTTCGACCGCACCGCGCAGTTCACCGAAAGCCGCGGCAAGACGCTCGGTCAGCTTCTCGACGAGTTCGCCACCGCCCGCGCCGACAGCCTCGCCACCCTCGACTCGCTCAACATCAAGCCCGAAGACCTAACGCGCCGCGGCCTGCACCCGAAGCTCGGCCCCGTCACGTTAGGTCAGCTCCTCGCCACCTGGACCGCCCACGACCTCACCCATATTCACCAGATCTCCCGCGTCATGGCCCTCCAGTACCGCGACGCGGTCGGGCCCTGGACCGCCTTCCTCGGCGTCATGCAATGCACTGGCCACAGCAGCTAGCGTATCCAGGCGATCAAATCACCGGAGTAGCATGTCTCCAAGTTGCAAGGAGACACATTTATGTGCATCGCTCCTGCTCTGAAAACTCTGCTGCTGCCGCTGAGTCTTTCCGTTTCGGTACTACTGGAATCGCACGTTCGAGCGACACCAACTATTCCAAGCAACAGCCACTCTTCAATCGTTTACGTCAATCGGGAGTACGGGTTCCGGTTTTCTCTTCCTAAAAAGTGGAAACGCTACTCCGTAACCGTAAGAAGGACGGAAGGCGATTTTGGAAAAGTGATGCCCGCGTATATCACCATCCGGAATCCCTCCTGGACGAGGCAGGATCCGCATGAAGACATCCCTGTCATGGTCTTTGCAATCGACGCTTGGCCAAACGTAGCAAACGGGACCACAAGTGTCAGTGCGGCCCCTATTCCACCTCAAGAACTCAGCCGCAACAAGCGCTACGTCTTCGCACTCCCTCCCCGCTACAACTACGACTTCAGCATCGGCTGGGAAGAAGTTGAGAAGATAATGAAGAGCAAGCCTCTGCGCGCGTTCGATTGATAAGTGTTTCCGCGGCTAGCTACCGCCAGCGAGGCGTAAAATAGTTATGTGCCTCTTCCTCTGGCGTCTCCCACCTCCGACCACAAGCGTTACTTCATCGAAAAGCTGGGCATCTCTGAGCGCCTGATGGAGCGCTGTCTCGGTGAGGCGCTTTCCGCCGGCGGCGATTACGCCGACCTCTACTTCGAGTCCGTCACCTCCACCTCCCTGGGCATCGACGAGTCCCTCGTCAAATCCGCCTCGCAGGGCATCAGCGTCGGCTGCGGCATCCGCGTCGTCTCCGGCGAGCGTACCGGCTACGCCTACACGGACGACCTCTCCTCCGATCGCCTCCTTCGCGCCGCCCGCACCGCAGCTCTCATCGCCAGCGGCCCGGCAAAGGAGCAGATGTCCGGCTTCCGCCACACATCGGACGAGCCGACCCTCTATCCCATAGCCGGGGCAACGGCCGATGCCGAAATAGCCGCAAAGCTCGCCCTTATCCAGCGCGCCGACAGCGCCGCTCGAGCCTTCGATTCTCGTATCATTCAGGTTCGCGCCAGCTTTTCCGACGAGCTCCGCCGCATCCTCATCGCCGCCTCTGACGGCACGTTTGCCTCCGACACCCAGCCGCTCGCACGCCTCAATGTCTTCGTCATCGCCCGCGATGCCGCCGGCGACAACGGCGCTGGCGCTACGACACGCGGCACCTCCGGGGGCGGCGGCCGAGTCACCCTGGATTTCTTTGAGGGCCCTCAGTCCCCCGAACACTACGCCCGAGAAGCCGCCCGTACAGCCATTCTGCAGCTCGGCGCCGTCGCGGCCCCTGCCGGCGAGATGCCTGTCGTCCTCGGTCCCGGGTGGCCCGGCGTGCTGCTGCATGAGGCCGTCGGCCACGGCCTGGAAGCCGACTTCAATCGCAAGAAGACCTCCGCCTTCGCCGGCCTCATCGGTCAGAAGGTCGCCAGCGAGAAGGTGACGGTGGTCGACAACGGGCGCATGCCCAACCGCCGCGGCTCCATCAACCTCGACGATGAGGGCAATCCCACGCAGGAGACCGTGCTCATCGAGAACGGCATTCTCAGGGGCTACCTCTCCGACAAGCTCTCCTCTAGGCTGATGGGCACGCCCAACACCGGCTCCGGACGCCGCGAGAGCTACCATCACATCCCCATGCCGCGCATGACCAACACCTACATGCTCGCCGGCGAGGATGATCCAGCCGACATCATCAAGTCGGTTCCGCGTGGCCTTTATGCGGTCAACTTCGGCGGCGGCCAGGTGGACATCACGAACGGCAAATTCGTCTTCTCCGCCTCCGAGGCCTACCTCATCGAGGATGGCAGGGTCACGCGTCCCGTCAAAGGCGCCACCCTCATTGGCAACGGCCCCGAAGCGCTCAAGTACGTCTCTATGGTCGGCAACGACCTCGCCCTCGACGAGGGCATCGGCACATGTGGCAAGGCCGGGCAATCGGTGCCCGTCGGAGTCGGCATGCCAACAGTAAGGCTCGACCGCATGACGGTCGGCGGAACAGGACAATAATCATGGCAACAGCCGAACGCGAAATCAAGCTCTACGAATGCGAAGTGAAACGGCGCCGTGTGAAAGCAGGTGGCGGGTATGAACCTTTCTGGAAGGTAAAGTCCGTGGCCGACGCCCTCATGGACGCCGATACCGAGTTCCGCTGCAAGGACTGTGCCGGCGAGGTCAAGCTCTTCCGCACCCACAAAACCGGCGGCCCTGCGCCCCACGCCGAACATAAAAGCAAAGCGGACTCCGAGTACTGTCCGGCCGGCATGTACTTTCAGAAAGCCACCGACGGCCGCGAGCCACGCCCCTCCGCCCACCCCGTCCAGTAGCGTCCCTTTGAGGGCAACAATCCGGCCCGCTGTTGGTTGTCATTCCGAAATGGGAATCCGCTTTCGTCTTGGCGCAGGCAAGAACAGCTCGGGTGCCCCATCCTTCGCGAAGCGAAGGGTGGGATGTAAACCTCACACCTCCACCGCAACCACTTCGTGATCCCGGATCGAAGGCACGCTCACACTCAGCGTCCTACCCTCGCGCGTGACCACCGCATCCTGCTCGCTCGCCAGCAGCCGCACGCGCTTCGCCTCCATCCTATCCGGCATCGTCACCTTGACCCTATGCGGCCCAACGGAAAAGAAGTCCCGGTACGGCCCTTTCATCGCCATCGGATTCGTCAGGTTCACTAGATGAATCGTGATTGCCCGCGAGTTCCGCCAAGCCGTCACATCCAGCAGCCCCGGCCCCTCGACTTCTACAACCCGCGGTTCATTGTGTGCCCATAGCAGAGCATTCCGCATCATCTTCAGGTGGTCGCCGCTCAGCACCTCCCAGAACGTCCGGTCGATGTCAAACGGGAAGTACGCCACGCGCCCACCCACCTGCCGCATATACAAGCAGGACACATCCGTTTTCCCCACCCGCGGATAAACCTTCTCCATCGGCAGGTCCGGATAGCTGGGGATCAGCGTAAACGGCGTCTGCGCAAACTTCTCCCGCGGCGTTACATCTACACGCGCCACCCCGTTGATCACCCGCGGCGCATCTTCCAGCCCCGTAAACAGCGGACTTCCCGCCGCCGCCTCATGCTCCAGCCGGATGTACGAGTTCTGCATTCGATCTTCAGTCTTGCCCGCCCAGTCCACGCCGAACAACTCCGCCAGCCCGAAATTCTTTCTCCGCGCACCCCACTCATTGCACAAGCTCGTCTCGTTCGTCGCGACCACATTCCCACCCCGCGCCACGAACGCCCGTATCTGCTCACACTGGGAATCGCTCATCGCCACGAGATTCGGCAGAATCAGTGTCCTGTACTTCGCCAGGCCCGCGCTTCCCAGCAACCGGTCATGCACCATCTCAAACGGAATTCGCGATTCCACCAGCGCCTGGTACCAACCCAGCGAGGCGTCCTCCGCCTTCGCCCGTGCCGCGTACCAGTTCGTCTGCTGCGAGTACACGACAGCCACACGCGACATCGGCTCCCGCGCGGTCAGGTATGCGTCGTTCTTCTCAGTCCACAGGTACAGGTCTTCAATCTCGCTCAGCCATCTTTGGTCCCTGAGCGTTCCCGAGAACTTCGTGAACCAAGGCCGCATGCCGTTCGCAATCGCTTCCAGCGCCCAGATGCGAATCTCCGCATTGCTGGTCACGCTATCCTTCCACCGGTAAGGCTCCTCCAGCCCGATGCCGAACAGTCCGATCACCGGCTTCTCGCCCATCGTCGCCCGATACTCCTTCGCCGACTTGCCCACCAGCCACGGCGCCTCCAGCCCATGCCTCGCCTGCCGGTCCGCGGCCAGCATCGGAGCCCGCCTGCTCGTCTCCACCGCATCAAGCGGACTCGATGCACCGCTCCCATTGTTCGGCACAATGCTCGACACCGGATTGATCGCCCGAATCTCTCCGTTCCACAAGTCCAGCACCTCAATCAGCCGCTTCCGTCTCCACTCCAGAAACGCACGCCTGGTCGGGTCGTTTGAATCCCGCGCGCGCGGCAGCTCCAGCCCCGTCGCTTTCTTGAAATTCGCGCGACAACTCTGGCAGTAGCAGTCGCCGGACCCATCCCAACGGTTCATGAAAATTCCGTCCGGCCGGTATTTCGTCATGATCTCGTTGTGTACCGCCGTCATGAAGTCGAAGTTGTAGGACCCCAGCGCGCACGTCACCCACATCTCGGGCGACGCCCAGTGCCTCCGCGGCTCTCCGTCCGCCGTGACGGCAATCCATTCTGGGTGCGCCGCCTTCGCGTCGTCATACGTCGCATGCGGGTCTGTCCGCACCAGCACCGACATGCCCTGCTTCCGGCAGCCCGAGACCAGTTCTCCCAGCACATCCCGCCCTCCCAGCCAGGCGCTCCGGTGATGGAACGGCACTTCCGTCGGGTAATACGCCACGCATCCGCCGCCGCTCAGGCACACCCCGTCAGACCGGGTCCGTTTAAAATAATCCAGCCAGAACCCCACATCCAGGTGTGCTGGGTCGTCCTCCGTCAGTGTCAACTGCGCCCACCGCATCACTCGTGAAGCCCACTCCGGCGCCACATCGAACACCGGCCCCTGTACCGCCTCGGCCCACACAGCCCGTGCCCCAACCCCACCCACCACTCCCGCCAACGCCACACCGGTTCCCGCCACCGCCGTCGCCTGCAGGAACTCCCGCCGGTTCCACTCCGCGTCACTCATGCGCGAAATCCTACCGGTTCCACCAGTTCCCTGACCACCTACTACCCACCCGCCTTGCTAAACTATCCTCTAGAAGCAAGCCAGCGCGGAGATCACCTTGCCAGACATCGCAACCACCATACCCGACGAAAAAACCACGCGCTCCACCTCCGCGCCCGCCGAACACGAAGAGAAGGAGACTGCCCTCGAGTCTCTATCCTCCATCTGCACCGTGCTCGCCGTCGGCCTCTTCGTCATGACCTTCGTCTTTCAGAACTTCGAGATCCCGTCGGCCTCGATGGAGAAGACCCTCCTTATCGGCGATCATGTCCTGGTCGATCGCGTCACTCTCGCGCCGCCGTCGCATTGGTTCCCGCTCGTCCACTATCGCGACGTCCATCGCGGCGACGTCATCGTCTTCCTGAAGCCCCACCCCGAGAGCCCGGACCTCTATCTCGTCAAGCGCGCCATCGGCTTGCCCGGCGACCACATCCACCTCGAGCACGGCATTGTCTATCTCAACGGCGTCGCGCAGAACGAGCCCCACGCGCAGATGCCCCGCAGCGACGGCGACCCCGATGACACCTACATCCCATACCGCGATGACTTCCCACGTGCGGATCTGGCTGACCTGCAGGCGCAGTCCATGGAGAACCACGCCGCGTACTGGGCCGTTGACCTGCCTAACCACATCGTGAATGGCGACCTCGTCGTCCCGCCGAACTCCGTCTTCGCCATGGGCGACAACCGCACC
>Ga0207667_10005248_pt1 | contig 15812 bp, 15 predicted proteins | sample KBSCornC52_FD_184301 | JGI IMG/M metagenome (GOLD analysis project Ga0207667, IMG submission 184301) | Corn rhizosphere microbial communities from Kellogg Biological Station, Michigan, USA - KBS Corn C5-2 (SPAdes) (version 2) | ecosystem: Host-associated > Plants > Roots > Rhizosphere > Soil ... | reverse complement strand
TCCGCGCCAGATCATGTCGCGCCTGGCCCCTGACGGTGATACCTATCAGGCGGGTACGCTGTCGGGCAATCCGGTTGCCATGGCCTCCGGCATCGCTACTCTCGACGTGCTCGTCAGCCAGAACGGTTGGCAGAAGCTCGAGGCGCTCGGTGCCGAGCTCGAAAAACTTCTCGAGCCGGTTCTGGAGACTGCCGGCTTCCCGGTGCACCTGGTCCGAGCGGGCTCGCTCTTCTGGATGTCCTTTCATGAAGACCGCGCGCCGCGCACTGCGGCTCCCCTGAGCGAGCGGGCCACGAAGCGCTTCAGCGCGCTGTTCCATGAAATGCTACATCGGGGGGTGTATCTCCCGCCGTCGGCCTACGAAGCCTGCTTTCTGTCGCTCGCGCATACGAGCGCCGACCTGCAGCGCTGCGCGCATGCGTTGCGGGAATCGTTTGCAGCCATTGCCTAGGAGCGACTCCCATCGCCGCCATGAAAGCAACGCGTGTCTTTCAGCTTACCGCCCTCGCGCTGGTGGTCGTGGCCGCCGTGCAGGTGGGTTGGTGGCTGTTCGACCAGAGCTCCAAGGCGATGGAGAAGGTCCGTGAGGAGCATACGCTCTACTCGCAACAGGTCGCGGCAGCCCAGGCAATGTTGGATTCGGGCATGTCCTCGGAGCATGTGCGACAGCTCCTGCCGGGCGTTGCCACGGTGGGCTCGCGAGCGGTAATCGATCCAACGGTAGACCAGTCTTTGCTGGGAGAGCAACACCGCCGCATCAACCAGTATGCCTGGGAGGGGGCCTTCTTTCTCCTCGCCCTCGGCGCCTGCATCTTCGTCATCGCACGTGCATTGCGTGCGGAGGCCAAGGTGATCCAGGAGCAGGACAACTTTCTGGCCCTGGTCTCGCATCAATTCAAAACGCCATTGGCAAGCTTGCAGCTCTCACTCGAGACCATGGCGATGCGGTCGTTGTCGCCGGATCAGGCACGCACCCTGATCGACCGGATGCTTGCGGATCTGGGACGGATGGAAGCCATGGTGACCCAGATCCTCGAAAGTGTGCGCCTCGAGCGCGGTCGGGTTGAGCTGCGGCGCGAGCCGCTGGATCTCTCCGGTGCGGTGACCCGCGTGGTCGCGCACTTCGAGGACCGGGCGCGCAAGGACAACATCACGATCACGACCGACATTGCACGGGGTCTGTACGTGCTCACCGACCCTCTTGCTCTGGATGTGATCGTGCGCAATCTGCTGGAGAACGCGATAGCGGCGATCACTCCTGTTGGTGGCGGCTCCATCACCTTCGTCGCGCGGCGCACCGAGAGCGAGATCGAGCTGGCGGTGAAGGACAGCGGCGTGGGTTTCCGGCCCGCCGACGGCCGCCGCTTGTTTGAGAAGTTCACGCGCCTGCACCCTGGTGGGGGCAGCAGCTACTACGGCACGGGGCTTGGGCTCTTCATCGTCCGGCGGCTCATGCAGCTGGCCGGCGGTAGGGTCAGTGCCTACAGCGACGGAGTTGGGCAAGGCGCGCGGTTCGTGCTGAGCTGGCCGATAGCTTCCGCGGAGCAGGCGTGAGCGATCCGGCCCATGGGTCCTCCGGGCTGCCGCCGCAGGCGAACCGCATTCTCGTCGTCGAGGATGATCCCCATCTCGCCGCCGGTGTGGTCGAAAACCTGCGCGCCGAAGGATACGACACTCACGTGGTCACGGACGGCGAGCAGGCGCTCGAATGGCTCGGCACCGAGCCTGTCGGCCTGGTCGTGCTCGATGTCATGTTGCCCGGAATCGATGGCTTTGGGGTTTGTCGAACTTTGCGTGCGCAAGGAAACAACACTCCGGTGTTGTTTCTCACCGCGCGCGGCGATCCGGCGGACCGCGTGCGTGGGCTCGAGGCGGGCGGCGATGACTATCTCGCCAAACCGTTTCATTTGCAGGAGTTCCTGCTTCGCGTCCGGGCGATCTTGCGACGGTGGGATTGGTACCGGAGCGCCTCCGCCACCGCCGCCACGGCAGTACTCAATTTCGGCGGTAACGAGGTGGATTTCCGCGCCTTCCGCGCCCGTTCGTGGAATGGCGTGCCGCAGGAGCTCACGGAGAAAGAGGCAATGATTCTGAAGGTATTGGCCGAGCGCCCCGGAGAGATTGTCTCGCGCGAGGATCTGCTCGAGCGAGTCTGGGGATACGACGTGTTTCCCTCCACCCGGACGGTGGACAACTTCATTCTGCGGCTGCGCAAGCGCTTCGAGCGCGACCCGGCCAATCCCCGGCATTTTCTGACCGTGTGGGGTGTCGGGTACCGTTTCATGATGGAAGGTGAGTCTTGAGCAGCGGTCGCACCACTGTGCGCATCGGCACGCGCGCCTCGGCGTTGGCGCTGTGGCAAGCGCGGCACGTCGAGAGTCTCATCAATGGTCTCAGCGGCGCGCCTCCGGTCGAGCTCGTCCACATCAAGACCGAAGGGGATGTCAGAACCGACGTGCCCCTGTGGGCCTTGCGGGGAAAAGCCTTTTTTACCAAGGAAATCGATCGCGCGCTGCTGGCCGGCGAAGTCGATCTCGCGGTCCACAGCCTGAAGGATCTCTCGACAGTGCTCGAGCCGGGACTCGAGCTTGCAGCGACCCTGACTCGCGAGGATCCGCGCGACGCCCTGTTGAGCCGGGACGGCCTCACCCTGGCGCAGCTCCCTGCGGGCGCGCGTGTCGGCACGAGCAGCTTGCGACGGCGCGCATTCCTGAGCCGCATACGTCCTGACCTGCTGTTGCAAGAATTACGGGGCAACGTGCCGACCCGGGTCGAGCGCATGAAGAAAGGCGACTATGACGCGATCATTCTCGCTGCGGCCGGATTGAAGCGTCTCGGCCTGCAAGATCATATTGCGGAGTTTCTGTTGACCGATGATTTTCCGCCTGCGGTGTCGCAAGGCGTGATCGGAGTCTGCTGCCGCGCCGGCGATGCGGACACGCTGCAGTGGTTGCGGCCGTTGGACGACAAGCAGTCACGGCTTGCCGTTACGGCGGAACGCGCGCTTTTACGTCGCCTCGAAGGCGGATGTCAGGTACCGCTCGGAGCCTTGGGAACCGCCTTGGGGGGGAGGGTGCACCTGTATGCCGGCGTATGTGCGCTGGATGGTTCCGAGTGGCTGAGTGCGCGCGGCGAAGCGGATGGCACGGTCGAGAAGGCGGCCGCGCTGGGCCAGCGGCTCGCCGACGAATTGGCGGCCAAAGGCGCCGCGCGCCTCATCGCCAGCGAGCGTGAATCGCGTCGGCCGGTGGAGGAGCCCTGAGCATGGACGAGCAGGAGCGCCGACCTGTCGTGGTGACTCGCAGCGAGCCGAGCGACGGCCCGTTGAGCTCGGAGCTACGTAGTCTGGGATTGCCGGTGTTGGTTTGGCCGGCAGTCAGTGTCGAGCCAGCCCCAAGGGAGCCCCTGGATGTCGCACTTCGCGAAGCCACAGCAGGGTTGTTCGATTGGATCGTGTTCGCCAGCCGTCACGCAGTCGCCGCCGTGACTGAGATCCTGCCCGCCCCGCCGCCGGGGGTCCGGATCGCCGCGGTCGGCCAGGCCACCGCGCAGGTCCTGCGCCAGCGCGGGTGGCCCGTTGATTTGCTGCCCAGCGAGGCCAACGCCGCCGCACTCGTAGAAGCGTTCGCGGCGGAAGTCAGCGAGGAAGCTCGGTCCGCGCCGGCCACAGTTGCGGCCCAGCCGCTCGCCGGGCGCCGCGTCCTTTTCCCCGCAAGCTCCCGCGCCCTCCCAACCATTGCCGCGGGCCTGACCCAACTAGGCGCCCAGGTGCGACAGGTGGAAGCCTACCGCACCGAATCCTCCGCGGGATTGAACATAGACGCCTGCCGCTCCTGGATCGCGCGTGGCGGCATCGGCGCCGTGACTTTCGCCAGCCCCTCGGCCGTCGACGAATTGGAGCATGCGCTGGGCAAAGACGACTTCGACCGGCTGCTGTCTTCGGCAGCCGCGGTGGCCATTGGACCCACCACCGCGCGAGCCCTCACCGAGCGTGGTCACACGCCGACCCTGGCCGAATCGGCAACGCTTCGGGGTCTTGCGAACACCACACATCGGGTTTTGATGGAGAAGCACTGATGATATTTCCCCTGCACCGACCGCGCCGGACGCGGCAGTCCGATGTCTGGCGCCGCATGGTCCGCGAGACGCGCCTGTCAACTGACGCGCTCATCTATCCCTTGTTCGTGGTTCCCGGCCGTGGGGTACGGCATGCCGTGCAAAGCATGCCAGGGGTGTCGCAGCTGTCGGTCGACGAGCTCGTGAAGGAGGCCAAGGCAGCAGCTGCCGCAGGGGTGCCCGCCGTGTTGCTGTTTGCCGCGCCCGCCGAAAAGGACGCCAAGGCCAGCAGTGCCCTCGATCCCAAAGGTCTCGCGGCGCAGGCCATCGCCGCCATCAAGGACGCTTGCCCGCAACTCCTGGTGTGGGCGGATGTTTGCTTGTGCGGCTCTACCGATCACGGACATTGCGGTCATGTCACCTCCAAAGGTGCGATCGAGAACGACTCCTCGGTGCAAACTCTTGCGCAGGTGGCCCTGAACTACGCCCGCGCCGGAGCCGACGCGGTCGCACCGAGTGACATGATGGACGGCCGCATACTGGCCATGCGTCAGCTGCTGGACCGCGAAGGTCACGTCACCACGCCGATTGTTTCGTATGCGGCGAAATACGCCTCATCTTTCTATGGACCGTTTCGAGAAGCAGCCGAGTCGGCCCCTGCGTTCGGCGACCGGCGCTCCTATCAGATGGATCCGGCCAACTCTCGCGAAGCGCTGCGTGAGGTCTTGTTGGACGTGGAGGAAGGCGCCGATCTGGTCATGGTGAAGCCCGCGGGCCCCTACCTCGACATCATTCGCCAGGTGCGCGATGCGGTGCGGGTGCCCGTTGTGGCCTACCAGGTTTCCGGTGAGTTCAGTCTCATCAAGGCGGCCGCCGAGCGGGGCTGGATCGATGAGAAGGCCGCGGTCTTCGAGACCCTGACAGGGATCCACCGCGCGGGCGCGGATCTCATCATTACCTATTGGGCGCCGCAGATGGCGCGGTGGCTGAGCGAATGAGCGTCAATCAGGTGGATAAGTCGCCGGTATTTCTCGCGGCGTGTCGCCGCCAACCTGTCCCTCACACGCCCGTGTGGGTCATGCGCCAGGCCGGGCGCTACCTTCCGGAATATCGTGCTCTGCGCTCAAAGGGGGATTTCGTCACCCTGACGCGTACGCCGGAGTTTGCTGCCGAAGTGACTCTGCAGCCGCTGCGGCGGTTCGAGCTGGACGCGGCTATCTTGTTCAGCGACATCATGACTCCCGTGCAGGGGATGGGTGTCGATCTGACCTTCGAGCCGGGTCCGGTAGTAGCGCAGCCTATTCGCACGGATGCCCAGATCGATGCGCTCGCGGATCTCGTCCCGGAGCGCGACGTCCCGTTCGTCCTCGAGTCGATCAAGCTCATCCGCCCGAATCTACCGCGCGGCGTGCCCCTGATCGGCTTCGCCGGCGGGCCGTTCACCCTGTTGTGTTATCTCGTTTGCGGGCGGCCCTCGAAGGAATTCGGTGCCGCGCGCTCGTTCCTGTATGCGCAGCCGCAGTCCGCGGAACGGCTCCTCGACAAGCTTGCCGACGCCATGGCGGTCTACCTGCGGGCCCAGGCGGCCGCCGGAGCGCAAGCCTTGATGTTGTTCGAGTCCTGGGCGGGACTGTTGGCGCCTCCCGAATTCGAGCGCTTTGCGCTGCGCGCGGTCCGGCGGACCATGGCCGCGCTCCGCGGTACCGGGGTGCCATTGATCTACTACGTCAACCAGGGCTCGGCCCTGATGCAGTCCGTTGCGGATCTCGATGTTGACGTCATAGGTGTCGACTGGCGCTCCCCCCTCGATGTTGTGCGCCGTTATCTGGGCCCCGGTAAAGCGGTGCAGGGCAATCTCGATCCGGCCGCCTTGTTCGCGCCGCCGCGGGAGTTGGAGCGCCACATCGACGCCGTTCTGAATGCGGCCGGCCCGACCCCTGGTCATATTTTCAATCTCGGCCACGGGATCTGGCCTGAAACCGACCCGGATGCCGTCGCGCGTCTGGTGGACTATGTGCACCAGCGCACCGATCTGCGGGACAAAGTGTCATGACGGAGCAGACAGGGCGCCAGGCATCCCTGGCAAATCATTTGTCTATTGGGTCGTCTGCTGACGATGACGGGTTCGCCACCACCGCCGCCACGTACTTCCGGGATCTGCAAGGACGCATTTGTACCGCTTTCGAATCGTTCGAGCCGACGAGTCGTTTCGAGCTGCGCCGTTGGAGCAAGCCGGAAGGCCACCGATTGCAGGGAGGGGGAGAATCACGCCTGATGCGCGGGGAGGTCTTCGAGAAAGTCGGCGTTAACGTAAGCCACGTATGGGGAGAGTTCTCGCCCCAAGCACGCAGTCAGGTCGCGGGCGCTGAGGAGTCAGGCGGACGCTTTGTCGCGTGCGGCATCTCGCTCGTTGCGCATATGCGCAACCCGTATGTGCCGATCGTTCACATGAACCTGCGGTATCTACGGACGAGCCTCGCGTGGTTCGGTGGCGGGGCCGATCTGACCCCGACATTTCCATTTGACCAGGACACTGCGGAGTTTCACGCCGCGCTCCGCGAGGCTTGCGACTCTTACCGGCCGGACGCGTACGCGCAGTTCAAAGCCTGGTGCGATCGCTACTTCTATCTCCCGCATCGCCACGAGCCTCGCGGCGTGGGCGGCATCTTCTTTGATGACCTCGCCAGTGGCGATCGCGATGCCGATTTCGCGTTCGCCCGCGCGGTGGGGGACGCTTTTCTGCGCGTATATCCGCCGATCGTCACACGGCGGAAGGACACACCCTACGATGACGCAGCGCGCGATCGCCTGTTGATCAAGCGAGGGCGCTACGTGGAATTCAATCTCGTCTACGACCGAGGCACCAAGTTCGGATTCAGCACGGATGCCGATCCCGAGGCTTACTTGATGAGCTTACCGCCACTCGTGAAATGGTAGCTGCGCGGATCGAGCGTTCGGAACCAACTCTGCGCTTCCGGCCAGAACGAGCGCTCGCGGTAGGCTTTGGCCGCGTTCCAATGAGAGGTAATCACTGCGGCGATACTCTCGATGGTCTCTTCGGGTGGCTGCCACAAGGGCCATGTCAGTCGGCTTGTCATAATAATGATCGTCTTGTCCAGAGCTTCGCCCAACTTTCCTGCCGGTCGAGGCGACCAGCCTGAGGGCCTTTGGGCGACCTGAGTTGCGCGCCCGACCCGCCGGTCCGTCTCTTCACTACATGAGCGCGCCAGCGCCTCCCGAGTTCCTGCAAAAACTGTCTCTCTTCAGCGACGAGAACGTCTGAAGCACCCTGGGAACGCGGGTTGCGGAAGTTGTGCGTTTGACGCAACGTCCCGGGGACGGCCGCGGCGGCCGGCTGTGACGCCGGCAGGGGGCCTTGAGCCTTAGGATCTCTTGTCGTTCGGGCGAGATGCGGGCAGATTCGGATTTGCAGCGTAGAAAAATAACTCATGGCCACTGAGCACAATAGTTTGGATACTGCGAGGCAGTGGGCGGGCGGAGGACCCGGGCAAGTGCCGGACGACAAGGACGATCTTCGTTGGAGTGAGTTTCGCTATCGCACCGTGGCCTCCATGGCCCCAGGGTTCATCTTCGAATACCGTTTCAATGAAAGACATAGGCCCCACGCCGTTTGGGCCAGCCAGGGCGTTGAGGCCATCCTGGGTTGCACGCTCGAAGAAACCGAGCGCCGGGGTGGCTGGGATGCCCTGATCGAGGACGCCTGGAAACCGGTGGCCCGCGCTCGGCAAGCCCAACTGCTGCAAGGCAAGGCGCAGAGCGGAGAGCTCCTGGTGCGCGCGATCTCAGGCGAGCGGAAATGGCTCCAGATCAGCCTGCAACCCGTGTTCGATCCTCATACCCAGCATGTCACCGGCGTGGTCGGCTCCGCCTACGACATCACGACCCGCAAGCTCACCGAGGAGGCGCTGAGGAAGTCAGAAGCCGTGTTGCGCGCGGTCACCGAGAACACGCCCGACTGGCTGTTCCTGATCGACGAGAGACTGGGCGTGCAGTTCATGAACCGCCCTTTCGGGAAAAATCGCCCGGAAATCGTTCGCGGGCGGTCTGTCCTCGATTTCGTGCCTCCGGAGCTGCGCGCGGGCATGGAAGCGATTTACCGCAAGGCGCTGGCAACGGGGGTTTCCGCCCGGCTCGAGCTTCGCAAGCCGGGGCCCGATGGCTCTCCCGGGACTTTCGAGCACCGGATCATGCCGGTCATCGAGAGCGGCGAGGTTCGCTCCCTCACTGTCGCCGTCACCGACGTGACCGAGCGCAAGCGGGCCGAGAATAATCTGCGCACCCAGGCGCGCATTCTCGAGACCATGCGCGAAGGCGTCGTCTTGATCGACCCCGCCAACCATGCCATCAGACTGACCAATCCAACGTTCGACCGCATGTTTGGTTATGGTCCGCTCGAGCTGCTGGGCAGCCCGATTGAGCCGCTCTTCAGTATGCTTGCGGTGCAGCGCCGGCGTTTGTCGCGCGCATCGCACGACGGGTCCAGCGAGGTTCCGGTGGAGTTCGAGTGTGCGCGCAAGGACGGCAGCCGTTTCGTTGCCGCTTGCGTTCTGACTCCACTCAACATGGATGGAGCGGAGCACTGGCTCGCGGTGTTGAACGATGTCACCGAGCGAAAGCAACTCGAGCGCGAGATCATCGAGATCGCAAACCGCGAGCAGCAACGCATCGGCAGCGATCTTCACGATGGGCTCGGGCAGGACCTTACGGGCATTGCGCTGATGCTCAAGGGCGTTGCGGCGCAGCTGCGCAAGGAGAGCTCGGCCGCCCGTCACGATGTCGAGGAAGTGATCGGCCTCGTCAACAATGCGATCGAGAACACACGTACACTCGCCCGCGGACTGTCACCGCTCGGGAGCGGACGCGGCAGTCTCAAAGAAGTGATCGAGACGTTGGCTGCAAGGATCAGTGAGCGTTTCGGCGTGCAGGTAGAATGTGACCTGGATTTTGAGGAACCGATACCGCTGAGTGAAACTGCGGCCGCGCATGTCTATCGAATAGTGCAGGAGGCGCTGACGAATGTCGTGCGGCACAGCGGCGGTACCGAGGTGTCAGTCGATCTGAGAATGGCCGATGGCGAGCTGCTTCTGCGTATCGAGGACAACGGACGGGGCTTTGCCGCGATGCCGCCGGATCGGCCCGAAGGTCTAGGACTGAGGATCATGCGCTACCGTGCGCAAGTGTTGGGTGGGGATCTTGCGATCGACTCGGGCCGGAACGGGGGAGTTTCGGTGCGGTGCTCCTGTCCACTCGACCTTCCTACGGAAGGACCATGAAACTCGCGCCGCGGACAGCGGGGGCAGGCCAACGCCGCGTCCTCATCGTGGATGATCACCCGATCGTGCGACAGGGACTGCGGCGCATGATCGAGACCGAAGCGGATCTGGTGGTGTGCGGAGAAGTACAGACTGAGCGCGAAGCCCGCGCTGCAATCCGTGCTTTGGTTCCGGATGTTGTAATCGTCGATATCTCCCTCGCCCAGGGCGATGGCCTCGAGCTGGTACGCGACGTCCATGCGCAGCAGCCGGAGCTGCCCATGCTCGTGCTCTCGATGCACGACGAGCTGATCTATGGCCAGAGACTGCTGGCGGCTGGCGCCAGCGGTTACATAATGAAACAAGCCGCCTCCGAGCTGCTCCTGGTTGCTCTGCGCCGCGTATTGAGCGGCGATATCTACGTCTCCGAGTCCTTGAGTCGGGTCATGGAAGAGCTGGGCCCGGCCCGGCTGAACGGGGTCGCCGACGACCCGATCGAACGCCTCAGCAACCGTGAGCTGCAGGTCTTGAGCCTCATAGGTCGGGGGCTGTCTTCCCGGGAGGCCGCGGACGGCCTGGGACTGTCGGTGAAGACCGTGGAAACCCACCGGCAAAGCCTGAAGCGCAAGCTGAATCTGGCCACCAATGCCCAGCTGCTCCAGTACGCTATCAATTGGTACGGGAACCGGAGCACGCCTCCCGCGGCCGCCTCTTGAGGCCGGGCCTGCCCCCGAAAAGGCTTGCGCACCTTTAAACGGTCATCGCTCAGGCGACCTCTAAGCCCATAGATGACGCAGATCGAGCCTGAAGAAACCCCGGTCGATTGGGAGAGGGCGCTCATTGAGCGCGCTCGCGCCGGTGACACGCGGGCATTCGAAAGGCTCTATCGTGAGCACGTAGGCAGGGTGTATGGGCTTTGCTTGCGCATGACCCGCGATCCGGCTGTCGCGGAGGACTGCACGCAGGAGGCCTTCATCAATGCATGGAAGGCGCTGGCGCGCTTCGAGACCCGCAGCTCGCTGGCCACCTGGCTGCACCGGATCGCGGTGAATGTCGCCCTCGCGAGGCGTCGGAAGGCAACAGTGGTCGTCGAGTCCGTTGTGGACGACGATGGCGAAGAAATCGACAGTGACTGGACTTTGGAAACGCCCTTGGAAGTGAATGAGATCGAAGCGGCCATCGAGCACTTGCCGGAAGGCGCCCGAGACGTGCTGGTGTTGCATGCTATCTACGGCTATTCACATGTCGAGGCGGCGCAGATGCTTGGAGTGGCGGAGGGTACCTGCAAAGCGCAGTTGCATCGCGCACGCAGCCTGTTGAGAGAGAAGCTCGGTGTGGAGGTTCGCTGACATGAATGACGCGAACGGTGGCAATCGAGGCCGCAAAATTGGCTCGCTGCGCGAGATGCCGCAAGCGATCCAGCCACCGCGGGACCTATGGGCCGGGATCGAGGCGCGCATCGGTGCTGAGCGCGAATCCCGTGATGTCGGTGCGGATGATGACACAGACGTGCACGAGGCTCGGCCGCGCCCGTTGCTCCGCCCCGTGCCGTCGCGCTGGCTGGCGCTTGCTGCGACGATCGCCGCGTTGGCGGTCGGAGTGTGGATCGGCCGCAGCGGTCTGCCACCATCCGGCTCTCATTCCCAGACCCCAAGCACAGCGCAGTCCGGTAACAACACCGCCACTGGCGACAGCGCACGGGCGCTGCAGGCCGCCTACACCTCCGATCCGAGATATCAGCAGGATCGCGCCGCCCTGATGAAGACTCTGCAAGCCAAGCTCGACTCCCTGCCGCCTGATGCGCGCTCGAAAGTGATCTCGAGCCTGGCGACGATCCGTCAGTCGCAGCAGGATCTGGAAGCCGCGCTCGGCAAGGATCCGACCAATGCCTTGCTACAGGAGCTGCTGCTCAACACCTATCAAGACGAGATGCGCGTCCTTACGACCGTGCATGAGGCCAGCGACGCTGGCAAAGGGATCTGAAGATGCGCACGCCTTCCGTATCAGCGGCGGTGGCCGCGGCCTTGCTGGTTGCAGGTCCCACGGTCCACGCCTCGGATCGCGACCTGGACCAGCAGGTGGCCGCCGATCCGCACGGGATCGTCGAAATATCGAACTTTTCCGGCCGAGTGGAGGTGTCAGGTTGGGATCAGCCGCAGGTTAGCGTGCATTCCGTCAACCCCAGCGACAACGTCACCGTCGAGTTGAGTGGTGGTCATAGTCACACGAGCATCACCGTCCGCTCGCATGGCATGTGGGGCGGCGGCGGGGAAGCGGACCTGAGAATCAAGATTCCACGCGGCAGCGAGCTCGATGTGACCGGCGTGAGCTCCGACATAACAACCGACGGGATTCTGGGAATGCAGCGCTTGAAGACCGTGAGCGGCAGGATCAAGGCCGATTTCGCTGCCGCCGACGTAGAGGCCAAGACGGTGAGCGGCGATGTGCGCCTGATCGGGGCCGGCAAGCCCGTGGAGATGCATTTGTCCAGCATCAGCGGCAACATCCGGCTCGAGCACGGCGCCGGCGAAGTGGACGCGACCACCGTCAGTGGCGATCTCAACGTGCAACTCGATCCGGCGCGCTCGGTGCGTACCCGGAACACTTCGGGCCGCACCGTCATCCAGGGTTCGTTGACCAAGGACGCCGATCTCGACGCGCAGAGTGTCAGTGGCGATGTCAAGTTACATGCCAGTGCCCAAGGCGGCTATGAATACGAGGTATCCACCTTCAGCGGCTCGATCCATAACTGCTTCAACCAGGAATCCGAGCGCGTCAACCGCTATGGCCCGGGCGAGCGTCTGAACGGCACGCGCGACAAGGGCAGCGGCCACGTCCGGCTGAAGACCATGAGCGGTCAGATCGATATTTGCGACAAGCCCTGAAGAGGGATCACACATCGCTCGCGGGAAATGGACGGCGGCGAGCTCACAGTCCCAAAACCCAATCACTTGCTGGGCCCTGGCAGGCCGGAACAATCGACAGCGGTGCCCGTTCGAACTGCAACGAAGTTCACGCAGGAGCCGCGCGCATGTCCGGAAACACACCCGTCTCGGTGGTGGTCGGCAGCCTTCGCAAGGAATCCTTCAGCCGCAAGGTGGCGCAAGCCCTTATCGCCCAGGCTCCGGCGTCGCTGGAATGCCGTATCGTCGAAATCGGCGATCTGCCGATGTACAACCAGGATCTGGACGATCATCCCCCCGAGCAATGGACGCGCTTTCGTGACGCGATCCGCGCGTCGCGTGCGGTGCTCTTCGTGACACCGGAGTACAACCGCTCTATTCCTGGTTGCCTGAAAAACGCGGTCGATGTGGCATCCCGCCCTAGTGGCAAGAGCGTCCTTGATGGGCGGCCCGCGGGCGTGGTGAGCGTGACGCCGTACAAGCTCGGCGCGTTCGGTGCGAATCACGCGATTCGGCAGACGTTCGTGTTTCTCAATATGCCGGTGATGCAGCAGCCGGAAGCCTACGTCTCCAATGCGGGTGAGCTGTTCGATGAGAAAGGTCAGCTCAAAAGCGATGGAACACGCAAGTTCCTCGAGCAGTTCATGGCAGCGTTCGAGAAATGGATCGCGCAGGTATCAGCGGGCTCGCAGACGGAGAGCTTCGACAGCTTCATGCGCAAGCGCACCGAAGCGGCGCGCGCCTATGTGAATGGGGATGCCGCGCCCCTCGACCGCATGGTGGCACAGAGCGGCCCGGCGAGTTTCTTTCCGCCGAACGGCGGCACCGAGCGAGGAGCGAAGGAAGTCAGCGCACGCTATGACCGCGATGCGCGGTTGTTCGGCAAGGGTGGCGAAACACAACTGGAGGTGTTGCAGTCAGCGGCGGCCGGCGATGTGGGATTCTGGACCGGCTTGCAAAGCGCGCAAGTGAAAATGGGTAATGCGTCCGAGCCGACAGCCATGAAATTGCGCGTGACCGAGCTCTTCCGCCGCATCGATGGTGAATGGAAGATGGTGCACCGGCATGCGGACCCGCTGGCTGAGCCGGCGAAGCGGTGACGACAGCCGGGAATCACAGCTTCGATGAAACTCTGTTACCGGACTCGTCCAACACGCGCTCCCCGTCCTCCTTGACGAACGGCCCTTGCTGAGGGACAGGCAGAATGTCGAGCACCGCCTCGGAGGGCCTGCAAAGCTTCACTCCCAAGGGTGTAACGACGATCGGTCTGTTGATGAGGATGGGGTGTGCGAGCATCTGGTCGATCAACTGATCGTCGGTCCAATGCTCGGCTTGCAGCCCCAGCTCCGCGTAAGGAGTCCCTTTCTCCCGCAGCAACGCGCGCGGACGAATCCCCATCCGCCGCAGTAGATCGACCAAAGTGGCTCGATCCGGCGGCGTCTGCAGATACTCGATCACTGTGGGCTCGATGCCCGCGTTACGAATCAGAGCCAGGGTATTGCGGGAGGTCCCACACGCTGGATTGTGGTAGATGGTCACCGGGACGGTCTGCTCGCTCATAGCTAACTATCCTTCTGGCCGTGCAGATACGACCTTCATATCGGGTGGGTTTGATACATTGTCGCTTGCAACCGCGTCCGGTTGGTAGCCGGAAAACAACATTCTTGCCACCCATAACGCGAAAAGCGCTCCAGCCAACTGCGCCGCAATGAACGCCGGGGCATCAACTGGCCGGATACCGGCGAAGGTATCCGACAGAGAGCGAGCGATGGTGATCGCTGGATTTGCGAATGAAGTCGACGCGGTAAACCAATACGCAGCTCCTATCCATCCGGCCACCATCCAGGGCGCATCCTCTGGACGCCGATGCCCCAGAACGACCAGCAGCAATCCGAAGGTCGCGACCGCTTCGGCAAGCCACTGCGCCCCACCGGTTCGCACGTGCAGGGAGGACTGCAGTAACGGCAGCTCGAACATCGCGTGCGTGAGAAAAGCGCCAGCGCAACAACCGACAACCTGAATCGCAACATAGAGGCCGGCCTCGCGCCGGGGCAACACTCCTCGAAGTGCTTGGATAATGGAAACCGCGGGGTTGAAATGGGCGCCGCTGATGGGCCCGAAGAGCCCGATCAGGGTGCCCAGCACAGCCACCGTCGCGCCGGTGTTGGCAATCAGGGCGACCGCAGTGTTACCGCCGGCAAGCCGCTCGGCCATGATCCCGGAGCCTACGACGGTGGCGGCGAGGAGTAGCGAGCCGATCCCTTCGGCGGCAATGCGGCTGGACAATCTCATCAGGTCATGAGGCCGGGTCACAGACGGCGATACACGTCGCGGCGAGATCTTGCGCCATTTCGCTCAGCCCACGCACCGCCTGTTTCAATTCCATAACTCTAGAATCGTCAAATTATGTCATCATGTCAAGTGCGGGAATCCCACACGCTACCGGACTCCCGATTCGCCACTCTCCAGTGCACACCCGGCTGCCAGCACCTTGCCGCCCTCCCGCCAGTTCGACCATACTACGCCAGTGAAAGTCCGCAGCTCCCGCATAGCTCGCGTCTTGCTCTTTCTGGCGTGCACCTGCCTGATCCTGGCGCGCCTCAATGGGACGCATCTGCACCTCTGCTTCGACGGGAGCGAGCCTCCTACGAGCATTCATCTGCTCGATGACGGAGATACCGACTTCCACTTCGGGGCAAACAGTCCCCACCAGGATCTAGATGTCAGTTTGGTTGGAAACGTCATCGTCAAGCATGACACCGCTGGCGTCGATCTGCTCCCGGCACTCGTCGCGGCAATCGTTCTTCTAGGGCTGCTCCAGGCGATCGCCGTTCGACTGCCGCTCGCGCGGCACCCTGTCCCCGCCCCAACTTCGATATTCGAGCTTCGACCGCCGACGCGCGGTCCACCAGCTTAAGTCTCCACAACCTGTCTTTTTCAGTGGTTGAACGGGCCCTTGCCTCAGCCGGCAGGGGCAGTCCTGTTATGGAGACATTCCATGAAGTTTTCTTCCGCACACTCGAAACGAGTGTGTGCGCTTGCATGCCTGTTGAGCCTGCAAGGCGCGACTACAGCTGCACTGGCTGTGCAGCCCAGCGGCGAATTGACGCTCGCCCAAGCCATCCAGGCGGCGATCTCTCGCAATCCTGATTTGCAGGCGAGCTCGTATGAGTTGAAAGCGGCGGATGCTCGAATCGCGCAGGCCCGCGTCCGTCCCAATCCAGAGGCGTCGCTCGAGATAGACGGCATCGCGGGCCGCGGCGTCGCTGCGTCGCCGGACGAGCGGCAGGCCACACTCAGCTTGAGTCAGGTACTCGAGCTAGGTGATAAGCGCGGCCGGCGAGTGGCGGTCGCTGACTCCGATCGCGATCTGGCGGGCGTTGAGCAGCAAGCGCGGCAGCTGGATGTTCTGGCTGAAGTAACCCGCCGATTCATCGATGTCGTGGCCGCCCAGGAGCGCGTTACCCTGGCACGGGAGACAAGCGGTCTCACGGAACAAACGGCCAAAGCCATCGCCGCCCGAGTTGCGGCTGCTCGCACACCTCGGGCTGAGTTGAGTCGCGCGCAAATCGCCGTGACC
>Ga0207667_10005244_pt1 | contig 15813 bp, 15 predicted proteins | sample KBSCornC52_FD_184301 | JGI IMG/M metagenome (GOLD analysis project Ga0207667, IMG submission 184301) | Corn rhizosphere microbial communities from Kellogg Biological Station, Michigan, USA - KBS Corn C5-2 (SPAdes) (version 2) | ecosystem: Host-associated > Plants > Roots > Rhizosphere > Soil ... | reverse complement strand
ATGATAGCTTACTATCGACCTTGAATTATTGTGTTATTTTATCCTCTCGAGGATGCTGACGTAGTTGGCTACCGAAGTTCCGCCCATATTGAAAATCCCGCCGACAGTCGCATCCGCGACCTGAAGGTCTCCGGCGGTGCCCGTGAGTTGCATCGCCGTCAGGGCGTGCATCGAAACCCCGGTCGCGCCAATCGGATGGCCCTTCGCCTTGAGTCCCCCGGACGGATTGACGGGGAGTTTTCCGTCCTTCTGTGTCCAGCCTTCCTTGATTGCGACCGCACCCTGCCCCTCCTTGGTCAGGCCCATCGCTTCGTATTCTATAAGTTCCGCGACTGTGAAGCAGTCGTGTGTCTCGACAAAAGACAAGTCGTCGAGCGTCAAGCCTGCGTTCGCCAGCGAACGTTGCCATGCGACCGCGCACCCCTCGAATTTAAGAATGTCGCGCTTCGACATCGGCAGGAAGTCCTGCACGTGCTCGGCGGCGCGGAACGCAACGGCCTTCTTGAACCGTAGCGCAGTCTCGATGTCGGCAAGCACCACTGCCGCCGCGCCATCCGAAACAAGCGAGCAGTCGGTCCGCTTGAGCGGGCCGGCAACGAACGGGTTCTTCTCGCTCTCGGTGCGGCAGAAGTCGTAGCCGAGGTCCTTGCGCATTTGCGCGAATGGGTTACCGACACCGTTCTTGTGGTTCTTGGCGGCGATCATGGCCAGCGCGTCGGACTGATCGCCCCACTTCTGGAAATAAAGGCCCGCGATCTTGCCGAAAATCCCGGCGAAGCCGCCATCGATGTCCGCTTCCTCGCGCACATAGGACGCCTTCAGGAGATTGCGACCGATTTCGGGACCGGGCGTCGTCGTCATCTGCTCGGCGCCGACCACGAGCACGATACGAGCGTCTCGTGCGGCGATCGACTTGAGGCCCTGATGCACGGCCGCCGAACCGGTGGCGCAGGCGTTCTCGACGCGGACGGCGCGCTTGAAACGCAAATCGGGCGAGGCCTGAAGCACCAGCGAAGCGGTAAAATCCTGCGGCGAGAAGCCGGCATTGAAATGCCCAAGCACGATCTCATCGACGTCGGCGGCGGCGATCCCGGCATCCGCGAGCGCCTCCGTCGCCACCTTGACGATCAGGCTCTCGACGCTCTCGCCGCTCAGCTTACCGAACGGGGTATGGGCCCAGCCGACGATCGCCGCAGTCATCTGTCGCACTCCTCTGCCGAATTTTCGGCGTAATGGCCGGTGACCTTGCCGCGGTCACCATATATGCAGGTCGGTGGCGGGGTGCTTTGCCTCACCGCCGAAGCTCCTTTACCCTAGCACTTCCGCCCGCGGAACTCACCGCCCGGAATCCAGTTACCGTCCCCGCGCCCCCGGATTGCCAAGGATCTATCCGTTGCCGTTCAAACGCTTACGCGCCCCGGTCCTCGCGCTCGCGGCTCTCGCCGCAGCGCTCCTCGCAGCCGCGCCCCGCGCCCATGCCGAAGCCAAGCTGCTGATCGACGCGGCGAGCGGAAAGGTGCTCTACGCCGACAACGCGACCTACCCGTGGTATCCGGCCTCCGTCACCAAGCTGATGACGCTCTACACGACCTTGAGCGAAATCAAGGCCGGGCGCGTGACGCCGAACACGCTGCTGACGGTGTCGCGCAACGCGGCCGCGCAGCAGCCGACCAAGATGGGCTTCAAGATCGGCACCACCGTCACCATCGACAACGCCGTCAAGATGCTGATGGTGAAATCGGCGAACGATATGGCTGTCGCGATCGCCGAAGGTGTCGGCGGGTCGATCGAAGGTTTCGCCGATCTTATGAATGCGAATGCCCGGAAGCTCGGCATGACGCAGTCGAACTTCGTCAACCCGAACGGTCTGCCGGCCGACAACCACGTCACCTCGGCGCGCGACCTCGGCATATTGGCGCGCGCATTGATCAACGACTTCCCCCGGTACGACGCCTACTGGCACATCCATTCCATCCGCTACGGCAACCGCGTCATCCACAATTACAACAAGCTGCTCGACCGCTATCCCGGCGCCGACGGCATGAAGACAGGCTTCATCTGCGCCTCAGGCTATAATCTCGTGGCCACTGCGACGCGCAACGGCCACAGGCTGATCGCCGTTATCCTCGGTGCCTGGTCCGGCGCCGTTCGCACGCAGCAAGCGGCGCAGCTCCTCGAGCGCGGCTTCAACAGCACGCAGTTGTCCTGGCTCACGCCATCGCTCGGCACCGTCAACGAGCTAGCGCCCGTCGAGGCGCAGCCGCCCAACCTCCGCGACGAGATGTGCGGCGGCCACCGCCGCAAGCCGCCGTCAGAGGACAATGACGAAGAGGGCGAGGGCGGCGAGACCGCCGCCTCCGGCGACAACGGCAATAACGGCAACGGCCAGGGCTTCATGCTGTCGAGCCTGGCCAAGGGCAAGTTCGTGCTCGGGCCGCCGGTCGACAGCGAACCGCCGGTCGTCGTCTTCACCGGGCCGGCCGATCATCCGGACGCCGCACCCGTCGAGGTCGCCAAGAAGAAGCATGGCAAGGTCAAGCACGCGGCCAAGCCGAAGGCCGGCGAGACCGAGCAGGCCGCCAAGGCCAAAACCGAAAAGTCCGAGCCCGCCAAGCCGGCGAAGACCAAGACCGCGGCAGTCAAAAAGAAAACCAAGCCCAAGGCCGGCACGGCCACACAATGATCGATGCCGACGCCGTGCGCGCCTCCCGGCGCGGGCCGGCAGAGCCTATCCCGCTCACCGTCCTCACCGGCTTTCTCGGCGCCGGCAAGACCACGCTGCTCAACCGGCTCCTGAAAGATCCGGCGCTCGCCGACACCGCCGTCATCATCAACGAGTTCGGCGAGGTGTCGCTCGACCATCTGCTGGTCGAGCACATTGGCGACAACATGGTGCTGCTCAAGTCGGGCTGCCTGTGCTGCACGATGCGCGGCGATCTGGTCGATGCGCTTGAGCGGCTGCTGCGCGATCTCGACAATGGCCGCGCCGGCTTCAAGCGCGTCCTTTTGGAGACCACGGGTCTCGCCGACCCGGCCCCGGTGCTGCACACGATGATGGCGCACCCCTATCTGTTGCTGCGCTACCGGCTGAACGGCATCGTCACCGTGGTCGATGCCGTCAACGGCGAGGCGACGCTCGACGCGCATGAGGAGGCGGTCAAGCAGGCCGCCGTCGCCGACCGCATCGTGCTGAGCAAGACCGATCTCGCCACGCCGGCGCAGCGCGACGGCATCCTGTCGCGCCTCAAGGCGCTCAATCCCGCCGCGCCCGTCCTCGACGCCGCGAAGGGCGAAGCCAGACCCGCGCAACTTCTCAATGCCGGCCTGTACGATCCGGAGCGCCGGATTCCGGACGTGAAGCGCTGGCTTGCGGCGGAGGCCTATGCCGATGCGCACGCGCATCGGCATCACGACCACGCACACGATCACGACCATGCCCATCACAGCCACGAGCATCTCGACCGCAGCCGGCACGACGACCACATCGGCTCGTTCGTGATCGCCACGGATCAGCCGATCCCGGCCGGGACGCTCGAAATGTTCCTTGAGCTCCTGCGTGCCTCCCATGGCAGCAGCCTGCTGCGCGTAAAGGGCATCGTGAACGTCGCGGAGATGCCGGACACGCCGGTCGTGGTGCATGGCGTCCAGCACGTCTTCCACCCGACCGCACGGCTCGAGCGCTGGCCCGACGACGATCATCGCACCCGCATCGTCTTCATCACCCGGGATCTGCCTGAGCGTACCGTGCGCGAGCTGTTCGACGCTTTCATGGGCCGCGTAGCGCCCGACCGGCCGGACAAAGCGGCGCTCACCGATAATCCGCTGGTGCCGTTCGGCGGCCGCTGAGCCGCCCTTGCGCCGTCCGCCGACTCGCCCGATCCTGCCGCGATGGACCGGATCTGGCTGAAGCACTATCCCTCGGGCGTCCCCGCCGACATCGACGCGTCGCGCTATGCGTCGCTGGTGGCGATGTTCGAGCAGAGCTTCGCATCGCATGCCGCGCGCGAGGCCTGCGTCTGCATGGGCCGCTCCCTTACCTACGCCGAGCTGGACGAGGCCTCCCGCGCCTTTGCCGCCTTCCTGCAATCGCGCGGTATTCCTCGCGGAGCGCGCGTCGCGCTGATGATGCCGAACGTGTTGCAATATCCCGTTGCCATCGCCGGCGTGCTGCGCTCCGGCTGCACCGTCGTGAACGTCAACCCGCTGTACAAGCCGCGCGAACTCGAATTCCAGCTTGCCGACTCCGGCGCCGAGGCGATCGTGGTGCTGGAGAACTTCGCTTCCGTGCTTCAGGAAGCGCTGCCGCGGACGCAGGTGAAGCACGTCATCGTCGCGAGCCTCGGCGACATGCTAGGGTCGCTCAAGGGCGTCATCGTCAACGGCGTCGTCCGCCACGTAAAGAAAATGGTGCCGCGCTGGTCGATCCCCGGCGCCGTCCGATTCAACGAGGCGCTCAGCGTTGGCCGCCGCGCCGGCTTCATGCGCGTCGACGTCAGCGCCGACGACATCGCGTTCCTGCAATATACCGGCGGCACGACCGGCGTCGCGAAGGGCGCGGTGCTGCTGCACCGAAACCTGATCGCCAACGTGCTCCAGATCGACGCCTGGGAGCAGCCTCTCGTCGCCCTGCCACCGCACGTCGAGCGCATGGTGATCGTCACGGCGTTGCCGCTCTATCACATCTTCGCGTTGACGGCGTGCTTCCTGTTCGCGGTCAGCACCGGCGGCATGTGCATCCTCATTCCCAACCCGCGCGACATTCCCGGCCTGATCAAGGAGATCGCGAAATACAAGGTGAACTCATTCCCCGCGGTGAACACGCTCTACAACGCGCTTCTGCATCATCCAGACTTCAAGTCGCTCGATTGGAGCGGGCTCAAATGCGCGGTCGCCGGCGGCATGGCGGTGCAGAAATCCGTGGCCGAAGCGTGGATGAAAGCGACAGGCAAACCGATCATCGAGGGCTACGGCCTGTCGGAGACGTCGCCGGTGCTGACCTGCAATCGCGGCGACATCCATGAATGGACCGGCACGATCGGCCTGCCCCTGCCGTCGACCGAGCTGTCGATCCGCGACGATAACGGCGTCGAAGTATCGCGCGGCGCGGAAGGCGAAATCTGCGCGCGCGGACCGCAGGTGATGGCCGGCTACTGGCAGCGGCCTGACGAAACCGCGAAGGTGATGACGGCCGACGGGTTCTTTCGCACAGGCGACGTCGGCGTCATGGACGAGACGGGCCGCGTGAAGATCGTCGACCGCAAGAAGGACATGATCAGCGTTTCCGGCTTCAAGGTCTTCCCGAACGAGGTCGAGGACGTCGCCATGAGCCAGGGCGGTCTCCTGGAATGCGCTGTGATCGGCGTCCCCGATCCGCATTCCGGCGAGGCGCCGAAGCTGTTCGCGGTCAAGAAGGACGCGACGCTGACGAGCGCGCAGTTGCACGATTTCATGAAAGCGCGCCTCGCCGGCTACAAGGTGCCACGACACATCGAATTCCGTAGCGAACTGCCGAAGACCAATGTCGGCAAGATCCTGCGCCGCGCGCTGCGTGACGAAGACCCGCACAAGGACAACGCATGAGCGACGCCGCCCCGAGCGCCACGGCCGCAGAGATCGTCCGATTCTGGTCCGAGGCCGGACCGGATCGCTGGTTCACCAAGGATGACGCCTTCGACGCCGAAATCCGCCGCCGATTCCTCGCGACACACGAGGCGGCGGCGGCCGGCAAACTCGCCGCATGGGAGCAGACCGCCGAAGGCGCGCTGGCGTTGATGATCCTGCTCGACCAGTTTCCGCGCAACATGTTCCGCGGCTCGGCCCGCGCCTTCGCGACCGACCCCCAGGCCCGCGCCATCACCGCTTCGGCGCTGCTGCGCGGCTTCGACGGACAAGTGCCGACGGACCTGCGCGCGTTCTTCTATCTGCCCTTCGAACATTCCGAGGATCTGGCCGATCAGGATCGCGGCATCGCACTCTATACGGCGGCCGGCGACACGGACGGCCTGAAATGGGCGAAGATCCATCACGACATCATCGCCCGCTTCGGCCGCTTCCCGCACCGCAATGCCGTGCTCGGCCGCGCCACGACGGCCGAGGAACAGGCGTTTCTCGACGACGGCGGCTTTGCCGGATAAGACTCCGGCATGACCACCCACGATTTCCACGGCGTGTTTCCGTATCTCGTGTCGCCGATCGACGCGACGGGCCGCATCAAGACCGACGTGCTCGGGCGGCTTGCGTCCGACCTGATCGGCATCGGCGTGCACGGACTGACGCCGCTCGGCTCGACCGGCGAGTTCGCTTATCTCGACGCGGCGCAGCGCGAGGCGGTCGTGCGCGCGACGATCGAGGCGGCTGGCAAACGCGTGCCGGTGATTGCCGGCGTCGCGTCGACCGCGACCGCCGATGCGGTCCGCCAGGCGCAGACCTATCAGAGGCTCGGCGCCGACGGCATCCTTGCCATCTGCGAAGCCTACTTCCCGCTCAAGGACGCGCAGGTCGAGCACTATTTCCAGACAATCGCCGACGCGGTCGACATCCCGGTCGTGCTCTACACAAATCCCAATTTCCAGCGTAGCGACCTGACGCTCGACGTCATCGCTCGCCTCGCGCAGCATCCGCGCATCGGCTACATCAAAGACGCGTCGTCGAACACCGGACGGCTACTGTCGATCATGCATCGCGCGCCGTCGATGAAGGTGTTCTCGGCCTCGGCGCACATCCCGGCGGCGGTGATGCTGATCGGCGGCGTCGGCTGGATGGCCGGTCCCGCCTGCATCGTGCCGAAGCAGAGCGTGAAGCTCTACGAGCTGTGCCGCGCGCAGAAATGGGATGAGGCGATGAAGCTGCAGCGCCAGCTCTGGCAGATCAACGAGGCCTTCGCCCGCTTCAACCTCGCCGCCTGCATCAAGGCCGGATTGCAAATCCAGGGTTATGATGTCGGCGATCCGGTGCCGCCGCAGGCGGCGCTGACCGCTGCCGAGCGCGAGGTCGTGGAGCGGATACTCTCGGAACTCTGAGTCTCCACTGTCATTGCCATGACAAAGGGTTAGGCCGCACCCAACCCAATCTTAACGATTCCTTGCTAAGGGCCATGGGTCATGGCCCTCTCCTCGTCCGCACACCGGCTCGCGCCGGACCCGGAGCCATCCGTCGCGACCGTTGCGGACCCTGCGCCGGTGTCCGCGGCGGCGCGCGTCATCGCCAAGGTCCGCGCCATCCTCGCCGATCGCAGCGAGAATCGGCTGGCGCAGCTCGTCGCCGGCAAGGTGTTTTTGGTCCGCGTCTTCTCGGCGCTGCTCGCGCTCGGCTCGCAGGTCCTGCTTGCGCGCTGGATGGGTAGCTTCGACTACGGCATCTTCATCTACGTCTGGACTTGGGTGCTGATGATCGGAGCGCTCTCCGACCTCGGCCTGTCGTCAGCGGCGCGTCGCTTCATTCCGGAATACACCGAACTGAAGTCGCCGGAGCTGCTGCGCGGCTTCGTCTCCGGCTCGCGCCAGCTCGCCTTCGTCATCGCCACCGCGATCGGCGCGCTCGGCGCCATCATCGTGTCGCTGCTGCAACCGCACCTCGACACCTATTTGGTGATCCCGCTCTACCTCGCCTGCGCCGCCATCCCAGTCTACGGCCTCGGCCAGACGCAGGCCGGCATCTCGCAGAGCTACGACTGGCCGAACCTGGCGCTAATGCCGTTCTTCATCTGGCGGCAGCTTGCCATGGTCGTGCTGATGGGCGCCGCCTGGTATTTCGGCGCGCCGACCAGTGCCGTCACCGCCATGCTGGTTGCGGTCGTCACCACCTGGATCGTCACGCTGGCGCAGAAGCACGTGCTCGACCGGCGGCTGGACGACAAGCTGACGGCCGGACCGAAGCAGTACGACCTGAAGACCTGGCTTGGCACGTCGCTGCCGATCTTCATCGTCGAGGGCTTCTACCTGCTGCTGACCTACGTCGACATCCTCGCGCTCGAGCACCTGCGCACGCCCGACGAGGTCGCGGTGTACTATGCCGGCGCGCGGCTCCTCGCCATCGTCGCCTTCGTCTATTTCGCCATTGCCGGCGCGACCACGCACAAATTCACCAAGTATCATGTCGCCGGCGACGCGGAAAAGCTCACGGCCTTCTTCGCCGAGACGATCCGCTGGACGTTCTGGCCCTCGCTCATCGTCTGCGGCGCCATCCTCGCTTTCGGCAAGCCGCTCCTGTCGCTGTTCGGCGCAAAGTTCGACAGCGGCTACCAGGTGATGTTCATCCTCGCGATCGGCATGCTGGCGCGTGCGGCGGTCGGGCCGGCCGAGCGGCTGCTGAACATGCTCGGCGACCGCAAACAGTGCGCCGGCGTCTACGCCATCGCCTTCGCCGTCAACCTCGTTCTGTGCCTGACATTGATCCCGCACATCGGCATCGAGGGCGCGGCAACGGCGACCTCCGCCGCGCTCGTGATCGAATCGATCCTGCTTTACCGCATGGCGAAGACGCGCCTCGGCCACCACGTCTTCCTGATGAAGAGCGAAAAGAAGTAGCTCGCGTCAAGCCGAAGCCGCGCGCACCTGCTTGCGCAGCGCCTTGAGTTCATCGAAACGCGCCGTGACATCCCGCATCACCGCAGCCAAGCCGGTGATGACGCCATCCGCGCCACGCAGCGGAGTGATGGTGAACTCGACCGAGATCTGCGCCCCGTCCTTGCGCAGTGCGGGCACCGACAGCGTGTCGCCGCCGGCATAGCGGCTTTTGCCAGTCGCAATCGTGTGCCGCCAGCCGTCCCAGTGCCGCGCCCGCAGGCGTTCCGGGATGATCAGGTCGAGCGACCGGCCGACCGCCTCGTCCACGTCGAAGCCGAAAACCCGCGTCGCGCCGGCGTTCCAAAAGCGGACAATACCGTCGCGGTCGCAGGCGACGATTGCGTCCGCCTCGCTTGCGAGCAGGGCTTGCGCAACATCGGCGGCCTGCACGTTCATGCTCCGGCCCGCGCCGTGCGCCGCGGTGGCGCTTCGATCTCCAGAAGGTTGCGCAATGCGTGACGCGGCTTCACCAGGTCGGCAAGCGTGTAGTCGTCGAGCACAGCGAGGAACGCGGCTGTCGCCTTGTCGAGCGCGCGCTTCAAGAGGCAAGACGGCCGGATGGCGCATGCCGCATCGGCAGGGCTCATGCACGGCACCAGCGCCATGTCCTGCTCGGAATGCCGCACCACGTCGCCAAGTATGATGTCGGACGCCGGTCGCGCCAGCCTGAGCCCACCGGAGCGGCCGCGCACGGTCGTAACATAGCCGGCAACGCCGAGCTGGTGCGCCACCTTCATCAGGTGGTTGCGCGAGATGTCGTAGCTCTCGGCAACCTCCGCGATGGTGGCGAGCCCGTCGTCCTTGACGGCGAGATACATCAACAGACGCAGCGCGTAATCGGTGTAGACGGTGAGGCGCATGGCAGTTCTCCGCGGCCTGATAAGATGTATTACGGATATTGCTTTTTGGCAACCCGGCGATAAGATGCCTTGCAGATGCATCTTACGGAGGGCCGCATGATCGGTTCCACATCCATCGGTACGGTCCTCGCCCGCGCCGTCCTCTATCCCGGCGATCTCGTGTGCAACGTCACCGGCCTGGAGGGCGACGACAAGCGCGAGCTCGTGCGCATGCTGGTGAACTCGCTGATCTGGGTCGTGCTCGGCATGGGCGTTGCGGTGGTGCTGACGTGACCGGCGCGCCGACCGAAAGCGCGCCACCGACCGAAGACGAGATCGGCCGGCTGGTCGACGCCTTCTACGGCAAGGTGCGTGCCGACGCCGAGCTCGGCCCCGTGTTCGACCGCGCGATCTCCGATTGGGGGCCGCATCTGGAGACCATGCGCAAGTTCTGGTCATCGGTGATGCTGACCAGTGGCCGCTACAAGGGCAATCCGGTCGCGGTGCACCACCGTGTGCAGGGCATCGAGCTGAAACTGTTCGATCGCTGGCTGGCTTTGTTCGACGAGACCTGCCGCGAGATGTTCGACGACAATCTCACCGCCGCCTTCAACGAGAAGGCGCAGCGGATCGCCGAGAGTCTGAAGCTTGCCCTGTTCTACCGGCCCGACCGGCCGTGGCCGCCGAAGATTGTCGCGGGTTAGCCGCCGCGCTTCTCGTCCGGCTGCGCCAGGATGAGCGCCCAGTAGACCTTGTATTTCGAGCGCGGCGTGTAGACCGCGGCGATGCCGATACGCGTCGCCCCCTTGAGCAGCATGTTGGCGCGGTGCGGCGGCGAATCGCGCCAGCCCGAGAACGCCTCCGCCAGCGTGTGGTAGCCGGCGCTGATGTTCTCGGCCGCCTCCTTCGCATCATAACCCGATTGCTTGATGCGAACGGTGAACGGCTTCCCGACCGAGTGATCGAGCTTGTCGCGCTTGGCCATCGTGTCGGCCTGCGTCTGCGCGAGCCGCATCAGTTCCGGATCGAGGGTGACGACCGGTAGTCCATTGTTGGCGCGGTAGCCGCTGATCATGGAGGCGGCGGCGGCCGCATCGAGCTCCGCGCCCGGCTGTGCCAGGTTCCGGTAAAAGCTCGGCTCGCCCTTCGGCTGGTAGTTGTCGGACACCGCGCAGGCGCCGAGCGTCATCAACGCGAGCGCAGGAACGAGCAGTCGGAACAAGCGCATTTTGAAAAACCCCGGGCCGGCATCGAGCGGCGCACATCGCGGGAAGACCATGGCCGAACGGTGGTGAACGGATCGCAAATACGTGGAACGGCGGTCACCCAGAGGACTGATGTGGTCTCAGGGATGGCGCCCGCGCATTTGCTCCAGTAGCATCGCGGGAAATCAAAAAGACTATATTTCTCAGGGAGAAAGAACGATGACGAGCGCTCCTGCACCGCGCACGCCCGGTGCCACTCGCGCCTCCGCGGGGGAGTACGTCTTCGACTTCGGCACGGTCGCCAAGATCATGGGCGGACCCGCCTACTCCACCGCGCATGGCCCGTGCGTCGAGGGCGAGCGCATGATTGTCGCGCTCATGCGCATGCCCGCCGGCACAGGCGCCGAGCCGCACTCGCACCCGAACGAGCAATGGATCTACGTGCTGCAAGGCACGTTCCGCGGCGTCGTCGGCGGCAAGCCGGTCGAAGCGCCGCCGGGGTCGTGCCTCTACATCCCCGCCGAGACGGTCCACTCCGGTGGAGCGACCAGTGACGGCGACGTCGTTTTCTTCACCGTCAAGGATGCCTCGCACAGCCTGCACGGCATCAAGGCCTGACCGATCGAACTCACCACGGAGACGAAGATCTCCGGGTCCACATTCAGGAGGAAACACAATGAAAGCCGTACTGAGACTTATAAGCGCCGGACTCTTCGTCGCTTTGGCCGCGCAAACGGCCGTTGCGCAAGACAAGTATCCGAGCCGCACCGTCCGTATCGTCGTCCCCTATGCGCCTGGCGGCGCCACCGACATCACCGCGCGCATCGTCGCCGACAAGATGCAGCAGATTTCCGGGCAGGCGGTCATCGTGCTCAACAAACCGGGCGCATTCGGCATGATCGCCATCGACGAGATGGTGAAGGCGGCGCCCGACGGATACACGCTGATGGTCGGCAACGTCTCGACCAATGCCATCACGCCGGTGCTCTATGCGAGCAAGATGAACTACGATTACGGGCAGAAAGTCGTCGCGGTCACCAATTTGATCGACATTCCGGCCTTCCTGCTGGCAACGACGGCAAACGACTTCCCCCCGAAGACGGTCAAGGAGCTGGTCGACTACGCCAAGAAGAACCCGGGCAAGGTCAGCTATGGCAGCGTTGGCGTCGGCTCCTATCCGCATTACGACATGGCCTGGTTCGCCAAGAAGGCCGGCGACCTCGATATGACGCATCTGCCGAACAAGAACGGCGCAAGCGGCGCGATTCAGGACCTGCTGCGCGGCGATACGCAGACCGCGTTCCTCAACGTCGCTTCGACCGCGGGACAAATCCGTGCGGGCAAGCTCAGGGCGTTGGCGCTGGTCAACGCCAAGCGACTGTCGGAATATCCGGATGTGCCGACAATGGCCGAGTCCGGCTACAAGGATGTCGGCACCATCGCTTGGAACGCCATGTTCGCGCCGGCGGCGACGCCAAAGCCGGTGCTCGACTCGCTGTTCACGCTCGTGACCACCGCGCTCGCCGACCCGCAGGTGCAGGAGAAGCTGCGCAAGCAGAACTTCGAAATCACACCGAGCAAGTCGCTCGGCGATGCGAAGACCTGGCTTGGCGGCGAGATCTCGCACTGGAAGACCATCACCAGCCAAGTGAAAATCGAGACGCATTAGCTCCGGCGACGCGCCTCCGCCTATCGGGCGGAGGCCGCGTTGAGCGCCTGCCAGATGCGCGCCGGCGTCGCCGGCATGTCGAGCTGCGCGCCGTCCGGCAGCGCATCGAGGATGGCGTTGATCAGCGCCGGCGGCGCGGCGGTGGTGCCCGCCTCGCCCGTGCCCTTCACGCCCAGCGGATTGGTGCGGCAGGCGACGGCGAAGTGCTCCACCGTCATCGGCGGCACGGTGTCCGAGCGCGGCATCGCGTAATCCATGAACGAGCCGGAGACGAGCTGGCCATCCGCATCGTAGATCGTCGCCTCGCCGAGCGCCTGGCCGAGGCCCTGCGCCACGCCGCCATGCACCTGCGCCTCGACGATGACCTCGTCGAGCACGTTGCCGGAATCGCCGACCGCGATGTAGTTCGCGACGGTCAAAGCGCCGGTCGCGGCATCGATCTCGACTTCGGCGATGTGGCAGCCGTTCGGAAAGGACGGCGGCACCTTCACGCCGCCCTGCGTGTCGAGGCCCTCCGGGATGACGCCCTGGCGCGCCAGCTCGGCGGCGCGCTCGGCGACGTCGAACAGCGAGACGTCGCGGTTGCCGACGCTGAACTTGCCTTTGGCATAGGCGACCTCGGCCTCGTTCGCCTGCAACAGCATCGCGGCGACGCGCTTGCCCTTCTCGATCACGGCATCGGCGGTCTTGGCGATGGCGCCGCCGACCATCATGGCGGACCGTGACGCAACGGCGCCAAATCCCGGCACGTCGCGTGCCGAGTCGCCGGAGCTGACATCGATGGCGTCTGGCGAGATGCCGAGCCGGTGCGCGGCGACCGCGCCGAACACGGTACGGTGCCCCTGCCCGCTCGAACCGGCGCCGATGCTGACGCCGATCTTGCCGCCGCCGCGAAAATTGATGCGCGCCGCCTCTTCGGGAAATGCGCCGGCAATCTCGAGATAACAACCTATGCCGATGCCGCGCAGCTTGCCTTGCTTCTTCGCCGCCTTCCGGCGCTCGCGGAAACCGGCATAGTCGGCGAGCGTCAGCGCGCGTTCGAACATGGCCGGGAAGTCACCGCTGTCATAGGTATTGCCGAATGCGGTGACGTAGGGGATTTTGGCCGGCGCGATGAGATTGCGGCGGCGCAATTCCGCCGGATCGATGCCGGTGACGTCGGCCGCGGCGTCGATCACGCGCTCGATCATGTAGCTCGCTTCGGGACGCCCTGCGCCGCGATAGGGGCCGGTCGGCACCGTGTTTGTAAAGACGCAGTGCGAATTCACCTGCGCAAGCGGAATGTCGTAGACCGTCGGCAGGCAGCCCGACACGTGCGTCGTGAACACGAAATGCGCGACAGCGGTGAAATAGGCGCCGAGATTGCCGATGCCGTCGGCGCGCAGCGCCAGAAAGCGGCCGCGTGAATTCAGAGCCAGCGACACGGTCCAGAACGAGTCGCGCCCCTGATTGTCGGTCAGGAACGCCTCCGCGCGCGTCGATACCCAATGCACCGGCTTGCCGAGCGCGCGCGCCGCATGCAGGAGCGCGCCATACTCGGGATAGACCGCCGCCTTCATGCCGAAGCCGCCGCCGACGTCCTCCGTGATCAGGCGCAGCTCGTCCGGCTTGATGCCCATCACCTCGGCGAGACCCATGCGAATGCCGGTGACGCCCTGCGTGCCACAGCGAAGCGTGAATTGCTTCGCCGACGAATCGTAGCTCGCAGTCGCCGTGCGCGGCTCGATCGAGGCGACGACGAGGCGCTGGTTCACGAGTTCGATCTTCACCACGTGCGCGGCTTCGGCGAAGGCCTTGTCGAGCGCCGCCGCCTTCTTCCCGTCCGGGTCGGTCGGCGCAGTGAAGTCGAAGCCGATATTTCCTGGTGCCTCGTTCCACAATTGCGGCGCGCCAGTCTTTGCCGCCTCGCGCGCATCCGTGACGGGCGTCAGCGGTTCGTACTCGACGACCACCAGTTCGGCCGCATCCTGCGCCTGCGCCGCAGTCGCGGCGATCACGAGTACGACGGGCTCACCGACATGCCGCACGCGGTCGCCCGCCAGCACCGGCCGCTGCGGCGATACGGGCAGCTTGCCGCCGCGACCAGGAATCGGATGGCCGTGCGAGACGGAGTGATAGTGCTGCGCTTCGAGGTCGGCCGCGGTGAAAACCGCCGCCACGCCGGGCGCGCGTTTCGCCGCCGAGACATCGACGCGTACGATCGTCGCAAAGGCGTGCGGCGAGCGCACAAAGGCGGCGCCGAGCGTTCCCGCCGGTTTCACGTCGTCGCCAAAGCGCCCCGCTCCGCGCAGGAGCGCCTCGTCCTCCAGCCGACCTTTCCACGTCGAAAAGTCGGCCTTGCTGGCGGTCGGTGCGTTCATGCGGATGCCCCTGGCGTCGTCCTATTGCGGCAGGCGCAAGCCGGCCGATCCTTAACGAGTGCTTAACCCTACAAGCCCATCAGTTAACTGCAAAACAACCCGTTCAGGAATACCGTGAATGACCTTACCGGAATAGCCGAATGAACCGCCGACTGGCCACGCTTATCCCGCGCGATAGTGTCGCGATCGCGCTCGCCTCCGCCGCCGGCGCAGTCGCGGGTCTCGCGCTCCTTTACGCCGCCGGTGCTATGAATGGCGCCGGCGCTGCGCTCGCCGCCGTGGTGGGCGGCAGCGCATGGGCTGCCGCAGCGGTCGCGGTTGCGTGCGTGCGCCGCATGCATACGCGCAATGCGCACATGCGCATCGCCCTCGACAACATGTCCCAGGGCCTGTGCATGTTCGACCGCAACGAGCGCCTGGTCGTGTGCAACGCGCCCTATCGCGCCATGTACAAACTGTCCGAGGCGAGCACCGCGCTCGGCATCTCTCTCGTCAGCCTGCTCGAGCACCGCGCCGCGGCCGGTAATTTCTCCGGCGACGTCGGCGCGTACTGCGCACAGCTCAGGGCGTCCCTGAGCGAAGGCAAGACGACCGGGCGCGAGATCGCGCTCGACGATGGCCGCGTGATCTCCGCGGTCAACCGGCCGATGCAGGGCGGCGGCTGGGTCGCCACGCATGAAGACGTCACCGCCCGCCGCGCCGCCGAGCGCGAGCGCCTCGGTCTGCAACAGCAGGAGACGCGCCGCGCCACGATCGAACAGGCGATCCTGGGTTTCCGCCAGCGCGTCGAGGACCATCTGCGCACGGTTGCGGACAGCGCCGGAACGATGCGCAGCACGGCGGCGACGCTGCTTGCCAATTCCGAGCAGACCGCAAGCAGCTCCGAAGGCGCGGTCGACGCGTCGAACGAAGCCTCGATCAATGTCGAGACCGCCGCCTCCGCAGCCGACGAACTCGCCTCCTCGATCGGCGAGATCGGCCGCCAACTCGCTGCGACCGCCACGATCGTGCGCGAGGCGGTTGGCGAGGCGCGCGACACGAATGCGCAGATCACGGCGCTTGCGGCGGCGGCCGACAGGATTGGCGACGTGATCAAACTCATCCGCGCCATTGCCGGGCAGACCAACCTGCTCGCGCTCAACGCCACGATCGAGGCGGCGCGCGCCGGCGAGGCCG
>Ga0207667_10005242_pt1 | contig 15814 bp, 15 predicted proteins | sample KBSCornC52_FD_184301 | JGI IMG/M metagenome (GOLD analysis project Ga0207667, IMG submission 184301) | Corn rhizosphere microbial communities from Kellogg Biological Station, Michigan, USA - KBS Corn C5-2 (SPAdes) (version 2) | ecosystem: Host-associated > Plants > Roots > Rhizosphere > Soil ... | reverse complement strand
CCTATCAGCGAGGTGACCGCCGTAGCAGATCCGGCTGCCGGGCGCGCTGCGGCGTATGGATTGGAGTCAATCGTCGGAGACGGGCAGGATGCCGACGAGGTTTATCGTATTGCCAAAAGGGCGTACAACAAAGCTAGAGAGGGCGGTGGGCCCTCGCTGATTGAGTTCAAAACGTATCGCTATAGTGGACATTCCCGTGCCGATCCAGCCAAGTACCGGCCGGCCGGCGAGCTTGAGGACTGGCGAGAGAACCGCGACCCTATTAAGATTTACCGGAAGCGACTGCTGGATGCAGGCATATCTGCCGACATCATTCAGCAAATTGAACACAAGGCAAGACTGAACGTAAACGAAGCTACAGAAATCTGCAAAGCGGCACCTCCAACCTCGATCGACATTTTGAGTACCGATGTGTACGCAGACGGAGGCTGGGCGTGGCGGAACTAACGTATCGTGATGCCGTCGCCCGAGGAATCGCGCAGGAAATGAAGCGCGACCCCGATGTCGTGTTTATCGGTCAGGATATTGGAAAGGCCGGCGGGGTCTTCAAGGCAACAGTGGGGCTTTTTGAAGAATTTGGCTCTTTGCGAGTACGCGATACGCCGATTTCCGAACAGGCGATTCTAGGCGCAGCCATGGGCGCAGCGATGACCGGTCTGAAGCCGATCGCCGAAATTATGTTTTCGGATTTTATCGCCGTTTGCTTCGACTATCTCGCCAACGAATTTTCTAAAAGCCGTTACATGACCAACGGCCAAGTGAAATGTCCACTCGTAGTCAGAACGGGGAATGGTGGCTCGGCGTGTTTCGGCGCACAGCATAGTCAAAGTGTCGAAAACTGGTGCATGATGATCCCTGGCCTGAAGGTGGTGGCACCATCGACCCCGCGCGATGTGATTGGCCTCCTGGCCGCATCGGTGCGCAGTCCCGATCCCGTCGTCTTCTTCGAACATAAGTCGCTCTATGCCGTAAAAGGAGAAGTGGAAGAGGGCGAGATCTTGGAGGCACTCGGCACGGCTAAAGTTGTGCGACCCGGCACGGATGCAACGATTGTGGCACTGGCCCTGATGGTTCCGCGTGCGATCACTGCCGCAGAAAGACTTCAAACAGAACACGGCATCAGCTGTGAGGTGATCGACGTGCGTTCGCTGGTTCCACTGGACACGCGCACAATTCTCGATTCCGTGGCACGCACTAGTCGCCTCTTCACGGTGGAGGAAAACCCGCGCCTGTGCGGGTGGGGCGCGGAAATCGTCTCGATCGTTGTTGAGGAAGGATTCTACAATCTCGACGGACCGCCGGTGCGCATTACCACACCGCACATTCCTCTTCCCGCCGCCGACGCGCTCGAAGACATGGCGATCCCAAGTGTTGCGCGAGTTGCGGACACCGTGCGACGGTCGATCGAGGCGTAACGAGCATAAAAGTCAGTGCCAAAACTCGCCGCCGGCGACAGGTTCCAGACGGCAAAGCCGCTTGCATTAGGGAAAAAGAACAAATTCAATAGATTGCACTTGCGTCTAGACATGAGGTTCGAGTCCCAGTAACATAAATCGTTCATTATGCTTGGCACCTGGAAGACTGCCCCTAACTTTGCGCTGTGGGCATGCGCTTGAAACGGTTATGTACACCGATCCTAAGAGTCTAAAGCTCGTTCGTGGAATCCTGAAACTCATTTGCAGATCTGGAGTGAATAGGTACGAAGCGATTGCCGCCCTTTCATCCGCGAACAATATGCTATACGCAATGGAGGGACCTCTAGTTCGGTGCGACCTGAGGCCCGAGGAGACTAGAATCACTCGGCAACAGCCCGACGGTTAGTGTAAGTGGGTTACAACTTCACCCGCTCAAAGGTTCCCGCCTAGTCGAAAAAAGGATCCCGGCACCGTTAAGTCGGCGACAGGCTTGACTCCGGGATGAAAATCGCGACCTGTCGAATTTAGCAAAGCAGATGCTTGAGACTTTTTAGACCTGTCTAAAGGTTGGAATTCTGAGGAATACGATGGCAATCAAACATTTCGGATCAATGGCGGTAGATTGGGAGCAGCGGATCGACTTCGATCGCCTGCGGAAAGAGCGACTGGCGCGAGCCAAGATGCTGCTAGAGCAGTCCGAGATGGGCGCGCTGCTGTGCTTTGACATGAACAATGTCCGATACCTGACCGCGACGCACATCGGAACCTGGGCGCAAGATAAGATCAGCCGATTCGCGTTGTTGCCACAGAATGACGAGCCGATCTTGTGGGACTTTGGCTCGGCCGCCCGGCATCATCAGCAAAATTGCCCATGGATGGGGGAACGGTCGCGGCCTGGTATCCCTCTGTTGCGCGGAGCAATGTCGCCGGAAATGGGGCGGGCGGAGGATGTGGCTCGCAAAATCAAAATCGAGCTCGAAGCGCGCGGCCTACATAAGGAACCGGTCGGCATCGACATCGTAGAGCCCCCGATTCTGTTTGCACTAATGAAGGAAGGCATCTCGGTGATCGACGGCCAGCAACTGATGTCGGACGTGAGAGAGATTAAGACGCAGGATGAGATCCTGCTTCTGAATCATTCATGTATGCTGGTGGATGGCGCCTACCATGAGCTGTATCACGCGATGCGTCCCGGCTTCAAGGAGAACGAAGCCGTCGGACTAGTGAACAAGTACCTGTACGACAATGGCTCGGAATATGTGGAAGGCGTCAACGCGATTTCAGGCGAACGCTGTAGCCCGCACCCGCATGTGTTTTCAGACCGCGCACTGCGACCCGGTGATCCTGTCTACTACGACATTTTGCATTCTTACATGGGGTATCGCACGTGCTATTACAGGACTTTCACCGTCGGCTACGCGCCCCAAGGAATGATTGACGCCTACACACGCTGCCGCGAATATCTGGATGCGGCGATCGCTCTGGTAAAACCGGGGCGGACTACCGCGGAGATCGCTTCGGTATGGCCGAGGGCACAAGAATTCGGCTTCCCGAATGAAGAAGCGGCATTCGCCCTCCAGTTCGGCCATGGGATCGGGCTAGCCATCTGGGAAAAACCGGTGATTAGCCGGCTCGTTTCGATGGAGCACGCGCACACGATCAAGCCAGGTATGGTATTTGCGCTCGAAACCTTCTGGCCGTCCAAGGACGGCTGGCGCGCCGCTCGCATCGAGGAAGAAATCGTCGTCACCGAAACGGGCGCCGAAGTAATTACGCGCTTCCCCGCCGAGGAACTTCTGGTAGTGGGCAAGAAATATTTCACCGTCCATGGACCTCTGACTACGATCCGAGAAGACAATCCGGAGCCTAGCCCGCGCATCCAGGAAATGATTGAAGCCGGCGCGCGCGAGCTCGCGGCATTGCCGGTTTCGATCGCAAAGTAGGACGTTTTAGTTCGCTATTACCAAGTCCGTCGCTATGTGGCTTCCCTTCCCTCGATCGCACGCGCATGAAAGTACAGCATCTGCGTCCTAAGAAATTAAGTTTTTAGGTTCGGGGAGCACAGGTTCTGCCAAACCAGTATTGTTAGCAGAACGCTTGCTGCGAGGGTGATGGCTCCAGTCGCCCCGTGTGCAACGCTGAGAATCGATAATGTAGTTGAACTTCCTGCGCCGATCAAAAGGACGATAAATGTACCAAACCCCAGGGACACCTGCACGCCAGTTACGACAGCCAATCCCAGCGCCGCTGGTCGGAGGGATGGATGCCAGGGGAATTCGCGGATCACCGGAATGGAGACGACTAGAACCATGAGCGTGATGACTAGCGCATTGAGGATATGCGTCAACACACCCAGCAGGCCGTGCCTGTATGCAGCGCCCAGTAGGACCTGCAAAAGCGCCAATAGCGAAACGGCGACCGTCAGAGAGCGAAAAGGAGGCCGGCCGGGATCCTTCAGCGGTTGTATGCGGTCCTTCCGAGTAAAGACGTCAGCAGCTATCGCGACAAGAATCGAAAATAAGACTGGAGCGAGCGAGGCATGAAAAAAACCGATCACTGGCGAAAGCGAAGAGCGAACGCCCTGCATCCCCAACCAGCCTTCCAGACCAAGTATCAAGAGAGCAGCCAATCCCAGTAATCGCGGCCAAGGGCGCCGTATCCTCCACTGAAGCCAACCGATGAGACCGAGCGTGAGTACACCCACAACGCAGGCCATGGCTATATGGGCTTGTTCCAGCCAGATCAGTGCTGGCTGAACCGTGGAAACCAGCGGAGCCCTCAAGCCCGGAATAGGTTGAACTTCGCGAGTCACCCAGGCTCCGAGAACAATCAGGCTAAGCGCGCAGAGCAACAGCATTGCTGTATAACGGAAGATCAAAGGACTGGCCCGTCTCGACGACGCGCCATCCCCGTCAACGCCACAGCGCAACTGCAAGGCTGCGAGGACCCACGTAGTAGCCGATCATCCGTCCGGCGCAAACTACTCCTATCCATAGAATCAGCGAAAGCACGGCGGCCAGCTTCGCCCGAGGCGGCATGATCTGCGCGCTATCGAGTTCCGCAGTGTTGCGGTACACGCTGTTTCGAAACACCAATCCGTGTACGCCGATGAGCGCCAAGAGCGTCATCTTGACCCAAAAGTACGGGTTGACATAATATTTTTCGGCTTCCGATCCTGCCAGAAGAGCCCCACACGTCACCATGATGACGAATCCGATCCACTTCCAGGGGCGCAGCTTCTGAACTACGCCTGTCACGGATTGGCTGCGCAGCCATCCCAGCAAACGAAGGTTCGTAACTAATATCATTCCCCCGAATATTGCTATACAGGTTAAATGGGTCGCCAGCACAGAGGGGTAGAGCCATTGGGAAGCGGAAAAGGCGCCCGCCCACTCTCTCTGCTCGAGCCAGCGGGCAACTGATGCAAGTGGCATAAAGTCCTGATACTGTTACGCAAACGAAAAGAACAAACCGCCGAAGATCACCGCAACCCATAAAACCAGTGAAACGCCCGCCGCCATCTTGCTTGCCATACCTGATGCATCCGCCGACAACGCTACCTTGCGATGAATCGTGTAGTTAAAGATAACCGCTAACACCAGGCACGCGATCTTGAATTGAAAGACCGAACTCAAGTAGTAATGATCGGGATCGCTTGCAAATAGCAGCAGTCCAGAAAAAACGATGAGAACAAAGCCAGAAAGAGTCCATAGGTCGGTACTTCTAACCAGTTGCGAAGCAGCCTTCCGCTGCAAGCCGATACCCAAAAGACTGAAGTCCACGAGAGTGATCGTCCCGACCGACAAGGCAAACGAGACGATGTGAACGCATTCGGTGGCCGGGAAGAGCCACTGCTTTTCGATCATCGCCTGAAGGACCACATTCGTCTGTATCAACATCTTACGCAGTCTATTTGGCAGCACTCGAAACGTCGCCGAGTCGAGACTGAACAGAATTTCGGATGATAAAATCCTTCGCGTCGCGTAGTCAACATTGAGTGCAACATATTGAACCAAAAATCCGCCTCGCTTGATGGTCGGAAGGAATCCCCTGCCGGTGCCCGGGGGGTGTGGAGCGCTTCTCTCTGGTAGGATAGGTAACGGCAGGGGTGGTCAGACCATATAGTGGTGCCACTTAGCCGCCGAATTTCTTAGGGGGGCATTGTGGAAAGGGCACGCCAGTTCACCCACAACGGCGACGCCATAGCGTTCGCCTCACCTCCTCTTGCCGACGCCGATGCCGTCCGCGCTGGACTGGCGGCGATAGCGGCGAGCCGAGTGTTTCGGAGCTCCCAGCGTCAACGCAAATTCCTTAGTTATGTGGTCGAAGAAACCTTAGAAGGACGCGGGTCGCAGCTCAAGGAGTTTTCCATCGGCTTAGAGGTATTTGGTAAAGACCAGTCTTTTGATCCTCGCCTCGACACAATCGTCCGCGTGGAGGCCCGCAAGGTTCGCGCAAAGATTCTCGAGTATTACCAAGATGAGGGTAAGCACGATACGCTGCGAATCGATTTCGTAAAGGGGAGTTACGCACCGGTTTTTCGGATAGCCGAAGATGCGACTGCCCCTCCGCCTGCCTCCCCAGCCGCACCGGTAGAAGGAACCCAGGCTCATTTCCGCTGGAGACCTTTGGCAGCCGGTCTCGTTTTTTTAATTCTGGTCGCTTACGCCGGATACGTTCTTTTGCGAAATCGAACGAGCATGACTCCAGCAACGGCATCAATCGCTGTGTTGCCTTTCGTCAATCTAGGCGACGAAAAGAATGAGTTCTTCAGTGACGGATTGACAGACGAACTTATTGATTCGTTGGGCCGGATACCAGGACTTCACGTCGTAGGTCGAGCCTCGGTATTCCAGTTCAAAGGAAAGGCGATAGATCTTCGTGAGATAGGACGCAAACTGAACGTTCGCACAGTTTTGGAGGGAAGCGTTCGCGAGTCCGGTCAGCTACTGCGAATCTCGGTGGAACTGGACGATACGTCAAATGGATACCGGCTTTGGTCCCACAGCTACGATGGGCAGCTGAAAGATATTCTGCTGGTGCAGCGTCAAATTTCGGCTTCCATAGCGAACGCGCTTGGTGGAACGCTCAGAGGATCGGAGTCGCTTTTGACAAATGGCTCCCGCCTAGACCAAGGGGCCTCGGTAAATTCCAGCGCTTACGAGAATTACCTGAAGGGCCGGTATTTTTGGTACAAGAGCACAGCCGCTAACTTGAACATAGCTCTCAAGTACTTCCAGCGCTCAATTGACGAAGATCCAAGTTACGCCTTGCCCTACGTGGGCTTGGCGAGTTGCTACGGAGCACTCCCTTTTCACGGCGTCTCCACTGTGCTGCAAATGGCGCCGAAGATTCGAGCCTTGGCGACAAAGGCTTTGGAACTTGACAGTAGTCTTGGTGAAGCCCATTTCGAGCTTGCTCAAGCCTCTGCCGCTGAGTATGATTTGACAACGGCCTTCGCAGAGTTCAGGAAGGGCCTGGAACTTAGTCCGGGGAGCGCGGTTGGTCACCGTTGGTACGGCATTTTCCTGGGACACGTCGGGCAATTGGATGCATCGCTCCATGAAGCCCGTCAGGCCTTAGAGCTGGATCCGGTCTCACTCTATGAATCTACTGCAGTGGGTACGGCGTTGTACCATCTTCACCGTTATGACGAGGCGATAGATCAATTTGAGAAAACTCTGGCTTTGGAACCTAACTTTGGGTTGGCGCATCTTGGGTTAGGACAAACCTATCTCCAAAAAGGAATGTTCTCTAAAGGCCTGGCTGAAATAATCTTAGGGAGACAGCTTCTGGAAGGGGACCTCATGACAACGAGTAAGCTCGGTTATGCTTATGCGTTGGCAGGCCAGACAGCACTGGCCCATGAGACGCTAGATCGCTTCCTCGAACAATCCAAGCTCGGACCGTTCCGGCCAGCTGCCATAGCAGATGTTTATGTCGGTCTGGGCGACAAAGACCATGCTTTCCTCTGGCTCAATAAGGCTCTGGATGCTGGCGATTTCCCTCCTTTGAAGGCTGAGCCAATGTATGATTCCCTTCGGTCTGATCCTCGGTTCGAGAAATTGCTGATTCGGATGAAACTACAGTAGTAGTAACTCTTATCCAAGACTGGCCAGACGGACCGGTATGCTTCACGATAAGCGGCCGTCAAAACACACACGATAACCCATTGTTAGAAGGGGACTTCTATGAGAGTTCACGTTAAGTTAACCCTTGTTCTCTTGGTTTGAGTCGCATTCTGTGGCACGCTACAACGGCCACTTGATTGTTCCTCGCTTGCAAGGAGTTGATGCGACCCTCTATGAGCCCTTTGCCAACGAATTCTCTTGACCGTGCATTGGTGATCCTGCAGTTCATCGGCAGGACACCGGGCGGGCTAACAAATCTTGAAATTAGTCAGAAGTTCAAACTCGCCCGAAGCACTTGCTCGTACATCCTCAGCAGGTTGGAGAAGGAAAGGTATCTAGCGAGAGATAAGCAGAGTGGGCGGTACCGCATTGGCCTTAAGACTCTGATTCTGGGCCGGGGGGCCCTCAGGGAGGTGGGATTTCGCGCGGCTAGTGAACCTACACTCTACAGGTTGGCAACCGATACCGGCCTCGCCGCAAATCTCGCTGTACTTGAGGGAAGTCGTGTCGTTATCCTGGACCGGATTGAAGGTCCCACATTCGTAAAGGCTGCGATTCAGGAGTCTGAAAAGCCTCGTGGCGCGAATCCTCCGAACCGCGCTCTCGGTTGGGAATACTTAACAAAAGGACACCGTGACATCGGCGATGAGTTGCCCCCATATTCAACCGCTTTGGGGAGAGTACTTCTAGCCCATCTATCGGAACAGCAGCTCAGTGGTTTTGTGGATCAATCACCGCCCGCCCAGGGAGATCCGGAGAAGCGAGCTATATTCAAACGACAGCTAGCGAGCGAACTATCTGAAGTGCGCAAGAAGGGATATTACCTGATGCAGTTCGAACCGCATAACGAATCCTGCGCTCTTGCAGCGCCGATTCTTGATGCGAATGATTCGGTCAGGGCTGCGGTATCAGTAAGTTGTAAGCGGCATCTGGCGATTTGGAACGATGAACAAACTTTGAGTGAGCTTGTGACACAAGCAGCGTGGGAGATATCATGTAGGTTGCATTACCCAAATGTGATCCAAAGGGGAGCCTCAACCGCGCCGAATCGCGGAGACGGAGAGATTCGACCGGTACGCATTGGATCACACTGAGGAGAGATGTGTGATGTTCGCCCCATACCTACATCTCCGGCACGTTGCGTAGCGCTCGATCCAGGTCGGTCCAAAGGTCCTCGACGGCCTCGATACCAACGCTCAGCCGCAGCAGCGCCGGAGGCAGGTGCTCCTGTCCGGGAATGCTGGCTCGCCGTTCGACGGTGGACTCCACCGCTCCCAGGCTAGTGGCGTGTTGGATGAGTTGCAGTCTGGCGCACACAGCGTCGGCGGCGGGGGCGTCGCCGCGCACGTCGAACGAGATTATCGTGCCGAAGCCCTTGAGCTGGCGTAGCGCGGCATCGTGAGTTGAGTGGCTCGCCAAGCCGGGATAGCGCGTCAAAGTGACGTTTGTATGCCGCGAGAGGCGCTCGGCCAGTGTCATCGCGTTGCGCTGCGCCCGCTTCAGCCGCAGTGCCAGCGTCCTGGCACCGCGGACCGCGAGAAAGGTTTCGAGGGTGCCGGGGGTTGCACCCGCGAGTTCCCGAGACTGCCGCAGCGCCGCCAGCAGGCTCGCGTCGCGAACTGTGACGACGCCGCCGAGCAGGTCCGAGTGGCCACCGATGAACTTTGTCACCGATTGCACAGCTACGTCGGCGCCGAGCGCCAATGGACGCTGATTGAGCGGTGTTGCGAAGGTGTTGTCCACGCCCAGGATCGCGCCACGCTTCCGCGGTGCGGCGCAGATAGCGTCTACGTCAGCAACCGTCAGAAGGGGGTTCGAAGGCGATTCCAGCCAAATCAAGTCGGCCGCGCCGCACATCTCGATCCAACCTGCGGTGTCGGTCACAGCCAGGCGATGCACGGTCCATCGGCCGCGCTTTTGGCCAGCCTTGGCGAGTCCTGCGACGCCCTGGTAACAGTCGTCCGGTAGGGCCATGACAGAGCCTGTGGAGAGTTGATCGAAAATTGCTGCGATCCCCGCCATGCCGGAAGCGAAGGCGACCGAGGATCCACCTTCGAGGCCGCCGACGATCTCTTCCAGTGCCTCCCAGCCCGGCGTACCGTCGTCGCGAGAATATGCACGGCGCTCGCCCAGCACGAAGTTCGACGCCGGCCACGGCGGCACGTTTAGCGGCGAGCCCGGTCGCCGGTCTCGTCCTGCTGAGATCAGCCACGATTCGACCGAACCAGGATCGCACGCGCTATGTACTGTCATATCCCTGGATGTCATTGCTTGATCTTAGCGAATGGTGCGTTCTTTCCTTTGCCTTACTTCGAGAACAACTTCTTCATTCCAACTGAACCGGGACAGTTGATTATTGTTCGCCGCCTTCTTGATCACAGTTGGGGAGGGTTGGGTGATATTCGACGCATCACTAGCGATGTTTGTGCGCACCTCGCTCCATTCAATCTGTTCGTTTGCTGGGCTGGCTGCGCAGCCAATCCATGACAGACTTAATGCAGAAGGTGCGCCTCTGGAATATGTATCGCTTATCCCCTTGTACAAATATAGGGAATCAGCCCCACAGTTTCACTACCATGGCCGGATCACGTTCGTCACGTGTTCGCGGTCGGGTGGGGTTAAACAGAACCCAACACACAGATACGGGATCTCTGGATGCGGGTTGTGGCCCCGATGAAACTTTGCGATGGGCTCCGAATACACATCTCCAGCTTTTGCTTTTATGAGGATGCCCTCCTCGAAATGAGCCTCGAAAATGCCCTGCAGTGCTAGAAAGAACGTGGCGCCATTGTGGCAATGCCAGTTGGTGTAGCCGCCGGGAGCAATCTCCGCGTTATAAATCTGAATCTTAACCTGCGGATCTTTGGGAATGGACGCACAGAGCTCATCGAACAGAACGTTGCGAAAGAGTTCCTGACCGGGCTTTGTATAACCGCTCAGTTGTAGTCTCAAGGCCGCGTACTGATTTTCGGTGTTCATCGTTTTTCTTTCCTAGCCAATTTTAAACGTCGTCCCCTGCTTCGATAATCGAACCTCTAGCTCAACGGGATACTGGTAGACGACCCAAAGGCGCCTCCCTTACCAGGGTAAGCTTTGCAATCGGTATCCCAGTAGCATTTCGCCGCCGCTCGCCATTGAGTGTTATCGCGCCGCTTTCGTGACTACGGCTGGGGAAGGCTGAGTGAACTTCGAAGCATCAATAGGGACATTTGGGCGCACCTCGTTCAATTCAATTGTGGACCTGCCATCAGTCCAGGTCACAGTCCAGTGAAAAGGCAACTTAATTCCCGCGACCTCCCGATAATCGGAGTAGTCGATCTGAGTAGGAACAATGCCTACGACTGTGTTGCTATACCGAACCACACGTGCAAGCAACCCTGACTCGGCGTCAAAAAACATTTTCACACGGGTCCCGCTTGCTCCCGTGCCTTGGACAATCCGGACCAGCCTGTCTTCTATGGTTGTGGCCGGGAAACCCACGCGCCATTGGCTCAGAGTCAGCTTGATACGCCCCGGAAAAGATAGATCCGCATCTAGTCTGGCGCCATCCAAATCGCCGGAACTCAGCGGAAGCAACGTTACGGGCTTGTCAACGGCTGCAACCCACCCCGCGCGTCCGTCGAAGGTCGTGGTCGTGTCACCGCTCTGGGTGTGGGCGATGGTCGTACGTTGATTAGGTGCTTTAGCAAAAACCTCAAACGGGACCTTCTGCTCGTAAGAGTCATATCCCTCGTAAGTCCCCTTTCCGGCGAAGCTGGTGAGACCGGCGAGGCGCTGCGCTCCGCCCAGCGCTTGAACGTACTTGTCCAGAATTTCTTCGGCGGTAGGGGTGGCTGGAGCTTCCGGGACTATCTCTACCTTGTTGGGATCTTCAATAGGAAGGCTGTACTGCGTCAAGAGGCTAGGCACGCCTTCGGGACGGATATCGCCGCGGTGGCAAGAATAGCACGTCATCACCTTCCGCCCGCCAAAGTTATTCTTGTTAATCGCATTCATCATCAGCACCATCTGCCGCGCCATGCGCTTGCGTGGAACATCCTCGGCGAACTTTTCCCAATGCGTAAGGCTCTCGTCGACGTGGCAATGAACGCAGTTTGAGCCTAAGGCTGCAGAAAAGAAGCCCATCACATCCATGAATTCGCCGACGGGAATCCCCTTAAGTACCTGAATGTTTTTGAAGACATCTTCGGCCATGAGCGTCTTTTGCGACGCGGGTTGGGCGTTTGCCGTTGCGGCTGCCAACAGCCAGGCCAATGTCATTCCGATTCCGCGGAAGCTCCCGCCCCTTGCGTTAATTCTCATATATGTTTTACGAATTCGATCAGACTACTTGTGCGCTACACCTGGAACGCCGCCGGCGGGATTGCGAACGTTACGGTTGTACTGTTCGACTTCGTCCAACGGAATGCATTTGTCTTCCGCCATCGCGGCCCAGCCCGTGCCTGCGGAGAGATCGGCTGTCGTCGCCAAGCGGAACGTATCGACATCGCTTTTCCATGGTTCCTTGTAGATTTCAGGATCCGTCACCGTGATGGTTAGCTCCAGAACGTTGTGTGCTGTTCGTCGCCACCGTTCCTCGACCTTCGCCTTTTCGCTGATCGGATAACCAAAGTGATCGAGCCACTGCCGATCGTCTAAGCCTACCGTGGTGACGACGAGCGTATCGCCTTCCCATTTCCCGACCGAATACCCATTCCACCTGGGAAGGTATGCATCCACGTTGGGGAGCGCCCGTCCGTCGAGCCAAATTTCTCGATGATCCCACGTCCATTCGAACCTTTGGATGATCCGATTGGGTGTCATGATCATCTCCATCGGAGCCGGGTCATAAAGGATCATACGGACCAATCCGAGCGAGTTACACGCCCCGACGTAGTCATTGCCTTGTGACGGCGGGATTGCCCGTCGGCGTCCGACTGGCACCTTCTCGTCTTGGGCTGCTGGGGTTCCGAGCGTGGCGCCGTAGGAAGGCTTCTGAGCGTCGTACTTCTTCTTACCCTCAGGCGTCATTGGCGGTTCGGATTTCGCGTTGAAGCCGTATTGGTTTCCCCGCCATACACCCGAAAGATCATGTTTGTCATACGGCAACTTATCTGGCACAAGGGGCCCGCCACCGCGGCCGAGGGAGTTGCCGTTGCCGCCACCTCCTTGACCACGACCACCCTGCTGCGCGATAGAGGTCCCCAAAGAAACCGTGACCAGCACGGAAAATAGCAAGCACCTGACTAAGCGATTATCCATTATGCATCCCCTTGGACTGTTCGTCTTTCGTCATGTGTGGCTATTGACCGCCCCGCCCCGTGGGAGCCACGGGCGCATCCCCACCGGCCCCACCGGAATTCACGAGCAGTTCTCCCGTCTCGCTTCGAATTGTCCGGATACACCCGTTGAGTCCGCCAACTCTGGCTGTACCGAGCGTGAGTTCCACAACGGTTCCGGGCTTCAAAGCCTCAAGCGATCTCGCTTTGGTCCATCCCGCCCGCAGCAGAAACGTCGGATTGGTGATGAGTTCGGCTGTCCAGTGTTCCTTGTCACCCTTATCGTTTACGCGATCGAATTCCAGCCACGGATGGGGATTGGCATACTTAAACTCCGTCACCGTCGCCTTGGTCGTCCAAAGATGCTCCATGTCATACGAGATGCCACTTCCGTGATGGGCGAACATTGGCGCGGCCAAAGTAAGCACGCACAAAACACCCAAACTCAATCTTGATTGATTCCACATATACATTGCCTTCCTTCTACGGCCAATTTACCAAAGTCATAATACTTCAGGTGTCAGCATCCTGTCGCGATCCAATTCAACATATTGAATCGAATTATTTTAGGTTCTGCTTCAGGAACGCGATCGCTCGCGGCCACGAATCAGCGACCGCCGCTCCATTTCCACCCATGTCCTGAAACATGATGAATGCGTGGGTCGCACGCGGATAGACGTGATACTCAAAAGACTTTCCGAGCGCCTTCATCTTCTCCGCGGCGGGTAGTGCTGTTGCTGTTACTCGTTCGTCGTTCTCGCCGTAGAAGCCGATGACTGGGGCCTTTATTGCCGCCATGATGGCTTCGCTGGGAGCGCCGCCATAAAACACAACAGCCGCGTTGATTTCGGGAACCACTCCGGCGAATTCGAAACTCATTCCGCCGCCGGCACAGAAGCCGAAGCTCGCGCTCTTTCCGCTCGCACGCGGTTGCGCCATGCCCCAAGCGTAGGCGGCCTTATAGCGGCGTATCTGCTCTTCATGGGTGAGGCGCGCTGAGGCTCGCATGGCGGCGTCAACGTCCTCGAAGGAATCGTAGTTACCCCCGCCCGGACCCAGCCCGGAGTAGAGATCCGGAGCCACCGCGAAGAAACCCTGCAGCGCCAGCTGGTCAGCAATGGCGCGCTGCCAGGCATCGAGGCCCGGCGCCTGTTGCATGACCAGAACCAATGGCGCCTTCGCATTGCCTGTAGGATACTCCACCCACATGTGGAGCTTGACATCACCGACAGGAATGTCCACCCATTCCTTGCGCAATGTCGAATGATTTAGCGTCGACTTGGCATTGAAGATTCCAGCTGGAACATCCGGCAGTTTATTGAACGGGTAACCCCGTGGTAGGCTGGCCGGGCCCCGGGGGTTGCCTGGCGCGGCGCCTTCCGGCCCCTTCGCTTGGGCCATCAACATATGAGCCATGTGATCTTCCGGGGCGTTTGTATTCTCTCCTGCTACCGGATGGTTGTCCATCTGCTTATTGAGGAAATCGATCGTCTCCTTCCATTCCGAGCCGCGCGATAGGAACGCGCCGTACCTCTCCGCGACAGAAACTTCGATGCGAGTACCGGCGAGAGAAGGAAATAGCTCCACGCTTGCGGTCTTCCCATCGGAAGCCGGCAAATTCGCGACCCACTGCCGCACGGCTGAGGTTCGCCTGCTCAACACACGAGGATCCAAACCATCCATCGCATTAGCTACAGCAGTTCGGCTAGGGAAGGAATTGGTGTCGCCACCGCGGGGTCCGAGCCCCGACAACATATCGGGAATGACGGCAATGTAGCCTTCGGTCGCAAGCTGCTCCCCGGCGGCCCGAACCCAATCGCTTGCTCCCTGTTTCGTTTCCGCCAATAGGACAGAGGGAGCTTTATTGGCCCGGTCCGGATACACGATAAACGCTCGAATACCACCGGATTCAAACGGAATGTTGATCCATTCCCGGTGGTGGTGCGTCGTGTTCAAGATCGTTTTCGCCATCGCCTCAATAGGGATAGACGAATGGACGGCAACTGGTTGAGGGGCTTGAGGGGCTAAGGATTTCGTCGCAAACAGCAAGACTGAACCTGAAACAAACGCCGCGGCTGTGATTGTGTATATTTTCATGGGATCCCGGGTGGAGGTATCATCACTCCGCGGGAAGTATACCCCGCGGCGAATGTCGGAGCAAAGGCGTGGTTCAATGTATTGAATAGCGTAAAACCGGATTGAGTTCAATTCACTGAACCGGCGTTATCCTTCTGATTGCCATGATGCTACGCTTTACGAAGCATGCGATCGTACTTGGTTTGGATGGGGTTTTCGATCATCGGCTCACTCGTGTTGCTTTCGCTGAATTCAAAGCTATCCGGGGCATGGGTTCATGAGTCGGCGGCTCAACACTCCGTGGTGTCCCATGATCGAATCGCTACGCTGAACCAACGCATTGAGAATGGGACAGTCAACCTAACCTTTCAACCGATTTCTGGCTATCTGGGCTCTGTTCTGGAAAAGTTGGACATAATGGTCGAATCGCAGGTCGCGGTGTTTTCAAAAACTAGTTTCCAAGCGAAGCTCATTAGTACCGAGAATCCGCGCGCTCTTTACTTCACCGATGACATCGTCATTGGATGGGTCCGAGGAAGCCCACTGCTGGAGGCAGCCGCCATCGAACCGGGAAAAGGAGTTGTATTTTATACGCTCGATCAATCTTTGGTGGAAAAGCCACATTTTCAACGCAGCGATTCATGCCTCTCGTGCCATCAGTCGCAACGGACCCAAGGTGTTCCTGGCCTCTTCGTACTGAGCAGTAGGCCCTCCGTGGGGTCTAGCGAGGTGGACTCCAATGGCGTGGTTTCGGATCAACGCACTCCCCTCACGGAACGATGGGGGGGCTGGTACGTCTCGGGCCGTTCCAATCGATTCCGGCATTTGGGAAATCGCATCGGACAAGGGTGGCTTGAGTCGCTGTACGATCAGTTCCACACGTCCGGCTATCCCACTGAGTACAGCGACATTGTTGCTCTCATGGTGTTGGAGC
>Ga0207667_10005239_pt1 | contig 15820 bp, 11 predicted proteins | sample KBSCornC52_FD_184301 | JGI IMG/M metagenome (GOLD analysis project Ga0207667, IMG submission 184301) | Corn rhizosphere microbial communities from Kellogg Biological Station, Michigan, USA - KBS Corn C5-2 (SPAdes) (version 2) | ecosystem: Host-associated > Plants > Roots > Rhizosphere > Soil ... | reverse complement strand
ATGCGGTGAGCGCAACGTTGAACGGAACGTCAGTTCCGCTCAATGGCTCCATCACCGTTACGCCAACTTCGACAACAACCTACAGAATCACTGCGACCAGCTCGACTGGCACAACCGATTGGGGTTCCGCTACCGTAACGGTGAAGTAAATGAGGGAGGGGCGGAAGCCGGGTTTGTATTACGGGGCCGCCCCGTTTTCACGATCAATGACGTCAATATCCATCTAATCGAATCCCTGCGACCGATGCGATCGAAGACATCCACCTTACACCTCGCTTATTCGTTCTGTCCACATCCGCCATATCCAGCAATCTGTCCGTGATTGTTGATCGCCTTGCCAGGTTCGAGAACCGTCTGACTCTTGGGGATTGTGGATGTCCTGGGTCCTCAAACCTTACCGATGGACCGAAACGGTGGCAGAACCCCAATCTACGATACCCGTCGCACCTTTTGCAACGACTTTGTAGGTTGTTGTCACGGCTGGTTGTACGGTGATGGAGCCATTGAGTGGAACTGACGTTCCGTTCAACGTCGCGCTCACCGCATTCTTTGTCGTCCAAGTGATCACGGATGACTGACCACGCATAATTGATGATGCACTTGCACTAACACCGGCAGCGGGAACAGCCTCCCCGCTTACTATTCCCGTTAGAGGTGCATTTGTCCCGATAACCGTACTTTCACCGACAGCCGTTGTTGCTCCATCCTGCGGGAGCCATGTCCAACGAACCGACGACGCCTGCGGTTGATAATTGCCCGCAGCCGTTCCAGTATTGTTGACAAACTTTGGATCTGCGTTGATCGTGCCTGTTGCATGTAATCCGTTATTCAGGCTGATGCTTGTATTTCCACGATAGATCAGGTTGTCGATGTACTTATTGTGCAGTCCGGTCTTGCCGGACTCCGCAATAGCCGTACGAGTGCTGTTATAGATGATGTTGTTCTGTACGAGGCTATAGTCATTGGTGACTCCATGAGGAGCATCGCCCGCGCCTACGGTGATAGACCGGAGATTATTCACAAGAGTATTTCTATAGATGGTGACATGCGAAGCAGCATGCCAACTTTGGATGCCATATCCCGCATTGATGACGATGTTGTTAGCGATCACCGAATAGGGAACTTCTGCATAAAGCCCACTGGCCTGATGTCCTCCAAAGCAGCCATGATAAGGGGTGATATTCACAATCAGATTCCCAATCATGTCGTTATGGGTGATGCCGACATAGTTATCGCCACCACCTGTCTCAATCGCGGTTCCGCTGTTGGAGTCACAGGGAGTAGTTATATCGTGGACATAATTGCCTATAGCCTTGTTGAAACTTGCGATGTTCCCTGCGTAGGCGAGGATAATGCCGTTGGCGTTACTCCCCGTTACGTCAAAATCCTGGATGGTCGTGTAGCCGCCGCTCAAACGGATTACCGCCGAGCCGTCTCCCTTACCGGTCCCTTCCAATTTAGCGCGCCATTTATTCTGCGCCTTGTAAGTAATTGGATGTTCAGCCGTGCCACTCGCGGTGAGTGTAACGTCACCTCTATATGTCCCGTCCAGCACCGTCACTATATCGCCGGGCCTGACAATTTTATCCGCGTGTTGGAGGGTAGCCCAGGGGCGGCTAGAGCTGCCATCGCCAGTGTCACTTCCTGTCGGACTCACATAACGTACAGTACTCGACGGTCTGCCTCCTGCAACGGCACCAGGCACAGGTGACGTGGCGTGCTGAGAGGCGCGACTGGGCTGCCCTATCGGCCAGCCCATGAATAGAGCACTGAGACACAATCCTATGAACCTAATCGTCCTAGCATGATTCTGCATCTTCAGGAGCGCCTCGCGCGCGCATGTGAGATCCAGGAAGGTTATGCGGCGTTCCCGACAAGTTCAGCAATGCTCGATTGCAGATGCCGACCATTCTTCCAGCTCTCGCTGATGAGCTGGCGGGTTTTCTTCTCGTTGACGTAGACGGGATCCCCAATATTGATTCCGTTCGCTTCGGACATTCTCTGTCGTATCTCAGCGATGCCATGCGCAACTGTGAACTCGGTCTCATAACCAAGGGTTTCCGCGATCTTAGAGAAATCTACATGATAGTCTCGAAGGTCGACTGCTTCCGACATGAACTTTACCCGCACCCCGGGAATTGAGGAAAAGACAAGGTCGGCAATGTCGCTGATGCAATGGTTATTAACATCGGCCCCGACATTGAATATCTTATTCGAGATTAGTGCGGTGTCACTTGATAGCACGGTGGCGAACGCGCGAGCAGCATCCTTTACGTGCAAGAAGGGTCGGCGTTGTACTCCTCCGTATATCTCCAGCGTTTCGCCCTTACATGCCCTTGCAGTGAGTACATTAACGACTAAGTCGAAGCGCATACGGTCGGACCAACCGAATAAGGTAGACAGTCGCAGAATGCTAGGGTGGAAAGAATCGTCGGCTAGCGCACGAAGAGCCTTTTCACAAGCAAGCTTATCGCGTGCATAAAAGGACAGGGGATATGTGGCGGAGTTTTCACTGAAGTGGGTTACTTCTGAATTCGCTCTACCATATACACTGCAACTAGAAGCAAAAATAAATCTGCGGATTCCCAGCCATTTGCAAATGTGGGCGACTGTGAGAGCACTGCGATAGTTGCAGCTATACGTGAAGCCAATATCGAGGTCACAAGCGGGGTCTCCGACGAGTCCGGCAGCCCATATCACAGCTTCACAGCCGCGCAGATGAGGCAGTATTTCGTCCCCGTGTGGAACGTCAATCTTCAGGCTGCTGAAGCACGGATGGTCACGAAGGGGACGCAGCGAGTCGTCGCCAAACCAGTGTGCATCAATTGATACAACTTCAAATCCTCGGTTAATGAGATGAGCACACAACGTGCTCCCTAAATAACCAGCACCGCCGACAACAGCAATTCGCTTTGTTTGTTCTGCCATGATTAGTCTCCTCAAGTTTGCGTCCATCGACTTCCTGCACCATGGTTGGTCTTTTACAATTGCGGCCGCTGGCCTACATTGCCAGAACTGCTGCGTGACATGTTCTGAGCAACGTTGTTGTCAACCCTAAATAAGCAGACAAGTTTATTAGCTATGCTATAGCTACGGGATCCTGCATAATAATCAAGCCATCAAATCGCTTGCCTGTCCGATGTCTTACGAGTGCACATCCGTAACAGTGGCTAACACAGATGAGTGCGGCGCATTGTCGTAGGTCATTGAAGGCATGAGGTACATGAGTAGCATTGCAAGCACTATGCCGTTAGTCAGCAACGAGGTCAAGAGCCCGCCATTCGCAAGAGCGAATGCTGGAAGGCCAATGGCCAGTGCCGCCAGACGCATGTCGCGGTTAACCGCCATCGAGTCGTAGAGCCACAGTAGTATTGCGAGCAACAACGTGAAACAGAGGATGCCGGCGTATCCGAAGTTGGCGTAGGCATCGGCCCAGATGTTTGCATTGGCGTCATTGCTGGCGCTATGGAAATATAGAGCCCCGATTACATATGGGGGTTCCGCAGCATAAGGGTAGCCAACTAGCGTCTTTAGAATGCTGTGGCCTAAGTGCGCCTGAGGATGTACTGAGAAGAACTCGTAGTAGTAGCCTGTTAGAAGCCCCGGCAGTGCCGTCATGCGCACCCCCACAAGCGCCTCGGCCATCAACCCATAGCCGTAGGATAGCGCCGCACCCGTGCCTGCGAAGATTGCGGTCCACAGAAGGGCTAATCGCGTACCGAATGCTTTAGGTGACCGCGTGGCCCACAGCAGGAAGAGCAAGAGGCCAGCCGAGAACAGCATGGATCGAAAGGCGGTAATAGAGTATATGGCAAATTGGCCTCCTGCACCGGCCAGAACCCAGGACGTGCGTTGCGATCTCAGGCCCACGGCCATTACAAACGGATTAATCACCCACGCTTGCCAACCAATTGCATATGCCACTAGAGCAGGGGCCTGGACTAGTGTGTCCTGAAACTGAGCGCGCACTGAATAAGTGTCCTCAAAGGAGACATAATGGAAATGAAAGCCGAAGACCGAGATCATCAACGCATAACACGTTAGGCTCAAGAGTGCCAGGATCACGCTAAATTCATAGCTCTCGAGGCGTATACGCGGGAGGGGTACCAAGGGAAGACGGTAAATCAGGCCAGTCAGACCAAAGACGACTACCAAACAGAGTGTCAGCACGAGTGGACCTCGCGATTGGTCATCCAACGCATAGATCGGCACCAGGCATGATGGAACCAAGGCCAGTATATAGAGCAGCCAGTACACGACCTGCGACGGCCTCTTCAATCTAATTGGCATCCAAAGCGAGGGAAGTGCGGCAAGCACCCACCCTACAGCTGCACGAGCTAGTGTTGTCTTGGAGTGAAATCCCTCGTAACCCCATACAGGTACAATCACCCGGTTGTACACAAGTACGAAAACCAGGACGTATAGTGCGCAGATCAGAACCATGATGGTCCGGGAGCGCAGAAAACGGCGGATCCAAAAACTACCTTTAGTCGACATTGCGTGAGCTGTCATGGACGGAAACATCTAGAAAAATGAGAGACGAAGGTCTGCGGGGACTCGCGGGTTCCGACTCGCTGAGAGTAGGACCGCGTTACGTCTTCTACGCTCGTATTGCAGTCGCAGCGATCCGGAATAGTACGAGGTAATAGACAACTTTGGAGGCGGTGTTCATTGCACTCATAACGGTCACCATGTAGAGCATCGGCCAATCAAGATGGCGTGCAACAAAGAAGACCATGAGATTTCCACCGAGGATCAACAGGTCATAGATCAGCTTCAGGCGTTGACCGTGCAACACATAGACTAATCGACTCAACGGACTAACGATGAATGACGTCAGAAACCAGGGAGCGACGATTGAGGCGATGATCCCCGACAGCCTCCATTTGATTCCGAATACGACAATGAAGATCGGTTCACCGAAGAGGAAGACCGTCAAGGCCGGGACGATACCCATAGCAAGCAAGGCCATGGTGGTGCTATGAAAAAACCGTAACAGCCGTTTTGGATCTTCGCGGGCATAAAGGGCAGCGCGGCTATGAAATGCATCGGCCATGCTGGCGCCGATGAGGACTACCGGCACAGCCAGGACTCTCCACACGAGGGAGTAATAACCGCCAACGTCTGCGCCGTAAAGTGTTACCAGTAGCGGCAAGGGGAGGCTTGTGCCCAGTACATTAAGCAACGAGGACGGCGTCGAATACAGAGGAAACTGGCGATTGCTTCTCAATGCTATCGCGGCATCGTGAGCACTGAGACCATAATGACGCGCCGCCGGCCAGGCACTCCGAATCATGCGGCTCATCCCGATAGCACGGCCAATGACTTCGCCGAATAGTAAGCCGAAAGAATGTAACCCGATAGCTCCCAGAGCGACTTGCGATACGCTACGTCCGCCATTCTGGAAGATGAGAGCCCGCGACACAGTATTGAATCTCTCATCACGGAGCGACCAATACCGCAGAATCGAAAACAAACCTGCGAACAAGATGGCGGGAACCATCAACCCCGCTGCATATGTAGGTAGAACACCGAAGCCAACGAGCGAGAAGTGAATCATGATATATAGCAAGATCCCCCCCACCGCACTCATCGGTAGGGTTAACACTGTCGACAGAATCGCGAGTTGGGAGGCCTCCTTTTGGCCGGTGGCAGAAACAATTGCTACGTCATATTGCAGGGAAGCTGCCGCTGCAGCAACAGCGAGGAATGCATTAAAGAGTCCCAGATTGCCGATGTCATCCGGGAGATATATCCGTGTCAGGATCGGTGCTGCAGCAAGTGTGAAAAGGTGCCCCAGGGATGCTCCGCCACTAAGTACGACTACGTTCATCGCAAACGGAAAACTATGACGAAATTTGGCGAACCGCTCGACAGTCTCCTCCTTCACATCTTGCATCTCGCACCCAACAATTCATTTCCATCGCTCAGTCTCAGAAGGTTATATCTATATCCCTACACGTGTCGTAATGAGCGGGGATAGTTCAGCTTGGCAAGTTCGCTGGGGATTCGCTTTTCTCAGAAGGCACGCTGCATCCATCGTTCCGCAATAAACGTACGGGCGATATCGCTGTCTGGAATGGCCGCCCCACGCCGGAACCGGTCATAGTACTTCAGAAATTCGTGGTCGTTCAGGATACCGGCTCGGGAAAGGTGACTATTTTGAAATGTACGCCGGATCAGATCATTCAGATCATGTTTTAGCCAAGTTTGTTCGGGAGTGAGGAATCCCTGTTTGTCGCGGCGCCAGCGAATTGCGTCGGGTAACTCGGGAAACGCCTGTCGCAGCAAATACTTCGTCCACCCATTTCTGATCTTCCATTGAGCCGGAACATTTAACAGGAGTTCCACCAGCCTGTGATCGAGAAAGGGGTGCCTCACTTCGAGCGAGTGTGCCATCGAGTTTCGATCTTCGTAATGCGTCAGTGCTGGAACAGAGTATTTCTCGATGTCTGCCATCTGGCGAGATGCAATATCCCCACAGGCCCAGATGGGCACGGGCGAGTAATCTGATTTAAATGCGCGGTCAAGTCCAGTGCCGAGTGCTGGAATGTAACGTCGAGCCGAAGGGAGCGCGAATTGATGGACAACGGTACGCTGCCACAGACTTGCACCTAACTGAAATACTGCTTGCGAATACCTTCGCTGGCGGTACAACAATTTCAGGTGGAAGAAGAAGAACTTCAAGTATCCGAGGAGGACTTCATCCCCTCCCTGGCCGCTCAGAAGAACTGTAACATCCGTTTCCTGTTTAATGGCATGGAATAATTTGTATTGCGCCACTACACTGAAGCCGCCAACGGGCTCGTCGCTGTGGTCGAGGACCTTATCGAGATCTTGAAGGACGTCAGCGCATCCAAAAACAATCTGACGGTTCTTCAGACCCGTTTCAGCCAGGATGTTGATGTGTCGGTGCTCGTCGCAAAGGCCGTCCTCAGATACGATCGAATAGCTTTCGACGTCGTTACCATTGGTCATCCCGCAGCCGACTGCAATTGCAGACGAATCGAGACCGCCGCTCAACAGTACGCCGACCTTGACGTCGCTACGGAGTCGCAACTTAATACTATCGACAAATAGCTCTCGGAACTGTTCCACAGCTTGCTGCAGTGAGCCAATGCCATTGGTGCGAGGGAAGTTCCAATACTCGCTTTCTCTTACATCGCCGGTATCGAGGGCAATAACGATGTTCGTCCGCGGTGCTGCTTTGACGATGCCCTCGAAGAAAGTCTCGCGTGAGTGATCGAGCAATCCTTGTGTGATGAATGCCGACATGATCTCGGCGTTCATCCGGCGCGCCGGTAGTAAAGGAAGGAGCTGCTTGATTTCGCTCGCAAAGTAGATGCAGCCCGGAAGGCGTAAAAGATATAGCGGCTTGATGGAAAATCGATCTCTGCTCAGCACCACGCGTTGATTGGGTACGTCAACAATGGCAAATGCCCACATGCCGTTGAGACGGTTGAATCCCTGCTCTCCATATTCGCTGTAAACGTGCAAGATGACTTCAGTATCAGTGTCAGTAATGAATTCATGCCCTTTCGCCTGCAACTCCCGCCGCAGCTCCAGGTAGTTGAAGATTTCACCGTTGTAGGCGATCCAGCAATCTTCGTGATCAGTCATTGGCTGGTGGCCGTTGGAGGAAAGATCGAGTATTGACAGACGGCGATTACCCAAAAAGACGTCGAAGCAATCGCCCGCCCGCCCTGCCGGCTGCTTGAGCTTTAGTGCGCGGACGCCGTGGTCGTCAGGGCCCCGATAAGATGTCACGTCATTGAGTTTCGAAAAGTGCTCAAATGCTGCACCATCGAAAAATCCTTCGGTATTTACGGCACCAAATATTCCACACATATTGTCTTGACCGCTCCCATGCGGCGGGCCGTGCTCTTCCCGTAATTTCAGATCATTGAAAGCATCGCTGCGGTGGCTCTTAACGCACAGTCAGGTATCTGGTGCTAAGACGCACGGCTCTCGGCAATGGCATCCGTCTCACTATTCGTATTCATAGCAGCTCGTTTACGCAGGTTGAGATGTGCCCACATGCGATATGACAACTCACAGCGCTTCGCCCAGAGGAACTCAAGGGTGCGCTTCGTTTGGCCCACGCTCCCGAAGCATAGACATTCCGTCGCGAGCAGGTTCAGGTAGAACGCCAGAGGGTTCGGTTCTTTGAACCGGCGATCGAAATACATGCCGGAGACGTCCATGGCGGCCCAGCCCCAACTGAACGCGAATGCGTACCATGCCACTTGACTGCACATCACATACCGCGCTGATTCTCGCGTATCTGGCGTAGCATCCTGCACTTCGCATGTACCTGCGGGATTTACTAGTAAAGCTTTGTCCAGATCATGCAGATATATTGAAAACGGTTTAATTCGCCCAATGAGGAATCTGCCAAACCGTAAGCGCACCGCTCGTAAGGTTCTATTCACCGCTTGTTGGACGACGTGTATTGAGATTGCTTCGGGTGTGCGATCGATCACTTTCGGTGCGGCCACATCGTTCATGTATTTGTCGATGGCTTCAGGGGAACGGAATCTTTGCACATTTGAGTCCCATTCATCACCGGGGTACATAAAGTTCACGCCCGGCAGGTTCTGGCCCGCAACTCGCCGTGGCGTAATGGCAAACTCATTCATCCAGCTGTTCTCCTGGCTACAGAAGTAAATGAAGCTGGCAAATGGAATAGTTATGTCCGGATTGAGCGAGTTGACTCGAAATCGCAGCTCTTGCAACTTTGCCTCCACTTCGCGCAGCTCGTCGGCGTGGTTTCCGATCCAGTTAGCAAACGAGAACTGCGTCAACAGCACGGTCACTTGACCGACCAGTTTCGAGATGTGCTTCAAGTGACCGGGCTCGATGACGCAATCGTTCAGGTTCAATATATTCATTCGCTCAGCACGTATGGCTATCCAGGAATCCATCGATCCAACTGAACCACACAATACTTCTATCCCACCGCGCAACTGTGTCCACTTGTTCAGCGTGAGTTCCTGGACATTTGAGTACCCCAGCCCTCGCAATACCCTGGGAATGCGCTGCGATGCATGCTTCTGGTAGAGCATAGTCAGCTTATTTCTTTCCTGATGAGGAAGGCTTTTGAGCGTTGGGAAATTAAGGTGATCGGGGTGTTGGTGCGAGATCCAGACATAATCAATCTCTTCCCAAGGGACCGTTGCAGCGGGACTCAGCAATGCCCATCCCTGGTTGAATGCTTTGCCAAACAACCACGGATCGCATAGGAGTGTGACTCCGCCGCTTTCGACACTAAAGCTCGCGTGACTCACAAACCGAATCTTCATAACAGTCCTAAAGTCTCTGATACAAGAGCTAAAACGAATATGATCCCTCGGTAACGCTTCCGCTGGCCTAATACTGTTCCGCCTATAGCTGTTGCTGCGCTTTGAAGTGGCAACTCACGCCATGAGGGTTTCTGCCCCCAGGACCTTATGCTCAGGTAGCAGGGATGCGTAAAACGACAGCAGCACCTGCTCTTCATTAGCCCAGCTAAAATGCTCCTCGGCCGCTCTGCGCCCACGCAGCCCCATGGTTTCTGCTTCACCAGGGTTTCTTATCAGATGCTCAATCGCGGCTGCGATGTCGTCCACGTTGCGAGGATCTACAAGTAATCCGCAGCCAGCGTCCTCGATGATGCTACGCCACAGTGGGAAGTCAGATGCGACCACGGGAATTCCCGCAGCCATGTATTCGAAGAGCTTGGTTGGCTGCGAGGTCAGGTAGGCTTCGTCGGGGTGCAAGACCACCAGCCCGACCTGCACTCTGTTGAGTAAGAGAGCAATGCCGTTGCGGTCGAGTTCGCCGTGCCAATTAACATGTTGCCAGCTCGGTTCAGCCGTGAAGGCAGCTTCCTGCTCTTTCACATAAAAGCAGCCGCCTAGCTCAAGTTTTATATGGAGCGAGTCCGGAAGCAAATCCACTGCCGCCAGCATCTCACGGATGCCGCGCTCTTCTGAGAGTCCGCCGTAGTAGACAACTGCCGGATCACGTTTCTTCCACTCCGATCTCGTTGCGGGAATAAATTCATCGAGCATAACGAAATTATTTACAACAACGGTATTAGGATGGATAGACCGAAACCGATCTGCCAGAGCCGGGGTAGCCGCAATCAATCCGCTCATACGTCGCGCGGCAGCATTCTCCACACGTTCCACGGCCCACATCAACGACTTTCGGAGAAACCTCGGAATATAAGCCTTCAATAGCATGGTTCTGGGTAAATCTTCGTGTATGTCGTAGATCACCCTCTTCCCAGCTGTGCGGAGGACAAGTCCAACGACGAGAAGCTCTGGATCGTGAATGTGGTAAACGTCCGCCGCGGCTTCAAATGCTGCTTTGCACATCCCAGCCATTTTGACTGTCACTCTTTGGATCCGGCCATGAGTCGTGCCCAATCCTCGGAGCTTCACTGAGTCCACGGTCTGATTGCTGGTGTGGTTTCCCAGCACAATGACCTCATAACCCGCACGAGCGAGTGATCGGCATTCTTTGTGAAAGATACGCACGTCCAACGGAGAATGCACGGATGTTAGGTGTACGACGCGATACGTTTTGAGGTTAGTAGTCGTGGGCATAAGTCGTTTCCGGAGGTTGGTCCCAGGTTTCCGGGGTGTGAAAGACGCGGCTGGCGAACAGCGCCGCCTTGTCGAAGGCCCAGCGGTGTTCCATCGAAGCAAGTTCCGCCGCGGGGATAATCATTGCTTTTCGTTCGCTGCGTAGAAAGTCCAACAGAGTAGAGACCGACACGAACCAGCCATCCCGGGCTGCAAGCTTGCGTAGAAGTTGTTCCGTCCTGAAGTCGACGATGCCCCTCTTTGTGAAGCCACAAGCAAAATGGACATACATGATGCAAACCCCACCCTCCGCTTCGAGGCGCTCCTGATTAGCTTCACAAAGCGTCTCGCAGAAGCTGCTCGCATTACCTCCCCTGCAGCTACTGAACCAATAATTTACAAACGGCCGCGCTGGATCGTGATAGGGCATCGTAGGATTTACACGGTCTAGATTGATTTCGCGAAAAACGAAGTTGCGAACATAGTCCACCGTTTCACGGCATAGGTCGCCCCAGAAAAAAGGTGTGTCAGGATCATGCCCCTCAAAGATATGCCCGTCCTGCAGCGCCGTACCTGCCCTATATAGAAAGCGCAGCCTGTTAAAACGAGCCGCTCCCCAGTAGATGTTGTCACGGTTTGTAGAATGGTTGGCGTGAACACGGGGATAGCGGCCGATCAGCTTTCGAAATTCTTCGAGCCCATGTTTGATTATTTCGCGCGTTGAGTCATGGTTACGCACATTATGTAATGCAATTTCGAACCCCAGCTCCTTTAGGCCGAGAATGAATTTGAGGTAGTCGGCGTCCTGAAGACTGCTACCCCCCTGCCGTCCACTCCGAACGCTTGCTAGTGGCCAGACCGATTTCGTTGTCTGCATGCCGAGCTCGGCGAGGAGGCGGTATACGGGACTGATATTTTCAACTGTGCTCAGGTCGGTATCGTCAAGAATCGTAAAGGCAAATCTCTTATTGTTCGGAAATCTGCTCATTGATTTCTCTCTCTATGACTTCTCGCTCGACGCTTTGCCGCTGAAGCAACGGTAGGAGCACTGTCTGCAGAAGAATGCCGCAATCGCTTCGAAATGTCGCTCGCGCAGCATACTCGCTGTCGAGCCTTGCCTTTTGAGGAAGTACTTCCTGAATATAAAACGAGGCTAGTTGTTCGGTTGGTACTTGCGCCAACAGTCGTTCTTCATCACAGAAGGCAAGACTGGCAGCGCCGGTCACGCCAGGCGTGAGCTCCAGAACCCGTCGATCTTCGACGTTGGCTTGCGCCCAAAATTCTTCTAGATCGGGGCGGGGGCCAACTAAGCTCATCTCGCCTTTCAGCACGTTAAACAGTTGCGGCAACTCGTCAAGCTTCCGTTTCCGCAACCAGCGCCCTATTCTGGTGACACGAGCGTCGCCATCGCGAGTTAACCCTGGACCATTCTTCTCTGTCACCATGGTCCGGAACTTTAATAAATGAAATTCGCGACCGTTTTGACCGAGCCGTTTTTGTCGAAAGAAGATCGGCTTGCCCGAATGGATTGCGATAGCCAATGCAATCACGCAGATTGCAGGTAACAACACGAGCAATCCGAGTGCAGAGGTGACGAGGTCCATGCAGCGCTTTTCACGGGACCAGCACCAGTTTGACTCAATGTTCGAAGAAGACGACTTAGCCACGGCAATCCCCACTTTCAACCTGCATATGCATGCTGCCGCCGACAGTTCTTCTGAATAAATTGCTCGACGGTGGTGGCTACCCTCTTTACTTCCGCATCGCTCATATCCGGATAGATCGGCAGGGAGATGCAGCGCATGAATGCATCCTCCGCATGAGGGAAATCGCCAGAGCAGTACCCATAGTGATCCCGATAATAGGGATGCAGGTGAAGAGGAATGAAATGAACACTGCTACCAATTCCAGCCTGCTTTAATTGTTGGATTAGATCACTACGACTGCTCGAAAGCATTTCCGAGCGAAGCCGCAGTATGAAGAGGTGCCAGGAATGTGTAGTATTCACGTTTCCCGTAGGCGGCATTTCCAGCTCATCCATGCCAGAAAATGTCCGCAAATAAAAATCTGCAATTTCACGTCGCCGCAGATGGAATGCCTCTGCCTTCTTCAGTTGGGCTATTCCCAATGCTGCTAGCAGGTCGGGCATGTTGGATTTAAAACCCGCGTCGATAATCTCGTAATACCATGAGCCCTGGTTCGTATAGCGCTTCCACGCATCGCCACTTATGCCGTGCAGTCGCATGACTGACGCTCGCGTCGCGTATGCCTGATCGTTGGTCGTCAACATGCCGCCTTCACCGGTAGTGATTGTCTTGGTGGCGTAGAAGCTGAATGCGGTGATCTCTGAAATAGATCCGATTCGCTGTCCGTCATAGCTAGCCGGCAGGGCATGTGCTGCATCCTCGATCAAATGAATCGAATGGAGTTCGGCAAGCTTGCGAAGCGCCCTCAGATCACAAGGTTCACCGGCAATATGCACGGCGATGATCGCGCGCGTCTTCGGCGTAATTCTACGAGCGGCGTCGGCGGGATCGATGTTGAATTCACCTGGCAGGCTGTCACAAAGCACCGGTCGCGCCCCTAGATAAACCACTACCTCAGCCGTTGCGGCGAAGGTATAGCTTGGCACCAGCACTTCGTCCCCGGCAGTTATGCCCACGGCATCGAGTGCAATATGAAGTGCGGACGTACACGAGTTGACTGCAACCGCATATTTGCAACCGACAAACGAGGCAAAGTCGCGTTCAAACTGCTGAGTGACTGGTCCCGTGGTCAACCAGCGGGATTCAAGAACTTCGCGGACGGCCTGCAACTCCTCTGGGCCGATCGATGGACGATGAAATGGAATCGAGTTCTCTTGCATAGTTAGGGCTCCAATCGGGGCTGCTAAGTGATCTAAGTTGGAATGTCCAGTTGGATTTACGCCGCAACAACGGAAACATTGGTGATCTCTCGGCAATAGCCGTCCTCGATGAGATAGTTGCGTCCACAATCAAGGCAGCCCACTTTGTCTGCTTCGGGCAGACGGACCCCGCAGGCACACATCCAGCCAGCCGAATTTGCCGGAACTCCCATCACCAGTCCATAGTCCGGTACATCGTGAGTGACTACGGCGCCAGCGGCCACAAAACAATACTGGCCCAATGTGACGCCGCAGAGGATGGTTGCATTGGCACCAATCGATGCACCTCGCTTCACGAGGGTTCGTTTGTACTCATGTTTGCGCTCGACATGGCTACGTGGGTTAATCACATTTGTGAAGACCATAGACGGTCCGCAGAAGACGTCGTTTTCAAGTTCCACGCCGGTATACACCGAGACGTTATTCTGAATCTTGACTCGGTCTCCGATTGTGACCCCTGGGCTGATTACAACGTTCTGGCCGAAGTTACAGTTACGCCCGATACGCGAGCCGGCCATCACATGGCTAAAATGCCAGATCTTGCTGCCGGGACCAATTTCGCAGCCACTTTCGATGACTGCAGTTGGATCAGCGAAATACTTTACTGTGCACTCATGAACCTTAACTGTTTCAGCGTGCGCACGCAGTGATCGCTCACAGGCATCCAGCACCTGAAGCACTTTCACGCCATCCGCGCCGCCGGTCCGTGGAGTTGTACGGGCCACCATGCATTCGATGAAGTGCTCACATTCCTTTCTGAGGGGTTCCTCTGCCGGAAGCGGCACTACTTGCCCTTCATCCTTGCAAGCTACCGGCATGCGGTTCACCCAATCGATACGATGGGGATAGAGGACAAGCTTGCGCTCTTTTTCTACGTCATCGAAAACCGCTGTTTTATTTCCGGCAACAATGACCATCCTCTGTTCCTTGAACGGGTGAAGCCAACTCACGAAGATGTGGGCCTTCACGCCGCTCTGGAATTCACAGGCCGTCAGCGTCGTGTCATAGATTTGAGGATTGATGTACGCCCCGCCCGTAGCGGTTATACCAACTGGCGCCTCGTCCAAAAGATAAAGGATGGCGGAGATGTCGTGGGGGGCGAAGCTCCACAGAATGTTCTCCTCTGTCCGGAGCTTTCCCCAGTTGAGACGCGACGAATAGATGTACTGGATTCGACCTAGCTCGCCGGCGTCAATCAATTCCTTGAGTTTCAAAATTGCTGGATGATATTGGAGAATGTGTCCAACCATAAGGATGCGGTGTTCTTTCCCCGCGAGGTCAACGAGTTCCTGTCCCTGGTCCACCTGGAGCGCGAGTGGCTTCTCCACGTACACATCTTTGCCCGCGAGCAGACATTCTTTAGCTAGCTCATAGTGTTGAACAGCAGGCGCCGCAATTGCCACGCCCTGGACCTCAGGGTCGTTCAGCAGTGTGTTCAGGGATGGGCAGGTGTCCACACCAAACTGTGCATGCGCCTCTTGCAGAGCTCCGGCGCGCGAATCACAGACGCACTTCAACACCCCGAGGGCATGAAAATTCCGAACAAGGTTTTTGCCCCAGTATCCATTTCCAATCACGGCAATCTTTGGAAGCATCGTTTGTCCTTTCAGCTAATCCAGGATTTTGCTGCTTGTCTTCTAGGCCGCATGCTGGTAAAAGTGCGAAATCGTCGCAACAACTCTACGCTGCTGATCGAGCGTCAACTCGGGATAAATCGGTAGTGAAAGCACCTCGCGGCAGGTTGCCTCGGCATTCGGAAAATCTCCGGCGCGGTAGCCGAGATATGAGAATGCAGGCTCAACATGAAGCGGGCTCGGATAGTAGATCTCTGTCGGGATTCCATGATCTCGCAGATAGACCTGCAGTTCATCTCGCCGCGGAGCACGGATCGAATACTGGTTGTACACATGAAAACTGGTTTCCTGCGAGCAAGGCAGTGTTAGCCGCTGTGTTAATCCATATTCGGCGAACAGCTCGCGGTAGCGCTCGGCATTTCGCCGGCGGCACTGCGTCCAATCATTGAGATACCGTAGTTTGACACGCAAGATCGCCGCCTGAAGAGCATCGATCCGGCTGTTGATTCCCAATAACTCGTACTGATATTTTCTTCTCGCGCCGTGGACTCGAAGTACGCGCAGGCGCTCAGCAAACTGCGGATCACTCGTTGTGATCATGCCTCCGTCGCCTGCTCCCCCCAAGTTTTTAGAGGGAAAGAAGCTAAAGCAACCAAAAGTTCCCAGACTGCCAATGCCTTTCTCCTTCCATCGTGCACCGATGGCCTGAGCAGCGTCTTCGATTACGGCAAGATGGTGTTTGTGTGCAAGCTCCAGAATTGCATCCATGT
>Ga0207667_10005226_pt1 | contig 15833 bp, 20 predicted proteins | sample KBSCornC52_FD_184301 | JGI IMG/M metagenome (GOLD analysis project Ga0207667, IMG submission 184301) | Corn rhizosphere microbial communities from Kellogg Biological Station, Michigan, USA - KBS Corn C5-2 (SPAdes) (version 2) | ecosystem: Host-associated > Plants > Roots > Rhizosphere > Soil ... | reverse complement strand
TCCTCTCCGGCGTCTCGGCCCAGTACGAGTCGGAAGTCGTCTACCACAACGTCAGCGCGGAGCTCGACAAGCTCGGCGTGATCTTCTGCGACATGGACACGGCGGTGCGCGAGCATCCCGAGATCGTCCAGAAGTATCTGGCGACCGTCATCCCGGTCGGCGACAACAAGTTCTCCGCGCTCAACTCGGCCGTGTGGTCGGGCGGATCGTTCGTCTACGTGCCGCCGGGCGTCGAGTGCCCGATGCCGCTCCAGGCCTACTTCCGCATCAACACCGAGAACATGGGCCAGTTCGAACGCACCCTGATCATCGCCGACAAGGGCGCCAAGGTCCATTACATCGAGGGCTGTACCGCGCCGAAGTTCTCGACCTCGTCGCTGCACAGCGCGGTCGTCGAGCTGATCGCCTTCGACGAGGGTTCGATCCGGTACACGACCATCCAGAACTGGTACCGCAACATCTTCAACCTCGTCACCAAGCGCGCGATCGCGTACAAGAACGCGGTCGTCGAGTGGGTCGACGGCAACATCGGCTCCAAGCTGACCATGAAGTACCCGGCCATCTACCTGATGGGCGAAGGCGCGCGCGGCGAGATCCTCTCGATGGCGTTCGCCGGCGAAGGCCAGCATCAGGACGCCGGCGCCAAGGTCATCCACGCCGCGCCGAACACGACCTCGGTCGTGACCAACAAGAGCGTCAGCGCGCACGGCGGCAAGACCACCTATCGCGGACTGGTCGAGATCTTCCCGGGCGCGGTCGGCGCCAAGACCCGCGTCAAGTGCGACGCCCTGATCATGGACGACCATTCGTCGAGCGACACCAAGCCGACCATGAAGATCCACGAGCAGGAGTCGACCGTCGAGCACGAGGCCAGCGTCAGCCGGATCGGCGAGGAACAGCTGTTCTACGCCATGAGCCGCGGCCTGAGCGAAGCCGACGCGACCGCCATGATCGTCAACGGCTTCTTCGACTTCTTCGTCAAGGAGCTCCCGATGGAGTACGCCGTCGAACTGAACCGCCTGGTAAAGATGGAGATGGAAGGCTCGGTCGGCTAGCCGAACGGGCCGCCCTTTCGAGCGGCCCGGTTCGTTGCAGCGATGGTCCCGTCGTCCGTAACGCTACCACAAACCGGAGCCGGAATCACCCTCTCGGGGCGCTAGCTCGTCTTCGCTGTCAGAGCGCGGGCGATTGTGCGCATTGGCAAAAGCAGACGCACGAATGGCGCCTCGTGCAAGAGTTGGAAGTCGAATGCCGCGTAGAATGCGCGCGCATTGTCATCGACCGGATCGGCGATCATGGCGACGGCACCGATCTCTTGAGCGACCGCTAGCGAACGTCGTAGCGCGTCCTGCAAGAGATAGCGCCCGAGGCCGCGGCCTTTCCAGTCCGTAGAGATGCCGAGTTGCCCGAGCAGGACCATCGGGATGCGTTTGAGACCGCGGACCTTAAGCGCGCGCATGGTGATGTCGTTGAGTTCCGCATCGCGATATTCGTGTTGTGCGAGCGTGTAGAAGCCCAGCACTTGGCGCGAATCGTCAGCCCGTTCTAGGACGAACGAGGCGGCCCGGTAATACCGAGCCGCCTGCGCGGCGGTGGAGCGGAGATACATATCGACGGCGTCGTTGCCGCACGAAAAGGCCCCGCGATCGTGGATCGCGGGGTCGAGCTTGGTCACCCGAAGGGCGACGAGTTCAGTCTTCGATCGTGAAGCCGGCGGGCACATCGGCGGCCATGAGTTCGATCAGCGCCGCAGACGGCTTGGGCGGATTGAGCAAGAGGTCGTAGAGTCGCTTGCGGTCGCGCTCGGCGAGATCGGTGACGCCGTGTTCGTGCGTGACGGCTTTCGCCGCCGCGACCGCGGCTTCGGTCACGAAGCGGGTCAGATCGGCCGAAGCTTCGAGCGCGGCGGCCTGCGCGATGATATCTTTCTGCTCCGGCGTCACGCGCAGCGAGATACGGGAACTGCGGTGGCGGGCATGGGTCGAGGGCATGAGCGGGTTCCTCCGGTCGTTCAGGTTAGCACGAATCCCTGGTGGATGTCAAGTGACATACACCTAGGTGCCCGCCTTGGGCGAATCGGCCAGAGCGGCGAGCGAGGCGGCGACTTCGGCGAACTCGGCGAGGGCGGCTTGGAGATCTTCGACGATCTCCGCGGCGATGACGTGCGGAGGCGGGAGGTTGGCGGTGTCTTCGAGCGATTCGTCGCGGAGCCAGAAGACATCGAGGCTCGTCTTATCGCGGGCGACCAGCTCGTCGTAGGTGAACCGGTGGAAGCGCTCGCTATCGACCCGTTTGCTCCGATCCCCGGGCTGATAGCATGCGACGAAGTCGTCGAGATGCTCGCGCCGTAGCGGATTCTCCTTGAGCGTGAAGTGCATGTTCGTGCGCAGGTCATAGACCCACAGCGCGCGGGTCGACGCCTGCTCGGAGGGTGGTTTCCGATCGAAGAACAGCACATTGGCCTTGACGCCCTGCGCGTAGAATATCCCGGTCGGCAGCCGCAGCAGCGTGTGGACGTCGCACTCCTGGAGCAGCCGTTTGCGTACGACCTCCCCCGCGCCGCCTTCGAAGAGGACGTTGTCGGGCACGACGACCGCGGCGCGGCCGCCGATCTTCAGCACCGACTTCACGTGTTGGACGAAGTTCAGCTGCTTGTTCGAGGTACTCGCCCAGAAGTCGTCGCGGACCACGGTCAGGTCGTCGCGCCGTTTCTAAGATGTATTCTACGCCCAGGTTCCTTCTACGAATCTCGAGGCATGCCCGCCCGCCTCGAGGCGCCAGCCCTGAAGTAGGCGCGACCCGGCTCGTAGAAGCGCACGCCATGGATACTCCCGTCGCGAAGGTCTCCGCTATCGCTCCAGGGACCACCAAGGCCGTGCGCGTCGGCGATGTCGACGTGATGCTCTGCAACGTCGACGGGTCGATCTACGCGATCGAAGACGTCTGCACGCACGACGGCGGCGCGCTCGACCAGGGCCGCCTCGAAGGCGCCTGCATCGAGTGCCCGCGCCACGGTGCGCGCTTCGACGTCCGGACCGGCGCGGTGCTCGCGTTGCCCGCCGTCATCCCGGTGCCGACCTATGCGGTGCGCGTGGACGGCGACGACATCTATGTCGAGGCGTAGCGGCGCCGGATTCTCGTGGCGGCGCGTGGCCGCGATCGTCCTCGGCGCGCTCGCCGTCCCGGTGCTGCTGATCCTCATCTTCGCGGGCAACGTCTTCTTCGGCATGCACGCGGTCGCCGCGACCGGCGGGACCGTCGCCGGCCTCGCGCTGCATAAGCCGGTGCGGATCCTGCGCGACGGGCGCGGGGTTCCGCACATCGTCGCGAGCGACGAGCACGATCTGTTCTTCGCCCAAGGCTACGCCGAGGGTTCCGACCGGCTCTTCCAGATGGACCTGACGCGCCGCTACGTCACCGGCACGCTCGCCGAAGTGCTCGGCGATGCCGCGCTCGAGAGCGACGAGAGCGCCCGGGCCGTCCCGATCGCGCAGATCGTGGCGGCGCAGTGGAAGGCGCTCGCGCCGGCCGAACGCGACGCGCTGCAGGCGTTCACCGACGGGATCAACGCCGCCATGGAGCGCGAACCGACGCCCGTCGAGTTCCGCATCCTGTTCTATCATCCGCAGCCTTGGACGCCCCAAGACTCGCTCGCGGTCGGCATGGCGACCGTCCTCGACCTGACCGACACCTGGGACGACATCGCGCCGCGCGATCGCGATTGGCGCGCGAAGGGCCCGAAGGCATTCGCGCTGCTCCACCCGCTGACCGATCCGTGCTACGACGCGCCCGTGGTGAGCGGCCTCGCGAAGGTCTCCGCCGCGCCGAAATGCGCGGCCCAGACGGCCAGCCTGCTCGATCCGCGCGTGCCGGTCGGCAGCAACGAATGGGCGGTCGGGGCGGCGCATTCCGCGACCGGGCGCGCGCTGCTCGCCAACGATCCGCACCTGCGCCTGGGCATCCCCGGGGTGTGGTATTTGGTCGATCTCAAAGCGCCCGGCTTCCACGCCGCCGGCGCCGCATTCCCGGGAACGCCCGGCGTGATCCTCGGCCACAACGACCGGATCGCGTGGGGATCGACCAACGGCACGGTCGCGTCGCTCTCGGTCTACGACGCGCCGCAGGACCTGCCGAGGAGCGGCTGGCACGACGAGACCTTCGAGGTGCGCTTCGGCAAGCCGGTCACGAAACAGTACTACCGCACCGCGACCGAGTTCGGCGTGCGGCTCGCCGATACGCGCTTCGCGCTGGTCCGGTGGGACGCATACGTGCACCCCCGCTCGCCGATCGGCACGTTCGACGCGCTCGACCGCGCGCGCGATCTGGCCGACGTGCGGCGCGCGCTCGCCGGCTACCCCGGTCCGACGCAGAACTTCGAATTCGCCGACGCGAGCGGAGCGGTCGGCTACCGGATGGCGGGCGCGATCCCGAACGATCCGGCGTGGGCGCGGTACGTGCATCCGGCCGCCGATCTCGCGCACCTCTACGCGAACGTACCGGATGCGAAGCTGCCCGCGATCCCGTCCTCGCGCGACGCGATCGTGTGGACCTCGAACAACAAGGTCTACGCCGACGGCTATCCCTATCGCCTGAGCCCCGAGTTCGCGCCGCCGTATCGCGCCTATCGCGTGGCGCAGCTGCTGCGGGCGCACCCGCGCTACGATCTCGACTTCTTCCGCAGCATGCAGCTCGACACGTTCTCGATCGCCGACCTGGCGCTCGCGCGCATCTCGCGCGATCCTCGTACGGCCGGCTGGGACGGACGCATGTCGCCCGGCTCCAGGGCGGCGTCGGTCGCGGCGGCGGAACGTGCGGCAGCGACCGAAGGGTACAACCAGCGCGTGCCGCGCGTGCTGATCGCGGCACGATCCGGAACCGTGCCGGCGAAACCGGCCGCGATTCCGCTCGACCCGTGGGGCACGGTCGGCGCGGTCCAGGTCAAGCATCCGCTCGCGGTGCTCGGACTGGGCTGGCTGCTCGACGGGACGCGCTTCCCCGGCAACGGCGACGCCTTCACCGTGCACGTGCAGTCGCGCGGCACGTCGCAGAGCTTCCGCGCGGTCTGGGACGTCGGCAACTGGGATGCCGGCGGCATCGTGATCCCGCAAGGCGAGTCGGGCGAACCGGGTTCGCCGCACTATACGGACGGCGCGAACGCCTGGCTCGCCGGCGACCTGGTCGCATTGCCGTATTCGCCGGCGGCCGTCGAACGCGCAGCGCGCGCGACCGAGACGCTCTCGCCGTGAGGCGTCACGCGTATCGCGTGCGTTCGTCGCGCCGATAGCCGATCGCCGCGAGGACCGCGAAGACGAGCGAGTAGATGGCGAGCGCCGGGAGGGCGCGCGCGGCGTCGCCCGCGCCGAGGATGCTCCACAGCAGTTCGCCGAACTGCCGGGTCGGCAGATACGGCGAGATCGACGCGGCGATGCCCGGCAGGAACTGCGGCGGCAGCCACAGTCCCCCCGCGAACGAGAGCAAAAGATAGAAGACGTTGGCGATCGGGACGGCCGCGCGGGCCGACGCCCAGTAGCCGATCGCGATGCCGAACAGGACGAACGGGATCGCGCCGGCAGCCGCATAGAGGCCCAGCCGCAGCCACTGCGCCGGGCTGAAGTCCATCGGCGTCGTGAGCCGGGCGGTGAGCGCGACGAGCGCGGCGGCGCACAAGCCGAACGCGAGCGCGCAGGCGATACGCGCCGCGAACCGGACGAACGCGCCGACCGGGAGCGTCCGCAGGTAGCGTTCCCAGGGACGGCCGCGTTCGGCGGCGATGCCCACGCCGAACTGGAACAGCGTGACGCCGATGATCGCGAACGCGACGTACGAGAGCGTCACGAAGTCGGCACGATCCACCCGGCGCGCGTACGGGACCGCGAAGATCAGGAAGAACATCGACGGGAAGAAGATCGTCGGGATCACGTAGGCCGGCGAGCGCAGCAGATCGCGCAGCATCAGCCGCGTGTGCGCGAGGGTCAGGCGCCAGGCGTTCATCGCCGGCTCCCCGTCAGCGTGACGAAGGCGTCTTCGAGCGAGGTCGCTGCGATCTGGAGATCGCGGAACGCGACGCCGCTCCGCACGAGCGCCCGCACATAGTCGTCGGTATCCCCGGTCGCGATGTCGATCGGACCGTCCGGTCCGACGTAGCTGACGCGACGGACGCCGAACCGCTCGCGCAACGATGCGGGCGTACCGTCGAACCTGACCGCGCCGTCGACGATCACGACCACGCGCGTCGCCGAGCTTTCGGCCTCTTCGAGATAGTGCGTGGTGAAGAGCACCGCGCGCGTGCCGCCGGAGAGTTCGCGGATCCGCTCCCAGAGCGCCCGACGCGATTCCACGTCGAGCCCGGTGGTCGGTTCGTCGAGCACGACCAGATCCGGTGCGCCGACGAACGCCAGCGCGACCGCCAGCCTGCGCTGCTCGCCGCCGGAAAGGTCGCCGACGCGACGATGCGCGAGCGCTGCCAGGCCGAACGCCGCGAGCGTCTCGTCGACGTCGGCCGGATGCGGATAGTGCGCCGCGACCGCCCGGGCGATCTCGCGCGGACGCAACGCATCCGGGAAGCCGCTCTGCTGGGGCGTCGCGCCGAGGCGCCGGCGCGTCGCGAGGTCTTTCGGCGATCCGCCGAAGAGCGTCGCGGTGCCGGCGTCGGCCGCTCGGAGGCCGAGCGCGATCTCGAGCGCGGTCGTCTTGCCGGCGCCGTTCGGCCCGAGCACGGCGACGATCTCGCCGGCACCGACCGCAAACGTCGCACCGCGCAGGGCGGTGACGGATCCGTAGCGTTTCGCCACGGCATCGAGCTGCAGATAGGTCATGGTCATCTTTCCAGCAGTGCTTGCATGTCGCGGACGTGCGCGACGAAGGCGTCGCGCCCGCGAGCGGTGAGGCGATAGCGCGTCTGCGGACGGCGGTCGACGAAGGTCTTGTCCTCGTCCACGTAGCCGGCCGCGACCAGTTTCGCGAGGTGCGCGCCGAGGTTGCCGTTGGTCGTGCCGGCCGCGCGCACCAGCGCCGAGAACGCGACCCATTCCGATCCGAGCAGTTCCGCGATCGCGGCCAACCGGATCTTGGAGAGCAGCAGTTCGTCCATGTCAGTCGTTGCGGGTCATCGCAGCGACGCCGAACCCGGAGTACCCGATCAGCATGCCGCCGGCGAGGATCCATCCGCAGTAGGCCGGGACGAAGCTCGCGACGATCATCGAGGCGAGCAGCACGATGCCGCCCAGCAGGGCGGCGCGATCGCCGCGTAGGGCGATGTAGAACGTGATGATCGCTCCGGCCAACGTCCAGAGCGCCGCCCCCGACCAGCCCGGGAACAGATGGAAGGCCGCGGTCTGGGCGACCGCCATCAGACCGAAGACCACCCAGACCACGTTGAGATAGTCGCGACCGGCGATCGTCATCCGCTCGCTCGCGCTCTTGGCCTGGAGCGAACGGACGACCGTGTAGGCGATCGCCGCCGGGATCAGGACGAGCGGGAGCCAGGCCCACCAGCCCTGGGCCCGGCCGGTGAGGGCCAGTTGGAAGACCACGTCGATGGCCGCGGCGACCAGACCCCAGGCGACGAAGACGTCTCCGATCACGCACAGGCTGCGGTCGGTCTCGGTCAAGATCCGGTCGACCAGGTCGAGGTGCTCGCGGGCTTCGGACGGGTCCATTTCGAGGCTCCTTATTGCAGAGTAGTCTGTTTTTTAGACTATGCGACCACTCTACGCCATCCGCCCCGGGCCGTCAAGAGGCACGAATCTCGTTGACAGGCGCGGGGAGGGCCTGATAAACTCCCCAGGTTATGTACGCGATCATCGAAACGGGCGGGAAGCAGTTCCGCGTAGCCGAGGGCGACGTTATCGCCACCGACCTTCACGACCATGAAGTCGGCAGCGACATCACCTTCGACTCCGTCGTGCTCGCGAGCGACGGCAAGGACGTCAAGATCGGCGCCGACGCCCTCAAGGGCGCGAGCGTGACCGGCACGGTGCTGCATCACGGCAAGGGCAAGAAGATCCTGGTCTTCCGCTACAAGTCGAAGAAGCGCATCCGCAAGCTCAACGGTCACCGCCAGCCGTTCGCCAAGGTCAAGATCACCAAGATCAGCCTCTAGCCCCCGTGCTGGACGTGACATTTCGCAGGGACAGCCGGAATCGGCTGTCCTCTGTTTTTGCCGACGGGCATGCCGACGCGGCCGTGCGCGGCGAGGATATCGTCTGCGCCGCCGTCTCGGCGATCCTCCAGGCCGCGCGGCTGGGACTCGAAGAGCACGCCCGCGTGCCGCTCGAGGTCGAGCAGCGAGCCGGCCGCCTCGAACTGCGCTGGCCCGAGGATCGCCGCGACGATGCGGCGGTCGACGCGATCGTCGCCACCGCCGAACTCGCCGTCGCGCAGATCGCCGGCCAATACCCCAAACACGTCCGCATCCGTTCCGCGCCCGAGACGTAACATAACCCGCGCTTTTCGGGTATCATGGTCAAGCAACATTAAGGAGAGAGCATGTCTGAGAGTTTCCGGGCGACCCCGCCCGAACAGCAGTGGTCGGGGACCAAGAGCAACGGCAACGGCTTCGGTGGCCGGGCCGGGGCGAACCAGTCCGGTAGCGACGACGCCGCCGGCGACGTCGGGAAGGCGCTCCTGGTCGGCGTCCTCGGCGGGCTGGTCTCGGCCGCCGGCTATATGATCTACCGGCGCCTGCCGGACGAGCAGAAAGAAGCGCTCCACAACCAGGTCAAGGGCCAGGTCGCCCAGCGCATCAACGAGATCCGCTCGAACTTCAACATCTAGCGCACTCGGCGATCCGACGCTCGACGATCCGGCGTTCGGCCTCGCCGGCCAGCGCCGGAAGCGCGCGTTCGAACCAGCGGCGCGCCTCGGCCGGATCGCCGGCGCGCCGCAGCAGGTCGGCTTTCGCGATCGTCGCCGGCGTGTAGCCTGCTAGCGGCCCGTCGAGCAATCCGTCGATCGCGCGCATCGCCTCGTCGTACGCGCCCGAGAAGGCCATCGCGACCGCGCGATTGAGCGCGACCACCGGCGACGGATCGAGCGCGTAGAGCGCGTCGTACGTGCGCCGGATGGCCGGCCAATCGGTCGCGTCCCACGACGCTGCGGTCGCGTGCGCGCCCGCGATGCCGGCCTGGAGCTGATACGGGCCGGGGCGACGGTGGCGACGCGCCGCCTCCAGCGCGGCGCGTGCTTGCGCGATCGCCACCACGTCCCAACGCTCGCGATCCTGTTCTTCGAGCGGCGCGGCCTCGCCGCGCTCGTTCACGCGCGTCGCGCGGCGCGCGTGATGGAAGAGCATCAGCGCGTAGAGTCCGAGCAATTCCGGTTCGCCCGGCATCAGGCGGCAGAGCGTGCGCGCCAGATGGAGCGCGTCGGCGCATAGGTCGACGCGGACCAGCGCGCCGTCCTGCGACGATCGGTACCCCTCGTTGAAGACAAGATAGACGACCGCGAGCACGTCCGACAGGCGCTCGGGCAGCTGCGCGGGCGACGGCACGCTGAACGGGATGCCCGACTGCACGATCTTGCGCTTCGCCCGCACGAGCCGCTGCGCGAGCGTCGGCAGCGGTACGAGGAAGGCGGCCGCGATCTCCTCGGTGGTCAGGCCGGCGGCGTAGCGCAGCGTCAGGGCGACGCGCGTCTCGGGCGCGAGCGCCGGGTGCGCGCACGCGAACATCATGGCCAGACGATCGTCCCGGACCGGTTCGTCGTTCGTCATCGGATCGGCGATCGCGGCGCCTTCGAGGCGCGCGAGGAGATCGTACTTCCGGGACGCCGTCTTCTCGCGTCGGACCGCGTCGATCGCGCGATTGCGCGCGACGGCGAGGATCCAGCCGGCCGGGTTGCGCGGTGTTCCGTGCGCCGGCCACGATTCGAGCGCTTCGAGATACGCCTCTTGCACGGCATCCTCGGCACGCCCGAGATCGCCGAAGATGCGCGCCAGCGTCGCGATCGCCCGTGCCGATTCGGATCGGAACAGGCGATCGAGCGACGCGACGTCGGGTTCGACTACGCCCCCTGGCTCCACAACGGCCGGACCTCGATCGAGCCCCACTTGGCGCTCGGGATCTTGGCGGCGAAATCGAGCGCTTCGTCGATGCTCGGGACGTCGACGATGAAGAATCCCGCCAGGACCTCTTTGGTCTCGGCATACGGTCCGTCGGTGGTGGTGCGCTTCCCATCGCGCACGCGCACGGTGGTGGCCGTGTCGGTCCGGTCCAGGCCCTCGCCGGCGACGATCGAGCCGCTCGCGAGGCCGTTCTGATAGAGCGCCATATAGTCGGCGTGGATCTGCTTCTGCTCGGCCTCGTCCATGGTCGGGACCCCGTCGTCGTAGATCAGGCATGCATATTTCATGGTCGGTGTTCTCCCTTTCTGACGTACTGACGAACGGAGCGGGCCGAATTCGACGGTCCGGCTACGGCTTTTCTCCGAACAGGGGCCGGACGTCGCGCTCGCCCTTGTGGAGGTACGGGACGCCGTGGAGCATCCAGCCCGGGGTGGGCGCGCCCTTGAGGAAGTGGTCGAAGTATTCGTCGAGGTGGACGGTCCAGTACTTCTGCTGCTCCCGGCCGCGCAGGTTGTGGTACTCGCCGTTGAACACGAACAGGTACGCCTCTTTGTCCAGCCGCCGCAGCGCGCTGAAGAACTCGATCCCCTGGTACCACGGCACCGCGTCGTCGTTGTCGTTGGCGATCGTCAGGTAGGGTGTCCGGACGTTCTGCACGTGGTAGATCGCGGAGTTCGCGATGTAGAGGTCGGGACGCTCCCAGGGCGTCGCGCCCATCCGCGACTGGCCATGCTCGTATTGGAAGTCGCGGACCAGGCCGCTGCCCCAGCGGATCCCGCCGAAGGCGCTGGTCATGTCGGCGACGGCCGCGCCGGCCTCGGCCGCGGCGAAACGATCGGTCTGCGTCACCATGTAGGCGATCTCGTACGCGCCCCACGAGTGGCCCGCGATCCCGACGTGCCTGGTATCGACGTAGCCGCGCGCGGCGATCGTGTCGATGGCGGCATTCACCGCGCGCAGCGCATCCGGACCCGGATGACCGGTGCCGTAGGCGATGTCGGGCACCATCACGACGTACCCGTTGCTCACGTAGCGCAGGAGGTTCGGACTGGTGCCCGGCGCCGGCGAGTGGAAGGCGTGCAGGCCGTCCGAGAAGCGCTCGTAGATGTAGACGAGCATCGGATACTTCTTCTTCGCATCGAATCCGTCGGGCAGGTACACGATGCCGTCGAGGGGTTTGCCGTTCGCGCGATAGTGGAACAGGTGCTCGGTGCCCCAGCGATACTTCGCCATCTGCGGATTCGCATCGGTCACCCGCGTCAGCCCGGTCAGCGACGGACCGCCGATCCAGAAGTCCGGGTATTCGTGGAAGCTCCCGCGTTGGAGCGCGAATACGGGAGCGTTCTTGGCCTTGAAGAAGCCGGCGTACTGGCGCGGCTCCGAGAGCAGCTGCTTGGGCGTGCCGCCGTTCGCGTCGGCGAGCACGAACAGCCCGTCGTCCTTCGTGACGTCGTCGAGACCGAACAGATACATCGGCGCGGACGGATCGATCGCCGGACGGGCCGTCTCGCTCCCGGCCGGCAGATTCTCCGTGTCGGCGCGCTCGAAGCGGCGTTTGTGCGCGCGACCGTACCCGGCGGTGATGTCGCGCGCGTCCACGCGGTCCGGATCGAACGACCAGATATCGTAGCGATCGCGCAGCAGCACGCGCGCGTCGCCGGCCGTCCAGCCGACCGATCCGTACGCCGGCGGCGGGGCCGGGTGGTCGTCCAGCTCGTCGTAGAACGCGACCTTCAGGCCCTTCGTCAGCGCGACGCGCCGGCCGTCGCGCGCGCGCACCGTGTACCAGTAGCGTCCGGGCGCGTCGTAGCAGAGCGCGTACTTCCCGGCGGGCGAGAGCGAGCACCCCGCGCTCGTCCGATGGGCCGCGAGGATGCGGCGCCCGGTCTGCAGCGAGACCAGATATTCGTCGGCGTAGAAGTCGTCGTAGGAGCGCTGCTTGTAGTACGGCCGCGGATCCGTCCCGAGAGCGGTCGCGTGGTTCTGGTTCGTCTCGACCTGGAGCAGCGACGGCGAGCCGAGCTGCACGACCTTTCCGCCGTCCACGCGCACCACGGCCAGGAACGTCTGCTTGGCATCGGCGTCGGCCTCGACTTGCTGCTCGGCCTGCAGGCGCCCGTCGCGCCAGTTCCACAGATCGACCTGCATCGGCGCGGGCGTGTCGCTCGGCACCGGCTTCGGCGCGAGGTTCGTGCCGAAGTAGAGCAGGGCGCCGTCCTTGGTGAACGTCACGTCGCCGTCCGCGTCGGGCGAATAGCCGTGCGGCAGTCCGGCGCTGCCGAGGGCGGCGACCACGCGTGCGGCCGGCGCGCCGGGCGTCCACAGGAACAGATCCGGATGCGGTGCGGCGCTCGCGTAGGAACCCGCATCGCTCAAGAACGCGAACGCGTCGGCATCGGTCGCGACGGCTAGATCCGTGTACCGTCCCGCGCCGGTCGCGACGCGCGTCGCGGTCGCGCCGCCGAGATCGCGTACGCTCACGCCGTCGGTGCTGCCGGCGGCGGTCTCGGTCGCGTACGCCACATACTTCTCGTCGGGCGAGATGGCGTATTCGGTCACGTCGGCGATCTCGACGGTCGCGCCGGAGTCGAGATCGCGCAAGACCAACCGCGCTCCGGTGGCCTTCTTTTTGTTCTCGTCGGGCGACGGCGCCGGCGACGGCGACAACGACGGCGACGGCGACGGCAGCGGAGACGCCTTCGGCCCGTCTTTCGCCGGCAGCGGCTTCTCCAGCAGATAGGCGATCCAATGCGCGGAGCGGGTCGCGAGCTTGCGGCTCTTGACCCGGTCGACGGTGCTCGCGACGCCCGACGCAAGATCGAGGATCCCCAACCCCGCCTTCGGCAACGCGTCGGCTTTCTTGCCGGCCTTCTTGGCCGCGTCCAGGTCGGCTTTGACCGGCGCGATCGTGTAGACCAGGTGGCGTCCGTCCGCGGTGAAGACCGGCAGCGTCCCGCGTGCCTCGCGCAGTTCCTTACCGGTCTTGACGTTGCGCACGACCAGGGTCGCGTCGCCGTCTTCGGGCGTCAACGCGTAGGCGAACCACCTTCCGTCCGGCGAGAAGGACGCGTTGCGGATGGCGTTCCACGAATCGTAGGCGGTATAGCCGATCGGCGGTTTGAGCGCCGCCTGCGACGGCGCTGAGGCGACTGCGAAGAGCGCGGCCGCAAGGGCGAACGAAAAGCGTGCGGGCATGGCCGCAAATACCGCGGCGGCGGGCGCTTATCCCCTCTCGGGGGGAGGCGGGATCGGCGCGCCGTTCGGATCGACCGCGGGGAGGTCCGAGGAATGGGGTTCGGCTTCGAAGGCCGCCTCGGTCTCCGGGCCGAGTTCGGGCGCGATCAGGGGCTCGACCACCCGCGGCTGGGGCGTCGGGCGCTCGTTGATATCCGCCGCGCGCTCCATCTCGGCCACGAATGACTGCGACGTGTTCTGGACCTCCCGCATGAACTTGCCCGCCTGGCGCAGGATGCCGGGCAGTTTGTCGGGGCCGAAGAGCAGCAGGGCCAGGACGCCGATGACGGCGATATCGGGAACCGAGAACATCGCGCGGCCACTTTCGGCAGGGCACCCCCCGAGCCCCGTGCAAGCCTGAAGGTCGCCGTGAAGATCATCTATACGAGGGGCAATCGCACCGAGACCCTCGCCTCGCTCGCGACGCTCCGGAAGATCCTCAACCGCTTCGTCCGGCACCGGGTCTTCTACGAAGTCTCCAGCCGCAGCAAGCGCGGGCATGAATTTTTCTCGGCCAAGAACGTGTTCGTGGTCGAATCCGTAGAGATCACCAACCGCGACTACCTGACGATCCTGATCTTCGACGCGCACAACCGGTCGCACTCGATCGAGATCCTCAACCCGCAGACCATGCGCATCTACGACGAGATGCCGGGCAAGGGCTTCGCCGTCAGCTTCATCAGCGAGAGCGAGAGCGGCGTCGAGTCGCGCTGCTACATCCGCGACGAAGGACCCGACGAAGACGAGAGCCGCGAGCAGACCGCCCTCGAGAAGATCACGCTGCCGGAGCTCTTCGAATACCTCGAAGAGATCACCGCGACCGACGCGATCAAGCCGTAACCCGGCCCTAGAGCGTGTAGATCGCCTCGGTCACCGTGCCGGGCTCGACCTTGAGCGCGCTCAGCACGCCGGTCGTCTTGATCGCTTCGGCGGCAAGTCCGAACGCCAGATGCTTCGGCTCGTACGCGCCCTCGACGCGGCGCGCGCCTTCGACGAAGATGGCGTACGCCTCGCGCGAGAGCCACACCGTCGTCTTGCCGTCGGGCGTCTTGAAGCCGAGGGTGTCGTACCGCACGATCGCGGGAAGCTCGCCGCTGGAGAGGCCGCGCTCTTGCAGGCGCGCGACGCCCTTGCGATTGTCCTCGGGCACCGGCAGCGCCTCGAGCTTGTCGCGCCGCACCACCGCGCCCAGCGCCGGTCCGGTATGCCGGTCTTCGAGCAGCGAGAGCAGCAGCGAGCGCGCGCTGATGAAGGGCTCGCGCAGGCGCAGCGCGATCGCCGCCGCGCGGCGCATCAGCGCCAGCAGATCGGCGGACAGCGGAACGTGTTCGGCTTCGCTCATGCGGGCTTTCTTAGCCTCCGGAAGGGACCGCCCTCTAAGCGCGCGGCGCGCCGCAGTTCGCGGACGGCCTCGTCGATGCGCCCGGCCCGCTTGAGCGCGACGCCCAGGTTCTGGTGCGCGACGCCGTACAGGTCGTCCGAACGGATCGCCGCTTCGTAGTGCGCGATCGCGTCGTCGAGCGCGCCTTCTTCCAACAAGAGGTTGCCGAGGTTGGTCAACGCGGGCGGATAGTTCGGCACCAGGTCGAGCGCCCCGCGAAAATCGTCGAGGGCTTCCTCGCGCCGGCCGAGGCGTACGCGTGCGATCCCGCGCTTGTTCCGGTAGAAGGCGCGATCGGCCGGACCGGCCGCCTCGGCCAGGAGCGCCTCGAAGCGGCCCTCGGCGGCGGCGAAATCGCCGCGTTCGAGGGCGGAGACGGCGAGCCCGCGAGGACTCCGGTCGCGGGCGAACCGGCGCAGAAAGGTGAACATCGTCGCTATGTTCACGGTCGACGTCGTCACGCTCTTCCCGGAGGTCTTCGCGCCCTTCGTCGGCCTCTCAATCGTCGGGCGGGCGGTCGAGGCCGGCCTGGTCGACGTGCGCTACCACCACGTGCTCGATGCGGTGCGGGGCCGGGCTCGGGCCGACGAGCCCCCGTTCGGCGGCGGCCCGGGACTGGTGATGCGGATCGAACCGATCTCGACCACCCTCGACCGGATCCTGGCCGGGGCGCCGGAAGGCGAGAACCGCCGGATCGTCGTCCCGAGCCCTGCCGGCCGGCTGTTCCGCCAGGCCGACGCTCGGGCGTTCGCGGCCCTCGACCGGCTCGTCCTGATCTGCGGCCACTACGAGGGCATCGACGAGCGTCTGGGCGAGCTCTACCCGATCGACGAGGTCTCGCTGGGCGATTTCGTGCTGACCGGCGGCGAGATCCCGGCCCTGGCCATCATGGATGCGACCGTCCGCCTGCTCGAAGGGGCGATCGACCCCGGCTCGGCGGCCGCCGAGTCGTTCTCGGCCGGCGAGCTCGACTACCCGGCCTACACCCGGCCGGCCGTCTTCCGCGGGGTCGCGGTCCCCGAGGTGCTGCTCTCCGGCGACCATGCCAAGATCGCCGCCTGGCGCCGGGAACAATCCCGCGCACGGACCGCCAGCCGCCGTCCGGACCTCTGACCTAAGCCCGTTGCGGGGGAGGGGCGGCCGTGGTATCATCCC
>Ga0207667_10005221_pt1 | contig 15843 bp, 14 predicted proteins | sample KBSCornC52_FD_184301 | JGI IMG/M metagenome (GOLD analysis project Ga0207667, IMG submission 184301) | Corn rhizosphere microbial communities from Kellogg Biological Station, Michigan, USA - KBS Corn C5-2 (SPAdes) (version 2) | ecosystem: Host-associated > Plants > Roots > Rhizosphere > Soil ... | reverse complement strand
GTCGTTGACACGCGGCGACTTTTTCGAAAGGTCTGGGTTCGCGCCGGATGATCGGTTGGTCGTCCTGCTGCCAGGCAGCCGCCACGGCGAGGTCGCGCGCCACATCCCGTACCTGCTGGACGCGGTCAAACGGATGCAGGCGGTCACACAGAGGCAGGACAAAGGGAAAATGCGTTTTATTTTGGCGCTGCCGGCAGGTTTTGCCGCCCAACACACAACTTTTTGGGAACCGGCGCGCGCGGCGTCCATCCAAGTGATAGAAGGGTTGACCTGGGATTGCCTTGCCTACGCGGAGGTCGCTTTGGCGGCGAGCGGTACGGTGACCATCGAGGCAGCGATGCTCGGCACGCCCATGGTGACCTTTTATCGGGTAAACGCGTTAAGTTGGAAGTTGGGCCGCTGGATGGTGAAGGCGTCCTTCCTGTCGATGGTGAATCTGGTGGCCGGGCGAAGGGTGGCGGCGGAGTTGATCCAGCAAGAGATGACCGGCGAGCGGATCGCAGCCGAGGCGCTGCGGCTGCTGAATGACGATAACGCCCGGCGCAAGATGAAAGCCGACCTCGAAGAAGTGAAGGACAAACTTTTGAGCGAGCGAGACCCCATCGAAGTCGCGGCGGACTGCGTTGACGAGATTTTAGTGGAAAATGGAATCAGGCGATTGGAATTGCGCAATGAAGTTACCTAAGTTCGCGGGATTCGTACTAATTGCGGTCACCTCCGCCGTCATGGGATTCGCCCAGGACCGGCAGCAGGCGCGCGCAAGAATCGATGTGCAGACGGTGGCGCTCGACGCGCAGATCGATCCCACCGCGCAGACCCTTAACGCGACCGCGAAGATTACTTTCATTCCGCTGGATAACACGTCTACCGTCACCTTCGAATTGAATAACGCGCTGAACCTGACGCGCGTCACGGATGTGGAAGGCAGGCAGGTTGCGGCTTCCCGCTTTGGCGAGGACATGAGCGTGCGGCTCAGCCTGCCGCAGGCGCTGCCCAAGGGGCAACCCGCGACTTTGACGTTTGCGTACCAGGGCAAACTGACAGGACAGGAAGAATCGCCGGTATTCGGCATCAAATTCGCCGCGATCACGCCGGATGTTGCGTACCTGATGTACCCGGCGCGCTGGTTTCCGGTGAACGACTATACGGTGGATCGCTTCGCGTCGGATTTCCGGGTGACGGTGCCGGATGGCTATCGGGTAGTCGCGAGCGGCAACGGCCAAGCGGATGCGAATGCGCCCGCGGGCATGCACACGGAGCGCTATCAGTTCGAGCAAGCGTCGTTCCCGGGCAGCATCGCTGTCGTGCGGGGCGAGCCGGATACGGTTTCCGCGGACGGCGTGTCGACCAAGTTTTACGTGCGGAAAGCGGCGGCCATGGCGGAGGCTTACGGCAGCGAAATCGCCCGGGCCATGACGTTTTTCACGGGAGTATTCGGGCTGCCGGCCCGGAAAGATTTGACCGTGATTGAAACCGAGGACGGCGCGCCGAATGGGTACGATGCACCGGGATTGATCTTCTTTGCGCCCAAGGCCATGGGCCAGCAGGTGAATATGAAGCTGGTGGCCAACGAAGTATCGCGGCAGTGGTGGGGCGCGCTGGTTTCGCCAACGACCCGCAATCATATGTGGATCGAAAACGGCTTGGCGCGCTACTCGGAAATCCTGTACCTGGAACACGTGAACGGGCCGAGCGCGCTTGATGCCGAGATTCACGATACCTACGTGGAGGCGCTTACCGTGGATCAGCCACCGCTGATTCAATCGGCGCGTCTGGAAGATTATTCACCAGAATTCTGGGCAGCTACCGCGAGCAAAGGCGCAGCGGTTTTGAACATGCTGCGGGTGATTGCGGGCGACGACAATTTCATGAAGATCCTGAAGGCGTTGCCGGAGCGCTATGCGTGGAAGAGCGTGAACACCGACGAGTTCCGCAAGCTCTCCGAGGAATTCGCGGGGCAGAGTCTACAGGGCTTCTTCGTGCAGTGGATTGAATCCAGCGGCGCGCCCGAATTCAAGCTGGAATACACCGTATTTCGCACGCAGAAGGGCTTCCGCGTGATGGGGAAAGTTTCGCAGGATCTGGATACTTTCCGCATGCCGGTGACGCTGCACGTGGAGACCGAAGGGAATCCGGAGGAGAAGACCATCGAAGTGGTGGGCACGTCTTCGGAGTTCGCGATGGAAACCTTCGGCAAGCCCAAGACGGTGACGCTCGATCCCAAGCAACAAGTGCTGCGCTTCGACGACACCATGCGGGTTGCGGTGGCGATCCGGCGCGGCGAGCAGTTCGCCGAAGTGAGTGAATTTCAGGAGGCCTTGAAGGAATATCAGAAGGCCATCGACGTGAAGCGCAATAGCTCGCTGGCGCATTATCGCGTGGCCGAACTGTTTTTCCTGCAGAACAATTATCAATCCGCCGCCAACGGTTTCCGCGAAGTCCTGAATGGCGATCTGGAGCCCAAGTGGACCGAGGTCTGGGCACACATCAACCTGGGGAAGATTTTCGACGTCACCGATCAACGCGAGCGCGCGGTGAACGAATATCGCCAGGCGCTGCGCACCAAGGACGATACGCAGGGTGCGCTCGAACTGGCCGGCAAGTACATCAATGAAAAGTACGTGCGCCCGCCGATCACGAACTAAGCCGAAGAGCTTGGCTCGCGATGGGAACCGGTGGACGCAGATAGAACCGGCTCCCCTCGAATGTCAAAGACCTGTTGGGGCCCCACAAATCGTCGTTAACCCCCGAGACTCTTGCGAGCCCGTACGACCCAGTAGGTAGCGTACGCGAGAGGGATGGCGTTTGAGGTGCGCCATTTCTCCCCATTGATCCAGCGCTGGTGGCGTTGCCCAGGTATTTCTACCACCCTCGCGGCCGGGGCGCCCAATGGGTGGGCCCGACACTGGTTAAAACTTACAACAATGGTTCGGGAAATGGCGAAAGGTTGAAACGCGTAATGACTGATTGCGCGTGAAATAAAAGTTACAACTCTATGGTCTTGACAGGCTTTCTGACAATCAACTTGGCGCCGGTAGCTTTTTGCACGTCTTCGACCGTCGTGTGGGGGGCGATCTCTTCCAGCACCAAGCCCTCCGGCGTCACTTTGATCACGGCCAGCTCAGTGACGATGGTATCGACCACTTTGATGCCGGTAAGCGGGAGCGTGCATTTAGCCAGGATCTTGGGCGCGCCGGTTTTCGTGGTGTGCTCCATCGCGATGATCACGCGGCGGCCGCTGGCGACCAGATCCATCGCGCCTCCCATGCCTTTGACCATTTTGCCGGGGATCATCCAGTTGGCAAGGTCGCCCTTTTCGTCGACCTGCATTGCACCCAGCACGCTGAGGTCGATATGGCGGCCGCGGATCATGGCGAAGGAATCGGCGCTCGAGAAATACGAGGTGCCGGGCAGCTCGGTGACGGTTTCCTTGCCGGCGTTGATGATATCGGGATCTTCGCAACCTTCCACCGGATAGGGGCCGACGCCCAGCATCCCGTTTTCCGATTGCAGAATGACGTCGATATGCGGCGGCACATAATTTGAAACCATGGTCGGGATGCCGATGCCGAGATTGACGTAGAAACCGTCGCGAAGCTCTTGCGCGATGCGGCGGGCGATACGCTCGCGCTTCTGCTGATCGGTAAGAGGCGCGGCAGCGGCGCTCATTTGGCGGTCTCCTGAAGAGTCCGGCGCTCGATGCGTTTTTCGAAGCGCTCGCCCACGACCAGACGATGGACGTAGATCCCGGGAGTGACGATATGGTCGGGATCGATCTCGCCGGGTTCGACCAGTTGCTCAACTTCGGCGATGGTGATGGTGGCCGCCGTTGCCATGATGGGATTGAAATTACGAGAGGCCTTGCGATAGATCAAGTTGCCGAGACGGTCGCCCTTCCAGGCTTTGATGATGGCGAAATCGGCAGTGAGAGCGCGCTCCAGGAGATACTGGCGGCCGTCGAACTCGCGCACCTCCTTGCCTTCGGCGACCAGCGTGCCCACGCCGGTGGGCGTAAAAAAAGCCGGAATGCCGGCGCCGCCCGCGCGGATGGCTTCAGCAAGAGTTCCTTGCGGGAGTAGCCTCAGTGGCAGCGTGCCGGCGAGCACCAGTTTTTCCAGCAATTTGTTTTCGCCGACGTAGCTGCCGGTGTGCGATGCGATCTGACCGGCGTCGAGCAAGCTGCCGGTTCCGTACCCGTCGATGCCGACATTGTTGGCGATGGTGTTGAGGTTCTTGACACCCTTGCGCACCAGCGCGGCGATCAGATTTTCGGGAATGCGCAGAGTCCGAAGCCGCCGAACATGATGGTGGCGCCATCGTGGACGTCGGCGACGGCTAAGTCGGCGGTGGCGATGACTTTATTCACAAGTTCTTAGTATAGCGGCGGGGCAGTCAGCAGCCTGATCGATTGTCGGGGAAGTGTGCGGAGGATTGGACCGGAACAAGCCAGGAAACATTCGCGGTAGGAACCAGTCTAACTTCCAGCGCGGTTGATTAGTCTTAACTGGGCCGCTGTCTTCATTTAAGCTTCGGTGGGGCTTTCGCTTTTGGCGACGCGGACACATAAATTCTAGACCGTCCAACTTTTGAAAGTCGAGGTGCATGTACAACATGAAAACAACTTTGATCAAGACAACTCCGCTGAGAACATGGATTGCGTTTGGTTTAATGAGCTTGATTGTTTCCGCACAGGACGTTGAGAACACGCGGGCCAAGCCTACCGACTGGGAAGAGATCAACTTTGAAACGAATCAGGCGGTCATTGTCGATGGTTTTCCGAGCTTGCTACGGCTAGCCGACATGCTGAAAGCCCACCCGGATTTTAAGGTCAACATTGTTGGCCACGCGGACCAGATCGGCTCGAATCGCGCAAACGACAGGCTCTCTCTGCGCCGCGCCGATGCGGTTGCCGATTTCTTAAAAAAATACGGTGCGAATGCAAACCAAATCACAACCAGTGGTCAGGGCAAAAGGAGTCCTGAGGAAAATGCACGCAACCGAAACGCCCGTTTCATCAACCGAAGAGTTGTCATCACTGTGACAGCGCCCAACGGAATGGAGATCGGCGACGGGAGCATCGGTTCGGCGCTCGTCGATTTCATCGCGTATGCTCGCGGGAGACTGGACAGTATCTCCACCGGGGTTCAACAACTGCAGACACAGGTTGGAGGTCTCAATACTTCCGATATCAAGCAGGACACGGGTCAGATTCGGCAGGATACAGGTCAGATCAAGCAAGATACTGCATCGATAAAACAGGACACTACAGCTATAAAGCAGGATACGACGACGCTGGTACAGCGCCCGACGCCTCTGACCCGAGACGAAACCACTCAGATCGCACATGATGCGGCACAACAGGCGGCGGACTATGCGCTCACTCAATCGGAAATTCGCAACCGCAAGTACTCGGCGGTGGGTTTTGACGTCGGTCCAACATTTGGTCCGGGTAGGACCGGAAACTATTCAGCGGAACTGTTCGGGGCCGCTCTCGTGCCGTTTGGCAACGGCAAGACTCCCGACCAGCCGGGAACCCACGGGTTTGTAGTCAACGGCGACTGGGTGTACAACCACAAGCACTCTCTGCAAGGGCCGCCTGAACCGGCCGTCGGCGGTTTGAGCGATGCGACTTTCGACGCGGGCCTGCTCAACAGGTTTGGGCATGTACAGCTCGGGACATTGGCGCAATTTCAATATGCCGACCTAAGTCTGAATCAAACCGGGCCCGCCCCCGCCAGAACGCAGGTCTACACCAGAGGCGGAGGGTTTTTGGCTGGCGGTATCGCGACACTGAACTGGGTTTTCAATGGCGCGACCGTTGGTGTCTTTGGGGCGAAGGGATTCAAAGACTCTGCGAATATAACAGTTACCAACTTGGGCGGGATTGCGCCGTCCTATATCAGATACGACGATCAGATAGGGATTAGTGCGGCCGGAACGGTTCGCTATTTTCAAATCGAGGGCAGCGTAGCCTACGTAAAGCGCATCTCTTTGGATCGCGACGAGCAGCCTGCGGCAACGCTGAAGCTTTCATTCGGCCCCAGCGATACTCTTCAGTTTTTCGTCGAGGGCGACATGAACACTACGATCAATGCGTTCAACTATGGATATCGAGTAGTGGCCGGTTTTCAGTTTGGCAATTGGGTGAAGGCGCGAAATTATGGATCTACGCAGGGCGTGGTTCCGGTAACTTTGCCGCGCCCACATTACGAATTACTGACCCGTTGAGGGCTTGTCGAGAGGCGATGAGGCGGGGCTGGCTCGCCGGCATCAATTCGCAACCCAGTAGGCGGCGCGTTCTCCGGCGATGACTTTATTCAAGTTCTTAATATAGCGGCGGGTTTGTTCTCTCAGGGCAGTTTCTTCCGCATCACCCATGTGGTCATCGAGCGTTGATTCTGGACCACTGTGGTCTTGATGGGGTCCGCCAGTTCGCCGCCTAATCGCTCGTGAGCGAGGCGAGCAACGCTTCGTTGACCAGATAACGCTCCGATCCATCCGGCGACCAATGGCGGCGGCCGTGGATGCGGCGGACTTGACTCTCCATGCCGATGGTGGATCCGACGCGGCAGAAAAATAGGCCGCAGGGTTTCAGGACCCGCCACAATCCGTGCAGCATGGACTCGAAATGCGCGTCGTCGCGGGCGAAATGAAGGACGGTGTTGCTGATCACGACATCCGCGCAAGCATCGTCGAAGGACATATGTTCGGTGGCTTCCACTCGAAAATTCGAATCCGGAAGCGCGGGCGCGAGTACTCGGGCGAGGGAGCGAACGGACTCAACCGCCTGCGCGTCCGAATCCGCGGCGTAAACTTCGTAGCCTTTCCGCAGGAGGTAAACGAGGTTGCGTCCGGAACCACACCCGCTGTCCAGTATTCGCATGCCGGGTGAGATGCGGCCTTTCAGGAGCTGGTCGAAAAGATAGATGTCGATCTGGCCGAATTGCTCCTGGAGAGTAGGCATGAATCATTTTACAGGGCTAGCAGAGCGGCGCGATTGCGTCCAGCAATCACGAAATGGCCCCGGGCAATTCTCAGATTCGATGTTTAAGCCAGAGCTTTTCCGTACAGCGCCAGCAAACGGCTCCACGCCTTCTCGGCCAATGGCTCGTTGTAGACTTGCGAATCGGGTGGGCACCAGCCATGGGCGGACCCCGTGTAAACTTCGATTTCCGCGGGTAACTTCGCCTTGGCGAACGTCTCCTTCAGAACATTCTTTTCGTTGGGAGACCGCATGTCATCATTTGCCGCAATCGCGATGAGGAACTGCGCCTTGGTCTTCGAGGCCTGTAGATGCGGACTGTTCGGCATGTCCGTCACCAGTCCGCCGCCATGGAAGGAGGCGACTGCACCGACGCGATCGGGAACAGCGGCCGAGGTACGAAACGCGATCGGCCCGCCCATGCAATAACCCTGCGTGCCCATCTTCCGGTTCTTGGCAACCGACGACTGCTTGTCCAGCCATCCGATGAACGCCTTCGCATCCGTCATCTGCGTTGTCTCATTGAGAGCCCGCGCGAGCGGCATCAACTGCTGGAGCGGAGTGGCGGAACCGGCGTCCGCGGTGGGAGCTTTCTTGATACGGTAAAACGGATTCACCACCAGTACCGAATAGCCCGATTCGGCGAGCCGCTTGCCCATCTGGCGGAACGCCGGCCGCAGCCCGAAGATGTCCGGCCACATGAGAACACCGGGGGCCGTGCCGCTCGCGGGATGCACGAAGTAGCAGTCCGCGGCACCGTCCGGCGTGGTCACCGTCACCTCCGATTCCCTCACGGCAGCCGCGTTCGCGACTTGGGGCAACATCATGGCCATGCCTGCTCCCAGCATGATCCCGAATTGCTTTCGTGTTACCGAACCGAGAGCCTCGTACTGCTGCCGGTCATCCTCAAAATGATCCTGATCACACATATTCGCTCCTTATCGACGCTCAGTCGATTGGTGGACTACAGACGTACTGAACATTTTATACCCACGAAACCGTTTGCTCCATTGAAGGAGCTTCGTGCGACATCTGTCTCACTCGTAAGTAATGGTGGACATTGTATCATTTGTGGTACATACTGAATTGTGGGATGCGATGGGCAAAGAGCCAAGCCAGGAAATACCGGTTCGGTTTTACCGCGCGGAATCGGGCGGGACGCCGGTGCTCGATTGGCTGCGCGGCCTCGACAAGGAAGACCGGCGCGCGATTGGGCTCGACCTCATGCGGGTGCAGTTCGGCTGGCCGATTGGAAGGCCACTGGTGCGAAGCCTTAAAGATGGCCTTTGGGAAGTGCGCTCCTCGCTTCCCAGCCACCGGATCGCCAGGCTCATCCTGTGCTTTCAAGACCAGACGCTCGTTGTACTGCATGGGTTCATCAAGAAGACGCAGAAAACGCTTACGGATGACCTCGCCCTGGCGAAACGGAGAATGAAGGACGTTACGAAATGAAAAAGCGCAACAAGCATATTGGCTCGTCACTGGACGATTTTCTGAAAGAGGAAGGCGTCCTCGAAGAGACCCGCGCCGCGGTGCTGAAAGAGACGCTGGCCTGGCAAGTTCAGCAAGCGATGGAAAAGGAAAACATTAGCAAGGTAGAGATGGCGCGGCGCATGAACACAAGCCGCGCTGCGCTGGACCGTCTTCTCGATCCTGGCAATACCTCGGTGACGCTGCAAACCCTGACCCGCGCGGCACACGCTGTCGGTCGCGATCTGAGGATTGAGCTGGTTTAAGAAAATAACTCGCCTAGAACGGGAATAAGCGCGGCTTAGTTTAAGGCGGATTATCAGAAGCGGGCTTGCGAGCGGTAACGCTAGGCGACAAGGCAGGTTCTATTTTCCAGAATGCCCTGGATGACACTGGCACAGTCGGCAATGGAGACAAACCATCCATGTGGGTCCGAGGCGGCTTAAAGTAGGTCCTGCCGCCCAAAGTGAGTCATACTTTCCTTATTGTGCTCGATGCAGTTTTTCAGGACCTTCGCTATGCCCTCCGCGCCTTGGGCAAAAGTCCCGCCTTCGGCGCCGTAGCAATCCTCTCTCTTGCTCTCGGCATCGGAGCCAACACTGCCATCTTCAGCCTGATCGAGGCGGTGATTCTCAAGTCTCTGCCGGTCCCTCATCCCGAAGAATTACTCCAGGTGATGATGGGCAAGCAGAGTTACATTGGCTTCACCAACCCTACCTGGGAGCATCTCCGTGATCGTCAGGATGTCTTTTCAGGAATCTTCGCTTATGGTCGCTGGGGATTTAATCTCGCTGCCGGAGGCCTAGCTCGCTCAGTCCAAGGCAACTATGTGTCGGGGCAATATTTCGAAACGTTAGGCGTACAGGCGCTACTAGGCCGAACACTGACACCCGCCGACGACACGCGCGGCTGCGCCGGGAGCGCGGTCTTGAGTTATGGCTTCTGGCTGAGCGAATATGGCGGCCGCGCCGACGTCCTTGGCAAGCCGATTTCTATCGACAGGCATCCCATCGAAATCGTGGGAGTCACCGAACCGGGATTTAACGGAACCGAGGTGGGCGGCTCGGCCGATGTGATGGTGCCGCTCTGCGCGGCAGCCGTCATAGGGAGTGGCCGCCCCGGCATGCTCGATATTAACTTCTATCCGGTTGGCTGGCTGCAAGTGATGGGACGCTTGAAGCACGGCGTCTCCGCGAGCCAGGCGACGGTCCGGCTGAAAACACTCGCACCGCAAATTTACAAATCGGCGCTCGATCACAGTGGGCTGGCAAGAGAAGACGGTCGCCAGTTGCGACCGGAGGCGCGGGAGGAGTACCTACGTCGGACCTTCGATACGCAGCCCGCTGCCAATGGAATCTCCTATCTTCGCAGGGAATACACCCAGGCCCTACTCGTTCTGATGACGATCGTCGGCGTGGTGCTATTGATCGCTTGTGCCAACATAGCGAATCTCCTGCTTGCGCGCGGAGCATCCCGGCAGCGCGAAATCGCGATTCGCATGGCCGTCGGTGGTAGCCGCGGCCGTCTGATTCGCCAGTTGCTCACCGAAAGCCTGTTAATGTCGGGCATCGGTGCGATGCTGGGCTTTCTGTTTGCCGAATGGGGAGCCCGCCTGCTGGTCCGGTTTCTCGATGCTCCTCTTGATCTCACGCTGGACGTTCGTGTGCTCGCGTTTACAGCCAGCATTGCCGTTCTCACGGGCCTGCTGTTCGGCATTGCACCGGCATGGCGGTGCACTCGCGTCAATGTCCAATCCGCGATGAAGACCAATTCGCGCGGAGTGATTGAAGGATCGAAACTCGGCCTCGGCAAAGTGTTAGTGATTGCGCAGGTGGCTCTGTCATTGTTAGTAGTCGTGGGCGCAGGATTGATGCTCTCGACATTCCGGAAACTCATTTCGCTCGATCCAGGATTTGAGCGCGAGCACGTTCTGCTGGTTAATGTCGATCTTCATAGCGGAAATTATCCGGCCGAACGGTGGTCCGCCGTGTATCAGGAGATGCTGGACCAGTTGCGCACCATTCCGGGTCTCCGCTCGGCGAGCGTTTCCTCAATCACGCCCGTCTGCCATTGCCGCTGGGCCGGTCAAGTCGTGGTCGAAGGTTACACCCCGAAATCGCACGAGGACGTCATGGCCTCTTTCAACAATGTAAGCGAGGAATACTTTGAAACCGTTGGCACTTCGATCGTCGCGGGACGCGATTTCAACAGTCATGACACGTCCACTTCGACGAAGGTGGCCATTGTCAGTCAATCGATGGCCCGAAAATACTTCGGCGCGGAGAATCCTCTCGGACTACATTTCCGCATCCAGGATGGAAACATTCCCAGAGATCCAGTCGAGATCGTCGGCATCGTGAAGGACGCGAAATACGAGTCGCTGCGTGATGAGGCATCGCCCTTCGTCTTCATTCCGTGGAGCCAGGGTGGACCGCCAGGTCCGCTCACCGGTTTCGAATTGCGAACTGCCGACGCTCCAACCGCGCTCATCAAGGGGGTGAAATCCGCTATCGCCCGAGTCAACCCAGACGTGTCTATCGAATTCAAAACGCTTACCGCCAAAGTGGACGACTCGATCCAACGTGAAACAATGCTCGCGACCCTCTCCGGCTTCTTCGGCGGCCTCGCCCTCCTTCTCGCCACCATCGGACTTTACGGCGTCATGTCATACACCGTAGCGCGGAGACGCAATGAGATTGGGATTCGCATGGCGTTGGGCGCGGAACAATCGCGCGTTTTACTTATGGTTCTCGGCGAGGTCGCGACTTTAATCGGGTTCGGCCTGGCGATTGGGCTCGGCGCAGCGCTGGCAACCACGCGACTAGTCGCAAGCTTCCTTTACGGCCTTCAGCCGAATGACCCGTGGATCCTCGGAGTCGCGGCGGCGCTGCTGGCGATGGCAGCGGGGATTGCTGGATACTTGCCTGCTCGCCGAGCTTCCCGTCTCGACCCGATGGCCTCTCTTCGTGAAGAATAAAAGCTTTGGGAGCATCTACCCAAAGGCACTTGAGCATCAAGGCTGACCGGTCGATGTGCGCCGGTTTACGCGAGCCAGAAATCTCTTTGTGGAAAGTCGATTCCGGAGTGCCCACGAATAACGATGTAGTGGAAAGCGATCTCCCCAGTTTTACGAGACGATAAAGTATGCTATCGTCTACCATTCTTCAACCGGCCAACCTCGACTTGGCTGCGAAAGGGCGGAATTTCCCGAAGCTCGCTACCCCTTTTACTTCAGCGCAAACGTGAATAGCGAACTGCCGGCGGCGAAGGCCACGTATTGCTTGCCGTTCACCTCATACGTCATGGGGCCCATGGCGATTTCGCCGCCGGCTGCGACCTTCCACAGCAACTTGCCGCTGCGTGCGTCGAGCGCGTGGAAGAAGCCTTGGCGTCCGCCGGTAAAGAGCACGTCTGACGCAGTCGTCAGGATTCCGCTGGCAGTGACATCCGGCATGGGGAACTCCCATTTGAGCTCGCCGGTTTTAGGGTCCAGGGCGCGGACCACTCCGAAGCCGTCGGCCGGGTCCACTTTGGTGACCTGCGGGCCGCGGGTTCCACCGCGAGTGGGCTGAACACCGCCTCCAGAGAAGCGCTTCCCTTCCTCATAGGGGGCGTCGACTTTTTGAAAATTTCCGTGCACGTGCTCCCAGGCGGAAACGTAGAACAATCCGGTGCGCGGGCTGAAGGACGGCGAATACCAGTTGGTGCCGCCGGTCTGGCTGGGATAAATATCGGTGCCGGCCTCGGTGGGTTCGACGGTATTGATGCGCATGGGGCGGCCGCTTTCATCGAGTCCGGTGGACCAGGTCACTTTCACGAACGGCTTGCCCAGAAGGAACTTGCCCGTTGTCCGGTCGAGCGCGTAAAAGTAACCATTGCGGTTGGCCCACAGCATAACTTTGCGCGATCCGACGGGGGCGTTGGCGCCGGGCCAGGCGATGTCCGCGAGCACGGGCACTTGGACGGCGTCGTAGTCGAAATCATCATGCGGAGTGAACTGGAAATACCATTTGAGCTTGCCGGTATCGGCGTCGAGGGCGACCACGCAATCGCTATAGAGGTTGTCGCCGCCGCGATGGTCGCCATTCCAATCGGGGCCGGGGTTGCCGATGCCCCAATAGGTGAGATTGAGATCGGGATCGTAGGAACCGGTCACCCAGACCGACGAACCGCCGGTCTTCCAGGAATCACCGGCCCAGGTTTCGTTGCCGGGCTCGCCCTTGCCGGGGATGGTGTAGAAGCGCCAGGCTTCCTTGCCGGTGGAGGCGTTGAAGGCGGCGATGAAACCGCGGATGCCAAACTCGCCGCCTGCGACGCCCATGATGACTTTGTCTTTGACGATCAGCGGCGCGTGCGTGAGCGCGTAACCGGAAGTGGCTTTGGCGACTTCGGTGTCCCACAGGAGTTTGCCGTCGTGGGCGTCGAGCGCAATGAGATGTGCGTCGATGGTGCCCATGTAAAGCGTGTTGCCAAGAATGGCGAGGCCGCGGTTGATGCGTCCGCAGCAGGGGCGCGCGTCGCGGGAGACGGCGTAGGAATAGAGCCACTTGATTTCGCCGGTGGCGGCGTCGAGCGCAACCACGTCGTTGGGCGCCTGCGTAACGTACATCATGCCGTCGACGACCAATGGCGTGGATTCAAACTTTTCGGTGCTGCGTGCCTGGAAGGCCCACTGCATGGACAGATTCTTGACGTTGTCGGGAGTGATCTGCTTCAGAGGGCTGTAGCGCTGGCCGAGCGTGGTGCCGGAATAAGTGAGCCAGTTCTGCGGCTCCTTATCGGCGTGGAGAATGCGGTCGAAAGTGACCTGAGCGTTCAGAGTGGAAATGGCGAGCAGAGCAAGCGCGGCGCGAACAAACATGGCGGTTGGAATTCCCTTCCCGTTCATGATACATCGATTGGATTTTTTGTTTACAACAACTGATAAATCGCCAGTTCGACGCGATCGGGATGGCGCTCAGCCGTACCCACAAACACGTTCCGGGCGAGCCATAGGTAATCCGTTGCGTCCGTCTCAAACGCAGCGTTCAGCGCAAATAGATCGGGCCGGGATCGATCGATTCGCCCGGCTCCCTGGGACTCCGTCTTTTCGTGCGTTTTGTGGCGGAAGCCGGTGTTTACCACATAAATCAGCGCGCCGGAATGAGTTTCTATCACATAACGCGCGTCGAGCTCGGTTGTATGATCGGCACGAATGACCTGGAATTCCGCGCCGCCTGGCAAAATTTTTCCGTGGAGCCGGGCGCCCATCACCTCGCCTCCGTTAATGCCGATCACGCGCCTCGAACAGCTGACCACCGTGGGAGCGGAAACGCGCACAATCAGATCGGCAACGTGCTCCAGAAGCGGAGGCGTGGCAGTAAACATAGGTTAACTATACGCGCCTATTGTAGAATTGAAACTCCGTCCATGAATCATCTCAAAGGTTTGATCCGCGAGGTGCCGGATTTCCCCAAGCCCGGCATCCTGTTTTATGACATCACTACGCTGTTGAAGGATGCGAAGGGGTTGAAGTCCGTGATCGACGGGCTGAGCGCCAATTACCACGGCCAGGGGATCGATACCGTGGTCGGGATCGAAGCGCGCGGCTTTATTTTTGCACCGGCGGTCGCTTACGCGTTGGGAGCCGGATTCGTCCCGGTTCGCAAGCCCGGGAAACTTCCGGCGGCGGCCGAGCGGGTCGAGTATCAGTTGGAGTACGGCACCGACATCCTGGAGGTGCATCGCGACGCAGTCGAGATCGGCAGCCGGGTGCTGATTGTCGATGATGTGCTGGCGACCGGGGGCACGGCGGCGGCCGTGGTTAAGCTGGTGCGGCAGCTCAAGGGCGACGTGGTGGGATTGCAGTTTGTAATCGAACTGGACTTCCTGAAGGGCCGCGAAAAATTGCCGGAGCTGGACGTGCAGGCGCTGGTGCATTACTAGGCATGAGGCTCCGGGACTAGCGATGACGCGGCGGGTGCGGCTGCGATCACTGGCGAAGGTCAACCTGGATCTGCGGGTGCTCCATAAACGCGCCGACGGGTTCCACGAACTGCGCACCGTCTTCCAAACCATCTCCTTGGCAGACACGCTTGTCATCGAATATGAACCGGCCCGGCGGACGGTGCTGGAGCTCGATGACCCTCTGGCGATCCCTGACAATCTGGTGCTGCGGGCGGCGCGGGCCACCTTGGATGCCATGAAGATGCATGCGCGAATCCGCTTCCGGCTCCAGAAACGGATCCCGATGGGCGGCGGATTGGGCGGCGGATCGAGCAACGCAGCGGCAGTACTTCTGACATTGCCGGTGCTTGCCGGGCGGCGGGTTCCGTTCGACCGGCTGCTGGGCCTCGGCGGGGAGCTGGGCAGCGATGTGCCCTTCTTTTTGACCGGCGGCACGGCGGTAGCAATCGGACGAGGGACGGAGTTTTACGGGTTGCCGGATGTCGCCGAGGAGCCCTTGCTAGTGGTGGCGTCCGGCATTCACATAGCCACGGGAGCGGCGTACCAGGCTCTGGGCCGGAGTTTGACTTCACCCGATTTGTCACGTAAAATTAATGATTTCCGGCTCTTTGTGCGGACGCTTGGCGACTTGCGTTCGGCGAGGGCGGCGAGTACGCTCAGCGCGAACGACTTCGAGTCTGCCGTTTTCAGTCAGCAACCCCTGCTCAAAAAGATGTGGGGCCGATTGCGGAAACACGCGGCGGGTGCCCGGATGACGGGCAGCGGATCGGCATTGTTCGCCGTTTTCGTTTCGAAGGCCGAGCGCGATCTCGCGGCAAAGACTTTGGAGGGGGACGGGGTGTTTAAGGACTGCCGCGTAATTCCGGCCAGCCTGGTGAGCAGTAGTAGCTACCGGCGGCTGTGGCACCGGCAATTGGCGGAATACATCGAACGACCCCGGACTCCCAATGAGAATCTATGGCCGCCCCACAGCCGGCACGCATGAGGTTTAATCACTTCAAAGTGTTCTCGGGCAACGCCAATCCCGCCCTGGCGGCGGAGATTTGCTATGAGCTGGGATGCCAGTTGGCGGCGGTGAACGTCAAGCAGTTTTCAGACGGCGAAGTGCACCTGCAGATCCAGGAAAATGTGCGCGGGGCGGATGTTTTTGTGGTGCAGCCGACCTGCCGCCCGGTCGACCGGCACTTGATGGAGCTGCTGCTGATGATGGATGCGCTGAAACGGGCTTCGGCAGAGCGCATCACGGCAGTGTTACCCTATTATGGGTATGCCCGGCAGGATCGTAAAGACCGGCCGCGCATGCCGATTTCGGCGCGTTTAGTCGCGAGTCTGATAGAACGTGCTGGAGCCAACCGCATCCTGGCGCTGGATTTACACGCGGCGCAGATTCAGGGCTTTTTCGATGTCCCGGTGGACCATTTGTTTGCGGCTCCGGTGATGATCGA
>Ga0207667_10005220_pt1 | contig 15844 bp, 16 predicted proteins | sample KBSCornC52_FD_184301 | JGI IMG/M metagenome (GOLD analysis project Ga0207667, IMG submission 184301) | Corn rhizosphere microbial communities from Kellogg Biological Station, Michigan, USA - KBS Corn C5-2 (SPAdes) (version 2) | ecosystem: Host-associated > Plants > Roots > Rhizosphere > Soil ... | reverse complement strand
CGCGTCGGTAACAGCCGCATCGCCACCAGCCGCGCCAACGTCAGCATCGGCAGCAGCCGCATCAACCGCGTTCGCGCCAACACCGTCCCCACCGTCTGCGCCGGCATCTGCGCCGGCATCTGCGCCAGCATCCGTGCAGGCACCGTCCCCCGTATCCGCGACACCTCCATCCGCGGCGTCGGCGACACCTGCGGAGGCCGTGGGTTACGCAGAGACCGCCGCACCGCACCGCGCGCCGGCCAGGCCCCCACGCCCAGCGCCGCAGTCTCCGCAGGATGTTGGTTTCGCAAGCCAGAACGCCGGCGACGATACGGAGTCGCCTGCGGATGAGATTGGCGAGACTCCGGCGGAGCTTCATCGCCGGCTGGCATTGGGCCACTGGTGGAGCGTGGGAACCGCGGTGCTCGTCATCCTGCTCGCCGGCCAGATCGTGAATCATTACCGTCACGATCTCGCCACCCACGAGCGCCTTTACAAGCCGCTCACCAGACTCTACGCGGCACTCGGCGTCCCGCTGGTTCCGCGCTGGAACCTCGGTGCTTACGACGTTCGCCAGCTCGGAGCCTCGGCCGACAACGCCAACGCGGGCGAGATCACGGTGCGCGCCAGTGTGAAGAACACCGCGAAGCAGCCTCAGCCCCTGCCCCTGTTGCGCGTCACGCTACAGGACCGCTTCGGGAACCGCATCGCCGCACGCGATGTCCCGCCGAAGTCCTACCTACCCAGCGCGATTCCCGCCTCCACATTCCTGTCGGCGGGGCAGCGGGTCGATGCGGAGATGGCATTCGTCGATCCTGGCTCGAACGCCGTCGGATTCGAGATCGATGCCTGCCTGCCGGAGCCCGGGGGCTCGATCGCCTGCGCCAACGACGCCAGCACGCGCTGATATGCAAGCTTCGCACCCAGCCGATGCGCAAGCGGCTTCACTGTTGCCGGTGCACAGCACGCGCACGATTCACATCGGACCTTACGAGCTGCCCTCGGTGGCCGTGCTGGCTCCGATGGCTGGCGTCACGGATCGCCCGTTCAGGATTCTGTGCCGGCAGCTTGGAGCCGGTCTCGCCGCAAGCGAGATGCTTACGTCGAACACGAGACTCTGGAGCACGCCGAAGTCCCGGCTGCGCATGAGTCACGAGGGAGAGCCCGAGCCGCGCGTGGTGCAGCTCGCGGGCGCCGACCCTCACGAGCTGGCAGAGGCCGCGCGCATCAACGTGGACCTCGGTGCGCAGATCATCGACCTCAACATGGGCTGCCCGGCGAAAAAAGTCTGCGGAAAGCTCTGCGGCTCCGCGCTGCTGCAGGATGAGCCGCTCGTGAGTCGCATTCTCGAAGCGGTCGTGAGCGCGGTATCCGTCCCCGTAACGCTCAAGATCCGCACCGGTTGGGATCGCGAGCACCGCAACGCAGTGGCCATCGCCCGGATCGCAGCGGCCTGTGGCGTTCAGGCTCTGGCCGTGCATGGGCGCACGCGCACAGATTTTTATCAGGGCAATGCCGAGTACGAGACGATCCGCGACGTCAAATCCGTAGTGCGGATGCCGGTGTTTGCGAATGGCGATGTCCGCACGCCACAAAAGGCGCGCGAGGTGCTTGATTTCACGGGAGCTGACGGGGTAATGCTCGGCCGCGCGAGTCATGGCGCGCCATGGATCTTCCGCTCTGTCAACGCATATCTGAGTGAGGGAATTGCTGCCCCCGCGCTCGCGCGCGCCGAGGTGCGTGATATTATTCTCTCGCATCTCGACTCCCTCTATTCGTTCTACGGCGAGGACACTGGAGTCAAGATCGCGCGCAAACATCTCGGCTGGTATTGTGAACAGTGCTCAACTGCGGCGACCGTCCGCCGCAGCTTGATGGCCGCTGAAAGCACAGCCGCGCAGTTTGCGCTGGCGGGCGAGCATCTCGAAGAATGGGTGGGCGGGCACGCGCAAGCGGCCTGACGGACAGACTTTGCGGGGACCACACATGACAGCAAAAAAGAAGAGCCGGGCTCGCGGGGATTCGGGTGCCAGATTGAACGGTCGGGAGCTGCCGCTGCGCAATCACGCCGAGCGTGCGCTGAGCGAGTACTTCACCAGCCTGAACGGCGACCGACCCGCCCACCTCTATGACCTCGTGCTGCGCGAGGTGGAGGAGCCCCTCTTCCGTGTGGTCCTCGACTATGCCGAGGGCAACCAGAGTCGAGCCGCGGTCATCCTGGGAATCAATCGCGGTACGCTGCGCAAGAAGCTGAAGCAATTCGGCCTGGCCGGCTAGCGCCAAGCCGCATCGAATGTTACTGCCGGTCCGTCGCGCACTCCTTTCCGTTTCCGACAAGTCCGGCGTCCTCGAGCTCGCGCGCGAGCTCCTCAAGCGCAACATCGAGATCCTGTCCACCGGCGGCACAGCGAAGCTGCTGGCCGACAACGGCGTGGCCGTACGGGAGGTCGGCAGCGTGACGGGCTTCCCGGAGATCATGGACGGGCGGGTCAAAACGCTTCACCCGAAGATTCACGGGGGACTGCTCGGCCGCCGCGGCATCGATGATGCCGTCATGCAGGAGCACCAGATCGAGCCGATCGACCTGCTCGTGGTGAATCTGTATCCGTTCGCGCAGACGATTGCGCGTGCCGGCGCCACCTACGCGGATGCCGTAGAGAATATCGACATCGGCGGCCCTGCCATGGTGCGCGCCGCAGCCAAGAATCACGCCTTCGTCGCCGTCATCGTCGATCCGGAGGACTATGCGAAGGTCCTAGCCGAGCTGGATGCCGGCGGCGGCACCAGCCCGGAGACGCGATCGCGCCTGGCGGCCAAGGCTTTTGCCCATACGGCGCGTTACGACACCGTGGTGGCAAAGTACCTGGCAGGCGCCAACGCTATCGCCGCGGAGAGCTTCCCTCAGACACTTCCCCTGGTGTTCGAGAAGGCACAGGATCTGCGCTACGGTGAGAACCCGCATCAGCGGGGAGCCTTCTACCGCGACCCCGCGGCCCGCGGTGCGAGCGTCGCCACCGCCCGCTGCCTGCAGGGCAAAGAGCTGTCATTCAACAACATCGCCGATGCGGACACGGCGCTCGAATGCGTGCGCCAGTTCGAGGAGCCCGCGTGCGTCATCGTCAAGCACGCCAATCCGTGCGGCGTCGCCGTAGCGGCCTCTCCGCTCGAAGCCTATGACAGGGCTTACCGCACCGACCCCACGTCGGCGTTCGGAGGAATCATCGCGTTCAACCGCGAGCTCGACGAGGTCGCCGCCGGGGCGATCATCGACCGCCAGTTCGTGGAAGTGCTCGCCGCTCCGTCGATCTCCCCGGGAGCCCAGAAAGTGCTGGCAACGAAACCGAACGTCCGGGTCCTGGCGGTGGGCGATCTGCAGGCAGCATCGCCGGCAGAGGCGGAGTATCGCAGCGTGGCCAACGGGCTGCTCGCCCAGACCCGCGACAGCGGCATGGTGAGCGCTGCGGACCTGAAGGTGGTCACGCGCCGCCGGCCGTCCGCTTCGGAGCTTGCGGACCTGCTCATCGCCTGGCGCGTCTGCAAGTTCGTCAAATCCAACGCCATCGTATTCGTGCGGGAGCGAGCGACCGTGGGAGTCGGCGCCGGACAGATGAGCCGCGTCTATTCCACTCGCATCGCCGCCATGAAGGCAGACGACGAGAACCTCCCGATCCCCGGCGCGGTGATGGCTTCCGATGCCTACTTCCCCTTTCGGGACGGCATCGACGTCGCCGCCGAGTACGGCATCAAGGCTGTGATCCAGCCCGGCGGCTCCATCCGTGATCCGGAAGTGATCGTGGCCGCCGATGAGCATGGCATGGCGATGGTCTTCACCGGCATGCGTCATTTCCGTCACTGATGAAAGTCCTCATCATCGGCTCCGGAGGCCGCGAGCACGCCCTTGCCTGGAAATGCGCAGCCTCCGCACGAGTGAGCGAGGTGCTCGTCGCACCCGGCAATGCCGGTACGGCGACCGAGCACAAGGTGCGCAACGTCGCCGTCCCTGCCGAGGATTTCGCTGGGCTCATCTCCCTGGCGCGCGCGGAGCGCATCGATCTGACGATCGTGGGACCGGAGACGCCGCTCGTCGGCGGCATCGTCGACCAATTTGCGGCTGCGGGGTTGCGGTGCTTCGGCCCGCGACAGAACGCGGCGCAGCTGGAGGGCTCCAAGGCCTATACGAAGGAGTTCCTGCGCCGCCATCGCATCCCCACGGCGGCCTACGCGACATTCACCCGAGCGACGTTCGACCCGGAGTACATCAGGCGCCAGCGGCCTCCGATCGTCGTCAAGGCAAGCGGGCTGGCCGCAGGCAAGGGCGTCATCATCGCCGAATCGGTGCAGCAGGCGATCGAGTCGGCGGATGCCATGTTCGCGGGACAGTTCGGCGCCTCCGGCCACGAAGTCGTCATCGAGGAGTTCCTGCCAGGTGAGGAGCTGAGCTTCATCGTGATGGCCGACGGCCGCAATGTGTTGCCTCTGGCCACCTCACAGGACCACAAGCGCCTCAACGACGATGATCGCGGACCCAATACCGGGGGCATGGGCGCCTACTCGCCTGCTCCGGTGGCCACGCCGGAAGTCCATGCCCGCGTGATGCGTGAGGTGATCGAGCCCACCATTCGAGGGCTGGCCGCCGACGGCACGCCGTACACGGGGTTTCTGTACGCCGGCCTGATGATCGCGCCCGACGGGACGCCGAATGTCATCGAGTACAACTGTCGTTTCGGCGACCCGGAGGCCCAGCCCGTCATGGCGCGCCTGCAAAGCGACCTGACAGTGATGTGCGAAGCGGCGCTCGATGGTCGCTTGGACACGATCCAGGCACGGTGGGACGAGCGCGCGGCCCTGGGTGTGGTCATGGCTGCAGCGGGCTATCCGGAGGCCGTGCGCAAGGGAGACCCGATCGACGGACTCGAGCGCGCGGCCGCGCTTCCTGGAAAGGTCTTTCACGCCGGGACTCGCCTCGAAGCGGGTCGTATCCTCACCAGCGGCGGACGCGTTTTGTGCGCGGTCGGCCTGGGTGGGAACGTGAGCGCCGCGCAGGCCCAGGCGTACGGGCTGGTCGACGCCATCCACTGGAACGGCGTCCACTATCGGCGCGACATCGGGTACCGCGCTATCGAGCGAGAACTCGCCCAGCGCGGGCCGTCCCGTGCCACTCCCTAGCTGGGACTTACCCGACCCGCACGTCGTCGAGATCGAGGTACTCGCGACGGACATCGACGCGTACGAGCACGTCAACAACTCCGTGTACCTGAGCTGGTTGGACCGCGCCGCGTGGTCGCACTCTGCCAAGCTCGGCGTACCGCTCGAGCACTGCATCTCGATGCGCCGCGGCATGGCTGCCCATCGTTCGGAAATCGACTACCTTCGCGCCGCCGTGCTCGGCGATCTCGTGTTCGTGGGAACGTGGATCGTCTCTACGGACCACAAGCTTCGTGTCGAACGCAGGTTTGAGGTGCGGCGCGCACGCCAAGGTGAGTTATTGGCGCGCGCCCGCATCGACTACGTCTGCATCAACCTCGACTCGGGCCGCGCCGCGCGTATGCCCGATTTGTTTCAGCGTGTGTACGTGCCCGCAGCCGCCCATCCGGCGTGAACCTGCCCTGAACGGGCCGGTGGAGCGGTGGCGTCCTCGCTCCAAAACGGTCCGTGCGTCTTTGGTCTGCATCCTGTCGGTGCAAGGCGTCATCGGTAATTCCTACAGGCAAACGCAAGCACAGACGCCACGCTTGCGCCCACGTGCCAAGCTGAACAGTCCCTTCCCCGCGAATCGCGTGGTGGCACGCGGATTGCAACGGTAGCTGCATACAAAAAGGGGAGATCACCGATGAGGGCGAGCAACGTGCAGCGAGTGGAAAACCTCTCTGTGTGGCTGGAGAATCAGTACTGCGCGTCCGTAGCAGCGACTTTGCTGGCGCGTACGGAATACTTCGAGCTGCTCGAGGATGCGATGGTGCCCCAGGACCAGCTGATCCGCGCCCTGAGTGCCTGGCGGCAGTGCGCCTCGAAAACCCACGTGCTGGGAGGGTCGATCCGCCAGCGCATGGCCCGACCCACCACCCCCCAAGGCGACGATTGACTCACCACCTGGGTGGCTGGTCGGAACGGCTTAGTAGCTCACGCGGAAGAACAGCTCCGGACCGCGTATGTTGAGGGAGACGAGCCCTGGGAAGGTGCCGCCGCGCACCTCCAGTGAGAGGCGCGTCTGGCTGTAGCCGGCGCCAATGGCGAAGTTGGGTCGCCAGCGATACTGAAAGTCCGCGTGGTAGTCGGCGAGCGATCCGTTGAAGTTGTTCGCGCTGCCGTTCATGTAATGACCGCGAGCCACGAATGCGAACCGTCGGGAGATGCGCACCGTTCCATCGAGCGCAATCGTCGGAACCGGCGCCACTCCCGAGACCTCCTGCGACAGCTCACGGGCGGGAACGCGACCGCGGGCATCCCCTTGTACCAGATAGACGCCGAGGCCCGTTCCCAGCTCGAAGCGCTCGTACCTGAGCACTGAGTAGGTATACGTCAGCCCGAACATGCGCAGATCGAGCTCGGTATTGGCAACGTCGCCTTTGCGAAAGGACTGATCGGCGAAGTTGATGGGAATCGTCAGGGCCTTGTTCCCGGTCCGGTCCGATTCGAAGTAATCCACGCGCAGGCGATGGCGCTCGCGCATCCGGATATACATCTCCACCCTGCCCTGATAGACGCGCCCCCGCAGCCCCAGATCGCGCTCCGCATTCACCAGGGTTCCGGGCGCGGCCTTGCTGTCGACACGCAGACTGGTCGTCACGGCGGAGTCGAAGAACGTTCCGCGCAGCGCGAACCGATCGGTGATCGGACTGGGCACGATGTGCTGGGTATTCGGGGGCAAAGGCGCCCCCGAGTACTTATCGTGCTCCGCGGGGGGAGGCTCGCCCTGCGCAAAGGCCGGAGCCGCGCAGATGACCGAAATCACCGCCGCAGACAGAAGCAGGAACCTCAGGCGAGCCGGCTCACCAGCGCGCGGTTGCGGTGCTCGCACGGATCGAGACGCCAATACAAGCTCCAGTCGGCCCACAAGCGGCGGGGATCTTACTGATCCGCGCACCTGCGGCGCCACAGTCTGTATTTCGCGACGTGACCGACGTCTCCCTCGACCGTGGCGACGCACAGCCCGATGCCGCCAGCGCCGAGGGTGACCAGGAACCTGCCGGAGCCCGCCGCCCGTCGGCGGGGCTCGGCCAAAGCTTCAGCGCTTCATGGCCTCGAAGAATTCGCTGTTCGACTTGGTGTCCTTCATCTTGTCGAGCAGGAACTCAATGGCCGCCAGCTCATCCATGGGGTGCAGGAGCTTGCGCAGGATCCACATCTTGGCGAGCTCTCCCTGGTCGGTGATCAGCTCCTCCTTGCGGGTCCCGGAACGGTTGATATTGACCGCCGGGAACACGCGCTTCTCGGAGATGCGCCGGTCCAGGTGGATTTCGCTGTTGCCGGTGCCCTTGAACTCCTCGTAGATCACATCGTCCATCTTGGAACCGGTGTCGATCAGGGCCGTCGCCAGAATCGTCAGGCTGCCGCCTTCCTCGATGTTGCGTGCCGCCCCAAAGAAGCGCTTGGGCCGCTGCAACGCATTCGCATCCACGCCGCCGGTGAGCACCTTGCCGGAAGACGGTACAACGGTGTTGTAGGCGCGCGCGAGACGCGTGATCGAATCCAGAAGGATGACCACATCCTTCTTGTGCTCGACCAGGCGCTTGGCTTTCTCGATGACCATCTCGGCGACCTGCACATGGCGTGCTGCAGGCTCATCGAACGTGCTCGAAACCACCTCGCCCTTGACGGTGCGCTGCATCTCGGTGACCTCTTCCGGCCGCTCGTCGATGAGCAGCACGATGAGGTACACCTCCGGGTGGTTCGAGGTGATGGCGGTGGCGATGTTCTGCAGCAGCATCGTCTTGCCGGCCTTCGGCGGGGAGACGATCAAGCCGCGCTGGCCCTTGCCGATCGGTGCCACCAGATCGATGGTGCGTGCGGTGAGGTCCTCCGTGGAGCCGTTGCCGCGCTCGAGCTTCAAGCGCTTGGTCGGGTGGAACGGCGTCAGGTTCTCGAACAGCACCTTGTTGCGCGAGCTGTCCGGGGAGTCGAAATTGATCTCGCCGACCTTCAGCAGCGCGAAGTAGCGCTCGCCGTCCTTCGGGGGACGGATGAGCCCGGAGATGGTGTCGCCGGTGCGCAGGTTGAAGCGGCGGATCTGGCTCGGGCTGACGTAGATGTCATCCGGGCCGGCGAGATAGGAGCCGTCCGAGGAGCGCAGGAAGCCGAAGCCGTCCTGCAGGATCTCGAGCACCCCATCGCCGTAGATGTTCTCGCCGTTGCGCGCGTGCGCCTTGAGGATCGAGAAGATGATGTCCTGCTTGCGCGAGCGGGCCAGGTTCTCCAGGCCCATGGACTCGGCGAGCTTGACGAGCTCGTGGATCGGTTTGGATTTCAGCTCGGTGAGATTCATCGAGCTGCGCGACTGGGTGAGCTCTGCCGGACTGATGATCTCCGCGTCGTCGGCGTCGAACACCTCCGGCTCGTGCATCATGTCATCGGGACGTCCGCCCCCATTGCCGTTCCCGTTGTTGCCGCGGTTACCGTCACGGTTGCCGTGGCGCGGGCCTTTGTTGGGCCGATTGCGACCCTGATTGCCGAGGTAGCCTCTCACAAATTGCTGTCCAGGAAGGCCGATAGCTGGGATTTCGATACGGCTCCGACCTTCTGAGCTTCGACCGTACCGTTCTTGAAGAGAATCAACGTCGGGATCCCGCGGATGCCGAACTTGGGCGGCGTCTGGGGGTTCTCATCGATGTTGAGCTTGGCGATCTTGATGCGATCCTGATACTCGCTCGCGATCTCATCGAGAATCGGGGCGATCATCTTGCATGGACCGCACCACTCCGCCCAGAAATCCAGCAGCACGGGCTTTTCGGATTTCAGGACATCCTGGGCAAAAGTGGCGTCCGAGGTGTGCACGATGTGCGGGCTACTCACGCGGTTCAACCTCCGTCGAGTGCAGAGTGTGGCAAGTTTTGTTGGTTGCGGATTGAGGGGTTAAGGGCACGGATACACGGGTCGGCGCAACTAGAAAGCCGTGCCAGAAGCACCCGTCAAACGGTTACACTAACTCTAATGAGTGTTGAGCCTTTTAGGGGATTCGATAACCGGCTGGCAGGGCGCCAGAGAGCTAATCAGGGCGCCAAAGGGCCCGCTGTCTTGTCCTCTTTTGTAGCGCTTCCGAGGCTGTTTTGCAAGGCCCACCCTCGAAAGACCCTCCCGTACCCACCATAGTGAGAATTGATGACTGACTCACAATCTGCACCTTTGTCATTTGACTCCCTCGGCCTGGTGCCCCCTTTGCTGGCGGGTATTCGCGATGCGGGGTTCAGCAATTGCACCCCGATCCAGGCTCAGACTTTGCCGATCGCGCTCAGCGGGCGCGATGTCGCCGGACAGGCACAGACGGGGACCGGCAAGACCGCCGCTTTCCTGGTAGCGCTCTACCAGGCGCTGCTCACGCGCCCCGCGCCGCCGGGCAGCGGGCGCACCTCGATCCGGGCGCTGATCGTCGCACCGACCCGCGAGCTCGCGGTTCAGATCCACCACGATGCGGAGATCCTCGGCCGGCACACGGGCTTCAGGCAGGCGGTCGTGTTCGGCGGGGTCGACTACGACAAGCAACGGCGCCAGCTGTCCGAAGGCGTCGATGTGCTCATCGGCACGCCGGGACGCCTGATCGACTACTTCAAGCAGCACATCTTCGAGCTGCGCCACGCGCAGATCCTGGTGCTGGATGAAGCGGACCGGATGTTCGACCTCGGGTTCATCGCCGATATCCGCTACCTCCTGCGCCGCCTGCCGCACCCGGAGCGCCGTCAGTCGATGCTGTTCTCGGCCACTCTCTCGCACCGGGTCCTGGAGCTCGCGTACGAGCACATGAACAACCCGGAGCTGGTGCGGATCGAGCCGGACAAGATGACCGTCGATCTGGTCCGGCAGATCATGTACTACCCCTCGATGGAGGAGAAAGTCCCTCTGCTGATCGGGTTGCTGCGCCAATTCGAGGCGCGCCGCACGATGATCTTCGTCAATACCAAGCGCGCCGCGGAACGCCTCGAGAGCGTTCTGAACGCCAACGGCTTTCATGCGAAGGCACTCTCCGGCGACGTCCCGCAGAACAAGCGCCTGCGGTTCCTGCGCGATTTTCACAACGGCGACCTGGCTGTGCTCATCGCTACGGACGTGGCCTCTCGGGGATTGCACATCCCGGACGTCAGCCATGTGTTCAATTTCGACCTTCCCCAGGACTCGGCCGACTATGTGCACCGCATTGGGCGCACGGCGCGAGCCGGTGCAGAGGGAGACGCGATCAGCTTCGCGTGCGAGGAATTCGCGGTCTCGCTTCCGGAAATCGAAGATTACATCGGTCACAAGATCCCCTCCGCGCCCGTATCTCCTGAGATCCTCGCCAAGGAGCTCGTCGCGGGAGCACCCTCGGAGAACCGCTTCAGACCGCGTCCGCACGGCCCGGGCGGACGCCGAGGCGGTCACGGAGGCCCCCGAGGCGGAGGAGGCTCCGGCCGCCACGAGGGTCATCCCCGTGGCAGGGGCCGCAGGGGCCCCAAACAGTCCAATCGCTAAGGCCCTGCCGAGGCTGGCACGTCGCTCGCGACCTCGTGTACGCCCTCTGGCGTCAGCTCGACGATCGAGTCGACCGCGGGAAACGACCCGTGGTCGCGGGGCTCGGAGGCCCATCCACTGGTGGCGGTGGAGGGCAGTCTGACGCCATAGACCCACCGGATACCGGCCGCACGGGCCGCTCGCAATACCGGCGGGCTGTCATCGACGAACAACGTCCGCTCGTGATCGAACGGCTCGACCTGACGGATGGCCTCCCAGAAAGCCGCATCCTCCTTTGGGACCCCGAAGGAATGTGAGCTGAAGGCCGCATCCAGGAAGCTCCTGACGGCCGTGCGCTCGTCCTTGATCTGCAGCACGATCGGATGCGAGTTTGTCAGCAGCACGAGCCGCTTGCCCGCCGCGCGCACCCGCCGCAGAAACTCCTGGGCGCCCGGAAGCCAACCGACACGATCGGCCACCGCACGCTTCATCGTGACGGCGTCCAGCCCCAGTTCGAGGCTCCAGTGCTCGATCGAATACCAGGCAAGCGTGCCCTCGCAGGCCTGAAAGCGGGGCAGCAACCGAGCTCGCGCGACATCGAGGGGGATCGAGTTGGAGGCCGCGTAGGCAGCGGGGACGACCTCGCGCCAGAAGTAGTTGTCGAACGCCAGATCCAGCAGCGTCCCGTCGAGGTCCAACAGGACCGTATCTATGAGGGTCCAAGGGGGTTTTTCAACGACTGTGCCCATACCGGCGTATCATAAGGCCTGGCCCATGGCGGGCTGGTCCGTCTGGAACTGGGCTATGTTGGGCCGGCCCGCGGATGAGGGTCGTGGCGCCTGCAACGTCGGTCCGCTAAGCTTGCGGCTCGACGGGCGCTCAAACGCGAGGCCGTACGCTTCAGTCCGTCCGAAAAGCCCTGGTAGAGCCGTGGCGGAAATCGAAGACAACGTCGATCGCGAGCTGTTCCGCAACGTGGAGAAGTTGCGCCAGCTGCGCATTGAGCATCGCGACCTGGACGATGTCATCTCCCGCCTGACGCTCGACATCCACACCAACGAGCTGCAGCTGAAAAGACTCAAAAAGCGCAAGCTCATGTTGAAGGACCAGATCACTCGCCTGGAGAGCCAGTTGATCCCGGACCTGAACGCCTAGTGCCCCCCTCGCAGTCCGTGAACGCACAAAGCGCTCTCAAGGACGTGTTTTACAGGATCACCTCGCCTGAGGTTCTGGCCCAGGTGATCGCGATAGTGGTCGCGGGCCTCGTGGCCCTGGCGGGTGCCCAGTTCGTGCGCAGCTGGCTCAAGAACCATCCGCCCCAATCGCGTCAGACCTCCTGGCAATCGCAGGCGATGGAAGGCACGGTGATCGTCGTGCCTTTCCTGGTCGCGCTCACGGTGTTGCTGATCGTGCGCGGCATCCTCACAGCCATCGGCTCCCACACGGCAGCCGTTGACACCGCGCTGCAGCTGACCACCGCGCTGGTGCTGATCCGACTGGGCGTCTACCTGCTGCGCCTGATGTTGGGACCGGATTCCTGGATGCGCACCTGGGAGTCGCGCATCACCTTCGTTCTGTGGCTGGTGATGTCGTTCTCGCTCGTGGGGTGGCTCGAGACCATCGAGACGACCCTCAACCGCATCAACCTCATTCCCGGGAGATCCCAATTCACGCTCTGGGCGGTGCTGAAGGGGCTCGTGATCGTCACCGCCTTCGTGATCATCACCAGCTTGATCTCGCGCGCCTTCGAGCGGCGTGTGATGCGGCTGGAGCAGCTTGCCGTCTCGACACGGATCGGCATCTCGAAGTTCACCTACTTCCTGCTCGTGGGCCTGGGCCTGTTGCTCGGCATCAACTCTGCGGGCGTGGACGTCACCACTCTGAACGTCCTCACCGGCGCCATCGGCATCGGCCTGGGGTTCGGCCTGCAGGCGATTGCCAGCAACTTTGTCAGCGGGTTCGTGCTGCTGATGGATAAATCCATCAAACCCGGGGACGTCATCAGCTTCACCGGCCATACAGGCACCAGTACCGAGAACTTCGGCTGGGTCCAGGAGCTGCGCGGGCGCTACGTCGTGGTCCGCGACCGGGACGGGGTGGAGACGCTGGTTCCGAATCAGAACCTCATCACCAATTCGGTGATCAACTGGAGCTATTCCGACCGGCGCGTGCGCCTCCGCCTGCCCGTGATCGTCAGCTACGACGACGATCCGGAGATCGCCCTCAAGCTGCTGTTCTCCGCCGCGGAGCACCATCCCCGCATCCTGCGCGATCCGCCGCCCGTGACACGCCTGATGGCGTTCGAGGATTACGGCATGCGCCTGGAAGTGCGCTTCTGGATCGCCGACCCCATGAATGGGGTCAACAACGTGCGCTCGGACGTCAATCGCGCGATCTACCGGATCTTCCGCGAGAACGGCGTGAAGATCCCGGTGGCGCAGCGCGAGCTGCGCATGTTGGACCGCAACCCCAATACACCGCTCGTGCGCAGCGAGGCCATTTCCCGGGAGCGCAAATCCACGCCGGAAGCGCGGCGGGCACTGGAACCGGAGGAGGAGGACGGCGAGGATTAGCGCCCCCGGCGCACCGCCGTGTTCCTCCATGCCGCCCCTGGAGATCTCAGCTGAGGTAGTCATTCCCGACAGCGAGCTGGCGCTGTCGTTCGTGCGCGCCAGCGGTCCGGGCGGCCAGAACGTCAACAAAGTCGCTTCCGCGGTGCAGTTGCGCTTCGCTCTGCATGCCAACACGACGCTGGACGAGGGTGTCAAGATGCGCCTGCGCGCGCTGGCGGGTCGCCGCCTGACCGACGACGGCGCCATCCTGATCATTGCCCGCAACCACCGCACCCAGGAGCACAACCGCCGCGAGGCGCTCGAGCGGTTGTCGGACCTCATCAACCGGGCGCTGCCGGCTCCCAAGGTGCGCCGGGCGACCAAGCCCACGCGCGCCGCGCGCGAGCGCCGCCTGGAGGGCAAGTCCCGCAATCGGCAGACCAAGCAGCTCCGCAAGAGTGTCCGTTGGGATGACTGAGGGAGTCTTTCATGTACCTGCCCGCCATCATGGCCTTTCTGCATCACGTTGCGGCGTTCACCTTAGTGACGACTCTGGGCGTTGAAGTGGCCCTGTTCAAACCGCCGCTGACCGCGATCCAGGCGCGCCGCATCATCGTCACGGACACGCTGTTCGGCATTTCGGCCACGGCCCTGCTGATCGTCGGTTTGTTGCGCGTGTTCTTCTACGAGAAGGGTGCCGCGTACTACTTCCACGATGCGTTCTTTGTGGCCAAGCTCAGCCTGTTCGTGATCGCCGCGCTGATCTCGATCTATCCGACAGTCCTCTATCTCTCGTGGCGAAAGCCCTTGCACAGCGCGGTCGTGCCGGAAGTGTCCGATTCGCAGCGCAAGCGCGCGCGCATGTGCCTGATGCTCGAGCTGACGGCGGTGCTGGGAATCCTGCTCTGCGCGCCCTTGATGGCCCGCGGCTTCGGGTACTTCGGCTAGCCGGGCGCGGGCGCTGAGGCAGGGTCTGTGACGAGCCACGCCGCCAGCGCCGGCAACAGCACGACCGCGCCCAGCATGTTCACCAGAAACATGAAGGTGAGCATGATCCCGATGTCCGCCTGAAACTTCAGCGGCGAGAACACCCACGTCGCGACGCCGATCGCGAGCGTCACGCCGGTGAAGATGATGCTGGCGCCCGTCACTCCCAGCGTGCGCTCATAAGCGGTCTTCACCGGCAGACCCTGGGAGAGGAACTCCTGCATGCGGCTGAACAGATAGATCCCGTAATCGACGCCGATGCCGGCGCCGAGCGCGACCATCGGCAGGGTCGTCACCTTCAGGCCGATGCCGACCAGGGCCATGACGGCGTAGACCAGAACCGACACCAGCGCCAGCGGCGCGACCACCAGCACCGTGCCGAGCAACGAGCGGAAGGTGAGCAGGCACATCAGCGTAACCGCGGCAAACACGCCAGCGAGAATCCAGAGCTCCTTGCGCTCGACGGTCTCGTTGGTCGCCGCCTCAGCGCCGATGTTGCCGGTGGCGAGCTCGAACTGTGCGCCGGGCACGGGATTGCGGGTCCGCCACTGTTTGACGGCCGCCACGACGCGCTCGATGGTGCCGGCCCGATGATCGGCCAGGAACAGCATCACCGGCACGAGGGTGCATTCCTCGTTCAGCAGGCCGGTGCTCGTCTCGATGTAGCGGGTGGATTGGGTGAGCTGCGTCTGCTCGCGCGGAATGCTGCGCCATTTGAGGCTGCCTTCATTCCAGCCGGCGCTCGCCTCCTTCGCATAGAACGGCAACGTGATGACGTCGGAGACTCCGATGACGTTCTGCATGTGCCCGGCGAAACGGTCGACTTCGGTCATCAGATCGTGGCTGACACACACCGGCTCCTTCGAGCGCACGATCACCGTGAGTACATCGACTCCGATGGAGAACTTCGAGGTGATCACATCGCTGTCGAGGTTGTAGCGCGAGTGCGGGCGCAGCTCGGGCACGCCGGCCTGGGTATCGCCGATCGGGGTCTCGCGCCCCTTCCACCACCCTAGAACGGCGAGCACCGCTGCGATCGCGATGATGAGCGCGGCGGGGCCCCTGTCCGTGACGTGGGCCAACCGGCTCCAGACGCCGGCTAGCCTGCGGCGGCGGCGCTCGACCCGAGCGTGGTAGCGCTCGTCGAATGCCACGAACGAAACCAGCACCGGAAGCAGCACGAGATCCGTCAGAATCACGATCGCCACGCCGATGCTCGCCGTGATCGCCATCTCGCGGATGACCTGGACGGGAATCATGAGAATGGTGATGAATCCGACCAGATCGGCGAGCAGCGCGATGATCGCCGGCATCAGCAGTTGACGGAAGGTGCGTCGCGCGGCGTCCATGCTGTCGAGCCCGGCCAGCGCCGCGTCGCTGACGGCGCTGATTTTCTGCACCCCGTGGCTCACACCGATCGCGAAAATGAGGAACGGCACCAGCAGGCCCAGCGGGTCGATGCCGTAGCCGAGCAACACCAGCGTCCCGAGCTGCCACACGACGGCAATCACCGAGCACGCCACGGGCACCAGCGCCACACGGAACGATTGGCAGTACAGCCAGACCGCGAGCAACGTGAGCACGAGCGTGATGACCGCGAACAAGACCACCGACAGTGCGCCGTCGGCAATATCGCCCATCACCTTGGCGAAGCCGATGATGTGCACTTCGATGCCGGGGTAGCGCGGACT
>Ga0207667_10005219_pt1 | contig 15844 bp, 14 predicted proteins | sample KBSCornC52_FD_184301 | JGI IMG/M metagenome (GOLD analysis project Ga0207667, IMG submission 184301) | Corn rhizosphere microbial communities from Kellogg Biological Station, Michigan, USA - KBS Corn C5-2 (SPAdes) (version 2) | ecosystem: Host-associated > Plants > Roots > Rhizosphere > Soil ... | reverse complement strand
TGGCACCGATCTTTCGCCGGTTGTGCTGGCTAAGCCCTCGGCAGCGGCAACCCGCGAAAGATCGGTGCCAAGACCATTCAGGGTCTGCATTTGACTGGGCGTCATGATCTTTTCGATAGGCATACCAAGACCGGTGGCACGCTTCACAACCTGATCAGAGTTTCGCAGCGCATTGGCATATTGCGACGCCGTGAGACGGCCGGGAATTTCACTGCTTTCCGTGAGTGCTGGCACTAATTTTTCGTACAGGTCGCGGCCAACATCCATTTGATTGATCGGTTTCGACAACTCGGCAAAGGTTTTTTCAGCCCCTTTATACGCGGGTTCGACTTTACTGATTTGATGGCCGAGGGCGTTCTTGATCGTGGTCAGCTCGCGCGTGACGAACTGATTGTCCTCATTCGCGAGCATGGATTTAATGTTATCCATTGCCGATTTCAATTGCTGCGGCTTTTGCATCAGCACAAAATCGGGCGTATTCATCTGATCGCGCACATACTGAAGGGCATCATTCGTCGCACCGCGACCGCCCTTGAGATCTTTCAGCTGCGCCAAAGCCTGATCCTCATCAATCGTTCCTTTGCGCACGCGATCCATGATCGTGCGGGCCGACGCCAGAACCTTCCATTCCCTCTGCGGCAGCGCCTTTTCGTTGATCGCGTCGTTCAGGTATTTCCAGCCATCTGCCCCGCGCTGCTCGATGGGGTAATCCTCAAAGAGGGAGGCGCGAATTTCGGCGAGCGGCTTGGTCAGCGCTTTATTCGCCGGGTTCGCTTCGACCATGCGATCGATGAGGTTGACAACACGCGTCGGGTTGGCCTCGGCCTCTGATTCGGCGACCTGAGCATACAAAGGCGCCGTTGCTTGTTTGCGGGCCAAAACAGCCGCTGCGCGCGCATCCGGCGTCTGTGCAATTTCCTCTAGGGCGGCCAAGCGGGCGGCATTGTTATTCAACCCTTGCCGAACAAATTGCGCTTTCGCTGCCGGATCTGCGTTCTTGGCGGCGAGCTGCAAGGTGGCTATACCAGGGTCCAACGTGGCTTCGGCCAGCGTCGGCTGAACGCCCGGAATTTGGCTTTGATAGCTGCCAGCATTCGCCAGGGCATCCGGATTTTCGGCAAACCGCTGCAAGGTATTGGCGACAATTTCGTCTTGACCGCCTTTCGTGAGCGGGGCCAGATAGGATTTTGCGCCGCGATAGATAGCGCCAAGCCCTCGCCCGGCTGCCTGCGAGAGCACACCAACGCCTGCCCCAAGTCCAGTATTAAGCGCGCGTGAATCGTTCTCACCTACCGGTTGCATCAATCCAGAAAGGCCGCCCGCAACGGCCGAGCCAGTATAGGTGTTGGCGCCCGGCACAAACGCACTCGGCAGCGCCGCAGCCACATTGCCAGATATATTTCCGACGAGGCCGGAACGAGTATCAAGTAATGGCCGATCTAACCGCTTTGTTTCGTCGGCGTCAGCTTTTAATTGGGCAGCCGTATCCTCATTGATGCCAAGCGCGCGACCATCCATGCCCAGCAGTCCGAATGCCGGACCAGCAATTGGGTTCGCGGTAATACCAGGATGGTTATTTGCAAAATTGATTGCGTCAGTCAATACCTGTTTGGTGCCCTGCGCGAGGTCAGAGCCCACCTTTCCATAGCCTGCCGCAAAGCGTTGGCCAGTAGACATGGCTGATGTGGGGTCGTAAACCGTCGGCTTAGGCGCCGCCTGCGCGGCAAAAATCTGCTCCAATTCCTGGTCGGTGGGCGGTGAGTCGCCAGTTAGGCGCAGGCGTAGGCCGGTACGGCTATCAGTTACCTCATAGGTTGGCATTATGGCAACACCTGGATCTTGAATCGACTACCCCCCACAGGGGCTCCTGATGTGGCCGCCGCCGCACCTGGCGCTGCCATCCCAGGATTGCCAAGTCCGCCCATAGGCTGCATAGCACTACCGCGGCTGCGCACTGAGTCAATTAGCGTGCCCAGCGCCGCCTTTTTCTGCGCAATCGTCTCGGCGCTGTCCAGCACCTTCGGCATATATTGGTCCATCTGCTGGTCAATTTCGGACTGCGTGATGGTGGCGCCTGAATCGGCGCGCAGTTTTGCCGTGATCAGCCGTTTCATTCCGTTGTAGTAATTTTGTTCGGCAGGGCTCGACACAAGCCCCCGCGCTGCATTGCCGACCCAAGGTAGATTGCCGGCTGCAATGCTGCCGAGACCGGGCCGGGTCGCTGGTTGACCCTCGGGGTTCATTTCGGCAAGAGCTTTATCAATATCTCCCAGCGCCGCATCCATCTCACCGGCAAACGCATTGGCCTTTGCCTGTCCCTCGGTCGGCAAATTGTGCTTGGGCTGCGCATTGGGGTCGGCAGGGCCGCCGGGGATGAATTGCAGACTTCCATCAGGCTGATATCGATAGCCAGTCGGCGGCTGCTTGACGCCATTTAGGCGATCGCGTTGGGCCAGTTCTTCGGCGCGATATTGCTCTAGCGCCTTTTGCGTCTGCTGTTGCTGCGCGAGGGTTTGTTCGAATTGCTGCTGTTGGCTATCAAACCCTTGCTGCCAGCGCTGGGCAGCCGCCTGGCGCTCGGCTTCGCGATCAGCCCGCTCCTGGTCCTTCCAAGAGACTTGCTGATCCCAGCGAGTGTTGTCCCGTTCTTGCTGCTGCTGGCGCATCTTGTTCATGTACGCCATCTGGCCGATCTGCTGCATCTCGCCGAGCGCGCCGAGACCTGCTTGGCCCATGATGGCGCCAGTGGGCTGGCCGCTGCCGGAGCCCTGCATCATGCCCAGGCCGAAACGCATTAGCGCCTGATTGCGCAGCTGCTGTTCCAGCGCCGGATCGCCGCCGCCGAGCCCCATCATTGCACTGAGATCAAAGGCCATTACATGGCTCCCATGAGGGCCATTCCGCCCATCAGCGCAGCAGTCCAGGGATTAGAGAGACCAGCCATGGCCGCAAGCCCGTAACCCGTTGCCGCGCCACCCAGGGCGCCGGTAATCGGGTTGCCGCTGGTGTTGGTTTTCTGCGTACCGGTGGTGGAGCCGCCCCAGTTATTGCCCTGCACCAAGCTGGAATACCAATCGAGCATGTTCATCGGCAGCTGCTGGTTGTAATCCCATTTCGAGATATCGGCGTTGATCTCGTTTTGGTTTTGGCCTTGCAGCTGCGCGCCAGCCTGCTGCTGTGCCTGGAACGGCATTTGAGAGGCCTGCAGCACGCTCGGATACAGCGATGCGCCGCGGAACATATTGGTATCGACGCCGGATAGTGCGTTCTGCGCGAGATTGCCCCCGCCCAGCAGCGCATTGACCTGCGATTGCACATCACCGGCGCGCGCGACATCGGATTGCAGGTTCAGTCCGGCCTGGGTTCCAGCCAGATTGCCCGCGGTCTGATAGCCCTGGAGCCCCAAACCGGACTGATTGAGCAGAGCATTGGTGGCAAGTTGTGCGCCTTGCCCTTGCCGCGCCTGTGCGTCCTGATAGGCGTTGTAGCCCATGGTGCCGGCAACATTGGATAGCTGCTGCGTCAGATCAGAGGCTGCCAGGCCCTGTGCGATATCGCCGCGGCTGCCACCGTATTGACCGGTGAGAATTTCATCGCTGCGCAGCGCTGGCATCACCTGCCGATTGAACTGATTGATCAGAGGCTGCGTCGCGGCGTCGTAGGCCTGGCCGAGGCCCTGCGTATTGACCTGGCCGGACAACATCGAGCCAATGGCCGCATTCGGGTCGGCGGTGATGGGATTGGTATTGACGCCCGGCATGAAGCGCGACAGATCGAGCTGCTGATTGCCGATCTGGCTGGATGGCGTCTGCGAAAGTGTCTGTTGAAGCGCTGGCAGCACGCTGGAGGAAACGCCGGTCGCAAAGCCGGTGCTCGGCGTATTGCCGGCCATCAGGTTTTGCGTGCTGCCAGCGAATGGGTTGAATAACTGCGGGAATTGCTGCGTCGCCCAGTTCGCCTGCCCCTGGATGCCCTGCTGTTGCAGCGGATCCATATTGGCGACCGTATCGCCCTGGTAATACTGGGGATACTGCTGCGGGTTCTTGTAGACGCCCTGCGCGCTGTTGAAGACGTCGTACAAATAGGGCTGCTGGCCTACCCAGGGATCAGCCTTTTGAACGGTTGTCGAATTTCCGCCGCCGCCGCTGCTGCCGCCACCCATACCTATAACCCCTTCGCCGACAGGATAAACGGCTTGCTAAAGCCGTAGCCCTCGGCCAATTTTTTCCAGCCAATGCGACCGCGGCCGGTCACCATGTCGCAGCCCTGCGCGCGCGCGAAAGCCTCGATCTGCTCCAGCAGCTGCGGGCCCCATTGCCTCAACGTATGGCCGCTCGCCGCAGTGAGAAAAAGATTGCAGACGGTTTTGCGGGGGAATTTAAGGATCTCAGTGATTTCTATGCCGATCACTTTGCCGTTGCGGATGGCATTCCAGAGCTGCATATCGCGCGAGTGGATAGCGGCGATCACATCGGAAATCGTGTGCGTATCGAAGCCAAGGTGCAGGGCCTTATGCACCTGCGGCTCCAGCGAAAGAATGATGCGCTCTGCCAACTCTATCGGCGCCGGGCCAACAAACAGTTCATTACTTAATCGTTTCTCGGCGGCTGCCATCGGCATCTCTCTCGTAGCGCAGTTCAAGCGTGAATACACCCACATCATAGGAATATGTGTCGCTAACGTCACTACTAAGGCGCGATAACCGCCCGATCAACACGCTGCCAATTTGACGGCCGGTGCCATCGATGGAACCCAGGCTAGAGGCATGCGGGATGTAACTGGCGGTGATGGCATCGGCTGCGGTCAGCGTGCTGACAGCGATAGCGCTGCCCGCATTGGCCCAGCTGTAGATGAGTTCGAACTTGACGCTGCCGCTGCTGGTGGTGGTCGAGCACCAGGTGACATAGGGCTTGATGGCTGAGCCCTCGCGGTAGCCGCGCGGCAATTCGGTCACGAAGTGGAGGCTTTCCTGGGCTGTGGAATCGAACAGATAGGTTTGAAGTGCCCCGGTCAGTGTGCCGAAGTCTGGCACCGCTGTAGCTCCAGCCCGCATGGCCAGTGTCGGCACGACAACGGCTTCCCAACGCGGATTTTCCTCCAGATCCCACTGCGCCAGATGTGCCTCAATGCGCACCAGTTCCTGGTGCAAATATCCAGGCACTGATTGCACATCGACGGGCGGCGTCTGCATTTTGTAGGTCATCGCATACCCACATAGTCGAAATCGATGTCGTAGCCAACCAGGCGGAAAGTACCCGATCCGCGGTACTCGAATTTGATATCGATGATGCGGCCGCGCGCGCGAAAATTCACAAACCAATCGGTTCCGATGACAAACGGTTTGGGCGTTGACCAGGTAATGGGGGCATCCAAGGCATTCGCCGTGCCAATAGAGATGTTGACAATATCGCCTGGCGTTCCATCGATTTTAGGGATGACGCGCGCCACCTTTTTCATGGATGTGACGTTCTTGGGATCGCCGAGTGGCACGGCATGACGTTGCACATAGGCATACATATCAGCGGTGCCGAACGTTTCGCCGTTATCGGCTTGCAGCAATCGCGAGTTTGCGAGGTCAACAATTAGCAGCGAGTCTTGCGTTGGGTTGTAGTTTCGATAATCGAATGCATCCGAATCGGCATCGAAGGAGCCAGTGGCGGAGTCGAACGTCGTATCACCGCCTGGGTTGACAATGCCATAGGCAATATGCGGCGAGTTCGGAATATCACGGATGTAGACCGTATCCTGGCGCCAGTTCCAGACCACGGCGACATTCGGCCATTGGTAGCCTTCCTGCGGAAAGCAGAACCACATTTCATTCTTGGAATAATTCGGCGCGATGTAGGAGCGGCTGTAATAGAGTGGATCAATCGAGGAAAACACCCAGGAGCGCAGCCGGCGATCGAGCAGTGAGCGCACCGACTGCATGTCATGCTGCACAATATCGCCATCCGCAAAGACGACGTGGTAACCCTCAAAGCTCACCACGCACCGCGGCGACAAGATACCGAGTTGCGAAAATAACGAGCGGAACTGAAAAACCTGATTGCCGCCGATGTATTGCTGTGCGTAGCAGGAATGCTCACGGTAAATCAAATTGAAATCGCGCAGCGGCAGGCAGTCGATCAGCGATTCGTTGCCATCGCCAAGCTCGGTGCGACCGGCATCGTAATTCGGATCGGCATAATCCCAAGACGCGGGCACTGCACCGGGCGCGGCCGGATGACTCCAGCGAATCAACCGCTGATTGCGCACGCCGCTTTCGGTGATATCCATGGCGACAAGAAAATAACCGAAAGGCCGCATCATTTTGCAGGTAGTCAACGCCGGCCAATTCGACAGCGGTTGCAGCTTATTGCCAAGACTCGGCACCCATTGATGCGGCGCCACTGATCCTTCATTCATGATCAGCACGCCATTGAGATTGCCGCCATTCCATAGCAAGGATGTGGTGGCGCTAAAGCCAGAGCCGGCGCTGGTGATGTTGGCGTGCGCGGCCTGATCCGTTGCATAAACGGCCGTCAGGTCCGCATAGACGCAGTAGACATTGGCGGAATCTTGAATGAAGGTGGCGTAGTAAGGGGCTATTGACAGGGCGCCGAACGCATCGCGCTGGCCTTTGAATTTCTCGATAGCGCCATCCGTGAAGCGGACATTTGACCCCTCGGTCCAGGCGTTTTTGGGCAAGTCCCACGCCGGCACGTCCGCCAAAATACCAAACTGGCCGACATTATCGAAGCGCTCAATGGCCAAGCGCCCACCATTTTCCGGTCAAGGCAAACGTGCCGCCGGTGCCATTGCCAAAAAAGATATCCATGCCGGTCGTGGTTTCGGTGCCGCCCACGATACCCATGTTGAGGCCATACGACGCCAGTGTGACCGTGGCGCCGCCGCAGAGGTAGGCATTCGGAAAGGGGCGCGAGAAGCTGACGCTGACAGCGCGGGTCGTGTTTGAACCCATAACGCTCGTGGTTACGGAACCCCAGTTCAGGATGAAATCACCAACGCGCATTGAACCGTTGGTGGATTTTGTCATGGCGAGGATAGTGGCCAAGTTGGCTGGAGAAAGTGCAATATTCGGTGAGCTATGCGCACTGGCCTCATCGTTGGTTGCTGCGCGCATCATGCCCGCAGTAGTGGTGCTGGGGTTTGGGCCTGTATCTGCATAAGCGGCCACACCGGCAAAGCCGGCTGAGGTGGCATAAGCCGCAGAGAGGCAATTATTGGCGGAGGCCGCATATCCGGCCGAAGTCGCATAAACCGCGGAGTTTGCTTGAATGGCTGAAGCCGCATGATTGGCTGATACAGCATCGCCTGCCGAGTTCGCATAACTCGCCGATATGCCGGTGGTTGCTGAAACGAGGCCGGACACCTTGATGCCTTCGGCGTTGGTGCGCAGACGCTCGGTGCCGGCAAAGTAGAAGACAGCGCCGCCCGAGTGAAAAAGCTCGGCGATTTTTGGGCCGAGTGACCAGTTGTCATCGGCACTGTAAAACACCAGCGAAGTCGCAGCGGCCTTCATCACGAAGTTGCCGGCACCCGCTACGGCATCGTTCGTATCGCGGAACCGGTGCATAGCGTTGGCGCCCACCGAGCCCACAACATCTGCAAAAACCCCTGATGCCGATAGAGTGTCAGTGAGCAATAGCGCGCCTGATACCGTGCCACCCGATTTATTCAGCTTGGCATTCAGTTGATCCTGTAGATTGGCGCTCGCACTCATCAAATAGTTCATCTCCGCCGAGGTGGCAGAGACAGCGGAAGCCATCTGAGGAAACGTGTTTTTGACCGTGCGCTTGATCAGGCGCAGATGATCGTCGGCGGTGGAGCGCTGGTCGTTGCCGAGCGGGTTGGTCTCGACCAAGCCGGCTATATAGTTGGCGCTTTCGAGAGCCATGCAGAACCCCTATTACAGCGCTTGGTTCGCCTGGAAAAGTCCCAGCGCGTTCCACTGCATGGTGATCTGTGTCGCGTCGATACCTGACGCAGAACCGGTATCCAGATCCACATAACAGAGCGGAACACCCGAGGTCTGCGCGCGCAGGATGGCATATTTTGCGGTCATCAGACTGGAAGCTGATAGCGTGGTATCGGCCGCATCAAACCTCACATGCGACGAGTCGGGGATTGACACCACAGCGCTCGCCACGATTTTGCCGGCATAGCCGCTGACGGTGAGCTCATAGGCCGAGATCTGCGCACTCCAGCTCGAATGCGAGGCTTGCGATGGCGTGTAGCCTGCCGAGACGAAGGCGCAGACCAGTGTGGTCGATTGCAAATCGATATCGCCGCGCATGATAGCGTTGACACCATGGTTGTACAGAATGACGTTGCCGGCTGCCATGAAACTAGCTCCAGGTTAAAGAATACGCTGATGTCTGCTCCCACCGCCCCATAGCGATTATGTTAGGAGCATGGCCTAAAAACCCCAGCGATGCTACTCCAGGGTTCGATTGCCCAATCACCACGATATCAACGTGGTTTCCGATGAACCGGAGGGGATTTTCCTGCTGGCCCTCACCTACTCGGATGATCGGAAAATTGATGATGCTGATCGTGGGTTGTAATCCGATGAAAGCGAAAGAGCCAACGCCGGGCAACGGTGATTTCTGAAAGGGCGTGTCTGGCGCAGATCCGCTGAAGGAGAAGGCGCCCACGCCGGGCTGGATGTCGCTGCGGTCTTGCAGATAGGCGGGGTTGCGGCCGTCAAACCGCAAATCACCAACGCCGGGCGCTGCAATCGTCGCGCTTCGCACGACATTCGGCGTATTGCCGATAAACGAGACAGTCGCGGGTCCAGGAATGAAAACATCGATGCGCCCGCCCATATCCAGCGTTGCCGTAGCCGTCGTCGACCAGACACCCGACTGCCAGGCGCGCCAGTTAAAGGTATAGACGCTCAGCGGCACCGCGGAGTCCGTGTAAAAGCTGGCGTCATCGCGCACATACACGCGCAGGCTCGTTACGCCACCTGCAGACCGCAAATATTCCTGGTATTCAATCTGTGCGCCTACGGCGAGGCTCGGCGAAGCCGATAGGAAACCGGGGCCGCTGCTGGCCGATACCAGCGCGACATAGCTGTGTGAGGCGTCGGGCACGAGCACCAGGCTGATACTGGCGGTATGGACCGCGGTGGCACCGCCCACAGCCGCCTGAGGGCCAACAAAAGCGACAACACCGGCGCCAACAGGCACCACGCGCGAGCCATAGAGCGACGGCTGCGCGCCAGCGAATGCAAACGAGCCGACCCCCGGCAAAATAAGGTTGTTCGGATAATACGTGGCGGTGGCCGTGGCGCCCCAGGCTTGCGCGATTGCCGAGCGCCGTCGATAGCCAAAGCTGACGTTCGAAATTGCGCCAGTGACCGATATTGAGCCGTCGCTGGAGACCGACAGCCCGGAAGTCACCATGTGGTATTCGATCTGGTCTCCAGCGGTCAGGGAGCTGACATAGTTAACGAAGGTGTTCAGACCAGTAACCGGGGTGGCGATGTCGGCGTAGGAGTGCGAGGAATCGGGCAGCAGCGTGATGGGGAGCAGCAGCAGATAGGGGTAATACACAGCGGTTGCTGTCGCATGCCACTGCGCGGAACCGGCTGCCCAACGCCGGAAGGGGATATTCACCGGCGAGGTGGCTCCAACCACCGAATAGGCCCCGTTCGTCGACACTGAAAGGCCCGACGTGGCCAACTGAAACTCGATCTGATCGACCGCTGTCAGTGACTCGTCGTAATAGGCGAAACAGTTCAGCCCCGCGGTGGCTGAGCCGATCGCGACATACGAATGCGAGGCATCCGGCGCGAGAACGATCGACAGTGAGGCGGTGGACGTTGCCATTGGCGCCTCAGTTCGTGATCAGCTGAAATGTGGCACTGCCATAGGGAAGATTGCCCTGCGTGAAGCTGAATACCGCGGTGGAGCTCCGCCAGGCCGATGGCGTCTGCGCCTGAGTAACGCCTCCGGCAATGATGGCCAATGTGCCCGTGGTATCGCCAAAGTACTGGCCGGCCGCCTGAATGCCGGTTTCGCCGAGCAAAACAATATTGTCGCCGCTCACGCTGGCGACTACCGCTGAACCCGTGGGAACAAAAGATCCCGACGATGCAACCGTCGATCGATTGCCCGCGGCATCTTCGTGCATGAAGTGGAAATAATGCGCGACGTTCGTCGTCAGACCGGAAGCATTGAGTTGCTTTGATCCGGTCGAGGAGATTGCCAATGTCCCACCCCAAGTAGCGGCAGCGCCGAGATGGTTCTGGCCGTTGCGTACCTGTAGGGCCGTGGGAGCCGTCGAGCTGGTCGTAACAACCCCATAAAGCGTGCCGTTGCCCTCGTTGGTGGTAACTGTGCCGGTGCCGCCCGTCGATCCATTCGCAACAGCGCTCGGGCTGGTTAATGTCGGCGCCGTGGTGTCGCCGCCGATGGTGCCGTCGAGGTAGACGAAGGGCGAAGCGTTGGTATTTTCCGTATCAGTGTTTGGATGAATATTGCCCGGTGTTGCATAGGTGCTACCGATGGCACTGTTGCATTCGAAGGTTGACGACGAATCATAGCTTTCGACATAGCCGGTGCCGCCGGTGGTGATCATTTCTAGATAGAAACCAACACTCGCCGAGCCCGTATAAGCGGCCGCCAGGGCTTTGGTCAGCAGGCCGGTGCCGTCAGCCGGCGCAAAGGTCACTATTGCCAGCGACGAACCCGCAGTATTGCAGAAATTGACCTTCAGGCCGGTAACAGCGTTCCAGTCAGAAATATTTACGCAGATATTTTGCGCGACGAAATTGGCCGATGCCTGATAGCCGCCTGAGTTGCCGAGCGGCCCCCGTGAATAGTAGGGCTCGCCGCCATTCCCGATGGAGTGTGCGCGCGTGGTCTGGTTTTGCCCGAGAATATAGGTCATGGCAGCGTTTCCGTATGAACGACCGTATTGGAGGAGTTGTAGACGCGGAGCGTGGCGCCAGAGAGAGCGGAGAGAGCGCCTTGGTTCAGGCCCGAAATCACAATCTGCTGATCGCCCCACGAGCTGAAGGGCTGAATGAACGGCGCGTGCACGCCATCGGATACCTCGACGCGCGCATAAGCGCCGCTGTTGCCGCCATGCGTGTGCGAGATGTAGAGGTCATCGAGATCAATGGTGGCATCGCCATGATCTTTCTGGCCTGGGTTCGGCGATGCGTTGCCGAGATAGTGCTGCACCATGAAATAGCGGTAGCGGTTGTTCTGGCCAGTCGGATAGTCGATGCGGCCAGTCAGTGTTTCATCGGTGATGACGGCGCCAGTGTTGGCATTGGTTATGCGCACACGAAATACACCGTCAGCTACCCCGGTGCCGGTGCTCATTTTCCGGAACGTCTCGATGCGAACCCACATCCCGGGCTCATTCAGCTGGTTATTCAGATAGCTAAATGTGCTGCCGAGGATGCTAAAAAAGTCACCGGGGCCTGCATACCAGTTGGATAGGTAACAGTTCGGCACGGCACCATCGTTAACATCGGCGATATAGCCCCAGCGATAAACCTTCCACTGCAATTGCGTGATATTCGCCGGCTTATCCCAGTATTCGACAGCCGAGGTATATATCTCACTGATGGGGCTTTGCGTATCGAGCGCGATACCGAACGTGCCCTGCGAGTCATTGCCGAGCACTGGATTGTCGTTCGGATTGAAACGAACCGATCGAGAGCGCGAATAGGTGCGTGCATTGCTGAACCGCGGCGAATAGTTGGCACACAGCACCCAGTTCGGCCGGCCCGCAGAAAGCACGGTATTGCCGACGGTGCCGGTATCGATGAAGCCGCCCGCGCCGCCCCAATATTCGATCGTGCCGAATACCGTGCCGAAATGCTCACCAGCCCCGGCATTGACCACATAGGGCGATCCATCGGCCACGCCCGAGCTGCTGGTGGATGCGCTGCGCACAGTGCTGGGGCCGGCAGTGCCGAAGGCGTTGGTGGCGTACAGGCGAAAATAATACGTCGTCGCCGCACTCAGCCCGGAGGCTACATAGGGAAAATCAGCAACCGTCAGACTGCTTGATAGCGTGGTCCAATTGGTGGTGCCATTAGGGCTGCGATCGAGGCGGAAAGTGGTCGTATCCGCCGAATAGCTGGAGAGCGCGACGCGAATCTGGCTGGCGCTAATACCGGTAACCGTGATTTGCGGCACCTGGGGAATCGCGCCGCCGTTCAGGAAGCGACTGTCATATTTCCCGCCGCCCACATCGCCGGTGAATGCAAACGTCTGACTGACCGCAGCGACCATGCGTCAGCGCCCCGTGCAATCGCCCGGAAAGCCGTAGGGCATGAGGGTATCGTGCGAGGCCAGGCGCTTCCATTCGTCTTTCAGAGCGCCGAGCACTCCACGCTCACCCGTAAGTGGGTCGCCCTCCTCCCGCTTTTTCAGGCGCTCGGCCTCGGCGAAGCTCTCCGGGCCACGAATCACATCCTCCAGCAGAATGCGTTTCGAGCGAAGACGAATCAACTCCTCGCCGTCATTCATCCAGGCATTGGTGTCGGTGAGTGCAACCAGCGTTGGCAGCGACTTCAGATAGGACAGCTGCAGGATGTAGGCGGCGTCGGGAATCGGATAAAGCCGCAAATCATCCGTTTCAATGGCGTAATCGGTCGGGCGCGCTCGGTAGTTGAGATCGCGCGATTGGTTGCCAATCCACAGGTAGGTGCGCTTGTTGAGGGGCCGGCGCTCGCTGCCGTCAATCAGCATCAGCTCGTCCTCCTCGATCATGTCGGGCGGCGGTTCCTGATACTCGAAATCGGGTGCCAGCGTGGTAGTAGCGCGGCCGTGATTGAAGCGAAAGCGCGTTTTTTCGTAATGCTTGATCGCCGTTTGTATGGCGCGCGGGATTTGAACCGTGTAATCGCCTTTCAGCAATAGTTCGTCATTGATCCGCTCGATCATGTCGCCGTAGGTTGCCATTCTCGCCTCGCTTCTGGCGGCCTGGCTTCTTCCGGCCGCAGGTAGGACATACGTCGATCATAGTCCCTGCCTGTTGCGAGGTGGAAGTCTCTAACGCTGTAACTGAGTCGCTATCCGATTGCTCTTTTACGGTCGCTCTGCGTCGGCTCATCGCCACTCTATCCCCTGTTGCATACGGTGAAAGGCCGATTCCCACTCGTCGGCGTACTCCTGGTGCTGGTAATTCGCGAAGCAAGGGGTTCCCTTTGTGAAATGCACCAAGTTTGCATGGGGATCGTATTTATCGTAGCCGACGAGATGGTTCCAGCTGCCTTCGATGCCGCCAATATCCTCGTCCAGCAGCCAGGAGAACTGGTGCAGGTCGAGGCCCGGCGCCGTATTGATATATTCCGGCGTAAGAATGCGGCAGCGCTCGCAGTTGAACAGCATCAGGGATGACCAATTCTTGCGCTCGTAGCGGGTCTGCTGCTGGCGGCGGAATTTGGTCTCCTCAACCGGGACATGATTGTGCTTCTTGACCAGCACCGCGCGATCCGGGTTCGCCTGCTCCATCAGTTCGTTGATATCGGCGCGCGCCAGCATGTCGGCGTCCATGAAGAGCGCCCAGCCCTGATAATTGCAGATGCGCGGCACCATGAAGCGGCTGATTGCAAAATCGGTGGAGTCGAGCGGACCGCGCGGCCGGTTGAACTTGAGCGCGGCGAGATGTCCTTTCACCAAAGGAATAATCCATAGAGGCCGAGAGCTGGTTTCAATCAGCGATTGCACCAGAACGTGATAGGCGATGGTTTCGGCGTGGTCGAAGCCGATGAAAATGGCCAGTGGAGTCATGCTGGTCTCCCCACAATTTGATTGCGAACATCCGTCATGCGAAATTTTCGATTTCCTTTCAGATGAACGAAATACTCACCAGTCCACGGCTCATCACCTTCCGGCGTCCAGTTGTACATATCGCAGGGCAATTGGTTGAAAATGGCGTCGTGCGCAGCATAGGGAAGGCTCCAGCCTTCATCGCGCTGATGTTTCCACATGTCGCGCAGCACATGATTCGGCTCACCCAACAGCTCAGCGAGGGCCAGCTGATTGCCGTACCACTTCTGGTGTTCCTCTGGCATTGCCTCGATTCGCTGCACCATCAGATTGAAGAATTGCGCAGAGCGTTGACCGCACTTCGCCATCACCACGCCGGTGTTGTAGGGCATGCGGCGCGAGATATCGCCGAGGCCATCGCGCCACGTCACCGCGATATCCTGTAGCGCCTCCAGGTCCGGCTTGCGTGCCATCAGCACGTCAGGGTCTAGGAAAATCACATCACCCTGCTGCGATGCGCAGAAATCCCGCCAAACCTCCGTGTTTTTGATCATCAGCGGCACCTTGTAGCCTTCCATATCCTGATAGGTATTGATGCCGGGAATGCCGGCCGGCAGATCCGTGAACAGATGAATCTCAGCATCCGGCGCGCAGTGACGCACTGTGTCGATCGACAGGCGAACCATTTCGAGGTATTCGGTGTTTTGCGAGATGAAGTAGACGATATGCATCAGGGCTTCCTCCACCACCAGACGGAATCGGGTTCAAGCTGAATTTCATGGATGGGTAGGTTGTCGGCGACGGCGCGCTGCACGCTCGGCCATTTCGTGTTGTAGTCATGACCCGCGACAATGCCGCCACTGCGCACCTTCGGCAGCCAATCTTTGATGTCCGTCGATACACCGCGATATGAATGGTCCGCATCGATGAATATCAGATCAAAGACAGGTTTATGGTAGAAAACTGTCGCGACTCCGCTTGTATAGGTGCAATGGACTTCGACTCGATTTTCATAAGGCGCAATGCGGCGATCGAACTCGGCTTTTATCTCGCCAAAATTCCAGTCTTCATAGGTTTCGCCGCCCTCCACGCCGGCCTGCGTCGGTTGCGATTTAAATAAATCCACCGCGACTATTCGCAGATCTGGATTATTCGCCAACAAAAACTCGGTCGTCTTTCCGTTCTTGCAGCCGAGTTCGGCAATGTATCGGAAACCGTTTTGTTTGATGATGCGATCAAGTACCTCCCACCGCCTCATGGTAGCACCTCCTGCTCTAAATCGGATTTCAGTTCGGCCAACGCAGGCGCCCAGTCTTGTTCAATCTGCCGATACTGTTTGTGCGTGCGCGGATACCAAATCATGGGCTTGCCTTCGACGCCATAGCGCCATGCCGGCCGCGAGGGTGTGAGGATGTAGGTGGACACACCGAGGGCGCCGGAGAGATGCACAACGCTGGTATTCACGCTCACGATGGCATCGCAGGCGAGCACCACAGCCGCGGTGTAGGCGTAGTCATGGTGTTCGAGCGCGGCGCGCGGATAGGCCATCGGGATGCCAAGTGCGGCAATTTCGGCAGAAGAATCTTCGTATTGCAGGCAGACCGGATAAATGCGCGGGTCGCTGACCAGTTCTTTCAACTGCTCCAGGCGCATGCTGCGATAGGCGAGGTTCGTTTTTACGATACCCCCAGACCATGCGAAGCCGACGATCTTGCGGCCATTGGCCTCTTGGTGCAGGGTCTCTGCCTGCTGCCAGCGCGTTTCGGCCGGCGGGCATAGGTAAGCGCCCTGATCAGCAAATGCCTCGCGCGATTGCCGATACAACATGGCCAAATCACCGATGGGGCACTTCACGTCAGCAACGATATTGTCACTCACCGGCCAGTGAATGACGCGATCCTTGCGCGTGCCATACACCCGATAGGGCATTGAATATTTGGCCAGCGTTTCGAGGCGCGGGTGGCACTCGAAAACAATATCAAAATCCTTGGATGCATCGGCTAGGATGGAAGCGAACATGATCTCGTCGCCGATGCCCTGCTCACCCCAGACAATCAGCACCGGCTTGCGATCGCGTGCCTCGCGAAATGCGCGCCAATGCG
>Ga0207667_10005206_pt1 | contig 15877 bp, 15 predicted proteins | sample KBSCornC52_FD_184301 | JGI IMG/M metagenome (GOLD analysis project Ga0207667, IMG submission 184301) | Corn rhizosphere microbial communities from Kellogg Biological Station, Michigan, USA - KBS Corn C5-2 (SPAdes) (version 2) | ecosystem: Host-associated > Plants > Roots > Rhizosphere > Soil ... | reverse complement strand
CACGACCAGCGCCTGCGTTTCGCCACGGGTGAACAGCGCCGAACCGTGCGTGCGCGGCAGCACGCCGACTTCCGCCACGATCGGACGAACCGTCTTGAGGTCGCGCCCGTCGATGCGATAGCCGGTATCGAGCACATTCCAGCGCACGATCTTGGCCTGCAGGTTATGCGTGACTTCGCTGAGGGCTTCCCCCGACACGGTGCCGGCTTCGATCTGGGAGGCGAAATGCTCCTTCAGCTTGGCCTTGGCGACATCGACTGCGGCGTAGCGCTCTTCCTTCTTGGTGATCTTGTAGGCAGCGCGCAGATCCGCCTCGATGAAGGCCAGCGCCTCTTTTTCGAGCGGCGAGTAGTCGGGCGGGTTGAAATCGCGCGGCTCCTTGGCGGCGAGCTCGGCGAGCTTGATGATCGCCTGGATGACCTTCTTGGAGGCCTCGTGGCCGAACATCACGGCCCCGAGCATCACTTCCTCGGACAGTTCCTTGGCTTCCGACTCGACCATCAGCACGGCGTCCTGCGTGCCGGCCATGACGAGATCGAGCTTGCTTTCCGAGCGCCGGTCAACGGCGAGGTTGAGCACGTACTGGCCATCGATATAGCCGACCCGGGCGGCGCCGATGGGGCCCATGAAGGGCACGCCGGAAATGGTCAGCGCGGCGGAAGCCGCGACCATGGCGAGCACGTCGGGATTGTTCTCCATGTCGTGCTGCAGCACTGTGACGATGACCTGCGTCTCGTTCTTGTAGCCATCGGGAAACAGCGGGCGGATCGGACGGTCGATCAGGCGGCTGACCAGCGTCTCGTTCTCGGTCGGCCGGCCTTCGCGCTTGAAATAGCCGCCCGGGATCTTGCCGGCGGCGAAGTATTTTTCCTGGTAGTTGACGGTCAGCGGGAAGAAATCCTGGCCGGGCTTGGCGCTGTGGGCCGAAACCACGGTGGCGAGCACGACGGTCTCGCCGAGCGTGGCGAGCACGGCGCCGTCCGCCTGGCGGGCGACCTTGCCGGTCTCGAGGGTGAGCGGCTGGCCGCCCCAGTTGAGTTCAACCTTGTGATAATCGAAGTTGATGGGCATTTTGCGTCTTTCCATTCTGCCGGCCGGCGCGGGAACGCGGGGTGCGCAGAACCCCGTGAACGCCGTCGGTGTGCCAGCGCGCGCCACCACCCCATGTGCTGGCGCCGCCCAAAATCGGCACGGTTTCCGCTGACTTCCGGCGGTTGGCCGGCGCGGAACATGGGCAAGACGATGAGCCGCTTATGGCTGGTGCCGCCGTCGAACCGAATCCGGTTCCTGTGTGGCGGGGCTCCGCGACGCCGCTGGCGTCATAAGCGGCCGATGATCTCGCCATGCTCCGCATGGTTCGTCAGCCTGCGCAAAGGCCCGGTTGTTACCGGGCCCGACCCGCGAGGCTTACCTCGCGGGGCAATTTCGTGCCGCCGCGAATCTAGCGGCGGATGCCGAGCCGTTCGATCAGCGCCTTGTAGCGCGCTTCGTCGATCTTCTTGACGTAGTCGAGCAGGCTGCGGCGAGTGGCGACCATCTTCAGCAGGCCACGGCGGGAGTGGTTGTCCTTGCCGTGCAGCTTGAAATGTTCGGTCAGGTTGGCGATGCGCTCGGAGAGGATCGCGACCTGGACTTCCGGGCTACCGGTATCGTTCTTCCCGGTCGCGTATTCCTTGATAAGCGCGCCTTTGCGCTCTGCGGTGATCGACATCGGGTATCCTTTCGATTTGGAGAAGATGCTCGCCTCCGGGATGTCGTCCAGGGGGAGCCGATATGACGGGGGAGCAAATGCTTCGCCGCGCCACGCGCCCATATAGGGGATCGGCTCGCCAAACGCCAGCGCTTTGTGGGGCGCGAGGATCCGGTCGGTCAGGCGACCTTCGATGCCGACTCGGCGGCGGGCGGCGGGGCAGGCGGTGGCGGTTTGCCCTCGGCGGGGGTCTTGCTGGGGTCGAGCGCCGCGAGCGGAATCGTGAAGGTCCACTCGATGCCATCCGCGTGCCGGGTCCGCGTGACTTCGGCGCCGAGGGCACTGCCCACCATGTTCTCCAGCACCGTGGTGCCGAAGCCGCGTCGCTCCGGCCGTTCGACCAGCCCTTCCACGTGTTCCCGCCAAACCAGCACCAGCGTATCGCCGGCGATTGTCCAGTGCAGCGCCAACTGCCCTTGCTCGTTGGAGAAGGCGCCATACTTGGCGGCGTTGGTGGCAAGTTCGTGCGCGGCCATGCCCAGAATCTGCGCCGACTGCGTATTGAGCCGCAGCGGCGGCCCCGACAAGTCCACCCGCTCGCCGTCGAGGGGGCAGAACGGGTTGATCTGGTGTGTCAGCAATTCCTCGAGGTCGACACCGGCAATACCGTTGGCGAGCAGCAGGTCGGTGGAGCGGGCGAGGCCGAAGATGCGTTTCTCGAAGCTCGCCACGAATTCGGGCACCGAATCCGCGCCGCGCGCCGTCTGCTTGGCCATGGCGGCGATCACCGTCATCTGGTTCTTGCTGCGATGCGCCAGCTCGCGCATCAGAAAGCGGACTTCCGTCTCGGCGGCGCGGCGCTTGTCGGCCGCCTGCGCGATGGCGCCCGCCACCTCGGCGATTTCCGAAATCGGATAATGGCGGCTCGGCACTGCCTCGCCCGCTCCGAGGCGCCGCGCATCACGCGCCAGCCAGCGCACGGCACGCGTAATTTCGCGGCTGAGCAGGAACGTCGCGACGCTGGCGGCGGCGATGATGACGATGCCGCCCACGATCAGCATCAGCAACGAATTGCTGAGCGGCCGCTCGACCGCGGCCGCGGGGGCCCAGGCGACCACCCGCCAGCCGGTCTCGGCCGAACTCGAGGCGATGGTCACGTAGTCATGGTCTTCGACATGCACGCGTCGCCAGCGACGCGTCAGCTCGTTGGTGGGCAGCAGCGGGATGAAGAAGGGGCTGCCCTGTTCGATCTTGGCATCGGCCGAGGCGGCAATCACCTTGCCTCCCTTGTCGACCAGCGCCACCCGCCAGCCGTCTGGCATCTCGCGCCGCAGCAGGGCCGATCCGATGGTGCTGGCGTTCTGGCTGATCGCCAGCGCTTCCTTGCGGCCGTCCGGCAGCGTCACCGGCATGAAGATCGGCACGACCCAGGCATTGGCGGTCGTGCCAAACGTCGTGTTGGAAACGGTGATCTCGCCCGTATCGAGGGCCCTCTGCAGCGCTTCGGCATTGCTCGCCTTGCCCAGCGGTGCGCCGTAGGGCAGGCGGGTGTTGAACACTTGCTGGTAGTTGGAATCGATCAGCACCAGGAACGAGCCGGTGCCGGCAAGTGCGTAGGTGCCGGCCGTGTAGAGGTCATGCCGTTCGGCCTCCGAGGACATGGGTGCCGACGAAAAGCCCTTGAGCGCGGTGATCATGCCTTCCGTCTGCTGATCGACGGCCTGTCCGATCGCCTGCGTCGTCGCGAGGATCAGCGTCTGCACTATTTCCTGCTGCGCTTCGTTATTGCGCTGCAGCAGCACCGCGGCGAAGGCCATCACCGGCACGAAGGCAACCAGCGCCAGCACCACTAGGTAGAAGACAATCGGGCGCGACCGGCGCAAATTCGCTGGTTTGGCTCGGCTTTGGGAGTCTGACATGCGCCGCCGGTCCGCTTCCGCTGTTATCTAAACGATAGACGATCCAGCGCGCGGTGCGCAATTAATTGCGCCGCCCGACAAGATTCCGCGCCGCGGTGTGGCGCAGCCGCCCCAGCGCTGCCGCAGGACTGGGGCCGGAAACCTGACCAATCAAGGGGTTGGAACCCATTTCCACTCAATCCGAGTGGGAGCCCTGGCCGACAAGAATGACCCGCGTTGGCTTGAACTGGCCCTGCGCCACATAACCGACGGCAACGGCCTCCCCGCGACAGCTCGCCCACGCTTCCGCGAGTTCGATTGGCGCCCCGGCCCCGGTCAGCAGCACGGGATTGCCATTGCGCACCACCGCCGCCTGCGGCGGCGCGAGGCGGATTTCGGGCACCCCCGCGAGTGCTGCCGCGATCGGCAGCAGCAGCCCGTCGCGGGCCTCCGGCGCGGTGGCCTCGAGGTCGGCGAGCTTGACCGCGCGCGCATCGGCGAACGGGCCTACCGCCGCCCGATGCAGCTTGATGACATGCCCGCAGGTGCCGAGCGCGAGAGCGAGGTCGCGCGCCAGGGCGCGCACATAGGTGCCTTTCTGGCAGGCCACCTCGAAGGTCGAACTTTCGCCCTCGTGGGTGAGCAGCGCAAATCGTTCGATCACCACCGGGCGGGGGTCGAGCACCACCGTCTCGCCCGCCCGCGCCAAGTCGTAGGCGCGCTCGCCGGCGATCTTGATGGCGGAAAACGCCGGCGGTGTCTGCATGATCTCGCCGGTGAAGCGCGGCAGCAGCCCCTCGATGGCGGCAGCCTCGGGCCGCACATAGCTCGTGGCAATGACCGCGCCCTCGGCGTCGTCGGTGGCGGTGGCGACGCCCCATTTGACGGTGAAACGATAAAGCTTCTGTCCGTCCTGGATGTTCGGCACCGTCTTGGTCGCTTCCCCGAGCGCAATCGGCAGGATGCCGGTCGCCAGCGGGTCGAGGGTGCCGGCGTGCCCCGCCTTCTTCGCGCCGAACGCCAGCGAACCTTGCCGACCGCCTGGGTCGAAGTCATGTCGTAGGGCTTGTCGAGCACCAGCCAGCCCGACACGTCACGCTTCGGGGATTTTTTCTGTTCGGTCAAAGGAGCTCCGGAGGGTCTGGGTGTCGCAACGCAGGTGCTGGCGACCGCGGGCATCGCGTGGCGGGAGGTCTTCGGGCAGCCGGCAGGCACCTGCGCCGCGGAACGTTCCAGGAAGGGGCGGGGTCGACCGACCCCTAGTCGCTGTCGCCATCGTCGTCTGCTTCAGCCTGCAGGTCCCGCTGCACGCGGTCGGAACGCAGCAGCGCATCGATCCGGCCGTAGGTGTCGAAGGTGTCGTCGACGAAGAATTTGAGGTCGGGGACGAATTTCAGCTCAAGCCCCGAAGCGATCCGGCCGCGAATGAACTTCTTGTGCCGGTTGAGGGCTTCGGCAATCTCTGCCGCCTGCTCGCCGCCGAGCGGCATCACATAGGCGTTAGCCAGCTTCAGGTCGGGCGTCATCCGCACTTCCGGCACGGTAATGACCTTGCCGTCGAGCAGCGCATCCTCGATCTCGCCGCGCGTGAACAGGTCAGCCAGCGCGTGGCGTACCAGTTCCCCGACGCGCAGCATGCGCTGGGACGGGCCGGCCGGTTTTTGATGGTCCTTTGACATGCGCGGGACTTAGGCGTTCGGCCTCGGCCCGTCAATGCCGGGCGAATCCGGCCGGGGAGCGGAATCCGGCTTGTCCAAGACATAAGTGTATGCTTATTTGTTGGCATGGATACGACGGAAATCTTCAAGGCGCTGGCGGATCCCACCCGCCGCGCCGTGTTCGAGCGGCTGGAGCAGGGCCCGCGCAACGCCACCGAGCTGCGCGCCGGACTGCCCATCTCGCAGCCGGCGATGTCGCAGCACCTCAAGGTGCTGCGCGGCGCCGGGCTCATCCGCGAGGCCCGGGCGGGCCGCCACGTCAACTACACCATCGATCCGGCGGGGCTTGCCCCGCTGGCGGACTGGCTCGGGCGCTATAGCGCCTTCTGGCCGGCGCGCATCGACAGGCTCAACAAACTGCTGAAGGGAATGGACCAATGAGCGACGATCCGGGCAGGCAGGACCTGGTATATGATTTCGACCTCGCGGCGCCGCCCGAGAGGGTATGGCAAGCGCTGACCGTGCCGGCGCTGCTCGAATGCTGGCTGCTGCCGGTTGCCAATGGCACCGGCCTCGTCTTCGAGGGCCGGACGGCCGGCCTGGGCGACCGTATCGAAACCGAGGTGCTCGAGGCCGAGCCGCCGCGCTATCTGCGCTGGCGCTGGCAGGAGGCAAATGCCGAAACCGGCGTCGTGAGCTTCACGCTCGAAGCCAACGACAATGGCGGCACGGCGCTGCGGCTGGTGCACGAGCGGCGTGCGCCTGTGGCGATGCAGGCGGCGAACGCGAATCCGGTCACCATGCTGCTGGCCGCCTGAGGCTTTCTCCCTCCCCCTTGTGGGGAGGATGACCCCCGAAGGGGTCGGGTGGGGATAACCCCAAGCGCCGCGGTTGCGGCCACCCCCGCCTGCTGCCGCTTCCCTCCCCACGCGCGGGAGGGAGCCAAAATCGCTAATCCAAGGAGAACTCGCCGATGCGCGACATGATGCAACTCGTCCCTATGGTGGTGGAGCAGTCGAGCCGTGGCGAACGCGCCTTCGACATCTACTCGCGGCTGCTGCGCGAACGGATCGTCTTTCTCAACGGGCAGGTCGAGGACGGCATGGCGCAATTGATCTGCGCGCAATTGCTGCTGCTCGAATCGGAAAACCCGAAGAAGGAAATCTCGCTCTACATCAACTCGCCGGGTGGCGTGGTGTCCGCCGGGCTCGCCATCTACGACACCATGCAGTTCATCAAGGCGCCGGTGGCGACGCTGTGCATGGGCACCGCCTATTCGATGGGCTCATTCCTGCTGATGGCCGGCCAGGCCGGCCGGCGCTTCGCGCTGCCCAATGCGTCGATCCTGGTGCATCAGCCGCTCGGCGGCTTTCAGGGCGGCCAGGTGACGGACTTTCTGCTGCACGCCGAGGAAAGCCGCCGGGTAAAGGAGCGGATGAACCGCATTTACGCCAAGCATACCGGCCGCAGCCTCGACGAAGTTGAAGCAGCCCTCGACCGCGACCACTACATGACCCCAGAGGCAGCGCGTGACTGGGGGCTGATCGACGAGGTGTATTTCGAGCGGAGCGAGGCGCCGGCGATGAACTGAATTGGTGCGAAACGCCCTCACCCCCTGCCAAGGCCCGGCAGGGCCGGGTGGTGTCCAATTCTCACGCGCCGGAAGGCGGTCCGCCCAGTTCGGGATCCTCGGTGACCACCAGCGCATCGGCGTCGGCAATCTCGTCGGCGTATTTCGCGCGCATGAAGCCGTCGACTGCATTGACCATCTCGGTCATGTCACCTGGGTCGCCGAAGGCCACCATCGGCACGATGACGAGATCGTGCCCCACTGCCATGAACAGATGATTGGCGGTCGGCAGCAGCATGCCGATGTCCTCGAACCGCACGATCCTCTGCTTGCCGTTCTCGGTGGTGGCGAAATGGTCGTCGGCGCGCTCGAGCTCGGCGGTCGCCGGCTTCGGATACCGATGTCGCGCCCGATTGCGCCGCAGCAGCGCCCGTGCCCCCAGGAACAGCAGGTACTGCACGCCGATCAGCACCGTGCCGACGATGAAGAAGCGGGTGCTCCAGGTCGTGCCGGCAATTTCCTCCGGCAATGCCGCCAGCAACAATCCCGCCAGCCCCAGCCAGAGGAAATACAGCACCCGCTGCGGCCCCGGCATTTCCCCGCGCAGGTTTTCATATGCCAGCGCGTCCTGCCGGGTGAGGGTGTAGCGGAGCGGGGCGCTGGCGTTCATGCTGGAGGGCTCATCGGCCAACAGATAGGGGGTTCGCCGGCGGGATACCAGCGGCGGCCCGAAAAAGTCGAGGGCGCCGGGCTATTGGCCCGCGCCCTCGCTGATCGCTACCGATCGGGATCGCCTCACAGCGTCCGCGTGATGCTCTCGACGCGGAAGCACTCGATGATGTCGCCGGCCCGCATGTCTTCGTACTTCTCGAAGGCCATGCCGCATTCCTGGCCGGCCGGCACTTCCTTGACCTCGTCCTTGAAGCGCTTGAGGGTCGAGAGCTTGCCTTCGTGCACCACCACATGGTCGCGGATCAGGCGCACGCCCGCACCGCGTTCCACCACGCCGTCGGTGACGCGGCAGCCCGCGACCTTGCCGACCTTGGAGATGTTGAACACCTCGAGGATTTCGGCATTGCCGATGAAGGTCTCGCGCCGTTCCGGCTTGAGCAGGCCCGACATCGCCGCCTTCACGTCGTCGACGAGATCGTAGATGACGTTGTAATAGCGGATTTCGATACCTTCGCGCGCTGCCAGCTCCGTCGCCTGCTTGTTGGCGCGGACGTTGAAGCCGATGATGATCGCCCCCGACGCCTTGGCCAGTTGCACGTCGGATTCCGAAATGCCGCCTACCGCCGTCATCAGCAATTGCGCCGACACTTCATCGGTCGACAGCTTGTTCAGCGAGGCGGCGATCGCCTCGACCGAGCCCTGCACGTCGCCCTTGATGATCAGCGGGAACTTGGCGATGCCCGAGGCCTTGAGCTGGTTCATCATCTGCTCGAGGCTGGTAGCACCGCCCGACGTTTCCTTCTCGCGCAGCAGCCGCTGGCGATATTCGGTCACTTCGCGGGCGCGGGCTTCCGTCTCGACCACCGAGAAGCGGTCGCCGGCATTCGGCACGCCGGTAAAGCCCAGCACTTCGACCGGCGTGGAGGGGCCGGCCGCCTTGGTCTGCACGCCCTTGTCGTCGATCAGCGCCCGGACGCGGGCGAACTCGGAGCCGGCCACCACGATGTCGCCGACGGCGAGCGTGCCGCGCTGCACCAGCACCGTCGCCACCGCACCGCGGCCGCGGTCGAGCTTGGCCTCGATCACGAGGCCCTCGGCGCGGCCCGCGACGTTGGCCTTGAGGTCGAGCACCTCGGCCTGCAGCAGGATGGTTTCGAGCAGCTTGTCGAGGCCGGTCTTCTTGACCGCCGACACTTCGACGTCGAGCGTGTCGCCGCCCATCGTCTCGACGAACACCTCATGCTGCAGCAACTCGCTGCGCACCCGGTTGGGGTCGGCGTTGCCCTTGTCCATCTTGTTGATGGCCACGATGATCGGCACGCCGGCCGCCTTGGCATGCTTGATGGATTCGATGGTCTGCGGCATCACCCCGTCGTCCGCCGCCACCACCAGTACGGCGATGTCGGTAGCCTGGGCGCCGCGGGCCCGCATGGCGGTGAACGCCTCGTGGCCTGGGGTGTCGAGGAAGGTGATCTTCTGGCCGTTGATTTCCACCTGGTAGGCGCCGATGTGCTGGGTGATGCCCCCGGCCTCGCCCGACACCACATTGGTCTGGCGAATGGCATCGAGCAGCGAGGTCTTGCCGTGGTCGACGTGGCCCATGATGGTCACCACCGGCGCACGCGTGGTCAGGTCTTCGGCCTTGTCGTCGGCGACCGCATCGAACAGGCCTTCCTCGACGTCGGCGGCCGAGACGCGCTTGACCGTGTGACCGAGCTCGACCGCGATCAGCTCTGCCGTGTCGGCATCGATGATGTCGTTGATCTTGAGCATCATGTCTTGCGCCATGAGCATCTTGATCACCGTCACCGCCCGCTCGGACATGCGGTTGGCGAGTTCCTGCACGGTGATCGCTTCCGGAATCACCACTTCGCGGGTCAGCTTCTGGGCTGGCGCCTGCACCTTGCCGCGCTGCTTGTCGCGACGACGGCGCATGGCGGCAAGTGACGGCCCCTTGTCGCGATCGCTTTCCACCCCGGCCGTGCTGACGGTCAGCCGGCCGCGGGCAAAGGCGTTCTCGTCGCCGGCCTTGCGGGTCGGGCGTTCGGGCGGTGCGGCACGCGCCCGGCGGGCATTTTCCAGCTCGGCGGCGCCGACGATCGGGCGCGAGGTAGTCGCCGGGGGCGCGGTACGCGCCTTGCGGCCATCGGCTTCGCTCGGGGGCGCCGGCGGAATATCGCCGAGCGTCGGAATGGCGGGGCCGCGCGGTGCGGCAGTCGGCCGGCGTGGCGCCGTTGCCGGGCGCGGGGCGACGGTGCGGATCTCGGGCTCGTCCTCGACAACGGCGGTATCGCTCGCGACGGCGGTATCGGCGCCGGCATCTGCGGCGCGCTCTTCCTCGGCCCGCAGGGCCCTGCGGCGCGCATCCTCTTCGGCGCGGCGCGCCTCGTCAGCGGCGGCGCGCGCCGCTTCCTCGGCCTGCCGGGCCGCGGCTTCCCGCAGCGCGCGCTCGCGGGCCGAGTTCTCGCCCTGCGTCAGGCCCACCGGGCCACGATTCGGCGTGGTCGAACGGAATGGCGGCCGCGGGCCCGGGGCTCCCCCGGTCTGCGGCGAGGCCGGACGCGGCGCCGGGCCGGTGCCGAAATTGCCGGTGCCGGCTGGCGCCCCGACGCGGCGGGTCCGCTTTTCGACCACGACCGTGCTGCGTGAGCCACGCGACATTCCCGGCCGCGCCCCAATGCCGGGGGCCGCCTTCAGCGTCAGGGTCTTCTTGACCCCGCCCTGATGATCGTCGCGCTTGTCGTCGTTATCAGCCATGTAACTCGCGTCTCTTCCTAAATGTCGAACAGCGCCCGACCGGCATCCCCTGCGGGATGTCGCTGCGCTTTATCTTCAGTCATCGCGCCGCCGAACGGCAAAGTGGAATCCACTGTTGCCGGTCGCGCTTCTATCAGTTGGCAATGTAACGGGCGAGTCTTTGTGCCCGCGCCAGCGCCGATTGTGCTGCCGCCCCCTTGGTGAGGGCAGCATGTATCACATTTTCGAGGCCGAGTGCCAAACCCAATTGGCTCGAACTCAGCAATTCAAGATGCGGCACCGCGGCAGCCGCCTCGCCGGCCTCGGTCATTGCCCGCTCGCGGCCGCGCAGCGAGGCGGCCATCTTGTCGCGCCCGTCGGGCGCTGCATCCGTCGCCGTCAGCAGCGCCAATGCCTCGCCCGCCTCGATCGCTGCCTTCACCTTGGTCGCGCCAGTGGCGATCTGGCCGGCTTTCCGCGCCATGCTGAGCGCGCCGAGCAGGCGCTGCTCAAGGCGCTGCCGGGTCAGTTCCGGCAGGTCATCCGGTACCGCGACGGCCGATTTGAGGCTCTTGGCGAAGGCCTTCTTGCGCACCGCCTCGGCGACCGACTTCGTTCCGAGGCTGATCCACACGCCGCGGCCTTCGGCCTTGGCATCCGTATCGGGCACGATCGCCTCGTCCGGGCCGACGACAAAGCGGATCAGCTCACCAACGGGTTTGCTTTCCCGGGTAAGGGCGCATTGGCGCAGCAGGTCGTCGGGCCGGGGCACCGAGCGGTAAGTCGCCCGCTTATGCGGGCGCTCCTTCCACCGCTGCCTCGCCGTCCACGGCGGGCGGCGCAAGATCGGCCTCGGTGACCCAGCCGGCCTTCAGCCGCGCCTGCATCACCATTTCCTCGGCTTCCTCCCGCGACACCGGGAAATCCTTGAAAGCACCGTCGAACCGCTTCACTTCGCCGTCTTTCCTTTCCGTCCAGCCGACCAGATCGTCGGCGGCGCAGCCGGCAAAATCCTCGATCGTCTTGATGCCTTCCTTGCCGAGCGCCTCGAGCATGGCGGCGTTGAGGCCGTTGATTTCGTATAGCTCGTCGGTGACCCCGAGGGCCGTGCGCGCTTCGTCATGCGCGCGCTCGATGGCAGCCAGATATTCGGTGGCGCGGTTCTGGATTTCCGCCGCCGTTTCCTCGTCGAAACCCTGGATCGAGGCGATTTCGGCGACGTCGATATAGGCCAGTTCCTCGACTGAGGAGAAACCTTCCGAAGCCAGTAGCTGGGCAACCATCTCGTCGACGTCAAGGGCCTGCATGAAGAGCGCCGAGCGCTCGGTGAATTCCTTCTGCCGGCGCTCCGACTCTTCCTGCTCGGTCAGGATGTCGATATCCCAGCCGATAAGCTGGCTCGCCAGCCTTACGTTCTGGCCGCGCCGGCCGATGGCGAGCGACAACTGCTCGTCGGGCACCACCACCTCGATGCGTTCGGCCTGCTCGTCGAGCACCACCTTGGCGACATCGGCCGGCTGCAGCGCCGAGACCACGAGGTCAGCGATGTTTTCGGTCCACGGGATGATGTCGATCTTTTCGCCCTGCAGTTCGGCAACCACCGCCTGCACGCGGCTGCCGCGCATGCCGACGCACGCGCCGACCGGATCGATCGAGGAATCCGACGAGGTCACCGCGATCTTGGCGCGGCTGCCCGGATCGCGGGCGATCGAGCGGATGGTGATGATGCCGTCGTAGATTTCCGGCACTTCCTGCATGAACAGTTTTGACATGAACTGCGGGTGCGTGCGCGACAGGAAGATCTGCGGGCCGCGCTGCTCGCGGCGCACGTCGTAGACATAGGCGCGCACCCGGTCGCCATAGCGGTACATTTCGCGCGGGATCAGCTCGTCGCGCCGGATGATCGCCTCGCCACGCCCCAGATCGACGATGACGTTGCCGTATTCGACGCGCTTCACCGTGCCGTTGACGATCTCGCCGATGCGCGACTGGTATTCGTCGAACATGCGGTCGCGCTCGGCGTCGCGCACCTTCTGCACGATCACCTGCTTGGCCGACTGCGCCGCGATGCGGCCGAATTCGATCGGCGGCAGCGGCTCGGTGATGAAGTCCCCGAGTTTTGCGGCGGCGTTCTTGGCCTGGGCCTGCTTGAGCTCGATCTGGTGGGCCGGCTCTTCCAGCGTTTCCACCACCTCGAGCAGCCGCCACAGCCGGAGTTCGCCGGTCTTGGGGTTGATCTCGGCGCGCACGTTGGTCTCGGCGCCGTAGCGGGATTTCGCCGCCTTCTCGATGGCGTCCTGCATCGAATCGATGACGATCATGCGATCGATGGACTTTTCGCGTGCCACCGCGTCCGCGATCTGCAGCAGTTCCAGCCTGTTCGCACTGACGGCCATTTATTCGATCTCCTCTGCGTCGATTGCATCCGGGGCGATCTCGACGGTTTCGATGTCCGGGTCGTTATCGATCGGATGGTCCTGTTGGTCGGTCTGCGCCATGTTGATCAGCGCGTCGGTCATTACCAGCTTGGCCTCGGCCAGCAGTCTGAGGGGCAATTTGTGGTCGGCGTCGGTGTCCCTGGGCGCATCCGGCAGCGTGACAGTGACGCTTTCGGCGTCCGCCGCCTTGATCAGCCCGCGAAAGCGCTTGCGTCCCTCCAGCATTTCGGAGAGCTCGAGCTTGGCCTCGTGCCCGACATAGCGCGTAAAGTCGCGCGCCCGGACCAGCGGCCGGTCGATGCCGGGCGAGGAGACCTCGAGATGATACTCGCGGTCGATCGGGTCCTCGACGTCGAGCGCCGGTGACAGATCCTTGCTGAGCCGTTCGCAATCGTTGATCGAAAACCGCCCGGTGGCGTCTTCGGCCATGATCTGCAGCGTGCAGCCGTTCTCGTTGCTGACTTTGACGCGCACCAGCGCGTAGCCCATGTCGTTGGCCACCGGCTCGACGATCGCGGCGATGCGCGTCTCGAGTCCGGTTTCCTTGATGTAGCGTTTTTCGGTAAGATCGAAGCCCATCATTCCTTCGAGCAATAAAAAAGAGCGGGGCCGGATGGCACCCACTCTCCAAGAGAGCCAGTGATGTGACCGCTATATAGCGCGGACCGGCTCGGGGTGCAAGGGCGGGGCAAAGACCCCTCACCCCCTGCCGGGACCTCTCCCCGACGGGGAGAGGAATGATGAGGCACGGCCTCCGCGTATTCCCCTCGCCGTCGGGGAGAGGGTGGCCCGATAGGGCCGGGTGAGGGGTCGTTGCCCCTACTTCTCGAACGTCACCGCCTCGGTCTTCGCCCCCAGCTTGCCAAGCGTCTCGCGCAGCGCATTGACCATCGGGTCGGGGCCGCAAAGGTAGAAATTCTGCGCAAAATCGCCGATCTGCTGCTTGAGGAAGGCCTCGTCGATGCGGCCGCGGAAGAACTTCGTGTCGGGCTGGTCGGTGATCACCCACAGGTGCTCGAGACCCTGCATGCCCTCGAATTCCTGCCGCAGGATGACATCGGCATCGGTGCGGTCGGAGACGATCAGCCGGTGACCCTTGAGCTTGCCGTCCTGGTTGAGCTGCCGGAGGATGGCGATGAACGGGGTGACGCCCGCGCCGCCGGCGATGAACGTGCCGGGCCCCTTATAGGTGATGGTGCCCCACACATCGCGCAGGATCAGCTTGTCGCCGGGCTTGAGGTCCCAGAGCTTCTTGGTCACCCCGTCATGGTCGAAATAGCTCTTGATGGTGAATTCGAGAAAATCCTCGTGGTTCAGCGCCGTGAAGGTGAAGGGCCGCTTCTTGTCGCGCAGTTCGTCGCTGTCGATCGACAACTCGGTCGCCTGGCCCGGCTCGAAGGCATAGCCGGCCGGCTTTTCGAGCCGGTAGCGGCGGACATTGTGGGTGAGGGGTTCGGCGGAAAGGATACGTACGGACTGGGTCATCGGCGGGTCTCTATTTGCAGGTCGGCAGACTTTTGATGCCGAAGGGGGCGTCAGGTTCCCGCGACGGCGCCGAGGACCTCGATTTCATGGGCGGCCTCTGCCGCCGAGATGGCGCCCGGCTTCAGCTTCTCGCCGACAATGCGCTGTGCCAGCCCGGAAAAATAGACGTTTACCGGCGTCGGCACGTCATGCAGCCGTCCGAGCAACACGATTTCGCCATTCAGGTAGTCGGTTTCGATCGAGCCGGTGTGGCGAACGAGACTCTGCGCCGTCGACGAGCCGACGCGCGACGCGCCGGCAATCGGGGTGAACTGCATCAGCGACTGCCGGCGCGGATCGCTCTCCCCGACATCACGGAACTGGATGCCGGCCGCCGCGTAAACGGCCAGCGCCTCATCGCGCGCCGCCGTGACCAGCGCTGCGTGGTCGCCCGGCGCCAGCGCCGCCTCGATGATGTTGGCGAGATTCATGACCAGCTTGCCGTATTTGGCCTGCATGATCTCGGCATCGACCGTCGAGGCAAAACCGGCCTTGTTGAGCGCCGTCGAGATGGCGGCCGCCGCGTCGTCGCTGCCCGAGGGGTAGCGGCCGATATCGAGGATTCCCGCATGCGGGGCGCCGAATGCCGTGACCTCGCCGGTGGTAACGAACGTCGCCGGCAGGATGACCGTCATGGCATAGACATTGGGGAAGCGCCTGAGTGCGAAGCGCTCATTGGTCACCCCGTTCTGGGCGCAGACGATCGCCTGCCCGCTGACGCCGGCGGCGCGCAGCCGCTGCAGCGCCACGGGCGTATCCTGCGTCTTGACGGCGAGGATGACGACATCGTCGTCGGCAAACGGCACTTCCTCGGGATCGCCGGCCGCGCCGAACCGGACCGTCTCCTCGCCCTCCGGCGTCCGGAGCAGCAGTCCTGTCTTGCGGATTGCCTCGAGTTGCGGCCCCCGCGCGATGCCCACTACTTCGGCGCCGCTCAGCGCCAGCTTCGCCGCCAGCACGCCGCCCACCGCGCCAACGCCATAAATCACGAACTTCATCATTGCTCCGTGGCCGACCCGCCAGGACCACAACCCTAAGGCGCGGCGAAACCGAGGCAAACCGCCGCTATCGGGTTGTCACCCGTTTGCTGTGGTGAACGGCGCGTTGCCGTCCTTGCCTGGTTTTGCCGCCACGACGCCGGATATTTTCACGGCGCGGTGGCGATCACGATGAGGCAATAGCCGCAGAGCGCGATGTTGACGAGGGTGAAGTAGAAATGCGGGTCGCGTTCCTTGCCCTTGAACAGCAGGAAATTGTGGAAGAGCTCGGTCGCCCCGATGAGAAACAGGATGATGAGGATGGCGCCCCACATTGTCCACACCCCGAAGACGACCGACAGCCCGCCTACCAGCTGCGCGGCGAACCCGAGCGCCGTCACCGGCGCCGGCAGCTTCCAGCCATAATTGGTCTCCGGCGTCTGTCGCTCGCCGAAATGCAGGAAATTGCGGATGCCGGCGATGACGAAGAATAGGCCGAGGATTACCCGGCCAATGAGAATGAGATTTTCCGCCATCGTGCTGCCTTCCCCAAAATAGGGTCACTGACTAACGGATCGATGGCGCAAGGAAAAGGGCAAGCTTGGCGTCCGACAAATTTAATCTATGGCACACAGGCTTTCTCAACTGGGGGGCGGCATTGTTCCCTGACTGATGGAGGGGGCTATGGTCAAGCCGCGTATTGCCATTCTTGTC
>Ga0207667_10005203_pt1 | contig 15879 bp, 11 predicted proteins | sample KBSCornC52_FD_184301 | JGI IMG/M metagenome (GOLD analysis project Ga0207667, IMG submission 184301) | Corn rhizosphere microbial communities from Kellogg Biological Station, Michigan, USA - KBS Corn C5-2 (SPAdes) (version 2) | ecosystem: Host-associated > Plants > Roots > Rhizosphere > Soil ... | reverse complement strand
CGCGCGCCACCCGCGGTGTGATGGAAGGACGGCGGCAGATGCTCCAGCCGAATGGTTCCTTCACCGGCCAGGATGGCCGCGCGTTCGATGACATTGCGCAGTTCGCGGACATTGCCGGGCCAGGAATGGGTGCGCAGGACTTCGAGGACGTTATGAGCGGCTTCGGTGACTTTAGTCGAATGCTTGCGGTTCATGTCGGCGAGCAGTGCCGACACTAATTCCGGAATGTCTTCGAGGCGTTCGCGTAGCGGTGGCAGCGGAACTGGAAAGACGTTAAGGCGGTAAAACAGATCCTCGCGAAACTTGCCTTCGCGCATCGAGACATCTAGCGGCGAATTGGTGGACGCTATGACCCGCACATCCAGTTGAGTCTCGGTCTTGCCTCCCAGACGGCGCACTCGCTGGTCTTCGAGCACCCGCAGCAGCTTGGCCTGGGTGCCGAGCGGCATATCGCCGATTTCGTCGAGCAACACGGTACCATGCTGCGCCAGTTCGAAGCAGCCCGCACGGCGTTCGAGTGCACCCGTGAAGGCGCCTTTCTCGTGGCCGAACAATTCGCTTTCAATCAGCGTGTCGGGGAGCGCGGCGCAGTTAATGGCCACAAAGGGAGCGCTGCGGCGCGGGCTCAAATTGTGGATGGCGCGCGCGGCTAATTCCTTGCCGGTGCCACTCTCGCCCGTGATCAGCACGGCCGCGCGGCTGGGCGCAACTTGCTGGATCAGCGCGAAGACCTCCTGCATTTTGGGGGATCCGCCAGTCATTTCGCCCAAGATGCCGTGGTAGCCCAATTCCCGCTCCAGGCGTTCGGCATGTTCCGCAAGTCCCTGCTGCGCGACGGCGCGCTCAATCAGCAGGCGCAGAGCCTGGGATTGCACCGGCTTTTCCAGAAACCAGAAGGCCCCCAGATCGTGAATCAGAGAAAGCGCCGTTTCGAGGCTCCCAAACGCGGTCTGCACTATCGCTGCCGGAGCGCCCCCCTGGTCCTTTAGGCGCTGCAGCAACTCCTGGCCCGTCATGCGGGGCATGTTGAGATCAGTGACGATGACATGGGCGCGAAAGGTGGCCAGCTTCTCGAGCGCATCCTGACCATCTGTCGCCGTTTCGACGGAGTAGCCCCAAAGGGCGATCATACCGGCGAGGGCAGTGCGCTGACTGTCTTCGTCGTCGACAACCAAAACTCGTGTAGGTGTGTGTTCAGTCTCCATCGGGTTCTTTCTCTTCCTATTGTGCCAGTCAGAGGCTCCGATATATAGGAGGCGGCAAAGTTAATTAGTGTTTCCTAAGTTTGGCCTTCAGTGTGCTAGAACTGTCGGCAGGGGTAATTACATGTATCCACGACTTTATGGCGCGGCTGCGGTTCTGGTGCTGTTCGGTGGTTTGGGCGATGCCCAGACCTTCGATCGGAGGGCCAATTTTACTGGCGGAGGCGGTCCCGGGGAAGGCAAATGCACCCTCGAAGTGGTGGTCGACGGGGCCGCGCAAGTGGAAATTCAGGGCGATCATGCGCTTTTGCGCAATCTGAGCGGCGGCGCACCACAATGGCGCCGGTTCCAATGCAATCTCCCCATGCCGGCGAATCCGGTGAACTTCCGCTTTCAGGGCGTGGATGGCAGGGGTTCTCAGAAACTAATCCGCGAGCCGCGCGGAGGGGGGCCTGCCGTGGTGCGGATTGACGACCCCGACAATGGCTCGCAAAGTTACACCTTCGACATTATGTGGCAAGGCGCAGGCTTTGTGCCCCAGCCCGGCCCAGGCCCTGCGCCAGATCGGCGATTCGGACAGGACAGGGATCGTGGTCCGGACCGCGGCCCCGGGTATCGAGGCCGGATGCCGGTCGATGCCGCTATTCGGACCTGTCAGGATGCGGTGCGGGATCAGGCCAGAGATCGCCTGCGGGATGCCCACATCGACTTCCGGCGCACCACCATTGACGACCATCCGGGCCGGCAAGACTGGGTGATCGGGACCTTCGAGGCCTCGCGCGGAAACGGGCGCGGCCGAGTGGATGTTTACAGCTTCAGTTGCTCCGTCGATTTCGACAATGGGCGGGTACGCTCGGCCGACTTCCAACCCGCTAATCGTCGGTAGCGCCTAACCCGTGCGCATCAGAATCGTGACAGCTTATTAAGGCCATTGAAGGCCGCGGCCTTGTAGCATTCCGCCAGCGTAGGGTAGTTGAAAACGTTGTCGACGAAATAGTCGATGGTGCCTTTCAAAACCATCACGGCCTGGCCGATGTGCAATAACTCGCTGGCGCCTTCGCCGATGATATGGACACCAAGGATCTCGCGGGTCTCGCGATGGAAGATAATCTTCAGGCGGCCGGTGGTGTCGCCGCGGATCTGGCCGCGTGCAATCTCGCGGTAATAGGCAACGCCCACTTCGTAAGGCGCATCCTCATCGGTGAGTTGTTCCTCGGTCTTGCCGATGAAAGAAATCTCGGGAATGGTGTAAATTCCGTAGGGATACGCGGCCGGGTTGGTATGCGCCGGACGGTCAAAGGCGATGGCAGCGGCCATGCGTCCCTGCTCCATCGAAACCGACGCTAGACTGGGGAATCCGACCACATCGCCGACGGCGAAGATGTGCGGCTGCTGCGTGCGGTACTCGGCGTCGACTGGAATGCGGCCGCGTGAATCGGCCACAATGCCGGCTTTTTCCAGGCCCAGTTCATCGATGTTGCCTTGGCGGCCCACGGCATAGAGCAGCGCGTCGCCCGACAGTTTCTTTTTGCTGTCGAGATACGCCACCACATTGCCATCGGCGGTCTCTTCGACGCTCGATACTTCTTCGTTTAAGCGCATGGTGACGCGTTGATCGCGCAGATGGTAGGAGAGCGCCTCCACCATTTCCGCGTCGGCGAACTCCAGAAGGCGGGGACGTTTTTCAATCAGGATCACGCGCACGCCCAAGGTGGCGAACATGCAGGCGTATTCGACTCCGATAACGCCTCCACCGACAACGATTAAGGTTCTGGGAATGTCCCGCATGTCGAGAACCTGATCGCTGTTGATAATCGTGCGGCCGTTGATGGGCACCTTAGCGGAGGCGGCCGGCTTGGTCCCGGTGGCGATAATGAAGGTTTCCGCTCCAATCTCGGCCATGCCCAGCGTCGAAGTTACACGCACGGTGTGGGGATCGAGAAAAGTGGCGTATCCCGTGAGTACCTCAATATTATTGCGATTGAGCTGCGAGATGGTGACATCGATTTCGGTGCGGATCACGTGCTGCACGCGGAACGCGAGGTCGGCCATCGAAATCTTTTCCTTGACCCGGTAGTTTACGCCGTAAACGTTTTGATATTGATACCCGGATAGGTGCAAGACGGCTTCGCGCATGGTTTTGCTGGGGATGGTGCCGGTATTGATGCACACGCCTCCCATGCATTCCACTTTTTCTATCAGAGCGACGCGTTTGCCGGATTTCGCCGCTTGAATCGCCGCGCGCTGTCCCGCGGGTCCCGAACCGATTACGATCAAGTCAAAAGTCTGCATAGGTATTGACGCCAGTATAAATGTTGTACCGATATACATCGCCAGCACTGCGAAGCACACGCGTGAGTTTCGCTTTCACCGGATATGCAACGACACAATATGCAACGAACCCCTTGTATTCATCGGCAGCTTGATATAAACTACCCACATTCTTTCAATTCAGCCATATCAGTTTTGAAAGACGCAGGGGACTAAAAATAGCCATATATGGCTCGCAAAGGGGAGGCAATGAGAGCTTTCAGAGGCTTGGCTTTTCTGGCAATGGGTTTGGCCATGGGTCTTACGGCAGCGGCACAGGCCGTGTCGACAGCGCAGATTGCCGGTGTGATTCAGGATTCCAGTGGATCGGCGGTCCCCGGGGCGGCGGTAAAAGTAACCCAGAGCGATACCGGCGCGGTTCGCACTGCTACGAGTGGCCCGGCGGGAGCTTATCTCATTCCCAGTCTTCCGGTAGGTCCGTACACCTTGGAGGTTAGCAAAGACGGGTTCGCCACTTATGTGCAAAGCGGTATTGTCCTGCAGGTCGCTAGTAACCCGACGATTGACGTCTCGCTCAAGGTAGGGGCTGTGGCCGAACAAGTACAAGTGGAGGCGAACGCGACTATGGTCGAGACGCAGACTACCGGCGTCGGCACCGTTATCGATTCGCAGCGCGTGTTGAATCTGCCATTGGTCGGCCGCCAGGTACAGGATCTGATCACGCTCGCAGGCGGCGCAAGTCAGGCCAGCGACACCACACAGCTTTCCGCGCGCAATTACCCGGGTATCCAATCGCTCTCCGTCGCCGGCGGCTTGGCTACAGGAATAACATATGTACTCGATGGCGCCATGCACAACGACGTCTACACGATGGCGAACCTCCCTCTACCCTTTCCGGATGCGCTGCAGGAGTTCAAGGTGGAGACGGGCTCCTTGCCGGCTCAGTACGGAATGCATTCGGCCGCAGCCGTGAACGCGGTAACCAAATCAGGCACCAACGATTTTCACGGTTCCGCATTTGAGTTCGTGCGCAATTACAAATTTAATGCGCGCAACTACTTTTCAAGTACGCTCGATTCGTTAAAGCGGAATCAGTTCGGGGGTACTTTCGGCGGACCCATTCGCAAAAACCGGATGTTCTTCTTTGGCGCTTATCAGCAAACCGCGACGCGCCAGTCGCCGAATAATCTGCAAGCCTTCGTGCCTACCGCCGCCGAATTGCGAGGAGACTTCCGGGCGTACGCGTCGGCCCAGTGCCAGGCCACTCCCATTACTTTGAAAGCTCCCTTCGGGACGGGCGGTTTTGCACCGAATACGGTGAATCCAGCGCTTCTGAGCGCGCCAGCGCTGGCGATCGCGGCCAAGCTGCCCGCTAGCGGCGATCCCTGCGGCCGCACCACTTATGGTCCCATCACGCGCGACGACGAACACTTTGGAGTTGGCCGTTTCGACTATCAGTTGAGTCCGACGCACTCGGTCTTTGTTCGCTACCTCGGTACCCAGGATGCGCAGCCGGTTCCCTATTCTTTATCTGCTACCCCCAACCTGCTCACCACCGGCAACGGCGGCGTGGGTGGTTCCTCGAGCGGCATCGACGATTTTGCGCAAGTGGGCACCATCGGCGACACTTACCTGATTGGCAATGCGACGGTCAATTCGTTCCGCGCCACTTTCTCGCGGGTCGCGGTCACCAAACTGGGTGCATCCTTCTTCGGCCCGCAGCAAGTGGGAATCAATATTTTTTCTCCGTTCAAGGATTTCACCAGTGTGGCTGTGAATAACGCGTTTTCCATCGGCAATAATCTCTCCACCGGATCCCAGTTGCGGACCAGCGCGCTGAACTTCAGCGACGACATAGGGATCGTTCGCGGCAAGCATCAGATGGGGTTCGGGGCGGCCATCACCGGTTGGGATTCCAATGTGAATGGCAACGTATTCGCGATCGGCGTGTTTACCTTTAACGGTTCGATTACCGGCCTGTCGCTGGCGGATTATATGCTTGGCTCGGTGGCTACGCTCGCCCAATCGGGCCCCAACACCACCTACATTCGCGACAAGTATTTCGGTTTGTATGGCCAGGATAGCTGGAAAATAAAGCCCGGCCTGACCATCAACTATGGATTGCGGTGGGAGCCCTATTTCCCGCAAACTGTTCCTAACAGCCAGATCTATCACTTCGACCTCAGCGCCTATCTGGCCGGGACGACCACCACGGTTTATAAAAACGCGCCTCCCGGATTGTTCTACCCGGGCGATCCCGGATTCCCGGGCAAAGCCGGTATGAACAAGCAGTGGAAACAGTTTCTACCGCGGGTCGGAATCGTGTGGGACCCCAAGGGCGACGGCAAAATGTCGGTGCGCGCATCCTATGGAATCGCCTACGACACGATTCCTTCGGAATATCATCTGAACACCACCACGGCGCCGCCGTTTAGCGCCCGCACTACATTGAATAACGTCAACTTTGCCAATCCCTACGCCAACCAGCCGGGTGGCAATCCATTCCCCTACGTGTTGAACCCCAACTCCCCGATCTACACTCCGTTCGGCCAGTTCAATAACTGGAATTACGACTTCCATATGCCTTACGTGGAGAGTTGGACCTTGAGCGTGCAAAGGCAGTTCGCCAAGGATTGGCTGGCGACGGTAAGCTACCTCGGCAGTGAGATGACGCATCTGAATGGCGCGGACGCCCAAAATCCTGCCGTCTTTTTGGGGAACACGCCCACTTGCACGGTAGGCAGCTTGACCATCACGCAATGCAATACCACGGCCAGCACCAATACCCGGCGTCTCTTAAATCTGCTGAATCCGGCGGCTGGCAAATTCTTCGGCTTCATGACCAAGGGAGACGACGGCGGCACCGGAAGCTACCAGGGTCTGCTGCTTTCCGCCCAACGCCGCTATAGCCGCGGTATTACCGCCAGCGCCAACTATACTTGGTCGCATTGCATCGGCAACCCCGTCAACAACCAGCCCAACGCGGACAATAACGTTTATCTGTTCAACAATCGCGCGCAGGATCGTGGAAATTGCAACACCTCAGGTAGCGATCACCGGCATATCGCCAACATGACGGCGGTGGCGGAAATGCCCCGCTTCTCCAATCGCTGGACCAACCGGGTGGTGAGCGGCTGGAGGGCTTCTGCCACCGCAACCTTGCAATCCGGCGGTTTCATGACTGTTTATACAGGCGTGGATCAGGCCCTCACGGGCGTCAGCACCACCGGTGCGCAGCGGGCCAATCAGGTACTGCCCAATACCGCGCCGACGGCAGCCACGGTGTCGATCGGAGTGTCGGTTCCTTGGATTAATCCCAAGGCATACGCGCTACCCCCACTGGGTTCCTACGGGAATTCTGGAATCGGGTCATTGGAGGGGCCGGGGCTTCTAATGTTCAACACGGGTCTGTCGCGTTTGTTCAATATCCGTGAGCGTCAAACGCTTGAGGCCAGAGCGGAAGCCCAGAACGTCCTGAATCATGCGAACTTCGCAAACCCGAATGCGGTTGTTACCAGTCCCACCTTTGGATTGATCACCTCGACAGCGGCGGGGAATGCAGGTAACGCCCGAGTGTTTCAGTTTGGGTTGAAATACATCTTTTAGTGAATTTTAGCGAGGGGTAGGCATATGTGAGTAGGTTTGCCCCCGGTTAGGATTGCCCCTTGACACGGTAGGCCATTCAGCATATGATTTCCCGAAGGCTTCGCCATGCGAAGTTGTCTGGGTCGGTTTTTCGCGAGGCGGAAAACAGGCCGAGGTTAGTGTCGTAGAAGCGTAAATCAGGACTGAGGGTCAAAAGGAGAACTATGAAGTTCAGACTTGCAAGAGCGCTCAGTGGTGGAGCGTTTCTTCTTCCCGGGAAAATTGCTTCCGGGACGTTCGGAAGAAGGGGGCTGGCAGAAGGCGGGGCGGAGCCAGCGGAAAGAGGGAGGGGATTATGAGGGGCAGAAATCTGATCTTATCGGTAATCTCTTTGTTCATGGTTTGCATGCCGCCATTGCTGGCGCAAACGGCGTCAACTGGATCGCTTTCGGGGACCGTAACCGATCCTTCCGGCGCCGTGGTTCCAAATGTAACGGTGACTTTAACCAGCACCGATACCGGAGCGGTCCGCAATAGCGTCACTGGAGCCGACGGCGCGTATAGATTCGGGTTGTTGCCCCCTGGCAACTACAAAGTCAAGTTCAGCGCGACTGGCTTCAAGCCGGTGGAGCTTCCCGGAATTGTCGTCCAAGTCACGGAGAGTCCGGTATTGAACCGAGCGCTCGAAGTCGGCGCACAGACCGAGCAGGTCACGGTCGAGGCCAATGTGGAGGCCATTCAAACCACCAGTTCAGCGCTCGGCACCGTGGTGGCCAGCAAAACCGCAACCGACCTGCCTTTGACCACTCGAAACTACACTAACCTAATCGGCCTTTCGGCTGGTGCGAACGCGAGCGTCAACAACGCCAGCGGCTTCGGCAAGGGTGGCGTCGATACAGCCGTCAACGGCGCCATGACCCAGGACAACAATTACATGATGGATGGCGTGGCCATGACCACTCAGCAGGGCGGCAGCGTGGTACAGGGATTCTACAGCGGCATGGCGATTCCCAATCCCGACACCCTTCAGGAATTCAAGATTCAGACTTCAAATTACGACGCCGGATATGGGCGCAACCCAGGAGCGAACGTCAACGTGGTCACCAAGTCGGGGACCAATGAGTTGCATGGAACGGGCTTTGAGTTCTTCCGCAATACGGACCTCAACGCCACCGACTTTTTCCGGAACCGGGCATGCGCCGATCCGCGAAACGCTCTGGCTTGTGCCGGTGGAGTGAAGCAGGTCCTGAATCAAAACCAGTTCGGCGGCACCATCGGCGGCCCCATTAAAAAGGACAAGTTGTTCGTTTTCGGGGCGTACCAGCAGACCTGGCAGAAGAACGGAGCCGCGGCCCAAGGTTTTAGCTCGGGTATTACGCTGCAGCCGATTCCAGGCATCGATCGCGGAACCACTGGCTTCGGCGCGGGCGTCGACGGTTTGGGTGACGACGCGGCGGCCGCAAACTTCCGCAAAGCACTCGGGGCGGCGTTCTGCGGGACTAAGACCAATCCTGGCGGCGCTGGACCGACTCAGCCCGGCGGCCTGGGTTTGCAAGTCGACTGCGCGGGAGCCAGCATCAGCCCTTACGCGATGCGCTATCTGCAAAGCAAGCTGCCCGGCGGCGGGTATTATATTCCCGGGTCGGGCGGTAGCGCTCCGCTCGGGGGCGTGGCTTACTCGATACCGGCTTATGACAAAGAATACCAGGGCATGTTGAATCTCGACTACGCCATTAATTCGAGGCATACGATCAGCAGCAAGTATTTTCGTTCGTACGAAGATCAACAGATCCCCTTCCTCAGTGGCGCGGCAGGTTCGGCGCTCCCCGGTAACCCAGGTGTAACCACTTATGGGTATCAAAACGGAATTGAGAAACTTACTTCCATCCTGAGCAACAACCTGGTAAACGAACTCCGCGGAAGTATCTTGCGTGGCGTTAACGATCAGACCCAGGATCCGGACTTGCCGTACCTCAGCGCGAACAATATTTATCCCACCTGCACCAGTTCGGTGGGCTCCAATCTGGCCTGTGCGCCCCCGGGGCATGGACTGCTTGGTGGCGATAGCCCGATGCCGCCGCAGATCAGCATCCTTGGACAGTTTCTGGCTTTTGGTGGAACCAATAACGTACATCATCACCAGACTACGATCGGCTTCGGCGATCAAATCTCCTGGACCAAAGGAAAGCACACCATGCGCTTCGGCGGCGAGTGGGAAGCCACGCGCTGGACTTGGGTGGGCAGCTGGCTGTCGCATGGAATCATGCAATTCCAAACCTTCAACGACTTTCTGGTGGGTCTGCCTGGCGCCTGCGGGCCGGCAGTCCTGCCTAACGCTTCTAATCCCCTGGGCTGCAACGGCTCGGCGAATAGCAACGTCCTGAACACTTCCAATTTCGACGTCGTGAGCGGTCCCAGCGGTATCGTGCACGGCTACCGGATGAAGAATGGCAGCGCATTTTTCCAGGATGACTTTAAGGTGAGCCAGCGCTTGACGCTCAACCTCGGTCTGCGCTGGGAATACGATGGAAATCTCTCCGACAAATACGGCAACGCGGTGAACCTCTGGCCGTCCGAAATGCTGAAGGTTCCCGTCCCTTCGACCAGCCAGACTCCGACTCCGGGTATTCCGCTGTTTCCGGTTGGAGGAACCTACGCCGGGTGGGTAGTGCCTTCTAACTACACGGGTCCGATGTTCCCCGGCATTCTCAAGAACGATAAAACTATTGCGACGCAGAGCAGCGTTCCCTTGGATGACTTTTCTCCGCGCGTGGGATTTGCGTGGCAGCCAACCAAGAGCAATAGGCTGGTGTTCCGTGGTGGCATGGGCTTCTTCTACAATCGCATCGACGGCAACCTGCTGGTCCATTCGATCGAACAGAGCCCGCCTTACGCTCCCACCCTCGATCAGCCTGCGCAAACCAATCAATTCTCGTCCCTTGCGGCGCCGTTCGAGCAATACACGCTCGGTCAATTTCCGCAGCGCTGGGTGAACTTTAATGGCGCGACGTCCTTCACGCAGTCCTCAAACATTACTGAGGCAGCCGAGGCGCCCGTCATAAAGACACCTCTGATCTATTCCTGGAACTTTAACCTGCAGTATGAATTTCTGCCCAAGTGGGTTCTGGAGCTTGGCTATGTCGGTTCTCACGGGATTCATCAAGCCGAAAATCTGCATTTGCTGAATGAACCCGGATTAGCCAGCGTCAGCAATCCCATTAATGGCGTCACGACGAATACTACCCAGAATGCATCGCTGCGGGTTCCCTATCTGGGCTTCGGGCCTGGGGGGATGCAGTATTTCGACACCATTGGAGACCTCAAGTTCAATAGTCTCCAAGTCACCGTGCGCAAGCAGCTTTCCTACGGCTTGACGTTTCAAGCGGCTTATACCTGGAGCCGGGCGTTCGCCGATTTCCTTGGACCAGGCGGAGCGAACAGTGGAGACCCGAATAATCTGTCCCAACAGTATGGTCTCAATACCCAATACCGGCCGCAGCGGCTGGTGATCAACTACAGCTACAATATTCCGACTGGGGGCATGAAGGGCGCCGCCAAAGCGGTCCTCGGCGGATGGAGCCTGGCGGGTGTTACGACCATTCAGGACGGCTTCCCCTTGATTATCGCGGATAGCCGCGGCGGAGCCATCTATGGATTGAGCGGTTCGCCGGCAACCATCCTGTCCCGGGCGCAAATGGCTCCTGGGGCTACCTATGCCGACATTCCATCGAATGGACCCATGGGAGCCCGTTTGGGCGGCGCCAGTCTGGGATGTGGTTACTTCGCATGCGCGAATCCCGCTACTTTGACCAGTCCTAATGCGAGTAATTTCACCGCGTTTACGACCATTCCTATCGTGGGCGCCAGTGGTCCCAACACCGGCGGCACTGGGTGGGGCAATTCCGGCATCGGTCCGCTGCTGGGACCCGGCCAGTTGAACTTCGATGTAACTTTGGGGAAGAGCACTCGCGTGGGCGGCATTCACGAAAACGCCGTACTGCAGTTCCGTGCGGAGTTCTTCAACTTGTTCAACCATTCGCAGTTCGGTAATCCCGGTACCCAAGGCGTCGGTGTGGCTCCGGTTGCCAATAATTTGGGCGCCGGCAATTTCGGCCAGATCACCAGCCTGTCGGTGAACTCGCGCCTGATGCAGTTGGCCTTGAAGTACGTGTTTTAGGCCTGGCTGCATTTACTAGACACTTCGGCTCCGCGGCGTAAAAGCAGCGGAGCCGAAACTTTTTTATAAGTAAGACGGAAGTGGAAGGCGCACTACTCTTGACAAAATCTAAAATTAGATATAGTCTAAGTACGTGGAGCCGCGGCTAGAACTCGATCAGCATTTTCAGCGCGCCGGGCTGCGCAGCACGCCTCAGCGGCGAGATGTGCTCGAATACTTGGTGCGCAAGCCCATTCATGCCACGGCGGATGAAATTTTTGAAGCGCTCACCCGCCGCGATCCGCGGGTTTCCCGCGCCACGGTCTACAATTGTTTGCGCGACTTGTCCCGAACCGGCTTGGTCCGGCAAGTGCCGGCCGAAGGAAAAGCCGCGCGTTTTGACGCCAATCTGCACCCCCACCATCATTTTGTTTGCGATAAGTGCGGCGGCGTCGAGGATATCGAGTGGTTCGACATTCCGGTTTCTTCGTGGAAAGCCGCGGCCCAGGGACGGCGTGTCCGCGAGCCCGAAGTTGTTTTACATGGCCTGTGCGCGCATTGCGCGACAGTGCCGGTAAGTAGGAAGTAGCTCTTAAAATTTAAGTCTGGAGAAAAACTTTATGGCACAACTCAATGGAAGCAAAACCCATCAGAATCTGAAAGACGCTTTCGCCGGCGAATCGCAGGCGAACCGCCGCTATCTGTACTTCGCCAAGCAGGCCGACGTCGAAGGATATCCTGACGTTGCCGGTCTGTTCCGCGACACGGCGGACGGCGAAACCGGCCATGCTCACGGCCACCTCGACTATCTGAAGAAGGTGGGCGATCCGGCTACGGGGCTGCCGATCGGCGGCACCGATATGAATCTGAAGGCCGCGATCGCGGGAGAGACTCACGAATATACCGACATGTATCCCGGTATGGCGAAATCGGCGCGCGAAGAAGGCTTCCCGGAGATCGCCGACTGGTTTGAGACCCTCGCCAAGGCTGAAAAGTCCCACGCGGGCCGCTTCGCCCAGGGACTGCAGTCGATCACATAGTTTTCCACATTCACCTGAAGAGGCGGGCTGCCGGGTCCGCCTTCATAGCCCCAACAAATTTTCATGGATGTCATCAAAGGCGAGCCCACGCCCGGGCTCAGTTACAATCCGAACGATTCTGTTTATTGGGATCAAGCTGCGCTCAAAGGCGAGATCGATCGCGTCTACGAGATCTGCCACGGCTGCCGCCTGTGCTTCAATCTTTGTCCGACGTTTCCGGAATTGTTCAGCTTTATCGATAAGCATGACGGCAAGGTGCGCGCCCTCACAGCCCCGGAGCACGATCGTGTAATCGACACCTGTTACCAGTGCAAGCTGTGTTATGTCAAGTGCCCCTACACGCCCGATGACGGCCACAGTTTTCAATTGGATTTCCCGCGTCTGCTGCTGCGTGCCAACGCAGTCCGCAAGAAGCAACATGGCATTGGCCTCCGCGCGAAACTGCTGTCGCATCCCGAACAGTTGGGCGCGATGGGCAGCCTTACACCGAGCTTGGCCAATTGGGCCAACCGCCAACCGCTGCTGCGCGTGCTGGCTGAAGCCACCATCGGCATCCATCGCGATAAGATTCTGCCGGATTTCCAGCCGCAGAGCTTTTCTTCCTGGATGAAGCAACAGCCCGCGCCGCAGGGCGACACTTCGCAAGCAGTTCTCTTCACCACCTGCTTCGTCGAATACTATAATCCGCAGGTCGCGAAAGACGCAGTCAAAGTCTATGCCAAGAGCGGCATGGCGCTGACCTGTCCCAAGCAGAACTGCTGCGGGATGCCGGCGCTCGAATCGGGCGACGTCGCGTTGGCCAAAAAGCTGGCGGCGGCTAACGTCGAATCGCTACTGCCGTCGGTCGAGCAAGGTAAAAAGATCGTCGCCATCAATCCCACTTGCTCCTACACCCTGCGAAAAGAATATGGCGAGCTGGTAGGAACCGAAGCAGCCAGACGTGTGTCCGCAGCCACCATGGACCTTTCCGAATTCCTCTTTGAACGCAAGAAAGAGGGCAAGTTCAACCGCGAGTTCCAGTCGACGCCGGGCAAGGTCGGCTATCACCTGCCGTGTCATTTGAAGGCGCAGAATATCGGATACCGTTCGCGCGACATGATGAAGCTCATCCCCGGAGCGCAGATTCACATGGTGGAGCAGTGCAGCGCTCACGATGGCACCTTTGCCATGAAGAAAGAGTTCTTTCCGCTCTCCATGCTGGCCGGCAAGAAGGCCTTCGATGAAATGAGCGAGACGGCGGCGGACGTACTCGCTTCGGATTGCCCGCTGGCGGCGATTCAATTCGAGCAGGCCTTGGGTACGCGCCCGATTCATCCCATCCAAGTATTAGCACGCGCCTACGAGCCCGACGGATTCCCCGAGAAAGTTCCCCCAGAGGCTCCCCATGAAACCAGTTGATATCTCCGAGATCAAAAATATTGCCGATTATGAAATCGAACGCGAGACATTCCGGCCGCGCGTCCTGGCCCTTAAGGAGCGCCGCCGCCTGCGGCTGGGCGATCATCTGACGTTCCTGTTTGAGAACCGCGAAACCGTGCGCTACCAGATCCAGGAGATGATGCGCATCGAGCGCATCGTGCGTCCGCACGACATCGCCCATGAAGTCGCGACTTATAACGAGTTGATCCCGCTGCAAGGCGGCCTGTGCGCCACGCTGTTAATCGAATACGAGGCCCCCGGGGAGCGCGACGTGAAGCTTCGCGAATTACTCGGCCTGGAGCGGCATTTGTGGATCGAAGTGACGGGCGCCGGCCGCGCCCCGGCGATCTTCGACCAGCGGCAGATCGCCACCGACCGTATTAGCTCCGTGCAGTATCTGAAGTTCCGCCTTACCGAAGCCCAGCAGAAGAACTGGCGCCAAGGCGCTTCGTTAGTGAGCGATCATCCGCACTATCCGGCACAGCGTCGTTTCAGTGAAGCCGAGTTAGTCGAACTCGAAGCCGACTTCCGTTAGTGCGTCATCGCGTAAATAATGTGATTCACGCCGATGCGGATGCCTAGTGCGGAATAACGCTCGGGGTATTGCGGGTCATCGGCCCACTCCCAGGAATCGCCGGTGTCGACGTTCAGCCAGATAGCCACCTTCAGCCGCCCCGGATCGTCGTACATGCCGCGCCAATGCGGTTCGTAGCCATCGTTTAAATAAGGGCGGCCGCCCAGGGACCATTGGCCGGGAATGGGGCCGCGGTTGTCGAGGTCGAATACTGTGTGAAATACGGGATCGACGTTAGCGATCTCGACAACCTCGTGTCCCGGCATGATCTTTCCCAGTACTTCATCGAGGAGTCGCGATTGGCGGGTCCCCCAGGAATCGTCCAACACCAGGAAACCGCCGCGGTTTAGATAATCCCGCAATTTGGATATCTGGGATTCGCTCAGCGCCATTGCGCCGCCTTCTTCGTAAAGAAAGGGCCAGTTGAAAACGTCATCGTCATCGTGGAGGTTGACGGGCTGTTCGACGGAACGGACATCCACGCGCGTCAGCCGGCGCACCGCGGAAACGAAGTGGCGATCGGCGCGGGGGTAATCGTTGGTCCAACTGGTGCGGCCGTGATGCCAGTCTCCCCAACCCATTCCGAACATACCCAAGGGATGTGGCGGATACATCAGGCGTGCCAGTACGAATTCCGTCTTCTCCTGATAATCCGGCGGCAGCGGGAAGGCGCTGTACTCCATACCCGGATACTGGCGGAAGGGCATTTGAAAAGCGCACAAGAAGCCTGCGCACAATACCCCCAACGCCAGTCGAATTCGGGGGGCCATGTCGACATCATAAAACGGAACTCTGCATGGGCTTAATCAGGGCTTAGCCGATGCCCGGCGATTCTGGTCAGACGCGGCGTCACAGACTCGTCATTCCGTGAGCCGTCATTCCATCCATCAGATCATCCGTCGTACTATTGCCCATGAATTGCATCATCTCCATCATGTCGCTCACTGTCATACGGGACGCCATTGCCTTACGAATGTCGCGGGTCTTCATGGACGCTAGTTTGCTTCGCTGTGCATCCGTCAAGTCGGCTCGCATCTTGATTGCGGTTTCATAACCGGTATAAAGCTGTTGACCCCGCAGTTTGCCAATCTGCTCAAACAGCCTCTTGACCAGCTCACCCTTGGACGTGCCGGGACCCACCAACCCATCCAGTTCCTTACGTTTCGCTGCGATTTGATCGGAGAGGTCTTTCCCTCTGGTCAACATTTCCCGTTTCAATTGCCGTAATTGGGCAACCTGTTGCATAGAAAGACCCAACTCCGGCTGCAACTCCGGAAGCACAAACGAAGTCACGACTAACTGATGTGCAGTCGGCAAGCCAGTCGCGGCCGGATCTGGATGATGTTGCTGGCCTTGCGCCGCTACCCAGCCCAAAGTAATCACTCCCAAGAGAGCGGCGCCGCAGGCAATTGGTAATTTCTTCATGATGCTTTCTCTGAATAAGACTGTTGCACGCGGGTAGCCAGGATCACCAGAAGGGCGGTGAGGTATAACGCGCCGCCAAACAAAAGGGTCGCTCGCAGGCCCGTATAAATCGCCAGAACGATGGCTCCGCCCGAGCCCAGCACGCTGGCCGCAGCGTTCAGAGACCAGGCCCACCGCACCGACGGCGAGTGGCGCTCCTCAAGGCGC
>Ga0207667_10005193_pt1 | contig 15896 bp, 13 predicted proteins | sample KBSCornC52_FD_184301 | JGI IMG/M metagenome (GOLD analysis project Ga0207667, IMG submission 184301) | Corn rhizosphere microbial communities from Kellogg Biological Station, Michigan, USA - KBS Corn C5-2 (SPAdes) (version 2) | ecosystem: Host-associated > Plants > Roots > Rhizosphere > Soil ... | reverse complement strand
CAGGTCGAACACCGCCACTTCACGGCCGGCACGGCGCAGGTGGATGTCGCGGAAGCTGCCGGCGGCCGACGGTCCGCCGGCGCGCATGACGGCATGCAGCACGGACGACAGGCCGTTGACGGTGAGAGTGCCGGGGCGCTGGACGAAACCAGCCACGAACACGCGGATCGCGCGGACCTGGCCAAGCGAGGCGGTCAGCTGGAAGTTGCGGTACCTGCGTGCCACCCGGGCCGAGATCGCGTCGGGGAGCTCGGCATTGCGCACCCCGGCGACGTGGATCGCACCGACGCGCGGCACCGCGATGTTGCCTGCGCGGTCGACCGTCAGGTGCAGGTCGGCGTCCACCGTGCCCCACAGCGTGAGCACGATCTCGTCGCCCTGGCGCACCACGTAGTCTCCCGGGACCGCGGGGAACGGATCCTGCGTGCTCGAGGGTTGGCTCGCATCGTCCGTGACCAGGTTCGCACCGAAACGGCGGACGCGCGTCGCCCCGGGCAACTGCCCCACGTAACGTTCGAACTCGCCCGGCACATAAGGCACGGGCCGCACGTTCTGACGGGGTTCGGGCTGCTGGGGGCCGCGGTTGGCCTGGACAGGCTGGCGCAGGCGGTTCGTGTTGCCCGTCGATGTGCTGCCGTAGGAGTCGGTGTCCCCGGACTCGTTGTTGCCGTAGTCGCCGTAGTCGCCGTTGTTGTTGCCTGGGCTGCTGCCGTTGCCGTTCGACGAGTTGTCGTTGGTGCGCGTCGTGTCGGTGCCGGTGCGCGAAGTCAGGTCGGTGTCCGGATTGCCGTTGAATTGCGCCCGCGCCGGCAAGGGCGCCAGGCCGATCGCCAGCACCAGAGCCGCAAGAGCGGCCAATGGCGCGGCGAGGCCTCGCTGCGGGCGCTGCGAAAGGACCAGGGGAGGGATCATCGGCATCGTGGCGGGGGTCTGCGGAATGAGGACGACGTCGAATGGCGGCGCCGCTGCCGGCGCGGCTTCGCTCGCGGGCTGCGCGGGATGTCGAGTCTCGAAGCGCCGAATTCTAGCTTCTCCGGGGCGACGGCCGGGCGCCCCGGCGTGGCCGCGTGCCCCCCGCAGGCCCGGGGGACAGGCGTCGCCGGGCGTCCTCGCGCCGGCGACAGCGCCTCAGCGGGCTTTGGCGCCCTTGCCCGCGAAGTAGCTCTTGATGCTGCCCGCGATGCGCTCGATCTGCTCGGACGAGAGGCCGGGCCAGCTTGGCAGGTTGACCCCGCGCCAGGCCAGGTCCTCGGCCACCGCGTGCTTGCGATAGCTGCGGGCGTACATCGGCATGGTATGAGCCGGGTAGAACAGCGGGCGTGTCTCGATGCCGTCGGCGGCCATGTGCGCACGCAGCGGATCGCGGTCGTCCGGATGATCCACCAGCAGCGAGATCATCCAGTAGCTGTGCACCGTGTCCGGGGCCTCGCCGTGCAGGGCCACCGGCAGGTCCTTCAGCAGCTCGCGGTAGCGGCCGGCGAGCTCGCGCTTGGCCTTGATGAACCCGTCGACGCGCTCCAGCTGCGCCAGGCCGATGGCCGCGGCGATGTTGGTCATCCGGTAGTTGTAGCCGACCACGTCGTGCCAGTATTCGCGGTGGCTCGCCAGGCCCTGGCCCTTGAAGTGACGCGAGCGGTCGATCAGCGTGCGGTCGTTGCTCACCACCATGCCGCCTTCGCCGGTGGTCATGGTCTTGTTGCCGAAGAAGCTGAAGGTGGAGATGTCGCCGAAGGTTCCGACGTGCCGGCCCTTGTAGTAGGTGCCGAAGGCTTCCGCGCAGTCCTCGACCACGAACAGGCGGTGTTCGCGCGCGATCGCCATGATGGCGTCCATGTCGCAGGCCTGGCCGTACAGGTGCACCGGCATGATCGCGCGCGTCTTCGGCGTGATCTGGCGCCGGATGTCCTCCGGGTCGATTTGCCATGTGTCGCGCGTGGAGTCGGCGAACACGACGTGGGCGCCCGTGTAGGCCACCGCGTTGGCCGAGGCGATGTAGGTGAGGGTGGGCACGATCACCTCGTCCCCCGGCCCGATGCCCAGCGCGATCAGCGCGAGGTGGAGCGCCACGGTGCCGTTGCAGACGCTGGCGGCGTGCTCGACGCCGATGCGCTCGGCGAATCGGTTCTCGAACTCGCCCACGAAGCGACCGCGCGACGAGATCCACGAGGTGTCGAGGCACTCGTTGACGTACTTCTTCTCGTTGCCGCCGAGATCGGGTTGGTAGATGGGGATGCGGATGTTGCTCATGGCGTCATTTCCGGGAGCCGAAGAAGTTTTTGAAGACGAAGAACTGGCCGGGGACCGAGATCAGACTGTAGGCGATCAGCGTGGCCAGCACGGTGCCGGTGGCGCCCAGGATCGGCGTGAGCATCCATTTGCCGGCGAAGGCGGTGCCGGCCATCATCAGCGCCACGACGACCTGGATGCGCACCAGGTTGGCCCCGTTCATGAAGACGCCGCTGACCGACCCCATCGCGTCGACGACCGTCCACGTCCCCAGCACGATGCACAGGGACAGCGGTGGCGCGAACGAGGTCTTGAGCCAGTGCGACGTGATCCAGCCGATGCTCAGCACCAGCGCGAGCGAGGCGAGCGAGGCGAACGCGCCGGCCGCCGCCAGGCCGCGCAGCAGCACCTTGCGCGCCCAGGCCATGTCGTTGCGCGCGATGGCGTCCCCGAACGCCGGCCACAGGCCCAGCAGCGCGGAATTCAACAGCATCGAGACGAAGAGGAACAACTTCTGCACGACGGCGAAATCGCCGTAGGCCGCCTGCCCGAGCTTCTGGGTGATGACGATGGCGTCGGATTGGAAGGCCAGGGCCACGGCGACCTGCAGCGCGAGAAACTGGCTGCCGATGCGCAGCAGATCGCGCAGCGTCGGGCCATGCACGAGCTCGCGCCAGCGCGCGCCCTCGAACACCCGATTGCGGCGTAGCCAAAGCACGGTGCTCGCGAGGTTGCCCACCGCCTGCACGCCCAACGTCGCCAGGATCAACTCGAACAGCGGCCCCCTGACGTGCAGGATCCACGGCACCGCCACGACGGTGGCCACCGAGCAGGCGAGCTGGGTCATGCCGATCCAGTGGCCTTGCTGCGAGCCGAGCTGCGCCTTCTGGATCAGCGTGGCGGGGATGTTGACCGAAATGAGGATCGCGAACGTGCTGAGCGCTGCGAGAACCGCCGGCGCGTTGGCGGCAGAGATGTGGCCAGCCACGGATACCGGCGACGGGCTCAGGCCCACCCAGGCACACCAGGCCAGCAGCAGCAGCGCCCCCGCCACGCCGGTGCAGGCGTAGCCTGAGCCGAGCACGCGCTGCAGCAATTTGCGGTCGTTCGCTGCGCGGGCCTGTGTCACCCGGTTGAGCACGCCGTTGCCGATCCCGAGGTCCGCGAAGTTGAAGAAGCCCAGGAGCGCGGTGATCATCATCCAGGTGCCGAACAGCTCGGGATCGAGCGCCTTGCGCGCCATGGGGATCGTCACCAGCACCACGATGCCGGCGCCGAATCGGCCGATGTAGCTCGCGCCGGCGGTAGCGACCACGCGCAGCAGCCGCCGATCGGCGCGCAGTCGCGTCGGCAGGGTGGCAAGGCTGCGCATCATGCGGCGGCTGCGGCCAGACGGCACGGACAGGGCATGGGCCCTTGCGCGGCCAGGGGACGCCGGCGGGAAGAGAAGTCGGAATTCGCAGGATTCATGGAGGAGAGCCGCTCGGCAGTCCCGGGGCGCCCTGCGCGCCGTTTGCAGGAGCGCCGGGGGGTCGGATCGTCCTTCGGGCTTGCCTGGGGGGCGGGCTCGCCCGGACGTCGATACCGGCGGGGCCGAAGCCGGCCGAAATGCGGATTCTATAGGTTGCGTCCGGCCACTCGGACGGCCGGCATGCGCTTTTCATGGCGGCAGGCGATAATGGTGGTTCATGACAGATGCAGCGCAAGCCCAGGTCCCGGCTCAAACGGACCAAGCCCCCGAGCAAAAAGCACCGGCCCCCGCCCGTTTCGATACCCTCCCGCTCGACCCCAAGCTCCTGCGGGCCGTCGCCGACCAGGGTTATGCGTCGATGACGCCGATCCAGGCCAAGGCCATTCCGCTGGTCCTGGAGGGCCGGGACGTGATGGGCGCCGCCCAGACCGGCACCGGCAAGACGGCGGCCTTCTCGATCCCCCTGCTGCAGAAGATGATGCGCCACGAGACGGCCAGCGTCTCGCCCGCGCGCCACCCGGTGCGTGCGCTGGTGCTCGCCCCCACGCGCGAGCTCGCCGACCAGGTCGCCCAGAACATCAAGGCCTACGCCAAGCACTCGAACCTGCGCGTGGCCGTCGTCTTCGGCGGCATCGACATGAAGCCGCAGACGCTGGAGCTCAAGGGCGGCGTCGAGGTCCTGATCGCCACGCCGGGCCGCCTGCTGGACCACATCGAGGCCAAGAACTGCGTGCTGAACCAGGTCGAGTACGTCGTGCTCGACGAGGCCGACCGCATGCTCGACATCGGCTTCCTGCCCGACCTGCAGCGCATCCTGAGCTACCTGCCCAAGCAGCGCCAGACGCTGCTGTTCTCGGCCACGTTCTCGCCCGAGATCAAGCGCCTGGCCAACAGCTACCTGCAGGACCCGATCACCGTCGAGGTGGCGCGCGCCAACGCGACCGCCACCAACGTCGAACAGCGTTTCTACAGCGTCACCGACGACGACAAGCGCAACGTCGTGCGCCAGGTGCTCAAGGATCGCTCGATCACGCAGGCGCTGGTGTTCGTCAACTCCAAGCTGGGCGCCGCACGCCTGGCGCGCACGTTCGAGCGCGACGGCCTGCGCACCTCGGCGCTGCACGGCGACAAGTCGCAGGACGAACGCCTGAAGGCCCTGGCCGCGTTCAAGAAGGGCGAGGTCGACATCCTGGTGTGCACCGACGTGGCCGCCCGCGGCCTGGACATCGCCGACCTGCCCGCCGTCTTCAACTTCGACGTGCCGTTCAACGCCGAGGACTACGTGCACCGCATCGGCCGCACGGGGCGTGCCGGCGCGTCGGGCCTCGCGGTGACGCTGGTCACGCGCGACGACGCCCGCAACGTCTCGGACATCGAGAAGCTGATCCACAAGAAGATCGAGCTCGAGCCCTTCGAGGTCGAGGACGACCGCGCGCGCCGTCCGCCGCGCCCCCGCTTCGACGACGAGCCGCGTCGCGAGCGTCCCGAGCGTGAAACGTCGTTCGCGCGCAGCCCGGCCGCGCCGCGCCCTGCCGTGCCGCACAAGAGCCGCGATCCGTTCTTCGACAAGCCCTACGAGGCCAGCGCAGGCGGTGCCGACAAGCCCGAATGGGAACAGGCCCCCGCAAGCAGCCCGGTCGGGCGCTCGGCGCTGTCGGCCAACGTCCGTTCCAAGCGCAAGGTGGCGGCCCTGCTCGGCGGCGGCTCCAAGGCTTGACGCCTGGCGGGCGGCGGCTCAGCGCCGCGCGTCGGCTTCCTGCCCCAAGGCGGCCACATGCCGCCGGCATGACTCGCGGAAGTGCGAGATCTTTATCTCGTCGTCGCTCGCATACCGCAGCGGTTGCGGGCTCCAGGAATCGGCGGGCATGCGCTTGCAGACCTGGTGGTCCTCGTCGAAGACCCGGCGGTTGACCTCTGCGGTCGACGTGAAGAAGGTTTCCAGCATGGCCGCCGCGCGCTCGTCGGCCGCAGGGGCCGTCAACAGCCGGCTGCTGAAGCTGGTACGGGCGGCGCCGCCGGGGGCCGGCAGGAAATGCTGCAGCGAATACGAGTACCCGTACGTCGACGACAACATGGTGAACGGGAACAGGTAGAGGCTGAAGTAGCCCTCGTAGGCGTAGTCGATGCGGAAGAATCGCTTCAGGCTCTCGAGGCGACGCCGCACGCGCGCATTGCCCACGGGTGCCGTCCACACCGAGTTGATGCCGATGAACCGGTTCTCGCCGTCCTCGAGTTCCAGCGTCGCGAGCGTCTGCGGATGGATCAGCGAGATGTGGTACGGCTCCAGCGCGTTCTCGATGGCCAGCGGCCAGATGCACTCGTAGGCGTACTGGTTCAGGTCGACGCACTTGTCGATGTTGAACGAGATGTTCTCCAGGATGTCGGCCGCGTCGCCCAGCTGGTCGTACAACTGCGCCAGCGGCTCCACGCCGACGAACAGGAAATCGCCGCACCACTCCGTACGGTGCTGGTTCAGGCGCGCGCTCGTGACGTCGCAGCCGTTGAACTTCTCGACCTGCGGGATGATCATGCGGCCTGCGGCGTGCGTCCAGCCGTGGTACTTGCAACTGGCCGGCTGGTTGCCCGCCACGCCATCGTACAGGCGCGCGCCGCGATGAGGGCAGCGATTGTCGAACGCGATCAGGTCCTGGCCGTCGTTGAACACGACGATGTCGCCGATGGCGCTCTCGAAGCGCAGGTAGTCGCCGGCCGCCGGGAGTTCCCGACGGTGACAGAGCAGGTGCCAGTAGCCCCGCAGCAGCGAGGCGTCGAAGTCGCTCACAGCTTTTTTGCCGGTGCCGCGTACATCACCGTCTCGGGCTGGACGTGCCGCATGATCAGGGAACCCGCGCCGATCTTGGCGCGCGCGCCGATGCGCACGCCGGGCAGCACCTTCGCGCCGGTGCCGAAGAAGCAGCACTCGCCGACCTGCACGCGGCCCGTCAGGTCGACGTGCGCGCTGAGCGTGCTGTAGGCGCCGAGGGCGACATCGTGGCCGATGCTGCTCATCGCATTGATGGCGACGAATTCCCCGACCGTCGCGTCGACCGACACCAGGGCCAGCGGGCAAACGACCACGCCTTCGCCGAGCCGCGCCGAGCCGGCGATGACGCTGGACGGGTGGACGAGGCTGGCGAAACGCGCTCCGCGCTCGCGCAGCAACGCCACGACGCGCTGCTTGGCGGCCGGGTCGCCGATGGCCACGAGCAGCAGCTCGCCCTCGGCCGGCGTGTAAGCCTCGACGCTGCCGCGGTATTGCAGGCGATAGGAGAAGCCGTCCAGGCTGCTGGCGTTGGTGTCGAGGAACCCGGTGACGGCGGGTGCGCCGGCAGCCTTCGCGGCGTCCTCGTTCCAGTTGATGACCTCGCGGGCGAAGGCGCCAGCGCCGACCAGAGTGATGAATTGCTTCGTCATTTGCAGAGATAGCCCCCGTCGACGACCCAGGTGGTGCCGGTGATCCAGCGGCCTGCCGGCCCGAGCAGGAAGGCCGCGGCGTTGGCGATGTCCTGGGGTTCGCCGAACCCGAGCAGATGGCTGTTGCGGTAGGTCTGGACGATGTCCTCTGCGGCGCCGTGCGTCAAGCGCTCGTGCATCGAGGTCTGCACGGCGCCGGCGGCGATCGCGTTGACGCGGATGCGGCGCGGCGCGAATTCGCAGGCCAGCGAGCGCACCATGCCGTCGACGGCGGCCTTGGCGGCCGAGTAGGCCGACATGCCGACCTGGCCCGACGAGCCGGCGACAGACGACATGAACACCAGGGCGCCTTCGTCCTTGAGTGCGCCTTTCTGGGCTGCCGCTCGCGCCAGGCCGGCGGCGGCGAACACGGCCGAGCCGAAGACCTCGTCGAGCTGCGCCTGCTTGGTGAGCCGAACCGGACGGATCAGCTCGGTGCCGGCCGCATGGAAGACACCGTCGAAGGCGCCGTGTTCGTCAACCAGGGACTTCATCCACGCGGCCGCCTCGTCCGCCTTGTCCAGCGCCATGGGCCGGGCGAGGTGGCCTTCGCCCGGCCATTGCGCGATCGCCTCGGCCAGGCGCTGTTCGTCGCGGCCGCTGCCCGTCACGCTCGCGCCGCAGGCGGCCAGCAGGGCGGCGGCCGCGCGCCCGATGCCCGAGGAGGCGCCCGTCACCAGGAAGCGGCGGCCGGCGAGGTAGTCGGGTGCAAAGGTGCTCATGCTTCGATGTTCTCCAGGACGCGCAGCGGGCCGACGTCCAGCGAAGCCGACGCCCATGAATAGCCGACGCCGAAGCCGTACATGGCCAGACGGCGCCGCGACGAGGTGAGCGCGTCGCGCAGGCGCGTCGTCATGAGAAGCGGGATCGAGGCTGAACTCGTGTTGCCGAATTCCTCGATGTTCAAGGGCGCCTGCGCGGGCGGCAGCTTGGCCTTCTTGATCAGGTGCTTCAACATGAACTGGTTGGCCTGGTGGAACAGGTGGAAGTCGTGTGCCTGCCCGTCCGCCAGCGCCAGCGTGCGTGCCACAAGCGGCGGTACCGATCGCAGCGTGAAATTGAAGATCTCGCCGCCGTCCATGTACAGGGAGCAGGCCGACCGTCCCTCGAGGCGCGGATCGCCGCTGGCGGCGTAGTCGCGGAAGCCGCCCGTGGGCACGATGAGGTTCGTCGCGCCCTGGCCATCGCTTCCGAGAATGAAGTGCGCGGGCGCGGCATCAGGGTCGGATTCCAGCGCGGTGGCAGTGCCGCAATCACCGAACAGCAGGGCCGTGGCGCGATCGCTCGGGTCGACGATCTTGCTGATCGTGTCGCCGATGGCCAGCAGCACGCGGCGCGCAGAGCCCGTCTGCAGCATCATCATGCCCAGCCACAGCGCGTAGGGGTAGGCGGAGCAGCCGAGGTTGACATCGAATGCGATGCACGAACTGCCGATGCCCAGTTCCGCCTGCAGTGCGCACGCGGTGGCCGGCAGGCGGAAGTCGGGCGTCTGCGATACGAAGATCAACGCGTCGACGCTCGTGGGCTCCCACTCGAGGCCGGCCAGCAGACGCTGCGCCGCCAGACGGCAGAGATCGCGCGTTGTCACGTCATCGGCAGCACGGCGGCGTGTCTGCACGCCGATCATCTTCACGACGTCGGCGACGGCATCCTCACCGAACCGGGCATGGAAGTCCTCGTTGCGGCGCACATCGGCCGGCACGCACGTGACGACGCCAGCGATGCGCCCGCCCGCCGTGCGGGCCTCGCGGCCCACGCCGTGCTCAGGCGTTGCGGCTGCGGGCTGCATCGATCAGGGCCTCGATGTCCGCGACCTTCTCGCAGGCCGCCAGGGACTTGCCGTCGAGCATCACGTTGTACGTATCGTCGACCAGGGCGATGGTCGATACGATGGCCAGCGAATCCCAGTCGGCATTCGCGTCGGCGAACGAGAAGTTGGGCGCCAGCTCGGAGGCGTCGACCTCGAGGATTTCGGCGAGGCCCTCGTAGAACGTGTTCATAGGTGGATAGCTTTAGATGGAAAGGATGCAGCCGGCCCATGACAGGCCGACGCCGAAGCCGATCAGCATGAGGCGCTTGGGCGAGGCCAGGAGACCGTCCTGGCGCATCGACTCGAGCGCCAGGGGAATCGTCGAGGAGACGGTGTTGCCGGCGTCCTCCATGCAGATCGGCAGGCGATCTGCCGGGACGTGGAGCTTCTTTCGAAGGGCCTCCAGCATGAAGCGGTTGGCCTGGTGCAGCACGAAGAAGTCGATGCTCTCGGCCGTCGCGTTCGCTTTTTCCAGGAGCGCCTTCATCGTGCGCGGGACTTCCCGCAGCGTGAAGGCCATGACTTCCGCGCCGTTCATGTACAGGTGCTCGGGCGCGCGCATGTTGCCCGAATCGTCGGGCGTCTCCACGGCCGACGACGCGTCGCGCGGCTGCCGGAAGCCGCCGGCCGGCACGATCAGGTGCTGCGCGCCGCTGCCATCGGTGCCGAAGACGAACGGGCCGATGGCCGGCGCCGGGTCGTCCGAGGCGACGATGGCCGTCGCCGCGGCGCCGTCGCCAAACAGGGTGCGCACGCTCTTGTCGAGCGGGTGGATGTACTTCGAATACGTATCGGCGGTGAGCAGCAGCACGCAGCGTGCTGCGCCCGTCTCGACCAGACCCTTGGCGAGCGACAGGCCGTAGACGAAGCCCGAGCAGCCCAGATTGACGTCCAGCGCGCCGGCGCTGGTGCGGATGCCCAGCCGGTGCTGCAGCACGCAGGCCGTGGTGGGCAGGATGTAGTCCGGTGCCTGCGTGCAGAGGATGACGAAGTCGACGTCCTCGGGGCCGATCACGCCCCGCGCGAACAGCTTGCGCGCCGCGCACATCGCCAGGTCGCCGGCCGTCTCGCCGGGCGCGGCGATGTGGCGCTGGCGGATGCCGGTCTTGTCCAGGATCTTCTCGGCGGACCAGGCAGGGTACAGCGCGGCCAGTTCCTCGTTGCTGAGGATCTGGCTCGGGAGATGTCCTGCGATGTCGGCGATCTTGGCAGTGGCGACCATGCGGTCTCGAAAGGGGCTGCGGCTGCGCGGGCCCGGCTGATCTGCCGACGGAACCGCGGGCGGGCCGACGCGCGGCTCGGCGCGGTTTTCCCGCTGTTGTGGAGCACGGGGCGCCCTGGCGGGACGGCCCTTCGTCGTAGCGGGAATTATGGCATGGCCGTGCGCATGCCCCCACCGGATGCCCGGCTTGGCGGGGCCGCCCCGCGCCTGCAACGGACGAGCCGCCTAGGGTCGCGAAGACGCGTCCCCGCGAGCAAACGCCATCGCTTCCAGCAGCCGGTTGCCGACAGCGATGCGGCGCTCGCGCCCACGTCTGAACAGCTCGGCCCGATCGTCGCGTGCGTCGCCGGCGCGCCGCAGGGCCTCGTCCATCCGGGCGGCCAGCGCCGGTGCGTTGGAGGCTTCGAACCACGTGACGGCGGGCTCGTCGATCTCGCGATTGACGGCGATGTCCGAGACGATCGCCGGCGTGCCGACCGACAGCGCGTCCGATACCGCCCCGCCTCCGGGGCCGCCCTCGAACAGCGTCGGCTGGACCAGCGCGACCGCGCCGCGGAGCAAGGCGACCTGATCCAGTTTCGGGATGAGCCCCAGCACGTGGATGCGGTCGCCAATGCCCTCGCGCCGGGCATAGGCCATCAGTTCGTCGAAGTGGCCCGGATAGCGGTAATCGCTCGTGGCGCCGGTGCACACGAGCGACACGTCGGCATGCTGCCGGGCGAGTTCGGCGAAGGCCTTGAACGCGGTCTCGTGGTCCTTGTGCTTCCAGAACTGGTTGCAGATCACGAACCAGGGGCCGTGCACGCCATGCCGGCGCGCGGTGTCCGCCACGTCCTGGTCGAACCAGTCGTCGCCGGGCGCGGCGCTGAAGGGCAGCGCGAACAGCCGTGCACGCGAATCGGGATAGAAGTGACGTACGTCGTTTGCCACGTCCCGCGCGTTGACGATGACGGCCCTGGCCGAGTGCAGCATGCGCTCGAACGCCGCGTCGCGGGTCGTGCTCTCGACGTCGGAGAAGAAGTGCGGCAGGCGCTTGTGCTGGAAGTCGAACAGGTAGCCGACCCAAGGCACGCCGACGCTGTCGGGCAGCGGCGCGATCGCGGGCAGCAGCACGTCCAGCCCCAGTTGCCGGCTGGCGCGGGCCAGGGCGGCCGGGCCCAGATCAACGGCGTGCAGCCTGGCGCCCGTCTCGGAGAACGTGCGCTCGACGTGCTCCCATTTGGGACGATGGGCGGCATGCGTCGGCCGTCCGAGCAGCCGCTTGACGCGTTCGCGCGCGGCCTGCAGCGTCACGTTCAGGCCCCTGGACGGGACCAGTACGTGCTGTTCGATGGCGGGGTCGGCGAAATGAAGCGCGGTGCTGACGCCGCGCAGGAAGTCGATGCCGCCGCCCCAGTCGACGAAGCCCTCGCCGAGGATCCCGATCTTCATCGGGCGAAGTCCGCGGGACGGCGGGCGCAGCGCGGCGTGCCTGGGCGTGCGCCGGGCTGCGGCGGGGCGAAGCGGGAATCTGTCATGAGGCGATCGGGCACGGCCGCGAGTTTAGCCGCTGGGTCGCGGCGTCATCGCGGATCAGCGACGATCGACGAGGCGTCCGGGGACGCCGCGAGTCGACGCCGCGCGAGCACCGCGGGCAGGCGCGGGTGGTCCAGGCCCTCGGCGGCGCGCCCGATCGCGCGAAGCAGGGACCATTGCCATGGCGCCACGCTCCAGCGCGCGTCGTCGAGCGCCAGCCGCTGGCGTGCCCATGAGGGCAGGCATTGCACCGCGGCGCGCACGAACAGGCGCTGCAGTGCACGCGCCGGAGGCGGCAGCAGGGCGACGCCTTCCATGATGTCGATGAACTCGGCCACGATGGGCGAAGGCTCCAACTGGGCGCGCATCCGCTCGCACAGGTGCTGGAACGCGAGCTCGTCGGCCGGTGGGCAGGCGACGCCGTAGAGGCGGGCGGCCGCCACGTTCTCCCGGTAGTAGCGATCGCGCTGGTCCTGCGGCAGCGGACGCACGCAGCGCATGTAGGCCTCGAGGAAGCCGAAGGTCGCGGTGGCATGCACCCAGGTCAGCAGTTCCGGGTCGTCGGCGCGGTACGGTACGCCACCCGGTGTCTGCCCGGCGATGCGCGCGTGGCCGCGGTTGACCTGCCCGATCATTCTCTCTGCCCGGCTGCGCGCGCCGAACGCAGTCACCATCGCGGCGTATCCTGTGCGCCGCAGGCGCGTCAGGGGCTCGCGCCGGAACGAGGTGTGTTCCCACACGCCCGTGCGTACGCGCGGCTCTGCCAATTCCAGCAGGACGGCCGCCACGCCGCCGACGAGCATCGCGACCGGGTTGGCGAACACCTGCCACGACACCGAATCGGCCGCGACGAGGGCCGCCTCGCCGGATGGCTGCAGGAAATCGCTCGCCTGGGTCCCGTCCGGATAGACCAGGTCCGCCAGGCGCTGCTGCAAAGGGTATGAAAGTCGCCGGATCAGGTTCATGGGAGATGCGAGCGATTCATGTGAAGTCGGCGACACTCGCACGTTCCTGACAATAAAGCAGACGGGGTGGATGTCGATGAGGTTCGATGGGCTGGGTGCGAAGTCCCGGCATGACGAATGGTCGCGCTGGCGCAGGATCGCCAGCGCCTTGTTGGTGGGCGCATTGTCGCAAGGCGCGGGGGCGGCCTCGGTGCCCTGGATGCCCAGTGCCGCGGCCCGACACGCGATCACGGTGCTGGTCGACGACGGCGGCATGCCACTGACGGTGACGCACTGGCCGCTGCCGCGCGACGCCGTGCAGCAGGCGCTCGACGTGCTGCCGCCGGACCTGCCGCCCAACCTCGATGCCGCGCGCGCCGTGGTCCGCGCCGAGCTGCGCAGCCAGCAGCGGGCGCGCATCGGGCTGGCGGTGCGTGGCCGCGAGGATGCGCTGTCGGGCTTCGGCGAGGCCGCGACGCCTGGCAGCAGCCTGTCGTTGCGGTCGAGCGAACTCGACGGGCCGCACATCGCGTTCCAGCTGGGCGGCCGGCTCGATGCGGTTTCGGACAGCGGCTCGCACGACGCCACCGCACGCCTGGACGACACCGCCGTGGCCGTGGACGCGTTCGGCATCCAGGCACAGGCCTGGGCGCATCGCAGCTGGTGGGGGCCGGGCTGGCAGAGCGCGCTGCCGCTGAGCAGCAATCCCCCGCCGCTCGACGGCATCGGCTTGCAGCGCGCCGCAGCCACGCAGTCCGAGTCGCCCTGGCTGTCGTGGCTGGGGCCCTGGAACATGGAGTTCTTCCTTGCCCGCACCGTGGGCGAGCAGGCAGGCGCGGGCAGCAATCCGCTCATCACCGGCCTGCGGCTCACGGCGCGCCCGTTCTCGCACCTGGAGATCGGCATCTCGCGGATGGCGCAGTTCGGCGGCGCCGGACATCCCGAGACGCTCGGCAGCTTCGCGCGCGCCGTCGTCGGGTCGCACGCGAATGCGCAGACCGTGGAGGCTCGAAGCCGGGATTCGGGCAACGGGCTCGGCGGCATCGATGGGCGACTGCGATGCCCGGACATCCTGCGCTGCGCTTTCTACGCACAGGTGCTGGGCGAGGACGACCGCAAGCACCTGCCGTACAAGTACCTGAGCCTGTTCGGCGCGGAGATGTGGACGGCCGACGGCTCGATGCGCTTCTATGTCGAGGCGTCTGAACTCGGGTGCCGCGTCACCTGGCGCGGCCCGTCGCCGGCCGGCTGCGCCTATCGCAACTACGCTTATCCGGGCGGCTACACCTCGGGCAACCGCTGGATGGGCGCGAGCGCCGGGCCGGACGCCCGTTTCGTGGCGCTCGGCTGGGTGGACGCGGACCTGGACGCCTCCGTGCGCCTCGACTACGGGCTCATCGGCTCGCGTATCGGCACCTTCGGCGAGCCGAACGGCCCGTTCTCCGCGACCGGCCGACTGGCCGCGGTATCCGTGCGGCGGTCCTGGCACTTCGGCCCCGCGAGCCTGACGCCCGAGTTCGACTGGAATCGCGTCGCGACGCCGCGTGGCGTGCGCGTCGAGTCGCGCGCCGGCGTCGAGATGAACCTGCTTCTGGACGACCTCGGCCCGATCGCGCCCTCGCGCTTCGCCGACGCGCTGTCCGCCGGCACCGGCCCCACCGCGACGCGGCTGCTGTGGGGCGCGGCCGCGATCGGCGGGGCGGCGGTGTTCGATCGCGCGGCGTCGAGCTACGCCGATGAACACAGGAGCGAGCCGTCGTTGAAGGTCCTGCGCCAGGTCGGCTCGACGCTGCCTTATGTCGGACTCGGCGTCGCCGGGGCGATGTGGCTGGCGCCGGACGGTCCGCGCGACCGTTCCGTCGCTGAGGCAAGCATCGAGGCCGGCGTGACAGCCGTCGCGCTTGCGGAGGTCTCCAAGCAGGTTGTCGATCGCTCGCGCCCGTCAGACGGACGCGGAGCAGCGGACTTCGGCCATGACCGACGTTCGGCGAGCTCGTTCCCTTCGGTGCATACCGCGCTGGCGTGGGCCGTCGTCACGCCGCTCGCCCAGCGCTACGATGCGCCGTGGCTGTATGGCGTCGCAGCCCTGACCAATGCGGCGCGCGTGACGGAGCGCAAGCACTGGCTGTCCGATACGGTCGCAGGCTCGGTGCTGGGCTACGTCGTCGGCGACTGGTTCGCACGCCGCGCCGACGGCTCCACCAGCGTCGTGCTGGTGCCCCATGGCGTGGTGGTGTCCAGCACCTTCCGGTGAGGGCTGTGCGCAGTGAGGCGTGCCCGCGCCTCGAAGGCCGGCTTTGCGGCGTTGCCATCGGCAGGGACGGGCTCCGGATCACCCGAGCAGGCTGAACACCGCCGGCACGCGGTCAGGCAGCGCGACGCCGGCGGCCTTCCACTGCGCCGCTGTCCGGCAGATCGACCAGCCGTCGGCCAGCGTCAACCCGCAGCTGATCGCCAGCCGCGTGGCCGGCTGCAGCACCTCGAGGCAGGCCTCGAGCATCACGGCGTTGCGGTAAGGCGTCTCGATGAAGACCTGGGTCTGGTTCAGGCGCTTGGACGTGGCCTCGAGCTCGCGCAGGCGCGCGCGGCGCGGGTTGGTTTCCATCTGCAGGTAGCCGTGGAACACGAAGCTCTGGCCGTTGAGGCCGCTCGCGGCGATCGCCAGCGTGATCGAGCTCGGGCCGCTGAGCGCGACGACGGGGATGCCCAGGCCGTGGGCGGCGGCCACCAGCAGCGCCCCGGGGTCGGCCACGCCGGGAAGGCCCGCCTCGCTGAGCAGGCCGATGTCCGAGCCTGCCAGTGCGGGGGCGAGAAGCAGTTCCCACGCAGAGGCCTTGGCCACCTCCGGCTTGGCGGGCTTGCCGGGGATGCTGCGCTGTGCGCCCTTGGGCGGGCGCGGCAGCTCGCAGATCAGCGTCTGCTGCAGCGGCTGCGCGAGCGGCGTGATCTTGTTGACGCGATTGAGGAAGGCGCGCGCGCTGCGGGCGTCCTCCACGACCCAGTGCAGCAGGCGGCTCGCGGCGGTGATGACACCCGTGGCCAGCACGTCGGTCAACGGCACCTCGGCGGCGCCCAGGTCCAGCGTGTTGGGCATCAGCAGCAGGCGCCCGCGATCGTCCGGTGCCGTCATCGCCTCGCTCCGTCGATCCCGGGGGCACGCAGCGGATCGAGGCCCGCCGCGCGCAGCAGCTGCGCGGTGCGGATCAGCGGCAGGCCGACCAGCGCGGTCGGGTCGTCGGAGTCGATCGCCTCCAG
>Ga0207667_10005191_pt1 | contig 15900 bp, 25 predicted proteins | sample KBSCornC52_FD_184301 | JGI IMG/M metagenome (GOLD analysis project Ga0207667, IMG submission 184301) | Corn rhizosphere microbial communities from Kellogg Biological Station, Michigan, USA - KBS Corn C5-2 (SPAdes) (version 2) | ecosystem: Host-associated > Plants > Roots > Rhizosphere > Soil ... | reverse complement strand
AAATCCTTCTCGTAGTCCTTGCGGAAGGTGGAGACGATCCCCAGCTTGTGCTTGAGGAGACTCAGGGTGTCCGCACACACCCAATCGACTTTGCTGAAATTGTTGGCAGCCATGGGGCGTTACCGGCGCCGACGTTTCGCGAGCGCCTGGGCAACTCGCAACTCATCGAACGCGCGAAAGTCCTTCGCGGCGATCGCCGCATGTTCCGCGTTGGCAGGCTCGGCCGGTCGAGTCCCCAGCGTGGTAGGCGGCTCCGGAGCGGAGGTGACGGTTTTCTTGGGCAGCACGGGCGCCGCGGCGGTCGCAGCGGTCGGGCTGAGGTCGTAGAGGGCTTCGAGTTTTCCGAGCGCCACATAGGCGGCCGGAAGATCGGACAAGCCCAGCGTGCCGATACGCTGCAGCTCGTCGTCATGCGTCGCAAAGTGCAGGAGCAGATCGGCGGAATGCGGCGACCGCAACAGCGCTTGCGTGAGCGGGCTGTCGAGGTTCAGCGCCTCCCGAATCGATCGCGTGTGCTCGAAATAGGTCGGGGTCGAGGCCACGATCGCCTGTTCACGCTGGCGATGGCCCTCCACCAGATCGGCGATCGTGCGTGCCGCGCTCGTCTTCGCCTCGGCGGCCTCGCGTTCGGCCGCCTGATGCGCGGCCAGATCGTCGCGCCACGTGTCGCGCGCATCCTGGAAGGCTTCGACCGCTTCGGCGTAGCTCGTATATCCGCCGGTGACACCAATCCGCGCCTCGAAGTCCGCCATCTTCGGTTTGGCCGGCGCCGCGGCGGCTGGTGTGGCTGCGGGCGACGGTGTCTGCGGCTCGGCCTGGATGGTCCCGCGCTTCAGGGCTTCGATCTGTTCGCGCAGACCTGCCGTGGCGCGTTCCACGGCCTCCCGCGTGCGGCGCTCCTGCTCGGCGGCTTCCCGCTGCCGGCGGGTCAGAGGCTGACCTGTCGCGTCGACGATCGGCTGCCCGGCGCTGTCCTTCGCGGGCTCGTCGCCTTCGGGTTCCGTGACGACTGGCGCTGGCGTTGTGGAGACCGGCGCCTCGACCGCTGGCGCGGCGGGCGCGGATCGGCCCAAGGCCTTCGCGATCCTGGCGTCGTCAACGGCGCGGAAACTCTGCGGCTTGGTTGTCTCCGCAGGCGCGGCAGGTTCGGCCGCGGCCGTCGGCGGCGTGACGTCTGTCGTCTCGGCGATCGCTGCGTCCATGCGTGTCAAAACTCCGGGGTACAAACGAAAAGGCCCCTGTCAGCCGCGATGTGGTCGCGTCCAACAGAGGCCCAAATCTCTGCACCCCTTTGTCCCTGAGCGCCGCGAGGGTGCGCGGTGTTTGGCTGGCCGGCCTAGCTCAGAGGTCGATTCCCGTGTGTGCCGCTAGTGTGCGGCGGTCCCAGTCGTCACTGCAAATCCGGTCTAGCGTCCCTTCTTCGGCGGATGGAGATACGCGCCCAGATTCTTGTGCGGATGGGGTGCCCCCGCCTTCCCGAATGCCCCGGCCTTCGCGGGCGTGACGTGCGCTGGCTTGCCCGTCATCGGTCCCGAGGCGTAGTCATGGAGCTGCTGATGCGTCATGGTCTGCCGCAGCTTGTCGGCCATCGGAAACTGCGCGCCGTGTTCGGCCGCGGCCATGAGGCGCTGCTGCGCCTTCGATTTCGCTGGCATCGTCTTACGCTCCTTCGTCCGGCGGCGGCTGTAACGCCGCCTGATTCGCCTGCTGGTCCATCGTGTGCGCGCTCGCGACCGCCGCCTGATCCAGCGCGTGGCTGTGCGCCTGTGCCGCGAGCGCGGCCTCATGCTGGCGATCGAGTTCGGCTTCCGACGCCTCATGCTCCAGCGTCAGCCCTGTCCCAAGCTGCTCCTCGGCGGCTTCCGCCTGGGCGTTGGCGGCTTCCTTCGCGGCCGTGATACGCGCCGCTTCGATCTTGGCGGCGTTCGCCATCTCGGCCAGCTTGATCTTGAGCTCGTTATCGAGCTGCTTGATCTGCACCTGCGCCTGCTGCTTCGCCGCGTCTGTTTCGAGCTTGTAGGAGGCCTCCTGGAGCTGCTGCTGAAGGGTCTGAATCTCCGTCTGCATCTGCTGGATCTGCGCCGGCGACGGGGTCTGCGGATCCTGATTCTTGGGCGCCAACAGATCGGCAATCTCGTCGCCGATCGGCCCGACCGCCTTGAGGCGGATCGCCAGCGCCCAGACCTTTAATGCCAAGGGCTGCGGCATCAGCTTGACCAGATCCGAGCCCACCAGCGTGTCGGCAAAATCCGAGGCGGCTTCCCGTTCGCTGATCTGCCGCGGGCCCACGCTCAGGGTGACATCGTGCAGATCGTCGGTGATGTGGACCGGGTCCGTGGCGTCGGGATCGTTGATCCGGATCTGCACGGGCTGATCGTCCGGCTGCCGAACCGTGACATCCCGCGCCGCATCGTAGAAAAACGGCAACAGTTCGTCGAGAATTTCGCCCGTGCGCACCTTGGCCGCGTCGAAGTGGTCGATGAAGTGAAACGACCCCTTCTGCGCCGTGTCCTCGATCTGCTTCAGCGCGACGCCTGACTTTTCGTTGTGCCGCTGGGCCTGGGTTGGCAGCGGCGAGGCGCCAATCGCCGCCTGAATCGCACGGCGGGCACCTTCCGCGCACAGTTCCAAGGCTTGGAGGTGCGCGCCGGCATCGTAGGCGAGACGCTGCGGGAGCGGCGGCGGTCCCCAATTGGTGTTCCAATCGTCGGGAATGGCAACCTCGAGAAAGGCCATCGGCTCGTGCGGCGCCTTCTGCCAGTCGTTCTCCACGCCCGCAAACTGCCCTTTGTAGCCTTGCACCGGCACCTTTGGGATCATCCCCGCCATCTCGGCCTGCTGCGTCCGGTAGTAGCAGTAGAGCATGAACGGCGACCGTGCCAGCCGAATCAGCGAGACGAGATGTTTCTTCGGGCCGGCGCCCGCGTCCAGATAGAGCACCTTGCCGTAACAGGCGACGAAGGGGATCGTGGTGCCCGGAAAGTCCTTTTCATCGAGGATTTCCACGCCATTCACGATCTGCTGCTTCACGCGGGGATAGTCGACGGTGCGCGATTTCACGATCGTCGCGCCACGCGGCAGCTTGGCGAGATCCAACTCGTCCCGGAAGATCCCCTGCGGCGCGGGGGGCGGTTGTGGAGGGAGACCTGGGCGGCTCTTCGCGACCGGCGGTTGCACCAACAACAGTTCACGCGGTTCCGTTACAATCCGCCAACGTTCGGCGATGAGGATCCGCTCGCCCTTGAACCAACTCGGCGCCTGCGCCATGAGGTGCGGATCGAAGCTCTGAAACTTCGCCGTCTTGCCCCACGGCTGCCGACGAAAGTCCGCTTTCGACCACAGTTCCGAGAAGTAGAGAAATTTCCAGTCTTTCCCGGTCGGATCCAGGGCGTAGGGATCCTCCGTGACCATGTTCGGGTTGGGAATGGCGACGATCCGGAGCTCCTGGTCGAAGCTCCGATAGTCGGCATACTGCGGCTTGACTCGCAGATACCCGTACCCGCGCTGCGCCGCATTCTCGAACATGATCGGATCGGCGTGCGTCGCCGCGTTGCTCCGATACTCGATCTGGCGGATGAGGCTCTGACGGATCTCGGCCGTCTTGCTCGACGCCTTTGCGCTGGCCGGCGCGACCTTGATCGCGCGCTTGTTTTGGCGCACGTCGTTGACGAGCTGATTCACGTATTGGCTCAACTCGTCGGCGGTAATCACCGGCCGGTTGGCATCTTCGCGGAGCGTCCGATCTTCGGGATCCCACGGATCGCCGGCGATGAAACGCATGTCGATGTCGCCCTCTTCGCGGATGGGCGCTTTTTCGTTCTGCGCGTCCTTGTACTCCTCGCGGATCTCTCTGATGTCCGCGTCGGAGGTCTCGATCTCGTCGCGACCGGCCATCAGAAGGCTTTCGTGAAGCGATCGTGTGGGCTCAGCATTGGGTGTGGAGACAGTGTGCGGGAGGGACTAGTGCGGCTTCAAATCGGCTCACCACGTGCAGTCATCCCCATGTGGACCTCCGCACGTAGGGCGCCGCCTTTTTGTCCTGCTGCGCCTTCGGCACCTTGTGCCGTACCGCCAATCCGCGGAAGGCATCCGCGCCGTGGCTGGCCCAATCGTGGACCGGCGTGGCCTTGAATTCGTTCAATTTCTGGTTGTAATCCCGCCGATAGTGCATCAGCGCCTCGATGCCGGCCTGGCACTTGGCCGCATCGAACCAGCAGCGCGGAAAAAGTAACCGCGCCGCCGCGATGCCCTCCTCAATCTCCACGCCGGCTGCCCCGGTAATTCTCGGCGTCACCGTAAACTTGATCCCGAAACTGGCCGCAGTCTCGAGCCGCGATTTCCCCGTCCCGAGTTCCTTGACCACGATGTCGTGCGGCGCCCAATGCGTGCCGTAGACGTAGCCCTTCGCACGCAACCGCTGCGCATAGAAGGGGAAGCCCTCGCCGCTGGCTTCGTCGTAGTCGATCAGCCGGACCTCGCCGGCGCGGGTGCTTTGGCTGTACCAGATGGCCATCGCGTCCCCAATGCCGAGATCCCAATCCGTATCCACAGGGAGTGCGGGATCATAGGGCACCGTCGTGATGCGGTCAGCGGCTCGTGCCTGCTCCAACTCGCGCGCGTAGATGGCGCCCTTCACGCTCGCCTCGAAACTGCATTCAAACTCTTGGGCATATTCATCTGCGGTCATCACGGCGCGCGCCGACGCGAGGTAGGTGGCATCTAGCAGGCCAGTCTCTGAGGCTTTGTACTCCCGATAGAACCAATCGGGGTTGCCCTTCGCCTCTTCGGACTTGGCATGCTGCGCGATGTCGTAGAACTGATTCTTCCCGTTCGGGGTGCCCAGGAAGAGCGCACTGCCGCCGCGGTCCACGAGCGTGGGGCCGATGACTTCGGAGAACGTCTTCGCCGGATGTAATCCGTATTCATCGAGCGTGGCCCGATCGAGATAGATCCCACGAAGTGAATCCGGATTGTCCGCTCCGTAGATCCGCACCTGCCCTTGATTGGGATAATCGACCCGTAACTCGGACTGGTTGAACACGATGCCGGGAATCGGCCGCGCGTAGTGCTGCATGTAATCCCAGGCGATCGCCTTCGCCTGCGTATAGGTTGGCCCGATATAGGCCACTCGGGGCCGCGGCAAGTGGCACATCGTCGCGGTCTGCTGGTTGACGTTGACGCCGAGCACAGTCTTGCCGAACCGCCGATGGCAGACCAGGACGCCGAAGCGATGGCTCCGAATGAGCCGACCGACCTCCCGCTGGAGTGGCCGCGGGGTATAGGGGATCTGGACGATCTGCTCGGTCATTCGGGCAATTCATGGCGGATCGTCATCGCGACCTCACCGGAATGCTCCCGTTTCTCGATCGGCTTCCCGAGGGTCCGGTCAAGCACATCTCGCACGGCGGCAAACGCCGTAGACGGAAAGGCTTGCTGTTCTACGAGCTGGAACAGGCGATCGATCGCGCGATCCTGATAGGCTTCGAGACGCTGCTGGGCCTTGAGTTTGACCTGTGGCGCGGCGCCCCCATGCATCCGGCAGACGGTCCCCCCTGGAATCGGATACTTGCCGCATCGGTTGCCTTGTCGATTCGTGGCGGTGCATTTCACGGGGTCCGTCACATTCATGGGGTCAGACTCGCGGCGCTTCAAGGGACCGCGTGGCGCATGCTGTTTCGGGTCGTGGCTCATCACTTTCTGGCGGATAGCCCCTCAGATGACGCACAACCGCACAGCTTTGACCTCATCGGCTCTGATCTGAGGAGCACACTCGTCCACACCAGCATCGTGCCCACGGCCCTATGATAGACGGTCTGCCAGCGCGTGCCCCGCATGTTGGGCCTCGATCCTGACGGCCATTTCATGCTGTCTCTAATGCATACACGGTTGCATAGCCGGCCGAAAATGTATGCGAATTTCGCTTGAACTTTCAATGGGGCCGCGCGTATAGTATAGACATGGCGGCGGGCAATGGGGCAAGCCGCAACTGAGAAAGCGCTGGCACCATATGAAGAGTGATTACAGCTCGCATCGTCTCGATCGCGCCCTGGAAGCCGCCACCCGCTATCGGGATCTCGTGCTGGATGGTCGACTGGAGGAAGCCGACCAGATCGAGTCCACGATCGATGATCTCGTGGGTCAGTGGCGGGGCGTGCGATTCGTCTGGCCGCCCGAGGTTGCGCAGAGTGCCGGCGTCGCGGTGCTACGGCGCATTCGTCGGCTGGCCGCTGTCGGAGGCAGGCAGGCTGTCTGATGCCACGCCGCGGCGACTACGGCGAGCTGTCATCGACGGCCCGGGCGCACGACATGTCCCCGCAGTCGCTCCTCCAGCAGCGACGCGTCCGGGATGGCCGCTGCGCGAGCTGCGCAGCGAAGCGACACCGCTACGCCTGGTTCTGCGACGATTGCGAGGCGAAGAATCGCGCGGCCGGCGCCGCGCGGGTGCAGGACCTCTACGATCGCGGGCTCTGTCGTTGCGGCGAGCCGCGCGGCGCCCATCGGCGCTGCGACGCCTGTCGCGAGCGGGAGAACACCGCACGGCGACGTCAGGGCTCAGGCTCTTCCGCCGTCAAATCGCGGTAAAGCGCTTCGGTTTGGAGATGCGTCTGCACCGTCACCCGCCCCGCATGCGCGGGGAGATGGCTCCCACGCAAGCCGAGTCGCCGCGCCAAGGCGCGGAGACTGTAGCCTTCCGCCTGGAGACAGGCTAAGAGATACCGCGTCCGATAGCCGTTGACCTTCACCCCGCGTGCGAGACTCGGCCGCTGCACGCCTAGGATTGCCTGCTCGACGCTGGCCCGAATCCGTGACGCAGTGCCACGCCGAATCGCCTTCACGGTCTGCGTCGCTACGCCGGCGAGATGGGCCGCTCGCCGATGCCCGATTCCCGCCGCCTTCAGCGCGCACAACTGCCGACGGGCCGCGGCGGCATCCACCAACGGATCCGCCCGTCCTTGGACTCGAGCCGCCGCCCGTTGCGCCTCATAGCAGGCATTGGCCGAGCGGCAAGGTACACAACGGCAGCCCGTCAGGTAGTTCGCGCGGGTGCCATGCGCGTGGGACGCGTGGCCGAGCGCGCCGAAATCATGCAGCGATGGCATGCCTCAGCACCCCTCACCGATCCGCCGGGCGTGCCTGGGACGCCCGCGCGTCTTTCTCCTCCTCGTGCTCGAGAGAAACGGCGCCCTCGGGCTGCGCCGCCATGCACGCCAGCATTTCCTCGCGTGTGTTGTGGAAGTGTCCCGTCTCGCCGCAGCAATACGGGCCCTTCTCTGGTGCGGGAGCGGAGGATGCCTCACCCCGCAACCAATCGATGAAGGCAACGTCGGGAGCATCAGCTACGTCCTCGTCGTCAGCTGCTCGGTCGTCGTGCTTTGCCGCGGCCCATCCAGCGTAAAACGCCGCGCGCGTGTCCGGCGGTGGGGCGGGTGTCTCCCCGCCTAGCCGATTGCCGCAGAGCACGCATTCGTAGCCGTGCTGGTCGGTTGGAGAATCCACACAGTTCACGCGCTGATCTTCCGGCACGTAATGGGCGGTGGTCTCCCCGCCTGCGGGATCGGCCGCGAGTTGCGGCGTGTGTTTCTCACAGAGCGACCAGACGCCGTTTTCGATGCGGCAGTTCGGACATCCGTCCCACGGCAGCCGACCGATCTGCGGCAGCGGTGTCTCCGCTCGGGGGAGCGCGGAGGCGGCAGACGGGAACGCCGCCAAAATTGAATCGATGTCCGCAACAGCATGTGCCAGTTGCATCTCGCTCGGCGTCATCCGCGTGGAATAGCCGCCCTGCTCAGGAAGCCATCCCGCCTGCTTCTGAAAAGCGGCGAGCATGTCTCGGGCAGCTTCTAGCGCGTCGCGCAACAGTGCCTGCTTGGCTGTCCCCTCGGAGACGGGCGGCGCGGGCGGCTCCTTCCCCTGCCAGACCTTCCATGCGTCTAGATCGGCTTGGACATCCTCCGGATTAGGCGCGGGCGGCAGGGAGGCGGCAGCGTCGCGGAGCGCCGACTGTGCCTCCGATAGCGCGTCGAGCACCTCACGTCGCCGTAACTGCACATGGTGATGGCCCCGTGACAGCGACACGCCGCCGACCCAGGCATAGGCTGCACGCAGAGCGGCTTCCGACTGCAGCAACCGCGTCTGGAGGTCCGTCGTCTCGGTCATCGGGGCTCCTTGGCCTGCAACAGGTGCTTGTAAATGCGGTCTATTGCAGGTCCAATCGACCATCCGCCCAACGCTCGCTCCGGTTGTCCCACGACCTGCACTAAGCGGTCGGCGCGCTCAGACACGCCGTAGCCGAATAGATCGACTGCGATGTCCCGCGCGAGCGCGCGCAACCGCAACCGCTGCGGCGTCGTCAGTTTCTTCTTCGCCATCTACTCCGTCCTCTCCTGCTCTCCAGACACGGGCTCGTAGGTCGCCGCGAAGATGTCCGGCTTGCAGGGATAGAGTTCGCCCTTCACGCCGCGGATGATGTAATCGCCAGGAGTCGCCTCCATCGTGCCTTCCAGCGTGTGAATGTCGAGCACCGCATAGTCACGGGCACCGCGCGTTGAGAGCGTTACCGTGCCACTGTTCACGGCCTCAATCAGCCACTCCGGCCGTTCATTGCACGGCCAGCACTCCGGCCCTTTGGACAGCATCTCGGCATAGATGACCTTCACGGCCTCGATCACAACCGGCTTCTTTCGGAACTTCATTTCTTGTTCTCCTGCTCTCCTGCCTCCCCGGCGAGGGCGTGATCGAGATCGTCGGCGCAGGCTTCAAGCGCCAAGCAGTGTGAGGTATAACCGTCAGGATCCATAAGAGTCCCAAACCTCTTGACTAATGCCTCGGCGCTCGCGTGGTCGACCGCTGCGGATTCTTCTCGCCACTGCTTGCGGAGCGCCCTGACGCGGGCGAGAGTGGCTTCGGCCTGCTGGAGCGAATCGGCTTTGCACCGCAGACAGGGACCGTTGCGCGGATCGCCCATGAAGTGGTTCGCGCAGCGCGGGTCGTGCTTGATCCCGTCCATGCAGAGCAGCCAGTCCGTTGCGTCGGCCTTCGCTTCCTCAAGTTCCTGCTCCAACGCCGCGATCCGCTCCTGCTGCCATTTCATGCGCTCGTAAAACTTACCCTCTGGCTCAGCGAGGCCACGTCCGAGACGGTGATGCCAGCTATGCCGCCAGCAGCCATCCTCGTGAAGATTGGTCAGTCTATCATCGAGTTCCCCGATCCGCTCCTGCTGCGCGGAGAGCACAGCCGCGGCAGAGTCCATCGCCGACGCGAATCCGCGAAGCTGTTGCGCAGAACACGTCTCGTACGACCCGATGTCGTCAGCGTCTTTGCGCGCCTCGATCGCGTAGTCCTGCAGCATGATCACAAGATCCGCGATCCGCTCGGGGGTCTGCGGGGCCGGGATCGGATCATCCGCCATCAGCGTGCTGCCTTTCTGAGCCGTCGATCACGCGCGCACATAAACGCCGCGAAGCTTTGAAGATGGCGCAGCGTCCAGTTCTGCTCCTGGTCGGTCAACGGTTCGCGCATCGCCATCGATTCGGCCATGTAGCAAATCGCCTGCTCCCCGATCTCGCGGTAGGTCAATTGCGCCGGCTTCCGTTGTTTCGCCTTCCGCTGGTTCGTCGTCATCGGTTACGCCGCTCCCTTCACGGTCGCCCGCTTCGCTGGCAGTTGCCGATACCCGTGGTGTCTGGCGACCCATCCGGCGGTATAACCGCGGTCGTAGATCGCCCGCGCCGCTTCTCGATACCGGCCCGCCCGCATCAGACTTAGATCCGTCCCCGTCAACACTTCGCGGCCCGTCTCCCGTTGCGCTGTGCGTCCCTTCTCCCCCATCGCCGCGTAGCAGTGCGCCCACCGGGCGGCGGCATTCACCTTCGCTGCACATTTCCGTGAGCAGTAGACGGGACGGCCGAGCGCCGGACACCCCGGCCGGCGACATGGAGTCGGCACGGGGATGGCGCGGACGGTATAGCGGGCCAACGCCCCGCACCGTCGGGAGCAATACCGACGTCGACGGAGGAGATAGGGTCGGCTGACCTGGAGATGGCCGGTACAGCCCCCACGGGCGCAGGGCGTCAGCATGAGGGATCCTCGAGCAGCAAGGATTGCGGCTTCGCCTTCGGCAGCCTGTCAAATAGGCGACCTGGTTCAGTCTGCTGGAGCCGCTTCGCCGCGATCTCCGCATACTTCTCTTCGCACTCGATGAGGATGGCTTTGCGGCCGTTCAGCTTCGCGGCTACGCCGGTCGTGCCGCTGCCCGCGAACGGATCGAGGATGGTTTCGCCTTCGTCGGTGAAGTCGCGAACGAGATCAACCATCAACGCGAGCGGCTTCTGTGTTGTGTGCATCCGCGGCGCGTCGCCGCCACGATTCAACACGATCGCGTGTTCCCACAATGCTGGACGTCCGCCACCGTTCCAGCGTTTACGACCTCGCGGATGCGCAATCTCGATCGCCTCGAAACCAGTGCCGGGACGGTCGCCGGTAAACTGCGGAGTCGCGCCGCGCTTGATCCACGCGCCTACCCGCACATGCTGAAGGTCAGCGCGCTCGCATGCCCGCTGCCAGAGGCGCTGATTCTCTGCATCGGTGAACATCAATACCCACCGACGCACCAGCGTCTCAAACTGGCGCGCACACCAAAACGCCATGAATGGCGACAACGCGTCGAACCCCAGATCGCGGTAGCGCGCGCGACTCGCTGCCTGCGCTCGCCTACCGGCGACCGCAGACCCGCGCGCGTCAGGTAATGTTGCGCCTGTCCGCTGCTTCTCATGCGTCCACCGCGAGTACGGCGGATCGGTGATGACGTGGTCGACGGCTACAGTCCACGGCAGAAGGTCGAAGCAATTTCCGTGATAAAGCATCGCCGCCTCGTCTTCGTAGAACGGCGCTGGCAGCGTTCTCGTTGGCGGACGCGGTAGATCCCCCTGTGGAAGACCGGGAACGCCGTCCACGCGCGCATCAGTGTCTTCGTCGTTCGCGATCGTGGATCTCACGCCTGATCTCCTGCGGGGGACGGGATCCCCTGATGAAGGGTCATGCGAGCCGCTCCGATCGTTCCGGCTGCACCGAGAGACCGAGCGCGGCCATGCAGAGCGCACGAGCGGTTCGGACGGACACGGCATTGCCGATCTGCTTGACGTGCTCCGTCTTCGTGCCGGTGAACTGGTACTCTTTGGGGAAGCCCATCGCCGCTGACAGTTCGTGTGGCTTCAACATCCGGAAACGGATGTCGAGTGCCTTGCCGTCGATGACGATCGGTTCCACGAGCGCGAAGCGGTCCTTCGTTGTGACCGTCGGCATAGGCTTCGTGACCGGCGTCACGTTCGAGGTGCCGTAGTACTGCGTCAGGTAGGGCTCGATCAGCGAGATCGCGCCACCGGTGGCGATCGTCGGCGCTGGTTCGTCCACCGGGCGCGCCGTGGCGCCGCCGTGCTGGCCGAGCAGGAACGGCTGCACCAGGGCGATATGGTCGGCTGTGCAGAGCGGAGGGATCGGATCGTCGATCGACTTCGGCGCGTTGTGCGTCCGATTGGCGAAGATGAACGGCTCGACGACGGCATGGTGCGTCCCGCCCGCACGGACGGTGCCGAGCGGTTCGTCAACGCTCCGCGCCGACCGCGGCAGGTTGTCGTCACCGGTGCCGCTCAACTCCACGACGAACGGCTCCACGAGGCCGAGCTCACCACGGGGCGCAGACGTCACTGTGGGTAAGGGATCGTCGACGCTTCGCGCGCGGCGGCTCGTGTCGCTGCCATGCGTCACCGGCATCAGGAACGGCTCGGCGACGCCGAAGCGGTTCTCCGTCGAGATCGTCGGCAACGGCTCGTCGATCGAGCGGCCGCGTGGCCAGCCGTCGCCTTTTTCGCTGTAGAACGACACGATGAAGGGTTGAATCTCCGGGCCGCCGAACCGCTTCAGCCCTTCCACGATCCGTCGCATCGTCGCCGCGGCCAGCGGCTTCTTCCGCGCGAAGATGCTCTCCCCGGCGATGGTCCAGTCGATGACTTCCCGCGCCGCCCGCCACGGCCGCACGTGCCGCAGGAGCGTGCCGCCAGCGCGCTTTCCGTGCGTGGGCTCCGGCCAGTCGATCGCCTTCCGGCCGCGGCGCGCGCGCACGAACAGCCGCCTGCGTGTTGTCGCCTCGCCGTAGTCCGCCGCGTTCAGGATGCGCCACTCGACGCGGTAGTTCAGGCTCTCGACGGCATGGACGAACGCCTTGAACGTCCCGCCGCGGCGGGACTTCATCGGCCGCCCTTTCGCGTCCAGCGGCCCCCAGGTCAGGAACTCAGGAACGTTCTCGATGAGGACATCGTCAACACGAAGCAACTCCAGCCAACGAAGCAGGTGCCATGCCGAGGCCCGCGACTGATCGTTCATCGGCCGGCCGCCGCGCGCCGTCGAGAAGTGGACGCACTCCGGCGCCGCCATCATGATGTCGAGCCGACCGCCGGGCACCGCGACGCGCGGGTCGACCGCTTCCACCGGCGCGCAGAAGTGCCGTGCGTGCGGATGATTGACCGTGTGCGTCTGCACGGCAGTCGGCCAGTGGTTGACCGCGACAAGGTCCAGGTCTTCACCGACTTGCCGGCAGGCATCCACAAGGCCTGTGGACATCCCGCCGGCGCCGGCGAAGAGATCGGCTGCTCGAATCATCGGCCACCCTCTTGGGACGGGATCCCCTGATCCCTGGAGGGCTGCTCACAGCAGAGCAACATGAACCGCGCGGCATCCTCAACACTCCGCAACGTAATCGGCGCTGGCCCCGTCCACTTGATCCGCCATTTGTTCTGCGCCGGCTTGAACGTGCCTTTCGGGGTCTTCACTTCGACCAGCCACATCCGGCCCGCTTTCGCGACGAGCAGATCCGGCAGCCCCTTGCCACTGATGCGGTCGACGTGGAAGCCCATCGCCTCCAGCGCTTCGACAATCTCCGGCTCGTTGCGATCTCTCCGCGCGTTGTGTCGGAGACAGCCGCGGCGGCTCACTTCGGGGACTCCTGCGGGGGAACCGGGAGTGGCATCCAGTGCGTCGGCTGCGGGCGCAACTTCGTCCCATCTGAGTCGCACGTCCAGACGGGGACTCGTCCCGGCCACAGATAGCCGAGCTCGACATAGTGACCGTCGCTGACGATGGCCCGCTCGTCAGCACGCGCCGTCTCGATCGGTTGCCACTCGCTCATCGTCCTGGCTCGCCAATTCCGCATAAACCTCCTGAAAGAGAAACCGACGCGCTTGTTCGTACGCCATTACTCCTGCTCCTGCTGACGGGCGAACCACTCCGCACCCAGGCCCCTCATACGTCGTTCCTCGCCGCTGCGGCGCGTGCATCGAACGGCAACGGGCGCCGAACGGTCGCGCCCATTTCCTTTGCTAATTCCGCGAGACACCTGACGCAGTTTCCGGTGATTGGATCGAGGTTCACGCACGGCCGGCCGTTCTCGGTCCACCGGGATTCGGGGACGTGGCAGTTGGGACAGGTGCGCTGAGCCGTCATCGACCGCTCCACTTCTCGCGCACCCAATTGCAAATCGCGCACTGAAATCCGAGCTCACCAGGGCAGCGATGCGGAAAAATACGCTGCGCTTCTTCATTTCGCGGACAGTGAGACGGAGTAAGAATCTTGCCATCTGCTGTCAACAGCATGAGATCCCGAGGCGTGCTCACAGTTTCCCCGTCGGTAGCCCGCGCTGGTCAAGCGCGGTCTTGATGTGCGTCAACCCCGCCACGGATTCCCCGTGTGACAACTCGCGTCCCGTTTCTCCCGGCGGCAAGGCCGCATCCCGCCGCGCATAGGCGCCGTAGAGCGCGCGGAACTGCTTCGCGGTCCCGATGAACGCCGGCGATCCCGCGCCAGGCAACTGCTCGCAGAGCGCCACCCACCCGCCGAACAACTCCAGCGCCGCGCGCCGCGTGGCCTCATCGGGAAATTCAGGTGCCTTGCCGCGCCCGTCGACGCCTGGGTAGCCGACCCGCCGCACGAGGTTCACCACGGCGTTCCAGGCCATCTCCGCGCGGTCCTCGACGTTGCCGGCAGCCGCGTTGAGGATTTCAGCCGGCCGCGGGAAGAACGTCGATGTGCGGACGATGGTGTTCGCGGCGGCGCGCACGGTCTCGATGTCGAGATGCTCGAGCGCTCCCCAGTAGATGGCCATGCGAGCATCCGACAACTCCTCGGCGAACGTCTCGGCTAAGCCGGCCATCAACAGCGCGAACGCTTTGCGATCAGCGACCGTCATCGGTCCCCCGCGAATCTGGCGATGACGCCTTCGTTTGCCGCGGTCTTTTTCGAGAAGGGCGACGTGGCGTGCTCGGGCTCGTCCTGCCACCGCCCCTGATGCAGCCATGTCCGCGGATGCGGGATGTACTGGCCACCGTCGCGCTGCCACTGCGCGCTCTGCTTCTGACGCTCAACAGCAGCAATTGCGCGGTCGGTGAAGGCGTCGTCCGCGCTCGGCCGCAACCGCCGCCATTCCTGCCACGCCGCGTCTTTCCCGACACGCCGCGGATAGCTGGCCCAGAACCGTTCAAAACGCGCGCGCGCCGGATCTGAGCTAGAGCCGGTAGCCGTTAGCGGTTTGCCGTTAGCCATTTCGCGCCCGCCCGCCCGCGCGGGTGTCGGTAATTTTCCGGAAAGACTCCGGAAGTCTTCCGACAACACTTCCGGAGGACATCCTGGATGCGACCGGAATAAATCGATCGTGTCTGGGGTGCACTGCCGCAACGCGTCAACCGGCGGGCACGGATGGAGAGCCGCACGCGGATGGCGGATGCGCTGGAAGTCCTGCCAGTCCGTCTGGTAGGCGTACTGTAGCCCCTGATGCTCGAAGGTGTGCACCAGGCCGACGCTGGCGACGGTCTCAAGCGCGCGCACGACGAGCCGCTGCGGCTTCCGCGCCAGAAAGACGTTGTCGGCCTGCGGCTTCGCAGCGGTGAACAACATCAACCCGTAGTCGTCCGCGGACAACTGGTATTGCACCCACACGCGGAACTCAAAATCCGTCAATGAGCAGACCTTCTCGGAATGCCCGAGCCGCTTGTGAAGGAATCGTTCGTCAGGCATCTATCTACGCGACTCCCTTCATGGCCGTGACCGCCGCCACCCCTGCCTCGGTGAGACGCCAGACGGTGACGCGCTTCCCATACCGGCCGAGACAGTCCCCGAGTGCCGTCACATAGCCAAGATCCACGGCGCCGTTTCTGATACTGCACACGCTCGACAACGGCCATCCGAAATGCTCGGCGGCTCCGTGGTCCGTCGCACTGCCCACCGTCTCCAGCCAGGTCAGGTACTGCGCCCGCTTCGCCCCGCGATGGGCTGACGCACTCACGGCCGCGAGATAGCTGTTCTGCCGCGAGCGCGGCGTTTTGCCGACGAACGGCAGCGATGGATGTGTGTCGGTATACGGCATCGTGGTGAAATCCTTCACTCCAGAGAGATCGCCGGGTGCGCGGCGGGCGGCACGGACTGGAGGTCACAACAGCCCGTGCCTTGGAAGAACCGCGCACACGGCGACAGTCGATCTACTCGCTACTTCTGATCTCCGAGAGACATCGCCGGCGTGAGGTGCAGTACTCGCTCACCGTTCGGTTCCTTCGCGCTCCCGTACCGCAATTGCAGTTCCACGACCTTCAGCAACTTGCCGCCAGCGTTGCAGACGGCGTTGCCAACCTGAGGCGTCACACGCGACGCGATGATGTCGCTCATGAGCGCGGACATGCATCTGGCGAAGTCGTTCCCGGTGCCGATTCCGGCCTCAGCGATTGCGAGACTTCGCGGTTCAGCCTTCGAACTCGTGCCAGCAATTGCCTCATTCTCCGTAACCATGCTTCGTCGTCCTTTCCAAGATGCTTGTCGTTGTATTCCTGGTTGACTCTCAACCGGTAGATGATCCAGTGCAGG
>Ga0207667_10005190_pt1 | contig 15905 bp, 16 predicted proteins | sample KBSCornC52_FD_184301 | JGI IMG/M metagenome (GOLD analysis project Ga0207667, IMG submission 184301) | Corn rhizosphere microbial communities from Kellogg Biological Station, Michigan, USA - KBS Corn C5-2 (SPAdes) (version 2) | ecosystem: Host-associated > Plants > Roots > Rhizosphere > Soil ... | reverse complement strand
ATCTGGCGCTCGCAAAAGGCTTGAGGAACTGTACTTGTCATAATCTCCGTTACTATCCGATGGTCCAGCACATGCGGCGCATGCGCGAGGACGGCGACCTGGGCGAGATTCTCGTCGTTCAGGGCACGTATTCGCAAGACTGGCTGCTCTACGACACCGACTGGAACTGGCGGATTGATTCGAAAGAGGGCGGACCGTCGCGCGCGCTAGCCGATATCGGGTCGCACTTCTGCGATATGGCCGAGCATGTGACCGGGCAGCGCATCACATCGCTGTGCGCGGATTTGCAGACGTTCCACAAGACTCGCAAGAAGCCTAAAGGGGCGGTGGAGTCGTTTTCCCGCGCGACGGGCGAGTTCCAGACGGTCCCGGTGGAGTCCGAAGATTTCGGCGCCGTCGTTTTTCGCATGGGCGATCGCGCGCGGGGTGCGTTTACGGCCAGCCAAGTGTCCGCGGGCCGCAAGAACCGGCTCAGCATCGAAATTTACGGAAGCAAGTCCGGGGTCGCGTGGGACCAGGAGCGTCCCGACGAGTTGTGGATCGGCAACCGCAACACCAATAATCAGGTGATCATCAAGGATCCGGGGCTGTTAAAGGAAGGAGCACGGTCGTACGCTGATTTACCTGGTGGACACAGCGAAGGCTACGATGACACGTTCAAGCAGCTATTTCGCCGGTTTTACGCGTCGATCGAAGATCCAGGCGCGCAACCGGAATATCCTGAGTTTGCCGATGGTCTGCGCCAGTTGATCATCCTGGAAGCAGAACTGGAGAGTAATCGCCGCCATGCCTGGACCGACGTACGATAAGGCTCGCCTGTTCCTGGTGAGCACGATGGCGCTCGCCAGTGCGGGTGTGGCGTACTCCATTCGCGCGAACACCGCCGCCGATTTGCAGCGTGTATTTCTCGATCCAATCGACCGGGCGCATTCGGCGGAGATGATCGCGACCATTCTTGGTGTGCCTTTTTTGGCATTCGCCATCACTATTGCGATTGGGAGTCCGTTGCTGGACGTGATCGGGATGCGAGTGTTGCTGCCGCTGTCGCCGATTTTCTTGTCAGTGGGCATGTTGATGATGGCGTTCGCGGGTAACTTTGTATCGGGACCCAACATCTACTGGGCACTGTGGTCCGGCGCGCTGGTGGCGGGTATCGGCTGGGGCTTGGCGGAGACTGTGATCAACCCGCTGATTGCATCACTTTATCCGGATAACAAGACTGCCAAGCTGAATGCAGCGCATGCCTGGTGGCCCGGCGGAGTCGTAGTGGGCGGGCTGGTAGGCGTCGGAATGTCGCGGATCGATCTGGGATGGCAGGCGAAACTCACGGTAGTTCTGCTTCCGGCGATCGCCTGCTTAATTCTCACCATGGGGGTCAAGTTTCCGCCCACCGAGCGCAAGGCAGCGGGAGTGTCCGCCGGCGACATGTTCAAGGAACTGCTGAAGCCGATGTTCTTCGTATTGTTCTGTTCGATGTTTCTGACGGCGGCCTCCGAGCTAGCACCGGGGCAATGGGTCGACTTGGCATTGACCCGCACAGTAGGGATGCAAGGTATCCTTTTGCTGGTCTACGTGAATGGGCTGATGTTCGTGATGCGGCACTTCGCAGGTCCGCTGGTACACCGGCTCTCGCCGATCGGCGTGCTGTGGTGCTCTTGCCTCGGCGCGTCATTAGGTTTGGTTGCGCTGAGCTTCGCGAATTCGCCCGCCATGGGATTTCTTGCTGCCACGTTGTGGGGAACGGGAGTTTGCTACATGTGGCCGACCATGCTCGCCACCGCATCCGAGCGTTTCCCGCGCGGCGGGGCCTTGCTGATGGGGCTTATGGGCACGGCGGGAACGCTGTCGATCCAGTTCGTGCTTCCGATCATGGGGACGATCTACGATCGCAAGAAGATCGAAGTCGCGGGCGGCGAGGCTGCGTTCAACGCGTTGCAGCCAGGACCGACCCTGGAACGTATTCTGGGTATCGCGGCGCAAGCTTCGTTTCGCGCAGTGGCGATTCTGCCCGCGGTGCTGCTGATCGTATTCGGAGCCATCTGGTTGTACGACAAGTCTCACGGCGGATTCAAGCCGAAAAAGATCTGATGTCTTTCAAGCTCGGCCTCACCGCCGCTGTTTTTCTAGTGTCGACACGCGCCGCGACGTTGCACGAGCGCTTCAACGCCCCACAAGCCTACGCCTACACGGCGCAAATCGCGGGCTTTGGCGAACGCTGGCCGGGATCGCCCGGACACAAGAAGACGGAAGACCTTATTCATCGGGTACTACAAAAGGACGGCGCTCGCATCGAAGCCGACGATTTTACAGCGCGTACGCCGCGCGGTCCTATTGCGGTACACAACATCATCGGCAAATTTAATGTGAGCACCGATCCGAAGCAGGGAATCCTGATCCTGGCGGGTCACTATGACACGCTCTTCCAGCCGGGGTTCATCGGCGCCAACGACGGAGGTTCCAGCACGGCTATCCTGCTCGCATTCGCCGACGCCCTCGCCGGACAAAAGATGGGGATGCAGACCTGGCTGGTGTGGACCGATCTGGAAGAGGCCATAAACTCCTTTACCGGCGATGACGGTCTTTACGGTAGCCGGCACCTCGCGCAAAAACTAGCGGCAAATGGCACTAGCTCGCGCATCCGAGGATTCTTCCTGCTGGATATGATCGGTGACAAACAACTCGGCGTGGCCCGCGAGACCGAGTCCAATCGGCAGCTGCAGGAAGTCATCGCTCGCGCCGTGGGCCAACTGGGGTATGGCCAGTACTTCTTCCAATACGACGTTGGCATCATTGACGACCACGTTCCATTTATTCAGGCGGGAATCCCCGCAGTGGATGTGGTGGACGCCCGATACGGCCGCATGGGTCCGACCTTCGATTCGATGGGAGAGTTTCATCATGCCAACACAGACACGATAGACAAGGTCTCGCAACATAGCCTGGAGGTAGTTGGCAAAGGTATGCTGCTCACGGTCGAGCTCTTGGACAAGTAAATCATTAGATCTCCTGGGGGTGTATAATCCCGGTTGACTATCATGCATAGCTTCCGAGGAATTACGCGCATTCTGGCGGCGGGCGGGCTATTAACTTGCGCCGCCGCGGCACAGTGGTTGAACCTCAAGACCCCAAACGTACCGCGGACCGCCGACGGCAAACCGAATCTGACCGCTCCCGCTCCGAAACTTCCCGACGGTAAGCCGGACCTGTCCGGGATCTGGGACGCTGATCGTAGTTATCTGGTTAATCTCGCGAAGGACCTTAAACCCGAAGCTGTTCAGATGCAGCCGTGGGCTGCCGCAATCTATAAAGAGCGTGCAGCCGGACTTCACGCGAGTGAAGAGCCGGACGCAAATTGCCTGCCGCAGGGCGTTCCCAAGATCGATGCCGCGCCAGTGCCATGGAAACTCATTCAGATGCCGAACGAAGTCGTAATCCTCTATGAGGCGTTCACGCAATTTCGCCAGATCCACATGGACGGCCGAAAGCTGCCCGTGGATCCGAATCCCATCTGGCTCGGATACTCGGTGGGGCACTGGGACGGCGACACGCTGGTGGTCGAAAGCAACGGTTTCAACGGCAAGGCGTGGTTGGATCAGTCCGGGCATCCCGCCACTGAGAAGCTGAAGGTAACCGAAAAATTCCATCGCAAGGATTTCGGGCACATGGATCTGGAAATCACTATCGACGATCCGGGCGCCTACACCAAGCCTTGGACCGTCAAGGAATCGCCGACTCTCGCCGCGGATACCGAGCTGCTGGAATTCGTCTGTAGCGAGAACGAGCAGGACATCAAGCACATGGTGAGGAAGAAGTAATGTTCACGCGGGTCATGATCGCGTCGGTATTGTTCGCGGCATTGTTTAAGGGGACGCCGGCATCCGCGCAGTGGTTCAAAGTCATGACTCCGGGAATCCCTCGGACGGCTGACGGGAAGCCGAATCTTTCTGCGCCCACGCCGCGCGGTCCGGACGGCAAGCCAAGCCTCAACGGGATCTGGCAGATGAACGGCAAGTATCTGCAGAACATCGCCGCGGACATGAAGCCGGGGGATGTGCCGTATCAGCCCTGGGCCGAGCAGCTTTTCAAGGCGCGACAAAACGGCGCGTTGGGCAAGACCGATCCGGCGGCACGATGCATCCCGGGAATGCCCAAGCTCGACGCGCTGCCCTACCCGTTCAAAATCATCGAGACGCCGGGCATGGTCATGATGCTGTTCGAGGGGTTCACGACGTTCCGCCAGATTTTCACGGATGGCCGTGAGCTCCCCAAGGATCCGAATCCCACGTGGTTCGGGTATTCGGTGGGCAAGTGGGAGGGCGACGACTGGGTGGTGAACACAATCGGCATTCGGGAATCGACGTGGCTCGATAACGCCGGGCGGCCACATAGCGACGCGCTGCATTTGATCGAGCGTTTCCAGCGCCACGATTTCGGGCACATGGATATCCGGCTGACCATCGACGATCCCAAGGCGTACACCAAGCCGTGGACGGTGAAAGAAGATCTGCGTCTGATCCCTGATACCGAGCTACTGGAATACGTCTGTGTCGAGAACGAGAAGGATTACGGACACCTTGCCGGTAAATAGGACCATAAACTCATTGATCGTGACGGCGATGATCGCCGCGGTCACTGCACAAGCTCAGTGGGTGCATTATCCGACGGCCGGGATCCCGCGAACCAAGGACGGCAAGCCAAATCTTTCGGCGCCAGTGCCGCGCACAAAAGATGGAAAACCCGACCTGTCGGGGATCTGGGACGTGCTGCATAACCGGCCGTGCCCACCCGAAGGCTGCGCCGACATGTGGATTCCCGAGGAGTTCCTCAATATCGGTTTCAGCCTCAAAGGAGGACTGCCCTATCAGCCGTGGGCGGCTGCGATCGTAAAGGAGAGGATGGCCGAGAACCGCTTCACCGATCCGAACGCGCATTGCTTGCCGACGGGAATCGTCAGGATGTACACGACGCCGCTATATAGAAAGATGATCCAGACCCCGGGACTTTTGGTGATCCTGAACGAACGCGAGGCGATGTATCGCCAGATTTTCACGGACGGACGGCCTTTGCCTGAGGATCCGCAGCCGTCCTGGGTCGGCTACTCGACGGGGAAATGGGAGGGAGATACGCTGGTAGTCCAGTCGAGCGGTTTCCGCGATGGGCTGTGGCTGGATGCCAACGGCAGCCCGTTGACGGAATCAGGGAAAATCACCGAACGGATCCGGCGCGTGAACTTCGGAACGCTGGAGATCGAGATCACGGTGAACGATCCCAAAGCGTATACCAGTCCGTGGACGGTGAAACTCACGCAGCTGCTGAAAGCCGATACGGATCTGCTGGATTATTATTGCATCGAGAATGAGAAGGATGGTCCACACTTGGTGGCGAAGTAATATGACGAAAATAATCGTGGGCGTCTTGGTTGTTGTGGGGATTGGTCGAGCGCAGTGGCTGGAATATCCGACTCCTGGCGTTCCGCGTCTGCCGGACGGCAAGCCCAATCTCACCGCGCCTGCGCCTAAGACACCGGACGGTAAGCCGGATCTGTCGGGAATCTGGACGACAAAAGTCGGCTACACGGGAAATATCGCAAAAGATTTGAAGCCGGGAGAACTATCGTTCACGCCGTGGGCGTCAGCGCTATACAAGCATCGCCAGGAGACGCTGAGCAAAGAAGATCCCCAGGGGGCTTGCGTGCTGTCCGGGGTACCTCGAGAACATGTGGTGCCGTATCCGTTCAAGATCTTGAATAGCTCGGGGATGATCGTGATTCTATACGAGGCACTCCACAGCTACCGGCAGATCTTCATGGACGGCAGGAAGCTTCCCAAAGATCCAAATCCCACATGGATGGGCTACTCAGTGGGCCATTGGGATGGCGACACGCTGGTGGTCAATTCGTCGGGCTTCGTGGACAACAACTGGCTGGATAACGGCGGCCATCCGGGAACGGAAGCCCTGAAGCTGACGGAGCGTTTCCACCGCCGCGACTATGGCCACATTGATCTTCAGTTCACCATCGACGATCCGAAGGCTTATACCAAGCCTTGGACGGTGAACCTCGAATTCACCGCGACGCCCGACACCGAACTGATCGAGTACGTCTGCGATGAGAACGAGAAGGACCTCAAACATCTCGTCGGGAGGTAGGGCCGCGAAGCCTCAACTGCTACTTAGGCCGGGGAATCTGAAGATCGTCGCAGATCTTCCGCGCGAGAAACTCATTGACCTCACGATGTCGCGGAACCGATGAAGATCTACGGGCCGCGCGGTTGACGTAGACCGTGTGCTCTCCGCCCTCCCTCAAGAACTCGCATCCGCACTGTTCGAGGTGGCGGATCAGGTCGATCCGCTTCATGCCGACGGAAGAGCGAACGACTCGCGAATGACCTCGGAACCTTCGATGGCTTGTTCGGCGACGGCTCGGTTAGCTTCCAGAACGAGAGACACTGCTTCCTTGAGATTTTCGCGGGCCTCTTCGAGAGTGTCTCCTTGCGTGTTTGCCCCTGGCAATTCCTCAATGAACGCCACGTAGCCTTCCGGCACTTTCATAAACACCGCAGTGAGGTTCAGTGGCTCCATCTCGATCAGACTAAGTCCGCAGCCTTAATCGGCAGCATCCGAACGCGCTTTTTGGTTGCGGCGAACACAGCGTTCACAACGGCCGGAACGATACTAGGCGTGCTGGCCTCGCCGATGCCGCCGGGATTCTCGTGGCTCGACACGATGTGAACCTCCACCACCGGCATCTCATCGATGCGGATGGGGTCGTAGTTGTTGAAGTTCTTCTGCACCACGCGTCCCTTGTCGAGCGTGATGCCGAGCTTCGTGACGGTGCTCAGGCCATAGACTATGCCGCTTTGGATCTGCGCTTCGATAATCGCGGGGTTGATCACCTGCCCGCAATCGATCGCGCAGACCACCTTGTGCACTTTAACCTTGCCCTGAGTCACCGAAACTTCGGCCACCTGTGCATTGAAGCTGCCGATGTTGTTGACAATACCCACGCCGCGGAAGCGGCCGGCCGGCAGCGGCTTGCCCCAATTGGATTTTTCCGCCACGATATTCAGCACATTCAACAGGCGCGGAGTACCCGCCAGCAGCTTGCGGCGGAACTCGACCGGATCCGCTCCCGCTGCGGCGGCCATCTCATCGATAAACGCCTCCATGAAGTAGGTGTTCTGCGAATAGCCCACCGAACGCCAGTAGCTCACAGGCGTACCGGTGTCCGGAGCCGTGAATTCCACCTGCACATTCGGGATGGCATATTTCATGTCCTGGATGCCTTCGACGGCCGTGCTGTTGCCGCCGAACGGGGGGCAGACCACTCGCGCGCTGAACGATACCGGCGATCCCTGAGCGTCCAACCCGCCCGAGAACTTCACGTAGGAAGCCGGACGATAGGTGTCATGCTGCAAGTCGTCTTCGCGCGACCAGGTAAGCTTGACCGGCGTCGGGGACATCGCCTTGGCGATCTCTACGGCCTCCGTGACGTAATCCGCGCCGCCGCGCCGTCCGAATCCACCGCCTAAATACTGCGTGTGGATCAGGCACTTATTGGCGGGCAGCCCCGTGACCATCGCGGCCGTCTGCTGCGCCAAGGATTGAATCTGCGATGCCACCCAGATGTCGCAACCGTCCGGACGCACCTCAACGGTGGCATTCAGCGGCTCCATCGGCGCATGCGAAAGATATGGCGCTTCATACACCGCTTCGACTTTCTTGGCGGCGCCGGCGAACGCAGCCTCAGCGTCACCTGCCTTGCGCATCGACATACCGGGCTTGGCGGCAAGCCCCGCCCACTCCTGCCGCAGACCCGGCGTGGATACGTTGGCCCATTTGCCCTCGTCCCACTTAATAACGAGTACCTTGCGGCCTTCCATTGCGCTCCAGGTATTGTCAGCAACCACAGCCACACCGTTCGAAATCTGTACGACTTTCTTGACGCCCGGTACGGCCATCGCCTTGGTGGCGTCGAAACTTGCGACCTTGCCCTCGAACACCGGGCAGCGCTCGAGCGAGGCATACAGCATCCCTGGACGGCGGACGTCGAGTCCGAATCCGATGGAGCCGTTCACCTTCGCCGGCGTGTCGAGGCGCTTGGGCGAAGTGCCGATCAGTTTGTACTGCGCGGCGGTCTTCAGCGGAACGTTCGCGGGCGCGGGCAATTTCGCGGCGGCTTCAGCGAGAGCACCGTATGTCAACTTGGCGCCGGTCGTAGTATTGACGACGGTATTGTTCTCTGCGCGGCACTGCGATTTATCGACCTTCCATTGCTGGGCGGCAGCCTGCACCAGCATTTCGCGAGCAGCGGCGCCAGCCTGGCGCAGAGGCTGCCACGAGGTCCGAATGCTGAGGCTCCCGTAAGCTCCCATCATGGGCGCCCCATACACGGGAGCAACGCCCGGGAACTCGGTACGAATCTTCTTCCAGTCGCACTCCAGCTCTTCGGCCAGCAACTGGGAGAGCGAGGTTACCGTACCTTGCCCCATCTCCGACTTGTGGATCTCGAGCGTCACGGTATCGTCCGTGCCGACCTTCACGAAAGCGTTGAGTGTGAGTGGGCCGGCAGTCTGCGCCTGACTTTTCACCGGCAGTTGGAAGCCGACCAGTAACCCGCCTCCTACCGCGGCTCCGGTCTTCAGGAAACTTCTGCGATTAACCGGGTTCATTGCGCGCCTCCTTTGGCCTGCGCTTGATAGCGCGCAGCGAGATGTACCGCCTGGCGGATCGCTTGATACGTCCCGCAGCGGCACAGGTTGCCGCGCATGGCTTCGTCGATATCGGAATCCGAAGGATTGGTGGTCTTGGCCACCAGCGCCGCCGCCGTCATGATCTGGCCCGACTGGCAGTAGCCACACTGCGGCACGTCCGCCTCGATCCAGGCTTTCTGCACCGGATGGCTGTTATCGGAGGAGAGACCTTCGATGGTGGTGACAGTCTTTCCTGCGACGGTCGATACCTGAGTTACGCAGGATCGGGTCGGCTGGCCGTTGATATGCACGGTGCAAGCGCCACAGAGGGCCATGCCGCACCCGAACTTGGTGCCGGTCATGCCAAGCGTGTCGCGCAACGCCCACAACAGGGGCATCTGCGGAACCACGTCCACCGTTTGCGATTTTCCGTTCAGGGTAAATTTGACTGCCACAAGGCCTCCTTTTCGGATACGTCCCTTAGTATACAGAGAGGAAATGGGCCATGGAAGGGTCGGTCTGGGGGAATCAACAGTCGCCGGGCAACACCTGCAAATCAGGCTCGACCCAGCGTTCCCGCGCCCGGCGCGACATAACTACATCGAATCCATAGAATTGCTTGAACAATCCTGCGGGAAGCGTCTCCATCATTTCATTGACCACAGCCAGGCGCCCGTCTGATCGTCGGCTCATGCAGAACGCTTTCACTACGGAAACCCAGAATATCGTCAGCGTCTCGTGATAACCGGAGTCGGCCGAGTTGCGTGTCTCGTGGCGACGGTTCAGAAAGAGAATTCCTAAACGAACCTGAGGCAGCGCTGAATCCGGATCGCGCCACACATACGCTCCGGCAACGGCGACATGAGCCTGATGTGTCCACTCTGGTTTCGGGATCGTGCCCGCCTCAAAAGCAGCAAGAAAGGCGTCGATTTCCTCTTCAGTTTGAAATTTCATGAGATGATAGACTGGGCCGAGAGGAGAACTCTACATGAAAGCATCTCTAACGATTTTAGGCTTGACGGTGGCCGCCGCGCTGCTGATGGTTGTGGCCCTGCCCGCCGCCGAAGCCCCCACCGCCGGAACCAAGGCTCCCGACTTTACACTCAAATCGCAGGAAGGCAAGACCGTCAGCCTCCACGATTTCAAGGGCAAATGGGTTGTTTTGTACTTCTATCCCAAGGATTTCACCCAGGGCTGCACCATTGAAGCCCACAATTTCCAGGCCGACCAGGACAAGTACACCAAGATGAACGCCGCGATCGTCGGCGTCAGCGTCGACACCGTCGATTCCCACCAGCAGTTCTGCACCAAAGAGAACCTCAGCTTCAAGCTGCTGTCCGACGAGAAGCATGAAGTAGTGAACACCTATGGGTCCACGCAAAAATTCGGAGCGAATGAAGTCGCCGCCCGCAACACCTTCCTGGTGGACCCGCAGGGGACCATCCGCAAGGTCTACTTGAAGGTGGATCCGAATCCGCACAGCAAGGAAGTGCTCGAAGCGCTGGCCGAGCTACAGAAGAAGTAACTACTGCGCTGTGTCTTCCGGTTCTTGCTGGATCTCGTAGCTGGTAACGATCTCCGCGGTGGGCCGCACGGTTGCGGCCACACCGCAGTATTTATCCGTAGATAGCTGGATCGCCTGCGCCACCGCTTTTTCCGAAATTCCCTTCCCCCGGACTATATGGCGCACTTCGAAGCGCCGGAAGCTGCGGGGATGCTCCTCGCGTCTCTCGCCGCGCACTTCGATCTTATAACCGGTCACCTGTTCGCGTTTCTTGTGCAACACCGAGATCACGTCGGCGCCCGTGCATCCGCCCAAGGCGATCATCAGCAACTCCAGCGGTCCCGAGGCGGCTGAGCGCTCGCCCTTGATATCCAGCACCTGCGCGTGGCCGCTGGGCGTAACCGCGACAAAGAAATCGTCGCCGGCGTATTCCACCGTGGCGAAGTTGTTTTTCACAACATATAGTCTTACACGGGTTCCTTGTCGATCAGTACACTGAGAGTTCATGTCGGAAGTCTTGACTCAGTCCTTCTCGCTTGGCGATGTACAGCGCGCCCGCCAACGGATCGCTTCCTGCGTGCGCCGGACTCCCTTGGTCCCCAGCGTCACCCTCAGCGAACGGCTCAAGACCAACGTCTACGTCAAGCTGGAACTGTTTCAAAAGACCGGCTCGTTTAAAGTGCGCGGGACCTTCAACAAGGCGCTTAGCTTAGCTCCTGAAATAAATGCGAAAGGTTTGGTCACGGTCAGCGGAGGGAACAATGCCCTAGCGGTGGCGTATACCTGCCGGGCGCTCGATCTGCCTGCGACGGTCCTGATGCCCGAGACCTCGCCGACAGCAGTTCAAGAGGCGACCCGTGCTTACGGAGCGCAAGTGAAATTCGCCTCCACGGCGGCCGAGGCGTTCGCGCAGGCAGCCGAACTCGAGCGCGACGGGTGGATCTATATTCATCCCTTCGACGATCCCGCGCTGATGGCTGGCCAGGGAACCATCGCTCTCGAGATCCTGGATGACGTCCCGCAAATGACGGACATCGTGCTCAGCATCGGGGGCGGCGGCATGATGGCGGGCGTGGGGACCGTTATAAAGGCGCTGAAGCCCTCCGTGCGAATCTGGGGAGTGGAGACGCAGGGCGCGGATTCGATGGCCCGATCGCTCGCGGCGGGCAAGATCGTCACGCTCGAAGCCATGACCTCGATCGCCCGGAGCCTGGGAGCTCCCGCGCCATCGGAACGCACCTTCACGATGGCCCAGCAGTTCCTGGAAAGTGTGACGGTGGTTTCCGACAAGGACGCTATCGAGGCCACGCGCTTTTTACTGGATCGCTTGAAGGTACTGGCTGAACCCGCTGCTTCGTGTACCTACGCGGCGGCTGGACGGCTGCAAGGACAGTTTACCGCCGGCAAGCACGTGGTGCTGTTGCTGTCGGGCGGAAACGTTAGTCCGGACGCGCTAACGAGCCAGTAAACCCGCATCCACCGGAAGCGCATGCCCCGTAATATACGACGACTTGTTCGAGCACAGGAACAACACCGCATCGGCAACTTCTTTGGTAGTTCCGAAACGTCCCATGGGATGAAGCGCCAGTGCACGCGCTTCGTTTTCGCCATCGAAAACCCCCGCGGACAGAGCGGTAGGAATCACCGCCGGACATACTGCGTTGACGCGGATTCCTTTCTGGGCGTATTCCATCGCAGCCGCTTTGGTCGCGCCGATGACTCCATGTTTACTCGCGTAGTAAGCGATGCCAATGGGTCCTCCAATGAGCCCCGCCACCGAAGACATGTTCACGATCGCGCCGCCGCCGGACTTCAGCATGTGCGGGATTTCGTATTTCATCGCCAGGAACACGCCTTTCAGGTTGACGTTGATGACATCGTCCCACACCTGTTCCGCGTAATCGGGGATCGGAACGAACGGCGTGCCTCCGATACCCGCGTTATTGAATGCGTAGTCTAGACGCTGCCAGCGGTTCATGACCGTGTCCATCAATTTCTGGACCTGATCGGCTCGCGTCACATCGATCGACACGAAAATCGCTTCGCCCCCCTGAGCCTGGATCTTGCGGATGGTCTCCTCGCTTTCGGCCGCCCGCCGCGCTCCGATCGCCACGCGAGCGCCTTCCGCCGCGAATGCGATGGCCGTGGTCCGGCCGATACCCGAATTGCCGCCGGTGATGACGGCGACCTTACCTTCGAACATTTTGCTCATGCGAGCCATTATCATCGATCACATGGACTGGAGAAGTATGCGCGCAGAATTTCCAGCGTTGGAAAGCTGGACGTATCTCAACACAGCAACCTACGGGCAAACGCCGGTTCGCGCGGTCGAAGCCATGACGGGACATTCGAAACGTCGCGACGAGTTTGCAACTACTGACTTTCTCGACTGGTATGCCGACGCGGATCGCATGCGCGCCAGCATCGCCCGATTGATTCACGCCGACCCCGAGGACATCGCATTTGTTCCCAACGCGGCCGCCGCGCTGTCGATTGTCCTCGCGGGGATCGCGCCGAAACCGGACGAGAATATCGTTACCCTGGACGACGAATTTCCTAACTACCTGTATCAGGGCGCAGCGCGTAAAGTCCGTTGGGAACAGATCCAGGAATCCGTCACCGACAAGACTCGTTTGATTGCGTTCAGCGAAGTGAACTACGCCACCGGCTTTCGGCCGCCCCTCGCGGATATCGTGAAATTTCTCGGGACGCGCAACGTGCCTCTGTTCCTGGATGGATCGCAGAGCGTCGGAGCGCTGACGTTCGACGTGCGCAAGACGCCCGTGGACGTGCTCGCGGTGCACGGTTACAAATGGCTGATGTCTCCCACCGGCGCCGGATTCATGTACGTCGCGCCCGCCTTTCGCAAGAAACTGCCGCCTAATGTTATCGGCTGGCGCAGTCATCACGACTGGCGCAACGTCGATCGTCTTCACAGCGGCTCGCCTGAGTTTAAGGACGCGGCCGAAAAGTACGAGGGCGGCGGTTTGCCTTTTCACCTCCTGTACGCTATGGACTCCTCAGTAACGTGGATGCTTGAAATCGGCCCGGAAGCGATCGAGCGGCGTGTTCTGGATCTGGCGAAGTCTGCCCGGTCAATGCTCCGCAGCTTAGGGGGGCGCGTTGAAGATACGGGATCCCAGATTGTCATCGCGGGATTCGAGGGAGTGGATGCGTCCGTCACCGCGCGCGCGTTGCGGGAACAGAAAGTTGTCGTCGCGGCACGCCACGGCCGATTGCGCATCTCACCACACTTCTACAATGATGATGAGGACCTGATGGGCCTGGAGCGCGCGTTGAAAAAGCTGTTGTGATTACTTTTCTCGAAGCCGTTTGGCGCGAGCTGCGATTCGCGATGCGGGCGCTGCTTCGCGCGCCGTTGGCCACGGCGGTGATGATCGCGATCCTCGCCGCAGGCATTGGCCTAAACACCGCGGTCTACAGCGTCCTCTACGGAATCCTGTTGCGGCCGTATCCTTACGCCTCGCCCGAACGGATTGTGCGGATCGCCTCGGCTCCTATTAAAGATCCAGGCAACCGCGTGGGCGTCTCCCTGCCCGATTTCGAGGATTTCCGCCACGACGCGCGCACCTTGCAGGATTTGAGCGCCTGGAGCACCGAGCGGATTAATCTAATCGACGACGGAGTTGCTGTTCCAGTGGATGCCGGCGTGATTTCGCCGGGCCTGTTCGCGACGCTGGGCGTGAAGCTCTTGATCGGCCGCGAGTTTCTGCCGCAGGAAGACATCCCGGGCGGCGATAGCAACAAAGTCATCCTGAGCCACGCTCTGTGGGAAAAACGTTTTAACCGCGACGCTGGAATTCTGGGTCGGGTGATTCGTACTTCTCTCGGATCGTTCTCCGTGGTAGGCGTGGCATCTCCAGGCTTCCTGTTTCCTCGTGATTCGGCGCTCTGGATTCCCATCGAAAGCGAACTGCGCGCTCGCAACGAATCGCGACAAATGCGCTTTTATCGAAGATATCGCGTGGTGGCTCGACTTCGGGAGGGCGCATCCCTGTCAGCCGCTCAAGACGATCTTCGTCAGATCGGAACGCGCCTCCAGCGCGAGCAAGCCGTGACGAATCGCGATATCCTTCCGGTGGTCGAGCCCTTACGTACTGTCGAAACCTCCGAAATGCGGCCCTACGTGCTGCTGCTGATGGCCGGAGCGGGATTGGTATTGCTGGTGTGCTGCACCAACCTGGCGAATCTGCTGCTGGCACGGTCGTCCGCCCGCGAGCGCGAATTCGCGGTTCGCGCGGCTATGGGCGCGGGTCGAAAACGGCTTCTGATCCAGCTTCTAACCGAGCATTCCCTGCTGGCAATCGCGGGCGCGCTTCTGGGTGTAGCTCTAGCCAGCTCGCTGCTCGGCGCGCTCCCGCGAATCATCCCCGGACCGGCCGAGCTTCCGTTCTGGATGCACTTCGACCTCGATCGGAACGTGCTTGCCTTCACCTGCGCGGTAACCATTGGCACCATTGCGGCCTTCGGGCTGGTTCCTTTGCTGAAGTCGGCCCGCACCGATCTGGAGAGCCTCCTGCGCGATGGCTCGCGTGGGTCACATGCAACCTCGCGTCTCCGCCGCGGACTAATTGTTGGCGAAGTCGCACTTTCGGCGATCCTGCTGGTATGCGCCGGCCTGCTGCTCAAGAGCCTGAATCGTCTGGAAAGTGTCGATCCCGGATTTCAGCCCCACAATGTCCTTGCTATTCAGCTGTCGCCATTTAAACCTGGTTCGGCGCAGCAGCGGATCGAAGCCGCGACGACCTATTTCCGTAACGTAATCGCCACCATCGGCCAGGTTCCTGGGGTGGTTGCCGTGGGTGCGACCGACGGGCTTCCGTACACGCCCGATAGCGCTGACCGTCCCAGTTACAACATGGAGGTGCAAGGTGCAGGGTCGGTCGAACGGGCTTATCGCGGACCCGGTTCGGTGATCGACATTACGCCGCAGTACTTCGAAGCCATGGGGATTCCTCTGCGGGAGGGCCGCGCATTTAACGAACAGGACCGGAGCACGTCGGAACGAGTGATCATCCTCAGCGAGCGCGCCGCGCGATTCCTGTTCCCCGGCCGCAGCCCCATCGGCGGCCAGGTCCGCCACAACACCAATGGAATGGCCGATCCTTGGTCGCGCGTAGTGGGGGTCGTCGGAAACGTCCGATACAAGGCAGATGAAACCTCCGAAGGCATCGAGATGTACTATCCATCCTCGCAGTGGGAATTCGAGAGCGCCTATGTGGCGATACGCGTTCAGGGTTCACCGGCGGGCTTCGAGAACGCTATTCGTCAGGCGGTTTCCTCTGTGGATGTCGAGACTGGAATCGATGAGATGAAGACCATGGACGCGCTGATGAATGAGACGCTGTGGCAGCAGCGGTCATGGGGTTTCGTTCTGGCGGCCTTCGCGGCCACCACGCTGCTGTTGGCGGCGGTGGGACTCTACGGCGTGATGGCCTACAGCGTGGCGCTGCGACGCACGGAGATCGGGATTCGCGCGGCATTGGGTGCCACGCCTAAGACGCTTTTCGGAGAGGTCACGCGCGAAGGCGTGTATCTGGCGGCCGCGGGAGCCGCTGTCGGGCTTCTCGTCGCGCTGGGAGTGACGCGGCTTCTGCGCACCATGCTCTACGGCGTCCCGCCCGGCGATCCGGTGACGTTTCTGCTCGCCGCGCTGGTGCTGGTCGCGGTGGCGGCCGTCGCCTCGGCCT
>Ga0207667_10005189_pt1 | contig 15905 bp, 15 predicted proteins | sample KBSCornC52_FD_184301 | JGI IMG/M metagenome (GOLD analysis project Ga0207667, IMG submission 184301) | Corn rhizosphere microbial communities from Kellogg Biological Station, Michigan, USA - KBS Corn C5-2 (SPAdes) (version 2) | ecosystem: Host-associated > Plants > Roots > Rhizosphere > Soil ... | reverse complement strand
CCACCGAGTTTGCCACCGCGTTCACCATTTTGGCGCCGTCTTTAATAATGCCACCCTGCTCCGAACGGCTGCCGACCATAAAGCCGGTTACATCCTGCAAAAACACCAGCGGGATCTTCTTTTGGTTGCAATTCATGATAAAACGTGTGGCCTTATCTGCCGAGTCGGAATAGATGACACCGCCAAATTGCATTTCGCCCTTTTTTGACTTTAAAACCTTGCGTTGATTAGCTACAATGCCCACGGCCCAACCATCAACACGCCCCAGGCCGCAAATGATGGATTGGCCGTAACCTGTTTTATATTCTTCAAATTCGGAGTTGTCCAGCAGGCGCAGGATGATCTCGCGCATGTCATAAGGATTTTCCCTGCTGATCGGCAGTATGCCGTAGATATCCTTCTCATCCAATTTTGGCGCAGACGGTTTTATGCGATCAAAACCCGCTTTGGGGAAATCGCCGGTCATGCTCATGATATTGCGGATAGAATCCAGGCAGGCCTTGTCATTGGGTTGTTTATAATCCGTGACGCCCGATATTTCGCAATGCGTTGTAGCGCCGCCAAGCGTTTCGTTATCCACGTCCTCGCCGATGGCTGATTTCACCAAATATGATCCCGCAAGGAAAACCGAGCCTGTGCCCTCAACGATCATGGCCTCGTCGCTCATGATGGGTAAATAGGCCCCACCTGCCACGCACGAACCCATAATGGCCGCTATCTGGATAATGCCCATACTACTCATGATGGCATTGTTGCGAAATATGCGGCCAAAATGCTCTTTATCGGGGAATATTTCGTCCTGCATGGGCAGGTACACACCTGCCGAGTCGACTAAATAGATGATGGGTAAACGATTCTCAATAGAAATTTCCTGCGCGCGCAAATTCTTTTTGGCGGTTATAGGGAACCAGGCGCCGGCCTTTACCGTGGCATCATTAGCCACCACTACACATTGCCTGCCCGATATATAACCAATACCGCATACCACGCCACCCGATGGGCAGCCGCCGTGTTCGGCATACATACCATCGCCCACAAAAGCACCCATTTCCAGCCAGGGTTTATCTTTATCGATCAGGTATGCAACACGCTCCCGCGCCAGCATCTTGCCTTTTTCCTTTTGCTTCGCCGCTGCTTTTTCACCGCCGCCCTCGTGGACCTTTTTCAGCCGCGTGTGCAAATCAAATACAAGCTGTTTGTTGATATCTTCGTTTTTATTGAAATCGAGGTCCATATTGGTGGTGAACAGAAAGTGTAATTTTAGGGAATTTAAGCGAGGAAAACAGCGTAAGCCTATTTTTTTGTTACAGATTACTTCTTCCTGTTATCGACACTAAAGTTGTTCGGCCTCTTCTTAACCGGGGATATTGATTTTATGATGGTTTCGCCTTTCATCTCTTTCCTAACAGGTTTTTTTTGCGACACCCTGTCCTCAAAGGCTTGTTCCAGTAAGTGTTTGATATATTCTTCAGGAAAATCTTCCTTTTCCCTCACCTGCATATAACGGTATTGTTTGCCGTTTCCCAGCAGTATTTTCTTTGGATCAGCAAGGTTAACGCCCCAGTTAAATCCGAAATTGACATGGTCGCTGGCAACAGCGATACTGCAAAAAACATCTCCCACCTTATCCGTAAGCGACCAGCCAAAGGCAACCGCATTGTAATTGTCGTAAATGAGCTCGTTGGCATCGGGATAAAGGTCCCACACAAATTCGCGCAGCCATAAAGCCGCAGCTTTCACCTTATCGGGATAAGGCAGCAAAAATTTCACCAGGTCGGCAACCTCTTCTTTGGGCATATAACCAAAGATAAGTTTTATTGATAATCTATTATTGAGCCGAAAACGGGATTCGAACCTGCGACCTACTCATTACGAATGAGTTGCTCTACCAGCTGAGCTATTTCGGCTAAAATTAGTTGGCAAATATAGTTTAGTGCGTGAAAGTAACAAATTTAGATGCAAACAAAATTGTGCGATCCAGACGCCGCGAAAAAATTAATTTTGACTAAAATAAAAAGGAACATAAATATTTTATCATTACTTATTGGTAACAAAAGATGGCTAATTTGAATTTAATAGAGAATTAAAATTATTTCGATGCAAATAACATTAAATAACGCATTAAACCAATTGGATATAAACCAATTCCAATTATTCGCAAAGGTGATGGAGCATGGCAGCATGTCGGTAGAAATATACAGACCGCAAAAGGCCGATCTGCAGCAACCGCACCGGCAGGATGAACTTTATGTAGTGATGAGTGGAAATGGAGAGTTTGTAAATGATAGCATACGGCATGACTTTGGTCCGGGCGACGTGCTTTTTGCACCCGCGGGCATTGAACACCGTTTTGAGAACTTTTCCGATGATTTTGTTACCTGGGTGATATTTTACGGGCCCGTTGGAGGAGAAAAATAATGATTTTACAATTGGCGATAAAGAATTATTTTAGAAGAAATATTTATATTTAAAGTCCAAAACCTTTTGAAAATGAAAAAGTTGTTTTTTGCCATTTTCGTTGTTGCTTTTATCTCAATTAGCGTCGCAAATGCACAAAAACAGGCGCAGCAAGACAACAATCAATATATCATGGTGGTGCAGTCTACCGGGGCCAATCACCAAACACATTACAAGCTAACTAATAACAATAATGTGGCTATGGACTTTACGCTTTATAAGCAGGTGACCAACGGCAGTTGGGACATAACACACCATCTTAACCTGCAACCCGGTGAAACTTACGAGGATGTCAATTCATTTACGGGCCTAACGGGTAAATACGTAGTGTATTCGGCGCCGCACAGCGATTGGGCATCGTTCCCGTCAGCGTTTGACATGCAAAAGCTACAGGCCGCCGGAGGCGCTCCGGCATCGGCTGCCGCTGCGCCCGCCCCTACCCCTGCGGCTACAACCCCGGCTGCAAACCCCGCGCCGGCAAACCCGGCGACGAATAAGGACAGTGCACCTGTACCGCCGCCGCCGATGTAGTAAAAAATATCAGGTGAGATTCCTGTCACGGAACCAAACCTCGTCGGGTTTGGCATCGAAGTTTTCCATCAGGCTGATGAGTTCGATAGGGTCTGCGGATGTGATCACCAGTTTGCGGTTCGCCGGCTTCAAAAATTGCTGTTCCACCATTACGTCCATCTGCTTAAGCAGGAAATCGTAAAAGCCGTTCACATTCAATATGCCGATGGGTTTATGGTGTAAACCCAACTGTAGCCAGGTCAACACTTCAAAAAACTCTTCCAGCGTACCGAAACCTCCAGGCAGCATGATAACGCCGTCGCACAGGTCGTTCATCAATTGTTTGCGCTGGTGCATGGTTTCCACGATGTGTAGTTTCGTTAAACCGGTATGGCCCACTTCCTTGTCCATTAAAAATTGAGGTATAACTCCTATGGCTTTGCCACCTCGTGTAAGCATATTATCCGCCAGCAAACCCATCATACCCACTTTGCCGCCGCCAAATACGAGGGAAATATCGCGTTCGGCCATAATTTCCGTCAGCAACTCAGCGGCTTCCTTTAGTGCCGGGTCGCCGTTAAAATTAGCGCCGCAGAAAATGGCAATGGATTTCATTGATGTACTGTTAGATTGTTTTATTGTTAGTCCGTAAGTCGGAATCCCGATAGCTATCGGGACCGCATAAGTCCGAAAGATTGATACCTGTAATTCTTTCGGACTTTCGGACTTACGCGGACTTCCGGACTATCTCGAATAATTCGGTGCTTCCTTTGTGATCGTGATATCATGCGGGTGCGATTCGCGGATACCGGCTGCTGTGATGCGGACGAAACGCGCTTTTTGTAATGCTTCTATATTCTTTGCACCGCAGTAGCCCATACTGGCTTTTAAGCCGCCTACGTATTGATAAACAACCTCGGCCAGCGTACCCTTTAAAGGAACTCGGCCTACAATACCTTCAGGAACCAGCTTTTTGATATCATCCTCTACATCCTGGAAATACCGGTCCTTCGATCCTTGCTCCATCGCTTCAATAGAGCCCATCCCCCGGTATGACTTAAAGCGGCGCCCCTCGTAAATAATCGTTTCACCCGGAGATTCCTCAACCCCTGCAAATAACGAGCCTGCCATTACCGAACTAGCCCCTGCAGCGAGCGCCTTGGCGATATCGCCTGTATGTTTGATGCCGCCATCGGCGATCACAGGTACACCAGTGCCTTCTAAAGCCTTGGCACATTCATAAACCGCGTATAATTGCGGTACGCCAACACCGGCGATGATACGTGTGGTACATATCGATCCCGGACCAATGCCTACTTTTACTGCATCAGCACCGGCCTCCGCAAGGGCCAGGGCACCTTCGGCAGTGGCTATGTTGCCGGCTATAACCTGCAGGTTCGGATATTTTGCTTTAACTTCTTTCAACTGGTTGATAACGCCGCGGGAATGGCCATGAGCGGTATCAATCGCGATCACATCCACGCCTGCTTTCACTAAAGCGTCAATCCTGGTCATCGTATCGTGTGTAACACCTACTGCGGCGCCGACTCTCAACCGGCCATGCTCGTCTTTACAGGCTATAGGGAAGTTCTTGAATTTTTGTATGTCTTTATAAGTGATGAGCCCAATCAGCTTTCCTCCGCCATTTACTACGGGCAGTTTTTCGATCTTATGATTTTGCAATATGGCTTCGGCCTGGGTAAGCGTAGTCCCCTCGGGTGCGGTAACCAGGTTTCCTTTGGTCATTACCTCGCTTACCGCTTTGGTGGCATCCTTTTGGAACCGAAGATCGCGGTTGGTAATAATGCCTTTCAATTGCTGGTCAGCGTTGACGATAGGGATCCCTCCTATTTTAAATTCCTTCATGATCTTGAACGCATCGGCGAGCAGCGCATCCTCGTGGAGCGTTACCGGGTCCTGTATCATACCGCTTTCAGAGCGTTTTACCTTACGCACTTCATCGGCTTGCTGCTGTATGGTCATGTTCTTGTGCAGCATGCCCAGGCCGCCGGCCTGTGCCAGCGCAATGGCCAGCGAAGATTCGGTTACGGTATCCATAGCTGCGGAAACCAAAGGAATGTTCAGCCTGATCTTGCGCGTTAAAAACGTTGCCGTGTCGACTTCGCGGGGCAATACTTCAGAATAAGCCGGGAGTAGTAAAACGTCATCGTAAGTTAAACCTTCGGCGACAAATTTGGAGGGATCTAATTGCATGGCAAATAATTTTGGAGTTATTATTTGCCGGACAAAGATGCGAATTAATGTGCGGATGTGCAAATATGCAGATGTGTGAATTTAAAAGGATTCCATTTGATTGCTTTATTGTGACCGTTGAATCATTTTCACATCTGAAATCCGCAAATCGGCATATCAAACTCCATTTGCACTGTGCATATCTGCGTATCTCATAATAGTGTTTTAACGATGCAATTAATGTTGAATAATAACTTGTTTTTCAATAACATCCATGCCCTGTTGAATAATGTGCAGATAATAAGTTCCATTCAATAGATCACTGGTTGCAAGAATAACATTTTGGTCGCCATTAGAGCTTTGACCGGATTTAAGAACCTTTCCTGTGGCGTCAAATAACTCGACCGAATAATTTTGTGGTTGAAAAGCTGTTTGGCCGGCGGCAGCTGCCTGGGCTTGGGTAGTAATGTTGCCATTTTGAATTGTTAATTGATTGCTTGCCGGATTTGGGTAAATTATTACAGCAGAACCACCTGTGCAAGGACTCCATATAGTTACGCCGCCCTTTGCAGATGTTTCTCCGCAAGCATCTTTAAAAGTAACCGATATACCCCCGCCGCCTTTAACACTTACATAAGTACTTGGTGAATTAGGATTTTGAAAATTATAAGTTCCGGATGAAGGATTATCAACTGTCCACTGCCAGTTGCCAGCGGACATGTTAGGCGTTGCAGATACGTACCATGTTTGGTAACCATTGGCGCATGGCCCGCTCATTGAAGATGAAACAGCTGATACTGCCGGGTATGTAGTAATATTTAGAGTTCCTGCCATATTAGGTAATTGATTAACAGTTGCTGTAAGCGTAGCAAACCCTTGAGAAATTTTAGTCACTGTCACTTGATTTCCCGAAGGGGCCAAACTAACTATACCTGTGGGCGAAACACTCCAAGTTACAGTTGTATTTGGAAGTAAATTTGTTGCTGTATAAGTCGTGGAACTGCAAAAAGCGGGTGTGCCGCTAATTATAGGTGTATTGTCAATCTTGGCAACATAGTTCTGCCATTGATTTGTTCTATTATCCATCCACGCGGCATATGCTTTCATCGCATATGATGTTATTCCGATATAATCGCCTTCATAACCATACAAAAAGCCGTTTATTGGGGCGGTTGTATGAGCTACACTACTTACCTTTTGATTAGAGAAAGTATTACCTCCATCAGATGAAGTGGCAACATATGTATTGGTGCTAAAACCACTGGACTGGTCAAAGGCGTAATATATTACGTAAACGATTCCGGTAGAGGAATCTACGCTCACCCATGGAAAAAAGGTTTGCGTGGCGTTAGAAATACTGACAGTAATAGGTGTGGTCCATGTCGAACCTTGATTATCAGAATAGCTAACCTGCACAATTGCTTTACCATTTCCGTTCTGCTTTACCGGTAATGTCACATATATCCTCCCACGATGTATTCCTGTTGACTTATCTATAGACATTGAGGGGAAATCATTTACCCGGATTCCATTAAAAAGAGGATTTTCTTCATCATGTGTAGTGGTATTATATTGCCTAATTCCAACATAGCTTAGTACCCGTTGGGCAGAACTAAATGTTACACCACCATCTAATGATTTAGAAAAGCCAAGTCCTTTAGAAGAAAAATCAAATAAACTATTCCCATTATAATCAGCCCAGCATATGTATACTTCACCATTAACACCACTTTGGACATTTGCTCCCTGTCCCCAATAGTTCGTAAGGGTTATTGGATTAGAAAAAGTAACTCCATGGTCCGTAGATCTGTTAAATTGAACAAAACTACCGGGTCCCATCCAACCACAATAAAGGTTATTAGCATATGGACTACTTGGCAAATCGTCGGCCACAATCATTTCTTTATCAAACGTCGTGTTGGTAACTCCTTTATTTTGACTGCCCCAGTTCGTACCGTTATTCGCTGTCATTTGAACCGCATAACCATTAGGTTCAGCACCGAAATTATTAGTCACCGGAGTCATGGTTGCAATATAACCGTTACCTATAGCGTCAAACGCGGTTGAAGGATCACCTTTTCCTGATCCATTATTTGGCAAATAATCAGCACCGATCCATGAACTACCACCATTTGTCGTCCAATATGCACCTTGAATGCAGTTACCAATTTGGACGGTATTTGAAGACAGTAATATAACATTTGGACTTGTTTTATTGATACTTAAATGAATCTCCGACTGTGGATTAGAGGAAGGCAAAACTTGTACCTCACCAGATACTTGAGCATATGGTGATGCACTTAAATTTGAAGACGAAGTAGAATTATAGCTCGGATCGGGAATTACAGCCGTTTTTCTCCGATCAATCGCGGCTTTATTTGAAGTATCTTTCGTCTGACCATTTGCAAGATTAATAAAAAGCATAATCGAAAAAAAGAAGATTGATAAGGCATTGATTAAGGTTTTCATAACTAGGTTTTAATGAACTGAAAAATTCTTTAGTTGCCAGGATTGATATAAAATCGGGCTATTTATATAATGACTAAATTTTTGGCCTATTATTCCGACATAAGGTTTAAAAAAATAATGATCGTTGAGTTCAGTATTAGGCCCCAGGTAGTGACGGAAAATATCATAACAACCAGCAAAAGTTTGACCTGCATAGGACATGGTTGTTTGACCTAATGTTGCAAAATTATCACTACCATATATTTTCCCAGTCCAATGCTGGTTGTTTTGGAATGGAATTAAAAAGATTACATCGGGAAAATTCAGCTTGCTTAATGAGGTCGCTGCAGATGATCCAAAGACTTGAACGGTATCTCCTTTTAATCGAACATAATTGGTGTCATTGCCCGATGGGTACTGATATTGCCAAACGGAAGATTCTCTCCCATCAGGTAAAATCCTTGTGCCAACAATGCTGACTTTTACAGAATAATGAATAGGCAGAGTAGGATTGTTTGGAGTCGATTGGGCAGAATCTGTTACATCATATTGCCATGTATCCCCTACATCATTCGGGTAATACTTAGATAAACCAGGATTCTCAACATTCTTCCGGCAGGCTAACAGGAAAATAGATGATAAGGAAGAAATCGATATAACCAAAATGTAGAGGATTTTCATGATTTGTTGGTGTTTAAACTGTTTCATAATTACTACGTAAACTACCTGTTCAATGCTACAATATCAATCCGGCTGCACTTAATAAGGCCCAAAACAAAAATTTACATGTAAAATATCGATTGAAATCCAGTTACTTTTCAATATTTATATATTGTCAGTAAACACCTTCATACTTAACGGGAAAGGCTTAATGGCTAATAAAGGTACAAAGCCATTATTAATATTATCCGGGTGTTTTCACGGTATTTTTTACCGTGAAAACACCTGCTTTATTTTATGATTTTCAATGAACTTACTTGAATTACGTTCAATTATTATTATCGAATGCTATAATATGATCATAAATCAAAACCCTCCGCACACCTGAAATCCGCACATTGGCACATCAATACTTCCCGACAATAACCTTGTAAAATTCCTCCAGGTCGAGGTATTTATTGGCGAGCCGGATCAATTCTTCAGAGGTTATGGTCTTTACCACTTTGGTGTACCGGTCATAATAATCATAATCCAATCCCGAAAAATACAGGTTCTTGAATTTATCGGCGTGTGATAATACGTTTTCAAGGCTGCCCAAGAGTGAACCCATCATGTAGTTACGCACCAGTGATAATTCTTCCCCGGGTATTAGTTCCGTTTTCAGGATATGGATTTCTTTTTCAATTTCCGCAACCGCATCTTTACACACATCGGCGCCCACTTCTGAGGCAATGAACATCGCACCGCCTTTGTTCATCGAGCTAAGACCAGAACCGATACCATACGTGTAGCCCTTGTCCTCACGGATATTGGCCATTAACCGTGAGCCAAAATAACCGCCTAAAACCGTATTCAAAACCTGCAATGCCGGGAAATCGGGGTGCACCCGGGTGATCATTGGCAATCCCATACGTATCGCCGATTGCAGCGCATCGGGTTTCTCCACATAATAAAAATGCTCGCTTGAAGGTTCGAGGTCAGGTTGCGTAACATCTGTCTGAAGGGGAAAATTGGCCCAATCTCCGCCAAAAGCATCCGTTATCAAGTCTAAAATATCCTGTTCGACCTTACCGGCAACGATGATGGTACAGTTCGATGGCTGGTACATCTCATTGAAATGTTCCAGCATATCCTCCCTGCGCAGCGTTTTATAATCTTCAAATTCAGCGCTAAGCCCGTAGATCGTGTCGCCATAAATGGCTTTGTTGAATTTACGGCGTGCGACAATATCATTCTTTTGCAGGCTCACCTGCAGTTTTTGCTGCTGGTTGCGGACGAAAGTCTCCAGTTCTTTTTCGGGAAATATGGAATCCGTGATAACGTCCTTCATTACCGGCAATGTTTTTGCCAGGTGCTTATTGAGCGTATATAAGACCACCTGCGAATGATCGTGCCCGCAATCTACTTGCAGGAAACCACCGTAAAAATCGATCTGGTCGGCAATTTCCGAAGCCGAACGGGTTGAAGTACCCTCCGTAAGCATGTTGTTTACAGCGACGTTCAGCAAAGGCTTCGCAGGGTTGAATCGCAGGTTCTGGAATATCCATTCGATACGCACCAGTTCCTGGTCGCCCGAATTGAATGAAAATATATTGCAGCCGTTATCCAGTTTGCTATGCTCAGGCTTGATGAGATGGATATGCTCGATGCCTTTGAAGCCGGGGGCTGTTGTTCTGTTTATTTTAGTCATTTGTCAATAGTCATTAAGTCATTGGGGCATTGGGTCATTAAATAAGTCATTAATCATTCAACAATGACTAATGACCTAATGACTAATGCCTCTCTGCAAGATAAACCAGCGTCGATGAATTTTCTTTTCTAAATACTTTCTGCGCTTGTTCTTTTATTCGTTCTGCTGTAATGGCGAGGTACTTATCAGTTTCGTGGTTTAGCATATCCGCGTCGCCGAACAGTTCAAACATAGCCAGGTTCATGGCCTTGTCGAGCAACGACATTTCGGAAAACACCATCGTCGACTCGGTTTTGTTCTTCACCTTGGTCAGTTCGTCACCTGGCACCAATTCATTTTTTATTTTTTCGAGTTCTTCCCATATCGCGGCCTCGGCTGTTTCAATACTAACATGCTCGGCAGGTTTGCCTTCCACCACGAACATGCCGCTATCAAAACTACCCATATTGTAGGCATGAATCTCGCTGAAAAGCTCCTTGTTCTTCACCAGGGTGCGGTGCAAACGCGAAGAATTGCCCCTGGACAGGATATCTGATACCAGGTCGATCTCATAATAGCCTTCTTCCAGCCGCGCCGGCATGCGAAATGCGATATAAAGGTCGTTCAAAGGCACCTTGGCGGTCACGCTTTCGCGGCGTGCTTCATGCTGTTCCGGTTCTTTCGGTAAATTCCGCAGGTACTTTTCGCCGGCGGGTATCGGTCCGAACCATTTTTCAGCGAGCTCCCTCGCTTTTGCGGTATCAATGTTACCCCCAATAACCATAACAGCGTTTTGCGGGTTGTAATGCTTTTTGAAAAAGGCCTTTACATCCTCTATCCTTGCATCTTCAATATGTTTGAGTTCCTTGCCGATAGTGGCCCAGCGATACGGGTGTTCTTTATAAACCATCGGCCTCAATTTGAGCCAAACGTCGCCGTATGGCTGATTGAGATAGCGTTGCTTAAACTCCTCGACCACCACATTGCGCTGCACCTCCAGGCTCTTTTCGCTAAAAGCCAGGCTCAGCATCCGGTCGCTTTCGAGCCAAAACGCGGTCTCGATATTTTCGGCAGGTAAAGTGATATAGTAGTTGGTAATATCGTTTGTTGTAAATGCGTTATTCTCGCCGCCTACGCGTTGCAGCGGCTCGTCATATTGCGGAATATTGACCGAACCACCAAACATCAGGTGCTCGAACAAGTGCGCGAACCCTGTTTGATCAGGGCTCTCGTCCCTTGCACCCACATCATATAAAATATTCAGCACAGCCATTGGGGTGGTGTGATCTTCGTGAACGATCACCCGCAGGCCATTATCTAATACAAACCGGTTGAACTTAACCATGCAGAAATTATTAATTAAAAATGGATTGCAAATGTATAAGTTTTGGTTGATTAAGTTGATTAGGTTAAGCGGTTGATTGAGTTAAATGATTGCAAGCTTCCGATAGTTGGCGCCTTTGTTCTTTAATAAATCCAACCTAATCTAACTCATTCAACTTAATCAACCGAATCAACTACCCTTTAACAATTAATTAATTTTTCTTGCAAATTTTCTTATTAGTATTATATTTGCCTTAGTTATTAACAGATGTTGATTAGTTACTAACAATTTTCCTAAAATCTTACACTAATTTTATGTCATCATGACACAAATGCAGCTGATCCAGCACATTACAGGCTTTGATAAGCATATCAAAGTAGTTAAGTTACGCAGCAAATTACAGGAACAAAGTTTCTCGCTCCGCGAACTTGTCGACCTTACCTTTTATCCCGATAAAGCTGTTGCTCAAAAAGCATCGCGCTTATTGCAAACCATGCTGTTGAAATTTCCGGAGAGTTACAAAGACGATATCGGCTATTTCGTGGAGCATGTTGCCGATGCTGATTGTGCCAATTGCAAAAAGCATTTTGCTAAAATTATCGTGCACCTAACTTCGCCGGATGTATCAAAAGAAGTGCGCATGGAGGTAAAAACGATCAACTTTGAAACTGTGGTAGACTTATGCTTTAAGTGGATGAACGACGCTAAGATGCTCACAAGGGTGCGTGCGTCAGCTGCCGAAGCGTTGTTTAACCTGCGCCATCGTTACCCGTGGATAGCCGAAAAACTATCATCTCAGCTCGAAATAATAATGCCCGGCGCCGCGCCGATGCTACAGGCAAAAGCTGGTTTTATATTGAGCTTTCTGCATTGCGAGGATTAGGCGAAACGCTAAACTCTAAACACTAAATCCTTAGCTCATCCTTACATTGGGGTTTGAAGTATTGCCCCCGCTTTATTTTCCTATCTTAGTATTGCCATGCTTACCCACGATGAACTCATAAAAGAGATCAGCAAAACCCTTGTGAAAACCAAGGTGGTGAAGCTAACGGCTATCCTTCAAAAACAGCAATTCGCTTTACGCGACCTTATCGATATTACTTTTCACCCCGATAAAAACATCGCTTTCAGAGCTGCCTGGATACTGGAAAGTCTTTTTCTTGAAAAGCCACAAACCTACCTTGATGACCTGGACTACCTCGTGTCGCGTATCAAAGATGTAAATTACCCTAGCTGCAAACGGCACTACGCTAAGATAATCATGCACATTACCGCGCCGAAGGTACCTCCTTCCATCCTTGAAAAACTTATAAACATTGATCTTGAACCTGTTGTGGAACAGTTTTTCGACTGGCTCATTGATCCGAAAATACTGATCGCGGTAAAGGTATTTACTGCCCAGGCCCTGTTCAACATGCGCGAACGTTACCCGTGGATCAGCGAAGAACTAGCCGGGCAACTCAAATTCCTGATGCGTGACGGCACCGCCGCGATACAATCAAGGGGGAAAAAGCTGCTGGCGCAACTTTAGTTTGCAGTTGGCAATTTACAGTTGGCAGTAGCCCCTTGCAAACTGCAAACTCAAAACTGCCAACTCTCTACTCTACCGGTTTATCCTCGCGATGCAGATGCGTACTCACCTGGTCGTGATTCAGTTTAGCATGCAGGGCCGACTCGCCATCATCAGCGTACATACCATAGGCATTCACCAGCACGCCCTTCAAACTATATTTTGGCGAGTTAATGGCGTAAACTATTGATGTGTCGGACGGATTACTCGCACCCTCGAAACGATAGAACTCATCAATTTCGAAGTCATCCGCACTCATGTGGATATCGTTTGCTTTATCGTCGATGGTATCGCCTTCGATGCTAAGGTTGGCGGTGTATCCGCGCTTAGCCAGGTCGTTGGTGGCATCCACCAGGTTTTCGTAGGTTTTCATGTTATCGTTCTCCAGGTAATTAGCATTAATTATAGCATAACCTTTAAAGGGGCGCGTTGTTTTGGCTTTCAGCCAAGCCCGAAGTTTATTAACTTCGAACAAGCATGGATATAGTCGTAAGCAAGCTTAGTTTAAAAGAAGTGCAGCCGCTGCGCGACTTGCGGCTGGCTGAAATTGATTTCCAGTTTGTTTACAATAAATGCCATGGCGCCGGCTGGGCCGACACTTATCTTTTTGCCATCGACGGGGAAAAGGCGGGATATGGTTCGATTTGGGGTAAAGATAAGCGCGAAGAACGCGATGCGATATTTGAGTTTTACCTGTTAGAACCTTATCGAAGGCTTGCAAATAGTATATTTCCTGAACTTCATAAGGTCTCAGGGGCCTCTTATGTCGAATGTCAAACTAACGATCGGCTAATTACTGATATGTTGTTTGAGTATTGTGCGAATATTTATGCCGACCGCATTCTTTTTGAAGACAGCATTACAACCGAAATGAAGATGCCCGGGGCGGTTTTCAAAAAAACGGTTAACAATGATGGCGAGACGGAATATATTTTAGAAAGGGATGGCGAAATTGTAGCTACCGGCGGCTTCATATGGAATTACAATTTTCCGTACATCGATATGTATTACGAAGTGAAGGAAAGTCATCGTCAAAAAGGTTTCGGGACGCTCATCACACAGGAGCTGAAAAAAGAAGCCTACCTGTTGGACCGGGTCCCGGCCGCGCGTTGCAACATCAACAACAAAGCTTCAAAAGCCACTTTGCTAAAAGCCGGCATGAAAGTTTGCGGACACATATTGATCGGTGAATTGGTTTGAAGCGTAACCATGAACGATAGGCTCAAGTACTATAAACAGCTTTGGAACATCTCTGATGGCGGCGAACGCTTCACCACCAATTCAAGCTTATTACAGCCCGTCTTGTATAACGGCATCGGTTGTATGTTGAAGATAGCTTTAAGTGATGAAGAAGTCCGGGGAAACGGCCTGATGGCCTGGTACAAAGGAAATGGCGCAGCGACTGTTCTGAAGCATGATGATACAGCTATATTGATGGAAAGGGCCACGGGAAGCGCTTCCCTAATTGAAATGGCAAAGGTTGGCAGGGATGATGAAGCCAGCGGCATCATTTGTTCGGTGGTCTCCAAACTTCATGCACATAAAACCCCTTATCCGAATGACCTGGTCCCGCTTAATACCTGGTTTAAAAGCCTGGAGCCTGTTGCTGCCGGGCATGGGGGCATTTTTGTTCAGTGCAGTCAAATTGCCAATGATCTGCTTAATGAACCTATAGACCAGGTTGTTTTACATGGCGATATCCACCATGGCAATATCCTTGATTTTGGCGCGAAGGGTTGGCTGGCCATCGATCCGAAAGGTTTGTTTGGCGAACGCGGGTTTGATTACGCTAATCTATTTTGCAATCCCGACATCGCGACAGCAATCGCCCCGGGCAGATTGATGAGACAGGTAGATATTATTTCAAAAGAAGCTGGCCTGGAACCCAAAAGGCTGATACAATGGATAGCAGCCTGGGCCGGATTGTCGGCGGCATGGGCGTTGGAAGACGGCACGAATGCGGAGCCGGCGATGACGGTGGCCAGGATTGCGCTGAATGAATTAAATATTATTTAATTTCGGCTCCCAGCTCTGTGCTTCTCTGTGAAAATCTTCGTGTCCTCTGTGGTTAACTCCGTTTGTTCATTTAACCACAGAGTTCGCAGAGGGAAGGCACAGAGGTCGCAGAGGAATAAAGATCATAAAAAAATGGCTGCTGTTATTAACAAAGATTCCATCGATTTTTTAAAGGACCTCGCGCAAAATAATAACCGTGACTGGTTCAACGCGCACAAGGAACGTTACCTAAAAGCACAAGGCAATATTGCCGCTTTCGCGGATGCGCTGATAGCAGAAATGAATAAGCATGATCATATTGAAACCGTTTCAGGAAAAAAGAGCATGTTCAGGATCTATAAGGACGTGCGCTTTTCGAAAGAAAAAACACCCTATAACCAGCATTGGAGCGGCAGCCTGAAAAGGGCGACCAAAAAGCTGCGCGGGGGTTATTACTTCCGTATTGAACCGGGCAATTCGCGCGTGGTTGGCGGCTTCTTCGGCCCTGAGCCCGACGATCTGAAACGGATCCGCCAGGATATCGACGCCAATTACCCCGACTGGCGTGAGCTGCTTACCGAACCTGGATTTGTAAAAACATTCGGAAAACTATTGGGCGACCGGCTGCTGTCCATGCCACGGGGTTATCCCAAAGATCACCCGGCCATTGATCTTTTATGCCATAAACAATTTTTGCTGAGACATACCTTTACCGACGAGGAAGTATGCCGGCCCGGCTTTTTGCTTATGGTGAACGATACTTTCAGAAAAATGCGGCCCTTTTTTAATTATATGAGCGATGTGTTGACGACGGACGCTAATGGCTTGTCCGTTTTCGACTGACCACATAAAGTTCTCATTCCCTTTAGGTTCTCTCAATTTTATAAAGAAACATTTTTTATCTTAATGACAACTTCGGTCGTCTAAATGGCGCTTTTTTTGCATTTATTTCCCATTAATTAATTTATAAATAACTTTACAACAAAAATTAACGTATACTAAATTCATATTAATTTGAACTTTACTGTTTGTCTAAACATTGGGATCGCATACCTCGACAGGGTATGCTATGCTTTCCA
>Ga0207667_10005186_pt1 | contig 15912 bp, 12 predicted proteins | sample KBSCornC52_FD_184301 | JGI IMG/M metagenome (GOLD analysis project Ga0207667, IMG submission 184301) | Corn rhizosphere microbial communities from Kellogg Biological Station, Michigan, USA - KBS Corn C5-2 (SPAdes) (version 2) | ecosystem: Host-associated > Plants > Roots > Rhizosphere > Soil ... | reverse complement strand
GTGGCAGCCGAAACCGTCGCTCTCAGCGGCACAGGTACAAATGCGGCGCCGACAATTAGCGCGCTGTCTTGCGCCACCACGTCGATCACGGGATCTCTTGCGGATTCATGTAAGGTGAGTTTGTCTGGTTCTGCACCCAAGGGTGGTCTAACAATCGCGCTCGCAAGCAGCAGCACAAATCTGACTGTACCTGGTTCTGTGACCATTCCGGCAACAGCCACGATTGCGGCTTTCACGGCAAATGCGATTGCGGTGTCCACCAGTCAATCAGTCAAACTGACTGCCACGACGGGCGGTACATCCAAATCAGTCTCGCTACAACTCATTCCTGCCTTGGCGCAGTTGAGCGTGAACGCCACCACCATTTCGTTTGGCGCGGTGGTCGTCAATCATGCGACGACGCAAGTCGTGACCCTCACCTCGACCGGAAAGGCCGCTGTCACCGTGAAATCTATTTCGGTCAAGGGCACCGGTTTCTCTCTATCCCCGGTGAGCGTACCCGCCACACTCAACCCAGGACAGACATTGCTAGTGACCCTGACATTTGACCCGACGACAACAGGTACGCAAACGGGCCAGTTAGCTATCACAAGCGATTCATCGACAAACTCAACGGTTACGATTACCCTGAGCGGCACCAGTAATCCTCATCAAGTTGAATTGAGCTGGAGTGCACCTTCCGCCTCATCTATGCCAATTTCACAATACAGGGTGTATCGCGCCAACGGCGGTACTGGCTCATTCGCGAGACTCAGTACTGTCGCGCAAACGACTTACACCGACACGAGCGTTCAAAGTCGACAGAGCTACAGTTACTATGTGACGAGCGTGAGTTCCTCGGGTGCTGAGAGTGCGCCGTCAAAGACAACTACGGTTACCATCCCGTAGCCTCTCTGCGCAGTCAGGCGAACTCAGATCGTCCACCATGCACGAACCCGGGAGGCCTCACATCGGCCTCCCGGTTTTTTGAGTACGAGTTGAACCGCCTTCACTCCGACGCCAGCACCCTCTCGATGCGGCGGTCCGGAATCAGCCAGATCAGGGCCACGAGCACATAGATGGAGTGGGCAATCCAGTGTGCAAAGAAACCGCACGGAATCGCTACCGCGTATAACAGAACCGAAGCGATTCCCTTGCGGTCCCTTCCAACGGCTTTCTTCACCAGAGAGTCCTCGCCCTCCCCTGCGATGATGCTGCGTTCCAAAATCCAGTAAGCAATCCCGGACATCAGCAGGACCATGCCATAGAGAGCTGTGGGATCAGGCGCGAATCCGCTCGCACCCATCCAGCCTGTGACGAAAGGAAGGAGTGACAGCCAGAAAAGCAAGTGCAGATTGGCCCATAAGACGCTGCCGCGCACGTGCCTGGTCGCGTGCAGAAGGTGATGATGGTTGTTCCAATAAATCCCGATGTACACAAAGCTCAGCACATAAGTGAGCAGAATGGGTAGCAGTGGACGCAGTGCGCCGATGTCTTCTCCCCGCGGAACATGCAACTCCAGCACCATGATGGTGATAATGATCGCGAGCACCCCATCGCTGAAAGCTTCAAGACGACTCTTGGACACAGCGACGATTCTCCTCGTAAACAAAGTTGATTAGCTAGGAGCGCTAGTGCGATTCAGGCGGCATCTCGTCTGGGCGCGGAAGGGAATCATCCTTGCTGTCTGTCACAATTGTCCCCTGGTGATACACAATGCGCCAGCTCTCGCCCGTTCGTTCCCAGATCGTTGCTCGGCGTGTGAGGCGCCCCGCCTGGTCCAGTGTGTAGGTGAGCAGGAAGCAATCGGGTCCAAGCTGCCGCAATCCGAAGCCTGACGCACTCCACCCCGCAACATCGGCATCCACCAAAGCCTCTCGGCTGCGCATCCCGAGGATGAACTCGCGGCTGTAGCGCCGCCCCGAAGCACCGACTTCCCAGAAATCCGGCGCGGTTGCACGCTCAAAATCCTCTAACGTTCTCCCAAAGCGTTCCGTGTGAAAGATTGGCTCGCGGCTACGCAGTTCTTCCCAGATATCTCGCAATTCGGAAGGGCAATTCGTAAAACGCGCACTGTCTGACATGGGGAAGATTCTAAATGCGCACCCTCGGCTTGATGCTCATCCGTGCTGATCGGCGCCAAAGGCATTGTTCGTCGCAGGGGGCAACGCAAGAACAGAGACGCAAACTGAGGGGACCGCAACAACGAAAAGTGTATGTCGAATCAATCGCCCGAACCGGGTTCAGAAAATTCTGTATCCAATGCCCGCGCTTGCTCCGTACGGCTCGAGGGTACCGTTGATCCAGTTCGGCCATAGCTGGTACTCGAAATCGAAGGCACGAACGCTCCACCGCCTCGATAAGTTCAAGTCGACCCCGCCACCCAGCGCAATATCCGTAAAGCGCCCGTAAGCCTCGTTGTATTCAAAATTCATTCGGCCAAGGCCTACGAGTGCCTTTCCATATGGCACTGCGCCTAGACGCTTGAATTCATGGATAGGCACCCGCGGCCCGACGAGATAGGTGTCTTGCGTGATATCCACATACGAGTTCTCGTGAAGCCAACGCATTTCCGCTTCGAGACCAACCCAGCGCGTCATCTTTAAATCCGCATAGGCGCCAAACCCATACAAGCGATATGGACTGGTTCCCGGAATGCCGCCGCCCGCATAATCAGGTTGAAAGGCCGACGCAAATCCGCCGGCAGTAAGCGTCATCTGCCCACGGTAGGCCGAAGGCGTAACCTGCGCGTGCGCGCAGACCCCGGCAGTGCACACCAAAAAGCTCAAAACAAAAAACGAGATTTGTCTCATGCGAAGGCGCTCATCCAGTCGGGCAGAATTTTAGGGCTGCAAGTGTAAACAGGAAGCTCTGATCAGGAACTCAAAATCGCACTAAGTATAAAAGCTCAGGGCGGATAACCATAAGTTATCCGCCCTGCGTGTCGAGCTAATTACTTCTGAGGGTTAGGAGAGCTACCCTGTTGCTGCGGCTGAGGACCTTCATTCTGCGAGGGCGCAGGCTGATTCGTGCCTGCAGGTGGCTGCGTCCCTCCGGTGGTCTGAGCCGCGGGTGGATCGCCTGCCGGCGGTTGTCCTGGCGTCGCATTCTTCGCAGCCGCCGCATTCGCTGCCCCTGCTTGCGCCTCGTCGTAGTGCTGCAAGCGGAAGTAAACCGGGGTCACCTCAAGCGGCATCTTGTCACGCGGATTCAGCGGCGCGTACAGCTTGGCATTCAACTGGTGGACGCGATCATCCCAAGGATCGGTTTTCAGCCAGCTCCCCAGCGGAAGAGCCGGGATCTGGGTCAAATCGTCCCAGTTAATCCGGGGAGCACCCTTCGCTAGCGCAGTCATCCACGGCGAGCCATCGTTTTTCAGCAGCGAGTCACCCAGTTTTGGGGTGTTCAGCGCCTTCAGGACCGGTGCGCGATCGGCAAGCTGTGCCCAGAAAAGTCCTGCGGTAGCCAGCTGATCTTTGTACATCGAGGTATCCAGGTACTCCTGCGCCTTGCTGGCCGCTTCTTGATTGTCGTGGTCGCTGTGGTTCATGTTGATGCGCCGGAACGAAGATTCATCCGGGAACATCAAGCGATCATTGAATGCGTAACGCGTGTCGATGTGGTGCCCAAGTGCGATATGCGCAAGCTCCAGCGAAATGACCGATGCCAGCGTGGCCTCATTGCGAGGCATCGTATCGATCAGGCCTTTGCTCAGTAGGATCGTGTTACCCACGGTTGTGGTTTCGACCGTGTCGGTTAGCAAGATCCGGCAGTGTACGGGCAGACTCAGCTGAATGTTGTTTGGGACCACGAGGTTTGTGACGATCTGGTCCAGCACCGTCTGCTCAAACCCGTTCGGCGTCAGCGGAGCCACAAGGCCGGCTTGTTCGAGCCGATCGATCACATTGTTTTCAGCCTGCAGCACCCACTCGCGCGAGGCTTGCAGCGGGCTCACGTCCTGTGAGTCGTCGCTCTTGTCCTCCGCGTCTTCCACCTTCACGCTTACGCTCTCGCTGTCGCGGGTGGGGAGTTTGAGACTGTAGCCCCAGAAGTGCGTCTGGGCCTTCAGGCCAACCTGCTTCTCGCCGTCGCGGGTGTTCTCCTCCACGTAAATGGCAACCGGCAGCCAGATTCCCGGCTGAACGTTCATGCGCCAGCTATCAAAATGGAAGTAGTAGCGAGAGTCATCTTCGGAGCGCGGGCCCGTATAGGTGCCATTGAAGCGCACAACGTTGCCATCCTGATCCTCAATCCACACGCGCCCGTAGAAGCGGCCCATCCCGCTGACCTTCGGATGCACGTCATATACCCACGTCCTCACCGATCCCAGAAACTCGCGACGGACATAGGTAAACGCGTAATGCTGTTCGTCAAATCCAGTCGGATCGAGGAACATCATTTGCATAAATCCAGTCGGATTGTAGGTAAAGCGCTTGTCCAGTCCGAGCGCCTTCGTCAGTCCTGAAATGGCTGCAAACGAGCCTTTGAACCAGCCCTTCTTGTCCTTCGAATCGCGTGGCTCGTAGGTCTTGTCGAAGAACCCTTTGCCAAAATCCACACGGCTCAGTGTGTACTGGTCCCCGACCGGCACCTGGTAAAGTTTCACGTCGGGCCGAGTGTCCTGGATGTAGGTCTCCACCAGCGGTGTCCGCTGCTGGATAGCCTTAATCAGGATCTTCTCCTGCCCGATGGCCTTCTGTACCAGAGCGGCCTGGTCCGGGGTCAATTGGTGAGCTTGCTCGTATCGAGGTGTCTTCTTTGCGTATGCCGCAGATACTCCCAGAAGCAGGGACAGGAGGGTGACAGGGATCTTTCTTGACATCATTTTTTCTCCTAGAACTTCTTGCCTTTCCATGACAGTGGCTTTCCTGCTTCTGGTGAGCCCATATGCCTGACTGTCGTAATCACTTCAAGTCTTGGCGCTATGCCAATTGGAACGTGATGGTGATGTTTGTCGTTAAATCAACCGCCTGGCCATTGCGAGTGGCTGGGCGGAAGCGAATTTGTGATGCTACACGGCGGGCTTCTTCATCAAGTCCGTGTCCAAGTCCATGCACCACGTTGTTTATGATGACCTGGCCCGTGGCGGTAAATGTCACTCGCAGGATCACATCTCCCTGCACGTGAAGCTGACGCGCTTCCGATGTGTATTGCACGGCAGGCTTCGACAGAACTTCAAGATTCGTCGGGGCAACTTCCTTTGGTTTTTGCTGCACTGCGGGAGCGGCTGCGACCTGATTCTGGATACCAGCCGAGCCAACCTTGCCCGCGTAGCCCGTCGTCGCCGTGCCGGTTCCCCCTGGAATCCCAGCCTGCGCAACTTTGCCCACCACTCCAGCGTTCGATCCGGATTTCAGGCCATTGCCAATACCCACTGATCCGACCACCCCATGCGGCGCCACTGCCGGCCCCTGCATTCCGCCATAGGGATTGCCGATCGCTGCCACCGTTGCCGGACGGCTCGCATTCGGATTCGGAGTCACGCCAAAGGTCTGGCCCAGATGCACTGGAGCAGTCGAAGCCTTCACAGTGTTGTTCTGCGCGGGCATCGCAGCCGTGAGTGCTGCCTTGGGCTGCGGCGCGAGAATGATCGCCGGCTTTGCCGCCTTGATCACCGGAGTGTTGAGTTTCGCTTCAATCTCCAGAGGCTTCAGTGCCGGCTTCGGCTCCATCTTCGGCATGTTGATTTTCGGCTGCTCCATCTGGACTTCTAGCTTCGGCTTGGGAAGGTCAGGGAGCTTTGGCGGGGGAGGCGTCTTGAACTTCGGAGGAGGTGGCGGGGTAGTGGGGAAGATCAGCGCGGTCTGCTCGAATTTGCGTTCCTGGAATACGTGTTTGGCCGTCATTCCCACGTAGATCATCAGGCCGAGGATGACGACGTTCACCGTTGCGCTCGTAATGAAAGGCGTAGACCGGCCCTCCGGCTCGGGGAGCAAGCCGAAACTGGTCCGACCAGGATAGCCACTCATCTGCATTTCAATACCTCGGGGTTTGCCATGAAGGCGGCTTTTTGAGTCTGAGGGGTTCCAGTTGGAATTCCGTAAAGGGGGGATGAAACCTGGCTAGAAATCGCCACCTTGTCCCCAGCCGTTTTCGGGCGTGCGTGATCGCTGTTCAGTTGCCGCAAACGCTCCTCGCTCACCCTGGCAACTGGCTGAAACAAAAAAGGAAACTGTTTAGTCCTATGCGGGGGCCGGAAGCAGGGGATTTGAGTGCTCCACGGTGCCGCGTGCTCTGTTTGACGTCGCTCTTCCCAAAACGGAATGAACGGTGCACGAGAGTCTGACATTATGCTACCGGAATAGGTTACCCAAGCGCCAGTGGGGTTACCCCCTGGTCTCAGAGGTCCGCCCAGCCCTATAAACCTGTCTCCGTGACCCTGTCCCGCGCGCATCCTGCTTCTCCCAAATATCCAAAAGCATCGAAACCATCTTTCGCAGAGATCAGATCCTCACTTTGGAGGGCGGGAAAAAAGGAAACTTCTATCGTTGCGCTTACATTTCCTCAAACCCGGGCTCTGATTCGATGTCTCGTTCATCTGCCGCGAAATTTGAGTCAGTCGCCTTGCCGACGATCTTAGTTTAAGCGCGCAAACCGCTCCCGGCTGCTTGCTGTAATAGACTCACGGTAACCCAAATCTGCTCTGGAGGGACAGTATTTTTGTGAGAACTTTGGTTACCGGCGGTGCCGGATATGTCGGAGGCACAGTCGCAGCTCTTCTCCTCTCGCAAGGCCATCAGCCCACAGTGTTTGACAACCTGTGTCACGCGCGCCGCGAGATGGTTCCCGCGGGCGTCGAATTCATTGAAGCCGACCTTGCCGACCGGGGCCTGATTGAGAAGATTTTCAAGTCTGCCAAAAGCGAAGGCAAACCCTTCGACTCCGTCCTTCATTTCGCCGCACTTATTGAAGCAGGCGAATCAATGGTTCACCCCGAGACCTATTTTCGTAACAACACAGCCTCAACCCTCGCCATGCTTGAGGCTGTGATCGCGGAAGGCCCCCGACGCGTCGTCTTTTCCTCCACCGCTGCCGTTTACGGCGAACCCGAATCCGTGCCCATCACCGAGAATGCGCGCCTTAAACCTACAAACGTTTACGGCGAATCGAAGTTGATGGTCGAAACAATGCTCAATTGGTTCCACAGCATACACGGTCTTCGCTCCGTAGCCCTTCGCTACTTCAATGTCGCGGGTGCGCCGGAAGGCCCGAATGGCATCACGCGGGGTGAGGACCATGAACCGGAGTCGCACCTCATCCCACTCATCCTTGACGTCGCGTTGGGCAGGCGCAAATCCATCCGCATCTATGGGGACGACTACCCGACGCCCGACGGCACCTGCATCCGCGATTACATCCACGTCTCCGACCTCGCCGACGCTCACCTGCTCGCTCTCAACGCGCTCGAAACCGATGCCGCCGCCAAAGCACGCCTGATCTACAATCTCGGCAACGGTCAGGGATTCAGCGTCCGCGAGGTCATCGAGTCTGCTCGCCGCGTCACCGGTCATCCCATACCAGCTGAACTCCACCCCCGCCGCTCCGGTGACCCGGCAGTACTCGTTGCGAGCTCAAAAAAAGCGATCTGTGCATTGGGCTGGAAGCCACGCTACACCCAACTCGACGACATCATCCGCACTGCCTGGATTTGGCAGCAGAAGCGGTACTGATTCTTTTCCATTGGGCGATCCCCTTGTCGCGAAGGGGATCACTCCGAGGGTGGAACGTTCTCCCGAATCGTCTGCGCCATGTGATCGATCGAAGTGTCCTGGCTAAGTTCTTCCATGACGGGCTGGTCTGCTGCGTCCTTCAGTCCTATCTGCTTTGCAATTTGCCGGTTCAGTTCCAGCATCGCGGTCATCTCTTTTTCGGTCAGCAACAGCACTTGAAGCATCAAGTGCTCTCGTTCGTCCGCACGGCGGCCGATACGGGCCTGCCGGATCAGGATGAAACTGGCCAGGAGGATGGCTTCAAATGTCACGAAGCTGGAAAGCAGCGAGAAAGGTGCCGGATCGAAGTGCCTCCGCCCCGGCGACACGTTGAGCGTGATCCAAGCTGCGAAGATTGCCAGGTGAATGCCCACAAACTTGAGGCTTCCGGCAGAGCCCGCAATCACGTCTCCGATGCGTTCGGACGTGGTTCGCTGATTGAGATAGTCCTGCTCGTGCCTGGCGATCAGTTCAACGTGCTGCTGGATTGAAGTTGGTGGCATGAAGCTCCTCCGGACCCGATAGTTTGATGTGTCCAGATCGGGTTACGCAATCCCGGACGGCAGCCGCGAAACTCGGTTTGGCAACACAAGAAAATGTCATCTGGAATCGGGCGGCACCGGACTGGCAAATGCAGGGTTGACTCACTAAAATCGTGCAGTCACGATGATTCGTTTGTCTGAACCATGCCTGAGGCCGAAGTTGGCTCGCGCCCGCTTCGACGTGCTCTATGTCGGAGGCGCCCTCGAGATTCGCTACAGGCCCTCGCTCATGCGCTAAATACAGGCGATTCGATCTATGACTGCCGACAAAACCGCAACATCTCGTGCTCCCAGCGAAGCGTCCATTCGAGCTTTGAGCGAAACCGAAATCGATCAGTTCGTTCGCGACGGCGTCGTCCGCATCGAGGCTGCATTCTCAACCGAAACCGCCGCTCGAGCGCGCGAAATCCTGTGGCGCGACACAGGCTGCGATCCGAACGACCGCTCCACCTGGACAAAGCCCGTCATCCGCCTATGGGACTATGCGCAGGAGTCATTCCGCGAAGCCGCAAACACCCCTATCCTGCACAGGGCCTTCGACGCGCTCGTAGGCATCGGCCGCTGGGTTCCACGCGAAAGCCTCGGAACCTTCCCAATTCGCTTTCCGCATCCCGACGACTCCGGCGACACCGGATGGCATGTTGACGCGAGCTTCCCACCCGATCCGCCCACCGACAACTACCTTGAATGGCGAGTCAACGTAAAGTCGAAGGGCAGGGCATTGCTTATGCTTTTCCTTTTTTCCGATGTCGGTGAAGCCGACGCGCCCACCCGCATACGCCTCGGCTCGCATCAGACCGTCGCGCGCCTCCTCGCCCCAGCCGGCGAGCAGGGAATGTCGATGATCGAAATCTCTACCAAAGCGGCGTCAGCAACTCATTGTGCGGAAGAAGCGCTCGCTATCGGAAACGCCGGCACCGTGTACCTCTGCCATCCGCTCCTGCTCCACGCTGCGCAACTACATCGCGGGAGCACGCCACGCTTCATGGCACAGCCGCCCCTCGCACTAAGGGCGCCGATCGAACTGAGCCGCCCCGATGACAGCTACTCACCAGTAGAGCAGGCAATTCGACTCGCACTCACGAGGAATTAAACCCTGCTCAGCCGGATGCAGTATCCGGCTCTCATCGAGCCGAATTTGCTTGACGATCCCATCTGACCACCCGCACAGTTACGGCAACAGTCCCGCTGTGCCCCTGCTGATTTGACGGGACTTCGTGCGAGGTCGATCAGCAAGTGTCAGCCCAGCCTTCAGCCGGTCCCTCCACATCCGCGTCTCTTATTCGCGTCCTCCTCGGTTCCTCCGCCGGAACACTGATCGAGTGGTACGACTTCTACATCTTCGGTGCGCTTACCTCGGTTCTGTCGGTCAAGTTCTATCCGCCGGAAAACCAGACCTTCGCGCTCATCGCCTATCTCGCCACCTTCGCAGTTGGTTTTCTCGTCCGCCCCTTCGGTGCTCTGTTCTTTGGCTGCATAGGCGATATGGTGGGCCGCCGGATTGCATTTATCTTCACGCTCTCAATCATGGGGGGATCCACAGCTGCTATCGGCCTGCTGCCCACCTACAAAACCGCCGGGTGGATCGCTCCCATCGCCCTCATTGCCATACGGATGCTCCAGGGTCTCGCCATTGGTGGCGAGTATGGCGGCGCGGCCGTTTATCTGGCCGAGCACGTTCCCGACGGCAAACGTGGCTTCTATACCAGCTTCCTGCAAACCACGGCTGGCCTTGGCATGGTCGCTTCGCTGATCGTAATCCTGGCAACCGAGCAGTCCATGAACGGCCCGGCCTTCCAGCAATGGGGATGGCGCCTGCCATTTCTGCTCTCACTAATCTTTGTCGGCATCTCCCTCATCATCCGCATCCGCATGCGCGAATCGCCCATTTTTGCCCACGTCAAAGCCACAGGATCTCAATGCGCGCGCCCCCTCAAAGAAGCCTTCGGCAAGTGGGCAAACCTCAAGCAGGTGTTCATCTCACTGTTCGGAGCGGCCGCCGGTCAGGCGGTGGTCTCCTACACAGGGCTTTTCTATGCGCTCTTCTACATGCAGAGCATCCTGCGCATCAGTGCCCATACCTCAAACGTCATCGCGCTTTTCGGCCTGATGATCGCCATACCCACCTTCGTGTTGTTCGGAGCGCTCTCCGATCGCATTGGCCGTAAGAAAGTCATGCTCGCCGGAATGCTCCTCTGTGTCGTCTGCATCTACCCCATCTATCGGGCTATGCAGCAGGCCGCCGGCAATAACGTCGTCTCGGTCACCTCCACCAGGGACCCGGTCACAAGCGAAACCCGTCTGACTCCTCTCACCCGCGATCCAGTAACAGATGCTCAGATTCCTGCTTCCCCAGCCGGCCATCCCAATCTGCTCGCGCTCATTGCGCTCATCGCACTGCAGAACATCTTTTCCTGCATGGTCTACGGGCCCATTGCCGCCTATCTCGTTGAGGCATTCCCCGCAAAAATCCGCTACACCTCTGTCTCCTTGCCTTATCACCTAGGCAACGGAATCTTTGGAGGGCTTCTACCGGTCATCGGGGTCGGTCTCTGCGCAGCCACAGGCAATCTCTACGCCGGCCTCCTCTATCCCATTTCGATCTCCGCCCTGTCCTTCGTGGTCGGCAGCTTCTTCCTTAGAGAGACATCCGGCACCCTCATCTGGTCCGAAATTGCCGAGACCCACAAACCCCCTATCCTGCTCGCCCCTGACCCGCTCGCTGCTACCTCGGACTGATATCCGGGTTCGGCCGAGCCTCACGGTTCTCCATCTCGGCTCACCACGCTTGCTCTTCCTGCCCCTGCCTCGATAAAGTGGCAGCGTTACCATTTGCCGCTGGCGTGCGGCGCTCCGATGCGTTTGCCAGACTCACGCACTTCCCTCAAGGACCTCATCCATGTCATCGACGCACGTTCCCGCTGATCCCAAATCGGTCTCATCCCTATCCAGTCAGGATCTCGATTCTCTGCTTCGCGAGGCTCGCGTCTTTCCGCCGCCGCCCGAATTCTCAAAAAATGCGCACATCAAAAGCCTCGAGCAGTACGAGGAGATGTACAAGCAGTCCATCGAAGATCCTGAGACCTTCTGGGCTGGGGTAGCAAAGGAACTTCACTGGTTCAAGCCGTGGGACAAGGTTCTGGAGTGGAACCTTCCCAATGCCAAATGGTTCGTCGGCGGCAAAATGAACTTGAGCTACAACTGCCTCGACCGCCACGTACAAAGTGAGCGTCGCGACAAGGCCGCCATCATCTGGGAAGGCGAGCCCGGCGAAGTCCGCCGCATCACCTACGCTGAGCTACATACTGAGGTCCAGCGTTTCGCGAACGCACTCAAAGCGCTTGGAATCAAAAAGGGCGATCGCGTCGCCGTGTACATGGGCATGACGCCCGAGCTCGCCATCGCCATCCTCGCCTGCGCGCGTATCGGCGCCATCCATTCCGTGATCTTCGGCGGATTCGCCGCCAATGCCATCGCCGATCGCGTCAACGATTGCGGCTGCGTCGCCATCATCACACAAGACACCAGCTATCGCCGCGGCAACGAAGTCCCACTCAAACGCACCGTCGACGAAGCTATGCACGCCTGCCATACGGTCGATCACGTAATCGTCTATCGCCGCACAGGTTCCCCGGTGAACATGGTCGAAGGCCGCGACTGGTGGTGGCACGACATCGTGGCCAACGCGCCCACGCACTGTCCCGCCGAGCCGCTCGATTCTGAAGATCCGCTTTACATCCTCTACACCTCCGGCACCACGGGTAAACCCAAGGGCCTGGTGCACACCACCGGCGGCTATGCCGTGCAGACCTACATTACTTCAAAGTACGTATTCGATCTGCACGACGACGACATCTACTGGTGTTCCGCGGATATTGGCTGGGTCACCGGCCACTCCTATGTCGTCTACGGCCCCATGCAGAACGGCGCTACAGTCCTGATGTACGAAGGCGCTCCCAACTACCCGGACTTCTCCCGCTTTTGGAAAATCATCGACGACCATAAGGTCACCATCTTCTACACGGCACCGACTGCCATTCGCGCATTCATCAAGTGGGGCAACCAGTACGTCGACAAGTTCAAGCTGGATTCTCTGCGCCTCCTCGGCACGGTTGGAGAGCCCATCAACCCTGAATCGTGGATGTGGTACCGCGAGAAAATCGGCCACAATCGCTGCCCAATCGTTGATACGTGGTGGCAAACCGAGACGGGCTCCATCATGATCTCGCCCATCCCCGGCGCTATCCCCGCCAAACCAGGCTCCGCGACGCGCCCGTTCTTCGGAATCCAGCCAGAGGTCGTCACGCGCCCCGACGCCAATGGCAACTTCCACGCCGTTCCCGCTGGTAGCGGCGGTCTGCTCATTGTTCGCAAACCGTGGCCTTCCATGGCTCGCACCATTTACGGCGACCCCGAGCGCTTCAAAAAAACCTACTGGTCCGATGTTCCGGGCTGCTACTTCACGGGCGACGGCGCCCGTCAGGATGCGGACGGCTATTTCTGGCTGATGGGTCGTGTCGACGACGTGATCAACGTCAGCGGACACCGGCTCGGCACCATGGAAATCGAATCCGCCCTTGTCGCACATTCCAAAGTTGCGGAAGCAGCGGTTGTCGGTCGTCCCGATGATCTCAAAGGCCAGGCCATCTCCGCGTTCGTCTCGCTCGAATCCGGCAACCAGCCCTCAAATGAACTGAAAGACGAACTGCGCCAGTGGGTTGCAAAGGAGATCGGCGCTCTCGCCCGGCCTGATGACATCCGCTTCACCGAAGGTCTCCCCAAAACCCGCAGCGGCAAAATTATGCGCCGGCTCCTGCGGGAACTGGCAACCCATGGCGAAATCAAGGGCGACGTCACCACTCTTGAAGATTTCACCGTGATCGCCAAACTTCGCGAAGCCGAAGAAGGCTAATCTGGTTCGCTCTCGCGCGCGGCATTTGGCAACTCACGCAACTCGCCTTCCCCAAGGGGCATCCGGGTTCCTTCGCACCAGCGATCCTATCCCATTCATCTGAAAGATAGTGGGCGATAAATCCTTGCCCAGTCAGCTTGGGCCGACTGAAGAAAAGATCTCTGCAATCGCCATCCAACAAGGGTATGCTTCCCACTGCATCCAATAAGGATTGGTCTCGGCTCGAGACGGTCCGATTGCCCTTGGTTTCCCAGAAAGAAGCGAGATACAACCAAACAACGCTCGCTCGAAAGTCCTCGTGTTCTGACCCTCCCCCAGAGGACCCATGGAGACCGCGACTTACTGCGCGTACAACATAACCCGCAACGCATTGCTCAGCGAGCAAGCGGCATCGGTGACGAACATCCAGGATCCGGCGCAGTTGCTTGCACTCGTCCTGAACGGCCCCGGCCGCGATCCAAACTCAGCTGTGTTTCTGCGTGGAGTCACCGGCCCAATCGACATACCGCGCCTCTTCGCCTTCGATGTGGCCTTCCTCGACGACGAGCAGAGGATTATCGAAGCAACCAGTGTGGGCCCTGGTACTCCGTTCCCTCCGCTTGATCGGGCTGTGGCAAGCATCCTGTTTCTCTCGGACCAGTGCCTCGCCAAATCCAGCACAGTCCCCGGCGATGTAATCAAAATCTGCACCGAAGCAGAATTCGCCGTGCTGCTGAGAGCCGCCTCTCAAACACAGCCACCGGATACATTTCAGCAGCCAAAGATTTTGCCGGAAGTGTATTTGGACTTCAGACAGTCAATCGAGCCGTTTGATGGCTCGCTGATCTACCTGCCCACATCAGGAACACCCCAATCCAGCGAATTCTTTCTCCCCATCGCAGCACCGCGTGTGCACGCGCCGGAGCCATCGGAGGAGCAAATCATTGAGTTAACTCCTATCGAACTGTCCGCGTCCGAAGCTCAAATCGTCGATCAACCCGGGCCCATCGAGCCTCCTGAATTACCCGGCAACTTCGGAAGTGACCTTGATGAAGAGCCGGAAGTGCCGCGCGTCGACACACCGGAACCGGTTCGTTTTCTTGTGCTTCCCACGATTCGAGAAGCGCCCGGTGTAAAGCAGGTCGAACCTGCGCCGGAAGCCGAATCACCACACCCGCCTCAATTGACAGGCCTTTCTCCCCAATTGAAAGCAATCATTCAGAAGGTAGATGAACAACTTCGCCGCGAAAGAGAAACGCCGGAAGAGCGAGAACCTTCCGAACAAATTCCACAAGGGGAGAGTGCATCGGCGATCAGCAACCTGACGAGTCCTGCTGACTCAATTCAAACGGAACAGATTCCCGCCGGACTCCAGCAAGAACTCCCAACTCCGCCACAAGCGGAAAACGCCGAGCCTATATTCAGCGCCTCAATCGAAAACACTCAGAATTTGAACGACGAAATTCATGCTGCCCCGCCGGACGAACTCAAGGCAGCCGAACCTCTCCCACCTCGGCCAATCTCTAAAAGCAGGACAAAGGCTCCACGCGCGCGGAAAGTGTCCCGCAAGGCTCATCCCGCATCCACAATCCGGAAGAGTGACCCCAGACCTGCCGAACTTCACCCAATCGAACGGCAGCCGATGCCCCCGCAGCCTACTCCTGCGCAAGAAAATCCTCCTCCCGTTAAACGCAGCGATGACACGACTCGAGCGATACCCACCCGCTCGGAACGAAAGCTATCCTTCGCCATTCGCGTGCAGCGCTGGCTCGCAGGGGAATCGATTTCGCTTACAGGGAATCGGCGCAGAGGCGAGCGCATCAATGTTCCCGGTCTGGTCGCTTTCTATTGGACCGGCGGCGCACCCACCCCACACGAGATCGTCAATATCAGCAAAAGTGGCCTGTACCTTCGCAGCAAAGAACTGTGGTCGCCTGACACTCTGGTACGCATGACCCTCGAACGCCCAGGTGCCGTGGAAGGAGAACAGAAGTCCATCAGCGTACTCGTCCGCGTAGTGCGCAGTGATGATGGCGGCGTCGCTCACGAATTTGTCACGACCGAGGTTCTCGACCATCTGCGAGCACGAGACATCGTACCCGAACAAGGAACAAATCGAAAAAAGCTGGAAAAGTTTCTGGAACTCCACTGAACAAAGCCACTCGCGCAACACCCCTCAACTTCCAAACTCATTGCGCCACAATTCGCTCGACGCCCAGCATCGCATTGTCGCTTAAACTTGTCGGCAGCCCCGGAGAACATATGCGCGATCTCGTTTACAGCGTGGCCACCAGCCTCGACGGATTCATTGCCGGACCAAACGGCGAATACGACTGGATTGTCCACGACCCCACCATCGATTTCGGCCAAATCTTCCGCCAATTCGACACCGTCGTCATGGGTCGCAACTGCTATGAGGGCATGCTGCGGGAAGGCCGCCGGCCGAGTGAACTCGGCATGAAAAGTTACGTAGCTTCCACAACCCTTGATCCAGCGCTCCACCCTGATGTCGTGGTAGTTTCTGCAGATATGGCGAAGACGGTCGTGGATTTGAAGCAAAGATCCGGGAAATCCATCTGGCTTTTCGGAGGCGCCACAATTTTTCGCAGCCTTCTCGACGCAGGCCTCGTCGATCGGGTCCAGGTTTCCGTAATCCCCATTCTCCTCGGCGGCGGAGTTCCCCTCGTCCCACCCGGTCGTCGCTGGCCCCTCAAGTTCAAAGACTCGCGCGTTTTTCCGAGTGGGATAGTTTCGCTCACCTACGGTGTCGTGTCCCAACCGGAACTTTAGG
>Ga0207667_10005182_pt1 | contig 15920 bp, 8 predicted proteins | sample KBSCornC52_FD_184301 | JGI IMG/M metagenome (GOLD analysis project Ga0207667, IMG submission 184301) | Corn rhizosphere microbial communities from Kellogg Biological Station, Michigan, USA - KBS Corn C5-2 (SPAdes) (version 2) | ecosystem: Host-associated > Plants > Roots > Rhizosphere > Soil ... | reverse complement strand
TGCGAGGTCGCGCTTCGGCCCCTTCTTCTTGGCAGTCCAGTCGGAGAGATCGCTGTCGTACATCTGGAAACCGTCGTGATGTTCGAAGACCGGGACCACATACTTCGCACCGGCCTCCTTGAAAAGTTGCGCCCATGCCTCGGGGTCATAGTGCTCCGCCTTGAACATGGGAATGAAGTCCTTGTACCCAAATTTTGCGAGCGGGCCGTATTTTTCGATTTGGTGCTTATTCTCCGGCGTGCCCTGAAGGTACATTTGCCGCGGATACCATTCGCTTCCGAAGGCGGGAACGGAGTACACACCCCAATGAATGAAGATTCCAAACTTCGCGTCCTTGTACCAAGCCGGAACTTCCCAGTGTGAGAGCGAACCCCAGTCTGGACGGAATGGACCTTCGTGCCCGACGCGGTCTACCTCTTTGAGCATCGCAGTGCGAGCGGGGTCATACTTGGACACTGAGTCTTTCCACTGCTGTGCAAGGTCTTCTGCCGGGACGTTTGCCGTCGGGGCTGTCGGCGATGTGACTTGTCCCTGCATCGTGGCCAGGGCGCATATCAGCGTTGAGCAGACCAATGCAGCCAATGTGCGCCGCCGCAATTCTTCCTTCGGTACCATTGCCGATTTCTCCTTTTGAGCGAACCTCTCGGGATCGTTGCGAGGCCGACAAGCACAGCGAGCTTTGCGATCGTTTCGTGGCTTTCGTGTTCAGGGAGTTTTGCCGATTGAGAGTCTAGTATCCGCAGTCCAGTTCAAAGAAGACGGAGGCATACGGAATCGTGAGAGTGCCGCCGAGTAAACGCTAACTGAAACGATGAAATGCTAACCACTCGATGTCGAGTTGTCAACGGATAATGGGATAACCTGCGATTACGTTCTATGGCCGTACGCATGAAAGATCGCGAACGATCTTGGGCTCTCAACCAACAGCATTCAAAGCTTTTGCGAATTGCCCGAACAATCGCAGCAGAGACACGCTGCCCTGTGCTGAAAGATTCGGGAGCTGAATTATCAGGCCAACTTTGCAGCTCGCGCCCTTGTCAGGGGCAGGACCTGGCATTTGGCCTAGTGGTTCCTGATCTGTTGCAGCGCCTTTTTTGCAGAAGTCGCGAAAGTAATCTCGGTTCAGGCAGCGCGAGCAGGGATACAGCGTTGATCTCATTTTCAGACGAAGATCTGGAACTGGAAATCCAGGAGATCAAGTAGCTTCTCGCGAGGAGCGTGGAGTCATCATGGTGGCTTCAGCGGAATGGGCGGTGGACTGCTTCCGCAACATTGAGCAGGACAAAACAGCCCCTGTATCCTTATCGACCGGCGGTTCCAGGGAGTCGATGCCAATTCGACGGCGTGAGTGCCGATCATTCGCTGGCCATCTCTCCTATGGTCGAGGTTGCGCCTGAATCACGATAGCTGAAGATCTGGGCCCTCATGACAGCGGCTGATGGCCACGAGCGCTTCCAACGAACGCCGAATTCCAGCAAGAGGATGCAGATGGCAGCGGTGAACAGGGCAAAGCATGCGAGCCCTGCAGCGTAGGTGCCGGTGAGATCCTTGAGCAATCCGAGAAGGGAAGGCAGGAAGAAGCCGCCGAGTCCGCCGGCAGCGCCCACGATTCCCGTGATGATTTCAATATCCCGCGGGAAACGCTGCGGAGCTACCTGGAAGACAGCTCCGTTTCCCATGCCAAGCAGCCCCATCACAACGAAAAGCAGAGACACTACAAAGGCGATTGGAGGAAGCGTGCAGACCAGTATCAGGCAGAGCGCAATTGTCCCAAAGAGACCGAGGAGCAAGCGGAAGCCGCCGAATCGGTCGGCTAGCCAACCGCCCACGGGACGAAGAAAACTTCCAGAGAGCACGACCACCGTGGTGAGGTCGCCGGCGGTGATTTTGCTGAGGTGATACTGGTCGTGGAAGAAGACGGAGAGAAAGCTTGTTAAGCCGACGAATCCCCCGAAGGTGAGGCTGTAGAGGAGACAAAGGCGCCAAGTGTCAGCGGTGCGAAGGAGCGCACCATAGCTGCTCCACGGTTTCGGCGCGGATTTCGAGGGACTGTTGCGGGCAAGAAGGCAGAAGACCGCGAGTACCGTTGAGATTGGCAACAGTGCTGCGCCGAATACCGCATGCCACCCAAAGTGCTGCGCGAGCCGCGGACCGAAGAGTGTTGCGATGAGTGTGCCGGAATTGCCGGCTCCAGCGATTCCCATGGCGAGGCCCTGGTGCTCTGCTGGGTACCAGCGGCCCGCGAGAGGTAGAGCAACGGCAAAGCTCGCGCCGGCGATGCCCAGCAGAAATCCCACCAGATAGAGCTGCCATAGTTGCGTGGCGAAGTGCCATCCGAGGGTGAGGGGAATGAGTGTAAGTGAAAGCCCGACGATTCCAACCCGCCGGGCGCCGAGGCGATCAGCGCAGAGACCAAGGATAGGACGAAAGAATGAGCCGCCCAGCAGCGGTATGGCAGTGAGCAAGCCCTTCTGCGTGGCGGAAAGGTGAAGCTGTTCAGCGATAAATGGAGTCATCGGTCCAAAGAGAACCCACACCATGAATGAGATATCGAAGTACAAGAAAGCAGAGATAAGGGTAGGAAGATGACCGCTTTTTGCGAAAGATGTTCTGTTCATGTTGTCTCCTCGAATAGATAAGTCAGGAACGGGCAGAAGCGGATTTCTCGACGCGGACTGCGCATTGCTTGAAGTTTGGTTCTCGCGAGATGGGGTCGAACGCACTTTGGGTGATCTGGTTTGCGTTGGTTTCAGCGAAGTGAAAAGGGAGAAATACCTGTCCCGCCGCGATGATCTGAGTAACGCGCAGTTCAACGCGGCTTACGCGTCCACGTGCGGAGACGACGTCTACGCGGTCATGGGGCTTGAGATTGAGCCGGCCGGCGTCGGAGGGGTTCATCTCCAGCCATGCTCGCGGCGATAGCTGCTGCAGGATTGAGATGGCGCCCGTTTTTGTGCGGGTATGCCAGTGCTCAACCGTCCGGCCCGTATTCAGTACAAACGGGAATTCTGCAGAGGGCTGCTCTGGGAATGGAGACCAGTGCGTAGGGATCAGTCGAGCCCGGCCGTCCTCGGTCGCGAATAAGCCATCTGCGTAGAGTCTGCGAGTGTCTGCAGGGTCCTCCTGTGAGCCTGCTCCAAAGGGCCACTGGATGCCGCCGGAGCTTTCGATCGAGTCATAGGTCATGCCCGAGTAGTCGCAAAGGCGACCTTTGGATACAAGGCGCCATTCTTCGAAGGCATCCGCGGGCGATTGCCAATGAGGGAACAGTTCTTCCCGGCATTCAAGTTTGTCAGCCACCTGCAGGAAAATCTCGAAATCAGACTGGGCTTCTCCGGGCGGGTTAACAGCCTTGTTCACCTTACTGACGCGACGTTCTGAATTTGTGTAAATGCCTTCCTTCTCTCCCCAGATGGCGGCGGGAAGAACGAGGTGCGCAAGTTCAGACGTGGGAGTGGGATGAAATCCGTCCTGCACAACCAGAAAATCCAGATTGGCCAAGGCGTGCCGCAGCACGTCGATATTTGGATAGGAGACGATGGGATTCGTGCCAATGATCCAGAGGGCGCGTACCTTGCCGGCCACCGCTGCCTCGATGATATCGGGATAAGCAAGACCGCGAGCGGTTGGAACTCGTCCAGGATCTATGTTCCAGATTCCTGCGAGTTCGTTTCGGTCTGCTTCAGACTCGGAACTGCGATAACCGGGCAGCGATGAAGTAAATCCCGCTTCGCGCGTTCCCATCGCATTGCACTGGCCGGTGATGGAGAAGGGAGATGCGCCGGGGCGACCAACGTTTCCGGTGATCAGCGCAAGATTGTTGATTGCGTTGACTGTTTCCGTGCCCTTTGTACTGTGGTTGACGCCCATGGTCCATCCGATGAAAGGTGCGCGCGCCTTCGCGTAGATCTGGGCAGTGCTCCGAATGGTTTCCGCCACTAATCCCGTTATGCCCGCCGCGTGATCGAGCGTGTATGGATCAAGCGATGCTCGCAATTCCTCGAAGCCGGTGGTGTGGGCCTCGACGTAACCGGCATCGTAGAGTTGCTCGTCGATGATGACGCGCAGCATAGCATTGATGAGCGCGAGGTCTGAGCGAGGTTTGATTGCAAGGTGAAGATCAGCCATCATCGCGGTCTTCGTAACGCGAGGGTCCACTACGATGAGGGTCCTGTTGCGACTCGCCTCGAGACGCGAGCAGAGAATGGGGTGATTCTCCGCGATGTTGGCTCCTATGAGCAGGATTACGTCTGCTACTTCGAGATCTTCGTAGGCGCCGGGAGGGCCGTCACTGCCGAAGGACCGTTTATAGCCTGCAACGGCGGTTGACATGCAGAGGGTTGTGTTGCCGTCGTAGTTGCGTGTGCCAAGGCCAAGCTGAACAAGTTTTCCGAGGGTGTAGAACTCTTCAGTGACAAGCTGGCCGGTGCTGATGACGCCGACAGATTGCGGCCCGTATTTCTGCTGAACAGTCCTAAACTGGTGGACCATCGTGTTGAGTGCTTCATCCCAGGTGACACGTGCGAGGGCGCTCTCTTTGCGCAGCATCGGATAGAGAGCCCTGCCCTCGGCTTCGATGGCATAGTGCTCGGCGAGACCCTTCGGGCAGAGCTTGCCGCGATTTACGGGATGATGAGGATTGCCGCGAACGCTGACCACCTTGCCGTCGCACACACCAAGCTGCATTCCGCAGCCTACCGAGCAGTAGCCACAGGTGCTGTTGACCCATCGATCGGCGTGCTTGCGTGCAGATGTGTACCCGAGAACGGGATCGTCTGAGTATCGATATTCCGATTCCCGCGTATCGAGTCCGCTCTTGTGGCGAAACCATTGCAGCAGGCTCATGCTGCCTCCTGCGCGAGATATCCGCTAGCGATATTGCTGGGTACCACGCTGACAAAGAAGAGATAACGCCCTAAGAACTCGCTCGCCAGCAGAGCAACGAAACCGAGCGCGCGAACGGGTACAGATTGACCACTGAAACAAAGCCCCGCTCCCATGACCAATAGGCCGGTGCGCAGCAAGAGCTTGTTCAGCAGGATGGAGGACAGGAGTTGCCAGCTTGCGAAGAGCTCATGACGGTATGCGAAGCGCAGCCTGAGGATCTTGAGCGCAAGGCCGACGGCGCAGAAAATCACGCCGACCGTCAGACAGCGGGAAGGCAGTATTCCGCTCGATACCGATGCGGCCGCTGTTCCCAGAAGCAGTGCCGTGGCGAAGAACTCGACAAAGGTGATTGCGCTGTTCCATGCCGGCCGGCCGGGTGCGAGATAAAGGCGGGCGCTGACCGCTATCCCGGCGAGACCGAGGAGAGACGTAACTGCGCCGAGGAAGGGTGCTGCTGCGGAGCCGAGCACCAGGGATGCAGAGCAGATGGTCGCAGACACTGCGAAGAGGGAGAAGAGGAGGACTTCGCGGCTAAGCCAGGATCGTTTCCACATCTTGAGCGCGCGGGCTGCATGGATGGGGCGTCCAAGGTGAGAGGTAGAAGCGAGGAGTGCCGTCACTGCAATCGCCAGCGCGAGCCCCGATGTCAGCCGGAGGTCGCCTTTGCTTGTAAATTGCGTCCACGAGATCATTGCGAACAAGCCAACCGAGAGCTGTGTCAGCACGGTCATGATGATCAACGGCCAGTGAGGCTGCTCGGTCTGCAGGTGAGTGATGTCGACTTTGCGAAGGTCGCGAGCCGTGGAAGCGGGAAGCGTAATTCGAGTCGTAGAAAGGCTGTCGTCGGCAGAGGGCATTCCTGGAGAGTTTGCAAGCGGCTTGTAGCTCGACCGCCATTCGGCAATGTTCACAAGCTCAATCTGAATCGCATCTTCAGGACATGCCGAAACGCAGGCGGGATTCTGACCGCGCGCGAGGCGGCCGTGACACATATCGCACTTGCCCACGACGCCGCGGTCCGGGTTGTATTGGGGAACTCCGTAGGAGCAGTTCCAGGTGCAGTACTGGCAGCCGATGCAGGCGTCGGCACTGTGACGGACAATGCCGGTTACAGGATCTTTGGAGTAGGCGTCGACCGGACAGCCAGTCATGCAGGTGGGTTCGAGGCAGTGGTTGCAACCGATGGAAAGATAATGACGCTGAGTGAATGGGTAAGTCCCGCCTTCGATTTCGCCCACGCGTCTCCAGAGAATGTCGGCAGGATTGCCGTTCTGCTCGTTGCAGGCCACTACGCAGCATTTACAGCCGATGCACTTCGTCATGTCGAAGTGAAACCTGTACTGCTCGCCGGGGCCGGGGGGCGGCAGTTCGTGACCGTATGAAGCCGCACCGCAGAAACTTGCAATGCCCGCAGCGTCTTGTGCGGCGGCCGGAAAGAATGCGCTATCGGCTTCCTGCATTTGTTCGATCAGGGGAAGTTCCAACGGGACTCCGTGAGGCGCAGATGCGCGGCGTTGCGAAGAGTTACGCAGCGAGCATATGCAGCCCAGGAAACCTGGACGCGTGTCGCTGCAGTTTTTAACGAAGTAGCTCTTCGGGGAGCCGTAGGACAGTCGCTCCATTAGAGTGCCGGCGGCAGAGCCGGAGAGAGCAGTGCTTGAATGCCTGCTCCGATCAGAGCGATTGCGTCGAGCATAACTGGAGATCGAGGCGCACGCAAGTGCCCGGCGCGAGATAGTTGTAAGGATCACGTGAAGATTAGCGTGGAGAAGATTTCGCTCCGATTCTCATGCGATCCTCACGGGCTTACATGTAAACAGCAGGAGATCGCATCACTACATTCGCCCCGGGATGTGCGAATGGAACGTATGAGCACGCCGTCCTGTGCGTGACCTTCTCGCTGCGATCTTCCCCTATATCAATTCACTTCTCGTTTTATGCACGTACGATCTGAATCTACGTGCGCTATTCATAACCGCAGTTTCTTCGTCGGAGGTCAGCATGCGCAAAGTAATTGCTATCGTCCTGTTCTGTGCAGTTTCCATTCACTGTTTCGGGCAACGAACTTTTGTCAGTTCATGGGAGAAACGAGTGCGTGTAACCTCTTCGCAACAGCCAGGCTGGGCGGTGCCCGTGTTCACGCCTTCTTCAGGACTGGTGCAATTGATCCGATTTGACGCCGTTCGCCAATTCACGCCAACGCACACTACGACATGGAGCATCGACGGCGGAAAGGGATTCAACTTCATTCCCTGGTACAAGACCGAGCTGGATATCAATCTGCCGCCGTTTATCCTGCACAACGCGAAAGGCAATGTCGACGGCCCTGGAGACTACTCCACGGTGCTCAAGTATCGTTTCCTGGGAGCGAACGAAACCAAGGGCGACTACAATCTCAGCGCCGCCCTCGCTGGATCGGCTCCAACGGGAAGCTACAAGAACGGTAGCGCGGATGGGACATTAGCGCCTACGGTCTTCGTTGGGAAGGGATTTGGCTCTTTCGATGTGCAGAGCTCCGCAGCAATGACTCTGCCTACCGGGCATACAGCTGCAATTGGCCGGCCAATCGCATGGAATACCGCATTTCAAGATCGCATCAAGCGGATATTTTGGCCTGAGGTGGAATTCAACTCGACCTTTTTCCGCGGAGGACCCCACGACGGCAAGGCTCAGACGTTTATCGCACCCGGATTGGAAGTGAGCAAGATCAAGCTCAGTTCAGGTGAAACGAGCCGCCTCGGAGTTGTGTTCGGTGTTGGAGAACAGATCGCCCTTTCTCACTATCACACCTACAACCATGCGCTCTCATTCACGTCGCGCCTCGTTTTCTGATGATACAGGCGGAAAAAAGCCGATGTTAGGATAGCCTCAGCGTCAGTCTGCGCCGGTGCGGTACGTGCACTGCCGGCGCTGATCGGATGATTACTTCCCACTCGATCCGGAAAGAGACGATATGCCCGCCGCGAATTTCAACGGCCTGCGAGTCCTAAGTCTTGAGGCACGTCGCTCAGTGGAGACGGCCAAGCTCATTCGCACGTATGGGGGTGAGCCGCTCATTGCTCCGGCAATGCGCGAAGTCTCGCTGGATTCAAAGAAGCCGGTTTTGGAGTTTGCTGAAGCTCTGATCAAAGGCGCATTCGATCTTGTCATCTTCACTACGGGCGTTGGCGTAAAAGCTCTGGTCAAAACCGTTTCGGAGCACATGAATCGCGAGGATTTCCTCGACGCCTTGCGGAAAGCGAAGATCGCGGCGCGTGGGCCAAAGTCATCCAGTGCGCTTCGTGAGTTGCAGATACCCATTTCGGTGGTTGCGCCCGAGCCATTCACCTGGCGGGCGCTGATGGCTGCGTTGGAATTGAAGTATGGGACTGGCCTGAGCGGAATGAATATCGCTGTGCAGGAGTACGGAACTTCGAATCCGGAGTTGCTCACTGCACTGGCTGAGAAGAGCATCTCCATCACGCGGCTTCCTGTGTACCAGTGGGCCTTGCCCGAAGATACTCAGCCATTGCGCGAGGCCGTCATTGCATTAGCTCATGGGCACGTCGATGTTGTGCTGTTTATGAATGCCGGGCAAGTGATGCATCTGTTCTTGATGGCGGAGCGGATGGGATATGTCGAGTCGCTCCACGAAGGCTTCCGGTCGACCGTGGTCGGGTCGATCGGGCCGAGTACGACAGAAGGTTTGAGCGTATACGGAGTTGCCCCGGACTACGAGCCTAGCCAGTCAAAGATGGGCTTCCTCGTTAAGGAATTGGCGGAGCGCTCAGCGGAACTTCTGCAGGAGAAACGCAATGCGGCTGATCTGCATGTGCCGCCGGATGCGCCGCCTCCGTCCATCAGCCCTCTGCTCACGGGAGGGCCGGCACCAGGCAGAGAAAGTGGATCGGTATCGCTCGGCGTGGATTTCCTGCACGAGATTGGCAGCCGCATGGCCGCTGCAGATCCGCTGCATGTCGTGCTGAGCCGGATCGTGGATTTTGCCTGCTCGCTCATCAACTGCGACTCGTGCTTCGTGTATGTTCTGGAAGATAATCAGCTTGTTCTGCGCGCATCGAAGAATGAGCACTCCGACGTCGTCGACCATCTCGGCATCTGGCTCGGGCAGGGAATTACAGGCTGGGTGGGATGGCACCGTGAACCCGTGGCGATCCCGGCAAACGCGCTTCAGGACCCGCGATTCAAGCGCTTCAAAAGCTTGCCGGAAGATTCATTCGAGGCGTTCCTGTCGGTGCCGATCCTGTGCCGCAGCAAGCTGGTGGGAGTGATCAACCTGCAGCATCGCAAGCCGTATGATCACACAGATCAGGAAGTACGGTTGCTGTCGGCGGTCGGTTATCTGGTCGGCGCAGAGCTAGAGCGAGCACGGCTTGAGACGGAGAACACGGAACTGTCTGATCGCCTGGAGTCGCGCAAGGCCATCGAGCGGGCAAAAGGAATTCTGCAGCGAGACTTCGGCCTCGACGAAGAAGCTGCGTATCGCGCCATGCAACGCGAAAGCCGCCAACGCAGAAAGTCGATGCGCGAGATTGCAGAAGCCATCATGCTCAATGAGGATCTCCGCAAGTCGCGCCTCGGTGGGCGAGAGAATGCAGCCGATCGGTCTGCGAATGGCGACCAGAGTTCAACGAGGTCCTCCTGACACTCCATATAAAGATGGCGTAAGGAATTGCCCAACGCGCTTGTTCGCAAAGCGGACATGTCGTAGCATAGCGATACGGGTGAGCCCTCGACGTGCTCTCCGCACCAGTTCCGTCTCTCGCACCATGCCGTGCAGAGGCGTCCTCCTTAGATATTTCTTTGCTCCGCGTTGAGCTCTCAGAACAGCTTCGCGATCCTTGCGGCTGTTCCGATCACCACGACGCACGTCATCAATGGAGCAAAGGCCCAGGCATGGAATCAACACTCATTCACACAGGCGAATTCACTGCCGATCAGAAGGAGTATCTCGCGGGCTTCTTCGCGGGTGTGGTGCAGCAGAGGATCAAACCCTTCGCGGGCCTCACGTCCTCTGGGCTCATAACCAGCGATGCAGCTTGCGGCGCGGCCAACCTGGCTGAAGCCGCGGAGGAAACGTACCACGGCGTTCCTCTTTCTGATTTGTGCCGTGAAGAGCGCTGGAAAGCGGAACAGAACCCGCTTGACATCTGGGACAAGCTGCTGAGTCACGCGGAGAACGATCAAGCACCAGCAGCCGAAGATATCTTCCGCTTCAAGTTCCATGGACTGTTCTATGTGGCTCCCGCGCAGGACTCGTTCATGCTCCGCTTGCGAATTCCCGGCGGCAGGTTGACTTCGCACCAGATGCGCGGTCTTGCCGATCTGGCTGAGCGTCACGGATCCGGTCGCGCCGATCTGACTACACGTGCCAACATGCAGATTCGTGAATTTCAGCCCAGAGACATTGTTCACGTCTTGAACAGCGTGCAATCACTAGGGTTGATCTCGCGTGGCACGGGCGCCGACAACGTACGGAATATCACAGCCTCCCCAACAACAGGAATCGATCCGCATGAACTCCTTGAAGTCGGCCCCATTGCGGACGGGCTGCACCACTACATTCTGAATTCGCGAGACCTCTACGATCTGCCGCGGAAGTTCAATGTCGCCTTCGACAATGGTGGCTCGATCAGCGTTCTGGCGGATACAAATGACATCGGCTTCCAGGCTGTGCGCGTTCGTGAGGGGCAAAGCGTTCCTGCCGGGGTGTACTTTCGGGTGCTGTTGTGCGGTATCACGGGGCACAAGCAGTTCGCAGGCGAAACAGATCTGCTGGTTCTGCCCAGGGAGGCTGTTGCTGTCGCGGTCGCGATGATCCGTGTGTTCTCCGACCACGGCGATCGTACTGATCGCAAAAAGGCGCGGCTCAAATACCTTGTCGACCGCTGGGGCGTTGAGAAGTTCATCACGGAGACTGAAGAGCGCCTGGCATTCCCGCTTCTGCGATGCAGCGCACGCGAATACCAGCCGCGCAACCCAATCGATCGGGCCGGGCACATCGGCGTTCATCCTCAGCGGCAACCTGATCTGAACTACATCGGAGTCTCGGTACCTGTGGGCCGGTTGCCAGTTGATCAGATGCGGGTGATTGCCGATGTCGCAGAAGAGTTCGGGACAGGAGAAATTCGTCTGACAGTCTGGCAGAACCTGCTCGTTCCGAATGTGCGTGCCGCTCGCGTAGCCGAAGCGCTCAATCGTCTGCGGGAGGGAGGGCTGGATTGCGATGGGGGAATGTTTTTGCGGGGAACTGTTGCCTGCACTGGAAATCGCGGATGCCGCTACGCCGCTACGGACACGAAATCGCACGCAGTCGAACTGGCGAATCTTCTCGATTCTCGATTTCAGATCGTGCAGCCGGTCAATCTGCACGTGACAGGCTGTCCTCATTCTTGTGCTCAGCATTACATCGGCGACATCGGCCTTCTTGGGACCAAAGTGATGGGAGCTGAAGGCTACCAGGTCGTGATCGGCGGAGGAGCCGACAAGGACCAAGGACTCGCGCGCGAACTGATCTCTTCCATCCCTTTTCCGGATCTGCCTCCAGTGCTGGAACGATTGATGGGAGCATACGTCGCCCGAAGAGGACCTGAGGAGACATTCCTTGAGTTCAGCCGCCGCCACAGTATCGATGAACTGCAAGCCTTTTGCGCACTCAAGGAGCCCGCCGCGAAATGAGCAATACACTCCCGTATATTCCCGACAATGCTCCATTCAGCCCCGAGCAGCGAGCTTGGCTTAATGGCCTGCTGGCAAGCATGTTCTCTGCGGCTCCGGTGCCCGCGAGTACGGCCTCTGGCAAGCGAATCGCCGTCCTCTACGCATCGCAATCGGGCACTGCGGAAGGTCTTGCGCGCAAGCTGGTGAAGGAACTGAAAGCGCAAGGGCATGCGCCTGCGCTGTCTACGCTCGTGGGATATACACCTGCAGCGCTCGCAGCTGAATCCTACGCACTCATCCTGGCCAGTACATATGGGGACGGCGACGCTCCGGATGGTGTGCAGCCTTTCTTTGAGCAGCTTTGCCTCGATCATTTTCCGTGCATGGAGAAGCTGCGGTACAGTGTTTTCGCTCTTGGCGATAAACACTACGAACATTTTTGTAAATTCGGAGCCGCTCTTGATGCAAAGTTAAAGGCGCTCGGTGCGAATCCGATCTGCATGCGGGTTGACAGTGACGTGGATGTGGAGCAGCCCTTCGCAGAGTGGAAAACGGCGGTTTCAGCACAATTGAATAAGAATGAGCCTCATCTTCCATCTGTCGCGGCTCCAACGCCGGTCTCCTCCGCGGCCACACGTGACAAACAAGAGAGCAATAACAGTGCGACGCACTCGCCCAAATCTGAAACGCGGTTCTCGCGCGACAATCCCCTCCGGGCAAAGCTCCTGGAGCGTCGGAAGCTCACGGCGGAGGCTTCAACCAGAGCGACGCTTCATCTTGCCTTCTCCACGGAAGATGGGCAACTCAAATACGAGGCTGGAGACGCCTTTGGTGTCGTTCCCACCAATGATCCGAATTTGGTCGCAGAGATTCTGCAGCAACTCCGATTCAATGGGAACGAGCAGGTGCCAGCTGCAAACTCCGGAACTACGACCCTTTACGATGCCTTGCTTCACAGCGTACAAATTACGCGGCTCAGCCGGAAGTTCGTTCAGGAGTACGCGAAGCGGGGCAACTGCTTGCCACTGCTGGCCCTGTTGACGCCGGAGAGACAGACTGAGTTGGAAAAGTACGTGTCAGAATGTGGGCCCGTCGATCTCTTCACGGAATTTCCAGGCGTGATGGACGATCCCGCTGATTTGATACGCATGTTGCCACGACTGACGCCACGCCTTTACTCGATCTCGTCAAGTCCTGCGGCACACAAAGGACAAATCCACGCAACGGTCGCGGTGGTGCGCTATTTCTCAAACGATCGAGAACGAGGCGGCGTTTGCTCTACGCTGCTCGCCGATCGCACCTCGCCGTCTGATCGCCTGCCGATCTACATTCAGCCAAACAAGAAGTTTCGCCTTCCTTCCGATCCAGATGCTCCGATGATCATGATCGGGCCAGGCACGGGCATCGCTCCCTTCCGTGGTTTTCTTCACGAGCGCAGAGCGCTTGGACACAAGGGACGCAACTGGCTCTTTTTCGGCGAGAGGAGCGCGTCATCCGATTTCCTGTACCGCGAAGAGCTTGAGGGCATGCTGAGCGAAGGTCACCTCACGCGCCTCGATACTGCATTCTCCCGCGATCAGGCTCACAAGGTTTATGTGCAGGATCGCATGATGGAGCACTCGCGCATGTTCTGGCAGTGGCTTCAAGACGGCTCCAGCATCTACGTTTGCGGCGACGCCTCGCGAATGGCGAAAGATGTACACGCCACGATTCTGAAGATCGCAGCTCTCGAGGGTGGCATGTCCACAGATGGTGCGGAGGAATTCGTAGCTCATCTGAAAGACCAGCATCGCTACCATCGCGACGTCTACTAAACCTCCAAGTCTCCCCGGCGGGCCACCTGCCTATATAGTCGCCTACGTGGTTTGGCCGTTCTAGGTCCAGGTGGCACTCCTGGATTCTAGCCGACTCGCAACCCCGAAAACGTCCGTAGGGTAGATGTCGGAGAGAGGCATAGCCCGCGAGTCTGACACCTTGTCGAAATCGGATGAGGTTTTCCTCGTGCGCCAGGCCATCCGGTACGGAAAACGCCAAATAGAGTCCCACGGAAGCAGCCTCGCCCGTATGTGCCTTGCGCCCATTCAGAATCTCTGTGCTCTTCGGTCGCGCTTCAGGGTCTCGGCGCAGAAGTTCCAGACAGAGACGATCCAGATCTGGCGCCGTCGAGGGGGCGAACTCCGAAGGGCTCGGCGGACCTGCTTCAGCCGCGCGAAGCATGTCGATACTTTTGCCCGGTCAGCGCCTCGAACAGCATGAGCCCAAATGCGTGACTGCTCTCCGTAAGGGCCAGCCCAGTGGCCTGCTCCGGCGCCATGTACGACAGCGTGCCCGAAATCAAACTGTCCGTGGACGCTTTTGCAAGACGGAGCCTTCCGGGGCTCCTCCGGTGGCGCGGAAACTGACTGAAAACTAGACTTTGAAGCGGATAGGATCGAAGAGGGTCGGAAGGCATGAAAGAATCAGGTGGGGCAGCAGATGAACTCGATGAGCGTAGATGACGTACGTGTTTTACATCGGCCGTCATCCGCACACAATTGGGGAACCCACTGGATTAGCGCTGTAGGATTATGAGATGCGGAAAGGCTTCACCAGGAGACCACGGGGGGACGAGCCCGCGACGCAAGGCAAAAACTACATAACGCCTAGCGGGTTGCAGCGCCTCAAGGATGAGCACCGGTTTCTGCTCACCAAGGACCGCCCGGCGGTGGCGGAGGTGGTGGCATGGGCTGCCGGCAATGGCGATCGCAGTGAAAACGCCGACTATCAATACGGCAAGCGGCGTCTGCGGCAGATCGATGGGCGTATTCGCTTTCTTACGAAGCGAATCGAAGCGGCGGAAGTAGTGGATCCGGAAGCTCCGCGAACGGGGCAGCGGGAGACGAGGGCATTCTTCGGGGCGACCGTGCGCTATGCCAACGGTGAGGGAGCGGAGCGAGTGGTGAGCATCGTAGGCACCGACGAGGTCGATCTCAATCGCAACCACATCAGTTGGGTGTCACCTTTGGGGCGCGCGTTGATGAGGTCCGCAGCGGGTGACACCGTAGTTCTCCATGCGCCGGGCGGGACAGAAGACCTGACAGTGCTGGATGTGTGGTACGAGCGCATCGCTGTCGAGCCTTTCCGTGAACCGCCTGGATCCGAGGCCACGACAAAAGGACTCCCCGGCGGACGCTCAGCCGATCTTTGAGAAACGATACGGCACTATATTCGAAGCGAAGCCAGCACTTTCATCGCCTCGATGTCGGGCCATTTTGACAGCCAAGCTCACTTAGCCTAGAGCTGCAACGTTCCCCTCAATTGGAAAACACTGGCGAGGAACTAGCATCCGACCTACAGATTTCCTCCACAATTCATATTTGCTAAGGGTCGAGCCGATAATTCACCTTCTTTGCAATCGAGACCCAGGCTATTTACCAGGCCAGTTGATGCGGATCAGTGTGATGCACGAAGTCGCGTTGAACGTGTATTTCGATGTTGCTGGCCATGTCTTCCGCACCGTGCCGTCAGGTTGAAAGAATGCAGCGAATCCCGCATCCATTCCGTCGCTTATCGTCAGCGTCACCTGCTGTGGGGGGACCGGTGTAGCGAGTGCGTGCGCCACATCCCAAATCGGTTGGGTGAGCCACACAGCAAGGAAGAATTGTCCGCCAGACTTCTGGAGGAGCAGAGTCTCAACATGGGCAGTATTGCCGCTCAGCGTATAGGGTAGTTTTCCTGGGGTGAAGGGGGCGTTGCTGTCCTCAAGCATCTCCTGCATGTTAGCGATGGCGGTGTAGGCAGGTTTCGCAGAGAGATCGTAACGGAGCAAGCCGTAGGTTGGCCCTCCATTGGGATCGTCGATCAGCTGATACATATAGGTGCGCTTGATCCCGCGATTGAAGCGGGCCAGAAACACACGCGGGGCGTATGTACCTTCGACAGTTTCAGGAATTGCGCCACTCCAGGAACCGGTTTGAAAGCCAGTCTCGGTTGTTATCACGGGGAGACCGGGTGCATATTGGTGCGCCATGTCCTCGTTCCATAGGATGGAGCCATAGGCGTTGCCCTGTGCATCCAGTCCACCCCATCCAGGCGTTTCAGGATTGCGATTGCCCTGGTAGTCGTGAATATTGCCGAAGGCGAGGTACCGGCTGACGTCACCCAATTTCGAGAACGACGAGGCCTGCACGAGAGAAGGACCGAGGACTGGGAGATCGAGGTCAACGCCGGCCTGGTGTGCGATGGGCAGCATCTGCCAGGCGGACGAAACCCAGTTGGAACCACCGTTATTGTCCCACTCGTTCATCATTTCGATGCTCTCAAGTCCCGGGTATTTCCTTAGACCGGCCTCAAGCTGATCGACGGTTTGCGGATAGCTGATAACGAGATTGCTTTTC
>Ga0207667_10005179_pt1 | contig 15925 bp, 31 predicted proteins | sample KBSCornC52_FD_184301 | JGI IMG/M metagenome (GOLD analysis project Ga0207667, IMG submission 184301) | Corn rhizosphere microbial communities from Kellogg Biological Station, Michigan, USA - KBS Corn C5-2 (SPAdes) (version 2) | ecosystem: Host-associated > Plants > Roots > Rhizosphere > Soil ... | reverse complement strand
CGACGAGGTAGCGACCTGTTGCTCGTGGCCGCCCTGGGAGCTTCCGTTCCGCCGTTGAGCTGAGCTGGTGGCAATTATCGCAGGGTCGTCTACTGGACGGGCGTGTTCAGTATTTCCCTCGGTGGTGAAGCCCCTGGGGCTGCAAAACGGGCATGGCGGAACGCTGACGGGAAAGTCATCGGCCTCCCTGCAGGAATCAGCCCCGAGGCTGCGAAGCTCGCGACGTTCGCGATGACCTCGTGGCTGCAAGGTCGACTGAATTCGATCATGAGCCTCGACCCGGAGGATGTGACCCTGTTCCACGCGGATCTGCGGGATGTCTACCGGGTGAATGCTCGCTGGCCGCAGCAGGATCGCGCGGTCTGGTCGCGACTTCCCTGCCCCTACTGCCAGGGCAGGCTGGCCATCTACCCGCCGACCGCACCCGGACGGGGAAAGCACATCGAGTGCGAGACCTGCGCGAACACGTTCACTGAGGCCGAATACGAGTCGGCGGTGAAGGAGCTGGAGCGTGCAACGAAAACGGCCCAGCAGTTGGCGAAGAAATATGCGAGGAGCGCGTCATGACTAGTACCCGAAACCCTGAGGCCCCCTGGTCTCCCCGCCGAGTTCTGCTCGCCCGCCTATCTGTCCTGGCGTCGATCCCTGCACTCGTTCTCGCTGTCGCTGTTCTGGGGCGGTGGGTGTGATGGCCGATGTCGAAGCCCTGATCACGGAGAACAGGCAGTTGGCTATCCACCTGCGAGATTACGAACCGGGCGAATGGGATACAGAACTCGAAAAGGGTTGGGACGAAGCGGCTGACCTCCTCGACAGGAATGCGGATGCCTTGGAGCAGTCCCGCCCTCGAGTGGTGGAGACCGTCGAACAGTTGGAGGTATTGCCGGACGACTCAGTGATTCGTGACGTGATGAATGATGTCGGCGTGATCCACCACGGCAACGTTTGGTACCCAGAGACGAACCCCATTGAACTGTCGAAGGTTGCCAAACACTACCTTCCCGCGACGGTTCTCTACACCCCCGAGGAGGCCACCAAGTGAGCGACCCCACCACAAGAGAAGCGCTAGCGATTGCGCAGGATGTTCTGCGTGGTTATGGCCACGATGCCATTGCGGACGCCATCGAAGGATTCCGCCCCGCCCACGAGGTAGCCGAGAGGGAGACGGAATACGGAGTCGATCTCAGTGATGCGCGCGTGCGAGAGTTTCGTTCGCGCCGGGCGGCACAAGAACACATCGACTGGTTGAGACGTCAAAAACGGTTCGCATCCATGGTGGCCCGTGAGGTTACGTATGGCTCATGGGTTCCGGTTATCCCGGAGGAGCCGAAGCCATGAGCGCACTTTCACCCCGGCAGATGTTCTTACTTGACCTCGCTTGCAAGCCGATCACAGAGGCGTTCGGGGACGGTGTGTATCACGTTGGAACCTCCGCGGCGCGGCAGGAGTATCGCGACGTGGATGTTCGGCTCATGCTCTCGGATAAGAAGTTTGACCGTCTCGAAAAGGCGATCGGAACGAAAGCGGTCGCGTTCCTTGGACTGGCAATTGGGCAGTATCTCGCATCACTCACTGGCCTGCCCATTGACTTCCAGGTACAGCGGCAGACCGAAGCGAACAACTATCACGGCCGTAAGTTCCGCAACCCATTAGGTGTGCGCACGCTCGTCAACTTCAAGGGCGACGCACCCCGCACCACCGAGAGCAAGGAGAACTGAGCAATGAAGTACAAAGCGAATCAGCGGGTGGCCTATTACCGGGTGACCGGGATTAGTGATCCGTCACCCGCCAAAGACCTTGCGATCGGCGGCATTCTCGTAGACCGCAATCGTGGCGAGGAGACCGACTGGCAATTCATGAACATGGAGAGCGGAACCGAGTCGGGGTGGATTGCTGGTGTGCGGATTGGATTCGCAAAGGTGGACCCGGAAACCCTCAAGCCGGTTCCTGAGCCGTCGCTGCAAACGATCCTCGACGCGCTGAAGGCGGCCCCCAATGCCTGACCTCGAGGAGTCCAAGGGCAGCACCCCAGAGCAGAGGGCCGAGATCCGGGCGCGGCTTGACGCTGCACTGCCTGGCCCGTGGTTCGGATTCTGTGACGACGACGGTCAGGGCACGGAGATCCTGATCGCATCCAAGTTGCAGGCCGGGCAGGACGCATTCAACTCCGCCATCTGTGACGTGTGTGCTGTCGATGGCGCGAACGAAGATGCGGGCCTCGTGCTCGGCTGGGGAAACGGGATCAATCAGGCGAACGCCGAACTGATCGCGCATGCACCGTCCGATCTTGCCGTCCTCTTGGAGGATGTGCGTGTCCGTGACGAACGGATCGCAAATGTCAGGGCGTATCTCGAACGTTTCGAAGACCCAGAGGATCAAGCGGTTCACCGCCTGCGTCCAGACGAAATCCGCTCTCTCTTGTCGGGCGGTGACCCTGATGGCGAGTAGGTCGAGGCTGGTACGAGACCAGCCGTTCATCAGTAGGTCGGAGCTGACGGGTCGTTGGTACTTCGTGCAGTCGTGGTATCCGTCCGGCCCCAACGGGCAACACCGGAGAGCCCACGTCAAGCACGACATCACGGATGAGATTGAGCGAATTATTGAGGAGGCCAAGAATGGCAAGTAACGAGGAGCGCGAGAAGGCGTGGGAGGCGTACTGCATCGCCCAGGGCGGTTCGGCACCCTTCGCCGATGATCTGAGGGTGATCCGTGAGGCGTTCTACGCGGCATTGGCTACTCGTGACGTCGAGGTGCAGCAGCTCCGCAAGGAGGTCGAGGCGCTGACTGAGGCGGCTCTGGATCATAGGGCAACAGCGAGTCGAGCACTTGAGGAGCGTGACCGTTTAGGCGATGCGCTCTATGCCGCATACGTCGCCACCGGTGCTGATGCGGACGGGGCGCAAGATTGGCGGCAACTGTTCTTGCCGATCACATCACCATCATGGACCGCTGTGATAACGGACGAGATCAATCAGCTAAGGGTTGACGCCGATAGCGATGTCGCCCGTGCTGAGGCTGAGCGTGACCGCTACGCCGCAGTGATCGAGGAATCGCTGAACGTGCTCGCGCACATCGTCTCTCAGGCGAACGTGAACGCAGTGGACGGAGACGACGGGTTCATTGCCCGGTATGACCTGCCGGTTGGGTCGATTCATAAGGCGATTCCGTTCCTCGCACGTCATGGGATTGTCGTTGATGATTTCGGAGCAGTCCATAGAAGCGCCTCTGTCGATTCCGGGTCAGCGCTGGCCGAACGGGACCGAGACGTGTGGAAGCGTGCACTCTTGGCGGAGGCGGACGCAATAGCTGGTTACACGCTGGACTTCGGCTCTGGCGATTCGATGTACCGGAACGTGCTCAGACTGATTCGTCGTGATGCCGAGAGTCCGAGTCTCAAAGCGCTGGAGCGAGCAGGAATCCACGCCGAGCAGATCAGGAAGGAAGGGCAGTGATGGCTGACAGCAAGTTCGACCTCGACCCGGAAGCGCTCGCCTGGGCGCGCGGGAAGGTCGAGAACTACATCAAGAAAATGCGCCGCTTTGAGGAGCAGGCAAGCCACGCAACCGACCGAGAGGGAAGCCGCCGTGAACGCCAATGGCTGCTATTCGGCAACATGCTGGAATCGGAGTTTATCGGCGGCAGAGGATGCGTGATCGCTGCGTTCGATGAACGGCTGCCGAAGATCCTCCCGGCACTGTCCACCCCAGCAGCAGGGGGCGAGAACCGATGAGCACCAAGCCACGGAATCCGCGCTACTTCCCACGCATGAAGGTGCGAGGGAAACGGCGGCGACATCTCGCACCATTCCAGCGCGCTACTGGGGCTATCGAGCGTGTGGGAATAGCAGCCGCCTTCACACTCGAACAGTTCAAGACGCTTGCCGAAACTGCTGCGAGAAATGAGGCCACCCAATGACTACCGAGAAGGGAAAGACGATGAGCACAACAGAGTTGATCGCGGAAGCACGGCGACAGACGGAGTGCAGGTGTAGCGATGCCCCGGAGCAGGATTGCGGGCGGCACGGTGACAGCTATTCGAGGTTGATCGCTGACCTTGCGGACGCTCTCGAGGCTGTCATCACTCCCACCGAAGCCGACGACTGGGAGGCGTTGACTCTGATCGCTCGTGATGTGCACTTGTATGACGGCGGTGAGAACGCGGCGATCACTGGCCCACACGCCGACCGTATCGCGCGAGCAGCGCAGGCTGCTGGTTTCTCTCGTCACCCCCAACCGGAGACAGAGTGGGAGTACGGACGAACGAGCAGGGACCGTCTCAGTGTTGACGTACTGGCGGGCACTCCGGGGAATATCGAGTACCAGCAGGAGCACGGGTATGGCATCGTCCGCCGTCGCAAGGCTGGCCCGTGGCTCCGTGTAACCCCTGAGGAGGCGGAGCGATGAACGATGCAGATCGTTGGACGTTGGTCCCAGTCATGTTCGGCGCACTGCTCGTTCTTTGGTTGCTCGCGAGCGCGCCAACTCTGAGTTTCCGGCCACGCGACGGTCACATTGCTAAGCGGTATGCACGAGAGATTCGAAACGGGATCACGCTTGCAAATCAGGTTATGCGACATGAGCGAACTCGACCACGTAACATGCACCCGATCGGTAGCGACGAGCCGTTACCCCTATGGGAGCAGGCTTACCATCACACGTTCACTCAGGCGGTTCGTAGCGGGAAACTGCGCCCACCAAGCGGTCCCAGTCCGCTGGCACTACAACTGCCGCACAAGCCTGAGGAGGCGTGATGGCTGAGATCAAGGTTGAGATCCTGACCGAGCGACGGATTATCCCGGTGCAGCAGGGTTGGTTGCGCGGCTCACAGGAACGTATCGAGGTTGACGTGTGCGTGAAATGTGCCGCAGTCGTGTTCGATCCGATTGGGCATGATGACTGGCACAGGGTAGGTCTACCTCGGGCTATCGCAGCGGAAGCAGAGGAGGCGTGATGGCTACCGACGAGGAACTGCGCGCCATCGACGAGAGGGCATTCCGAGACGGGACGCACACGAGCGCCCTCCGTGCGGTCTACAACGCGGGCCTGGCGCGGGCATTAGAGATCGCGCGAGAGGAGAAATTCGTGATCGCGCGTGTTGCCGCCGCTATCGAGGCAGAGAGAGGCCAGCATGCCTAGGCATCTGTGGATTCGACACCGTAACGGCGATCCGATTCTCGGGTTCCGGTTCGGTAAAGCCCGCCCACTATTCAGCGAACGGTACGAGGGAACGCTCGGCATCCCGCGCCGACATTTCTACATGTTCGGCAAACGCCTCACGATCATCATGCCTCGCGTTCCAGCCAACCCAAGACAGGAGACAGACCGATGAGCGTAGCAACCCGGGTGAAGCCGCCGAAGGTCAGTGATCCGATCATCTTCCGCGCACAGAAGAACGGCCCGGAACACTCCGTGAATCCGTGCAGCGGGCGCCATCGCGAGTTGTGGCTGTCGGGCTACATCGTGCTGTCGTGCCCGAAATGCAAGATCAGTGAGCCAGACGAGAGAGCGAGTGAATAGCATGCAAGGTCAACTCAGCGTCGTGGTCTATCGCGAGGATTACCACGGCCATCTAGAGCCGATCCTGTCCGGGCTGGTCACCGAGATGACTGCGGATAGCGTTCGAGGCTCCGATGGACGAATGGGCCAAACGAGCTTCACTGTCACATCTGGGCCGGAACCGGGCAGCGCACCGTTCGCAGAGATCGAGAAGAGACTGAATGTGTCCCTTCCCGCGCGGTCGATGAATATGCGACACGCCGAAGAATAGGCTTTGCGATCGGGGTTCAGATCGAATTTTTGGGATAGACTCAGCGCGAGAAGTTCAGAGGCTCTTGAGGCCATTCTGGGCTTCTTTCGTCGTTAACGACGAAGCGCAGGGTTACTCCTTTCACCCTTGTTGAGCGCCCGCTGGTGCGCAAGAACGCGAAAATCCAGCAGTGGGACTTCAGCCTCCCCACCTTCGGGCCTAGGACTAGGGAATACGCGAGCGCCTGCGGAAGTCCATGCAGCGCGAGCCCGTCGGATTTTGCCGCACCCGATCACACATACGCCGTCAGGCCATCGGTCGCGAGTACGGCATCTCTTCGGTTTCGCTACCGAGGGATATAAATACGCCGCTAGTTCGGCGTCATACTGCGCATAGTGCTCGTCACGCTGCATTGAGAGCTTCTTCGCCGTGAGCTCGAGAACGCACAATCACGGCCCCTCGTCCCGCCAGTCCATGACCGTCGGTTCTGCTTCTCCGCGCGATGCGGGGTAGGCGGCGTGATGCCGCTAAGCGAAAGGGGCCCAGATGCCCAAGGAACAAATCAACACCCCGGCCCGTCGACTCGTTGGTTGGATGCGCGAGGATGACGGCACCTACTCAACCACCTCATGGTTTTCAGGGTGGGCGCAGGATGGCGAAACGCTGAAGGAAAACGAGCACTGGGAGAACACCCCCGTGCTGCATATCGGCTGGCATGGGAACTCCGGCTCACTCGATGACTCGTCGTTGATTCTCGAATTTGAGATTGATGCCGACGAAGTATTGCGAGCCGCCGCACAGATTCAGGCTCGTCGGGAGTCATTCCAGGCAGGTTCCGGCGACTCGCTGATTGAGTCATGGCCGTTCGGAACAGTCGTCTTGACCCGACCCGAGGCGCAGAAGCTGATTCGAGTGACGAAACGTGCTCGGGATGCAGTCTTCGAGGCTGACGAATAACCTTTGTTGGCGGCGCGGACATCGACGTAAGAACGAAGGCGAGTGCGCTGGATGGTTGGGCGCGCATGTGAAGCATCTCGTCCTCGTCGCCGCTCAACGTCACGAATGAACGTCGTTACCTCCATCGGGTGGGGTAACGTCCGGTAGCTCACCGTAACGAGCATCAGCGGGGATAACCCCGGTCGGCGTGGGTAAGGCGTCGACCGGGGAACTCGAGGAGTCCGTCATGGATGATCCAGACGAATACACGATCTCTGAACGGCTGACGATTGAGGCACGAGCGCGCGTTGATGCGGCCATTGCGGTCGCGATGCAGCGCGAATCAGAACTTGGCGCATACAACGCGGATGATGTGGCCGAGCTCGGCAGAACATCATGGGCTCCTGGAGCTTCGTCGGTGCATTCATCCTGTTCATGGGTCTCTGGGCGCTCGTCAACAACCTCCTCCACGGTCACGCATGGGATTCCTTCCCGTACATCCTCCTCAACCTGTTCCTGTCGATGCTGGCTGGTCTTCAGGGTGCAATTCTCCTCATCGCGGCGAAACGGATGGATGCGATCTCTGGTGCGATGGCGCAGCACGATCTCGAAACCGATGTGGCGGCGAAAGCCGAAATCGATGCGCTCATGCGAGTGAACGCGGAGCAGTTGGAGCTCCTGCACGAGCTGGTAAAACGATCCCAAGAGGGCGGTGAAATCTGATGGATGACCCGCGTATCGCAGAGCTCGGCCAGTTCACTCCGGAAGGCACACTCACTCCCGGCTACGGCGACCACTACCTGTTCCTCGTGGGGCGCGACGACTGCCACAACATCCTGCACACGCTCCTGAGCCAGGAGACGATGATGCTGAAAATGAACATGTTCGGCTACGACGATGACGAGCTGAACGAAGACATTCTCACCCTGATGGGCAACCCGAACGTCCATGTGCAAGGCACCCTCGACCGGTCGCAGGCGGGTGGTGTTCACGAGAAGAAGATCCTCGACCACGACCTCGCAACGAACGCCGACTTCTTCAACAGCTTCGCGATCGGCCAGTCCGAAACCCACCAGATTTCGCACACCAAGGGTGGCGTGATGGTCGGTCAGGGTATCGGCTTCGAAGGATCGATGAACTGGTCTGACTCCGGGGAAGGTACCGGCATCCAGTTGAAGCCTGGGCCTGCCGTTCCCGGGTTCAAAGCCCAGAACAACACCCTGTTGGTCTCCACCAACCCGGTGTTCCTCGCGCGCTTCTCCGCACGCCTCGATGTGGAGCACACGATCGCACTCCTCCAGACTGCACGCCGAGCCACTCATGCCTGACTACACTGCGCAGATCGGCCTCGTGCCGCATCCGGTCAGGTTCTGGCCGCGTGTAATCGCGTGGGCTACCCATTCGCCCGTCTACCATTCCGTGTTGGCGATCGACAACACCCGCGCGATCTCGGCAGAGCCAGGCGGTGCGATATTCCGCCCGCTGGACTTCTGGCCCGACACCATCTGGTCGGATTTTGACCTGACCGCAGAGCAGCGCGAGGACATCAGCGACTGGGGCGTGAAGCACATTCACACCGCCTACAACTTCATTGACGACCTCGCCATCGGGCTGGCCATGGTGTTCGGCCTGCACACCCCGAAATGGTTCCAGCGCTACCTATCCTCGGACTACGTCCTCGAATGCGCGCAGCTGTGCGATAGCGCCTACCGTGCCGCGGGCATCCAGTTGTTCGACGATGGCCGCCTCCCCGGCGCGGTGTACCCGGGCTCTTTCGTGCCGATCTTTCAAAAGAATGGATGGATGTCATGACAGAGAAGTCTGACGAGCTCCTCGCTATCGAGGCGGAACTCGGTTTCGTGTTCGGCACGGACGGATCTCACGAGACCGCGAACGCTGCCCCTGCGTTTTCGATCGTCTGCACGAACCCGAAATGTTCGAACCTGAATCAGCACTTCCAGTTGCATGAGGACTCGGTGCTGCCGATCCACTGTGGTGCCTGCGGTACGGTGCTCTACTGCACCCACGCAGACACGATCCCAGTCGAGCACCACGAAGGCACCCTCGCGGCTCCCGTGAGAGTCAACCGGGACGTGTGCCTGCTCTGCAACGCCTCCCTGAACCGCACGGTTACAGAGCTTCCGCCGATCCCTGTGGACTCGATCCCTCTGCACCTGCTGGGCGGGGCGAACATCGACCAGATCGTTCAGGCGACGACATGAAGACCGCCAGTCAAGAGGCGACCCTGACGCTCCCCGCGAACACATGGGATGTTCGGGATGCTGTTCAGTTGGCGGTCTTCCAGCTGTTCGATCGACGCGACCCGCTGACCGCGCATGAGGTCACGGTGAAGCCGGCCACCCCTGATCTTCCCGCGGTCGTCGCGACGGTGGTGGACCCGTACAAGTTCGACACCCGGACGTTCCAGATCAGCTCCTCTATCGACGGCGACCAGTTGAGCATCGTCGCCTCCTGCGTCCTGGCGGAATGATGCGACTCCTTTCACCGACATGTCGGAAAATCTACGAGCCGATGTCGGTAGACGAGATCAGGACCGCGGAGCAGTTGCAGGACGTCTTCGGCTGGAAGCCCTACGACGGGCCAGCGAAAACCAACCGTCAAGGCTTCGTCATCCCCGGCACTGATCCGGCACTCACACGCAAATAGGAGCGATCATGGTAGACGGCAATCTCACCATCACGATCGACGGCGAGCAGCTCAAGCACCTCGTCGAGAAATCCGTCGCCGGCCTGAGAGCCGACCTCGGCCTGCCGCCCAGGGAGTTCGACGAGGAAGGCTGGATGCTGAAGGAAGCCATTCTGGAATCCCTCGTTGATCGTCAAGTCCTCGCGGATGCCGCATGCGAAGCGATCGGTGGCACGGTCTACGTCACCCGGTATGCAGATGATGGCTCGCCAGAGACACGGCGCAGGGTCAGCGTGATCGTGCACCCTGAGGAAGTCCTCTAGCGTCGGTGGTCGCGGATCTGGTAGATGCGGGCACGAGTCAGGCCGGTGAGTGTTGCGAGCTCGGTGGGCGATTCGCCAGCGTCGAGCAACTTCCGCACCATCTCGGCCATCTCCACTCGAACGGCTTCGACTTCCGCGAGGATGTCGCGACGCTCGATGAGGTAGTCGCGGTCGGCTTGGGTGATCATGAAATTAGTATAGCCGCTTGACACCGAGTGTAAAGCCGCTATACACTAGAGACATGACAACGACAGCGACCCACCACGACAGCCCCGTCCAGATCGCCAAGGACGCACGCAAGGCAATCCGCGCAGCATTCCCCGGCCTCAAGTTCAGCCTCACCGGAAGCACTGGCACCGGATATGGATGGCTGCACCTCTCCTGGACAGACGGCCCCACCGATCGCCGTATGACCGAAATCGTGTCAGAGTTCGACGCGCGTCTCGGCGGCTACACGCACATCAACTCGAGCCGCAACTACAGCGCCGAGGCCGAAGCGTGGGCAGTCAAAGAGAACGCCAAGCACCCCGGCCTGTACGACTGGGACGGCGAATACTTCGGCACCCGTCGCATCCTGAGCGACACGAGCTTCTAGCCGAAGCGAGGTTCAGTAATGGACGCCGGAGACTACACGCCTGCACCCGCACCTCCAGATGGCACCCGCGGCCCGCAAGGCTACTGGCGTAACGGGCACTTCTGGTTCAACTGCTCAACCACACCGATCCTCGGCCACGAGCAGACACTTCACCCAGATGGGCGAATCACCTGCGAACCGGTGTTTGACGAAAGCGCCTCAATCCCTCGCGACTGACCCCAAGAGGTTCAGATACCTATGAGATGTGTAGCAACCACGAAGGCTGGTAATCCGTGCAAGGCCAGCGCTATTCACGGGTCGACGGTCTGCAATAAGCATGGCGGGTCTGCCCCTCAGGTGAAGGCGAAGGCTGCTGTTCGTGCCGAGGTGATGAAGTGGACGCTCGGGGATGCGGTTGATGATCCGGGCGAAGTGCTTCTGCGTCTGGTCACCCAGTCGAGGATGCGGGTCGATTCCTATGCGGAGTTGATCCAGCAGAAGATCGCAGACGGGCAGGAGCTCTATGGCGACGATTTCACGCTGGAGAACATCCTCGTCGGCTCCACATACTTCGAGGGGCAGAAGACCGGCGAATACATCCGTGGCCTCGTCCAACTCGAGTCGCAGGAACGCGACCGGCTCGGCATGTTCGCGGCGAAAGCTATCGCGGCAGGACTCGCAGAGCGTCAGGTGCGTCTGGCCGAGCGTCAAGGCGAGCTGCTGGCCGAACTGATGCGGATGATCACCACCGATCCTGAGATGGGGTTCACGCAGGCGCAGAGAGAAGCGATGCCGCATGTCCTCCGACGTCACCTCGCTCTCGTTTCGTCCCGCTGACGTCAGAGCGTTCGAAGCAGCACTGCAGAGACTTGACCCGGTCGCACCACGCTGGGCCACACCGGGAGAGTTGGCGCAGGCCATCGACCGGAAGACGATTCAAACTCCCGCGCTGGATGTGATCGACGAAGCCCTCGTCTGGGCGTACTCGACCCCTGAAGCACGACTGATCATCTCCATGCCCCCGCAGGAGGGCAAAAGCCAGCGAGTCACCAAGACGGGCGTGCTGTGGGCGCTGCTGCAAAACCCTGACCTCCGGTTCGGCATCGTCTCCTACGCCCAAGAGCTCGCGGAAGGATTCGCCCGGGAGATTCGCGACTGGATCACGAACAACAACGGCGATGAAGGCTCCCTCGATCTGGGCATCCGAATCCAGCGAGACAACGGTGCCGCGAGACGCTGGAAGCTCGCCGGCCACAAGGGCGGCGTGAACGCGGTCGGTATCGGATCGGGCCTGACCGGTCGACCGCTCGATGCGCTGATCATCGACGACCCGTTCAAAGATTCCGAGCAGGCCGACAGTCTGTATTTCCGCGAAAGGGTGTGGAACTGGTGGCAGTCCACCGGTTCAACCCGTCTCGCCCCCGGCGCGCCCGTCATCGTCATTCTGACCCGCTGGCATGAAGACGACCTCGCAGGACGGTTGGTCGCGGCGGAGGATGGCGCCCAGTGGCGGGTCATCAACATCCCGGCCCTCGCAGACCAGAAGCCGGAACAGTCCGACCCGCTCGGACGCAAACCCGGCGAATGGTTGCAGTCGGCCCGCAGGCGCACCGTCAAGGAGTGGCAGGCGATCCGCGTCCGCGTCGGCTCCCGAGTGTTCAACGCCCTCTACCAAGGCAGGCCATCACCGGAAACCGGCGATGTGTGGAAGCGCGGCTGGTGGCGCAGGTACGAGACGCCGCTCTGGTCTGACGCAGGCGACGGGAAGTCGTACCGCCTCAACGAGGTCGACGAAACCCTGATGTCGTGGGACATGACCTTCAAGGACACCAAATCGAGCGACTTCGTCGTCGGCCAGGTGTGGGCCAGGCGTGGCGCAGACGTGTACCTCGTCGATCAGGTGCGCAAGCGCATGACGTTCACCGAGACGCTCAAGGCCTTCCAGACCCTCGTGAAGAGGTGGCCGGATGCCACCACGAAGCTCGTTGAGGACAAAGCCAACGGCACCGCCGTGATCGACACGCTGAAGAAGAAGATCCCCGGCATCGTCCCCATCAACCCGACCGAGTCGAAGTACGCCAGAGCCAACGCCGTGTCACCCTTCATCGAAGCAGGCAACGTGCATCTGCCCTCGGCAGACATTGCCCTGTTCGAGGTTGAGGCACTCATCGAAGAAGCGGCCGGATTCCCGAACGCGGCACACGACGACCAAGTCGACGCGACCAGCCAAGCACTCTCCCGCATGCTGCTCGACCATTCGGGCGCGAACGCGTGGACGGAAGCGCTCCGCAAACGCGTCAACGCCGTGAAGGTCGCGGAGCAGCAGAAGCTTGCCGAGCTCGCCACGACAGACGACCCGCTCGAAGCTGCACGCCAAGCCCAGTTCAGACAATCCCAATAGAGAAGGTGCCGCCGATGACACTCGTTGACATCCACGGCGTACCGATCAAGTCTCCGTCGCTCGGCACCTCTCTTGCGGCACTGCCGTCACAAGGCATGACCTCGTCGACGTTCCTGGGCCCGCTCGCACCCATCTATCCGGCAGACGGTGTGTCGAGGTTCCCGCGCGGGTTCGAGTTCCCTGCCGGATACAACATCGCTGCGCGGCCTCGCTCACGGTCGCGCATGTCGTTCTACACGATGAAGATGCTCATCGACAACTACGACATCGCCCAGATCGCGATCCGGCACCTACAGAACTCGATCTCGAGCTACGAGTTCGCCCTCGTCCCGATCGAAGGCTGGGACGGGGATGTCACGCGGGAGATCGCTTACGCGAAGTCGGTTCTGCGCAAGCCTGACGGGGTCAACTATTTCCGTCCGTGGCTGCGGAAGTACCTGAAATCGATCCTCCGCTACGACGCCGGCACCCTGTACCGGATGAGGCTGAACTCGGGCCGCGCCTACGGGCTGAAGGTCATCAACGGGGAGACCATCGCGCCACTGATCGACGGATGGGGCGACAGGCCGACCGGTGATGCGCCCGCCTACGTGCAGTTCGTCAACGGGATGACGTGGAACTGGCTGCTCGACTCCGACCTCATCTACCAGCCGATGCACCCTGACGATGACTCGCCCTACGGTTCTCCGGCGATCGAAGGCGTCGTCACCGCGGCCAACACGGATTTGCGGCTGCAGCTGTTCCTCATGCAGACCTTCACCGAAGGCAACGTCCCTGCAGGGTTCGGCATGGCGCCCGACACGTGGACGCCGGATCAGATCATCGAGTTTCAGCAGGCATTCGACGCGTTCACTACCGGCAACCCGGAGGCGAAGACTCAGATCCGCTTCATTCCTGGCGGGATGGCGCTGCAGTTCCCGACCCTGTCGTCGTTCGACGCGGCGAACGCTGAAGAAGCCAAATGGCTGATGCAGAAGACCGCAGCGATGTTCTCGGTCACCCCGGACGATCTGGGCTTCACCCAGAACTCGAACCGGTCGGTCGGCGAGTCGCAGGCGGACATCTCACAGAAGGTCGGTGACGTTCCGCTCGCCCACCACATTGACGAGATCCTCACCGGGTTCCTGCAAGACGATTTGGGGCTGCCGCTCGAGTTCCAGTTCGACCTTGGCGGTGAGGAGGAAGACCGTCTCGCGACGGCGAAGTCGGACGACGTCTACGTCAAGAACGGTGTCGTCTCTGCGTCGGAGATCCGCGAACTGCGTTTCGGGAAGACGGACAACATCGGGGAGATCGTGCCCCGGTTCATCTTCACCCCTGCAGGTGGGGCGATGCCGATCTCGGCACTGCTGGCTGCATCGACACAGGTGGACCCGGAGAACGCTCTGCCGCTGGAAGGTGTCATTCCTCCTGCTGTAGCGCAAGCCCCACAGCCTGCGGCCACGCTCGTCGCGAAGGCGGAGACCGTGGGTGTTACCTCAGCCACCGGCTACACCGGGAACCCGCTGAAGTCCGCCGAGGATGAGGAGGCCGAGGAGCTGGCGAAGTTCGCGAAGTTCCGCAAGTCGCGTCTGCGTCTCGGCAAATGGTGGGACTTCACCTTCGAGGCTGTCGATTCTCGTACGGCACACCGTCTGAACGATCAAGGTCGCTCCGCGCTCCGGAAAGCCGCAGGTCAGGTCATCGCCGCAGGTCTCGCCGTTGTCGCACAGGACACCGGGCGCGTGCTCATGCTGCAGCGTGCCCTGGACCCGGCCGACCCGGCTTCGGGTTCGTGGGAGTTCCCGGGCGGCCACATCGAAGATGGTGAGTCACCGTTCGAGGCCGCATGCCGTGAATGGTCGGAAGAGACCGGTTGCCCCGTCTCGCCGGAAGGCACATTGTCGGGAGACTGGCTTTCCCCTAACGGTATCTACGGCGGGTTCGTCTGGCTCGTCCCGGACGAGTCATGCTGCACCCCGCATATGGGCAGAGATCAAGTCACCAACCCGGACGACCCGGACGGTGACGAGGTCGAAGCTGTCGCATGGTGGGAGCCCGCGCAGATCGTCGGCAACCCGGCGATCCGTGTCGAGCTCGCCGCGGACGCCTCGCTGGTGTTGGGCGCCATCACTCGGGCGCTCACCGCACCCATCGAGACGGCCTCAGAGGTCGAACCCGCACTGTCGGAGGACGATGCCGCCCCTTTAGTTGAACCGCTGGCGAAAGGCTGGCGGGACACGGCACCGAAAAGTCCACAGCACGCCTACGACCTGGTGATCACGGACCACTACAGTCCACAGATCACGCAGGCGCTGGAGAACATGGTCGACGCTGTGTCGGTCGACTCGATCGTCGACTCACTCTCGGGTCTCGTCCTCAAGAGCGACGAAACGGACGCGCTGGCGCAGGCGGTTCGCGCGAAAGTCTCGGGCACCCCGCTGTCGACGGATGCGCTGGAGAAGATCATCCGCGAGGTGATCGTCGACGGCTATCTCGCAGGTGGGCATGCGGGCATGCTGCAGATCGGAGCGCACGCGATCGCGTTGAGCGGTGCGACAGGCGCCGCGGTGGTCAACACCGACTGGGACGCGTGGACACCGGGCGACACGGCTGCCGCGTTGAAGGATGCGGACGGCGGAATGCTGGCGCTACTCTCCCAGGCGGACATCACCGTGAAGGGCATCGCGCAGACGACGCTCGACCAGATCGGCAACAAGATCGCTGCAGGTCTAGCCGCAGGCGATCCGTCCGACAAGATCGCGCGGGCTATCCGTGACGATGTGGGGGCGAAGTTCCGGGCCGACATGATCGCGCACACGGAGACCACCCGTGCGGTCGCGGCCGCGACGTTCGACGTGTACCAGACGAACGATGTCGCTGAATGGGATCTGCTGCTCTCCGACGACGCATGCGAAGAGTGCATCGCCGTCGCGGACGGCAACCCCTATCCGGCGAGTGACCAGAGCGACGCCCCGCCGATCCACCCCTACTGCAGGTGCTCGTCGGCACCGCACACGGCGAAGGACAACTAGTCGGGGGTGTCCACAGCGACACCCTCGGCTGCCAGCCGTTTCTTCACCCGGCTCACGAGTCGCTGACCGGAAATGTCCACGGTCCCGCAGCGGTCGCAGCGCAGCACGCCATCCACCCAGTGGAAGTCGTGATCGTCATGCGTCTCATCGCACGCCATCCACACACCCTATCGGAGGAAGCAATGGCCGACGAAGAAAGATACGTCCTCGGCATCGCCTACCAGGCGGGCAAGAACCCGCTGATCAAACGAGGCGCGGACGGCCACAGGGACTACTTCACACCCCA
>Ga0207667_10005178_pt1 | contig 15926 bp, 12 predicted proteins | sample KBSCornC52_FD_184301 | JGI IMG/M metagenome (GOLD analysis project Ga0207667, IMG submission 184301) | Corn rhizosphere microbial communities from Kellogg Biological Station, Michigan, USA - KBS Corn C5-2 (SPAdes) (version 2) | ecosystem: Host-associated > Plants > Roots > Rhizosphere > Soil ... | reverse complement strand
GCCACGCGCTCACACTTCGACGCCCAAGATGACATGGAGAGTGGTGAGCCTGGGCAGACCAACGCGCCGGATGGCTGGCTTGCTCGCGCGCTCGCGCTCGAAACCGCACATTCGCTGGAGCGGAGCGTGGCCTTTGGTCCGCGCTTGCCGCGGGCACTCTCCGGCGCCGCTCCGTCGCTGCTAGTGAACAAGCTCGAGAGCTTCGACTTGCGTGGACCGAGTCGTTCACGCGCCCTGCTCCGAGACGGCTTCGAGCGGCTCTACGCGAGCGCGCCGGACTTGCTCGGGCAGGGTGGGAGCTCCGCGTTGTCGGCCGCGCGCGCGCTTCAAAGCCTCGAGCCAGCGCGCTATGTGCCGGACAATGGCGCGATCTATCCGCCGCAAGCGCAGCGCCTACGCGACGCAGCCCAGCTGATCAAGTCGAACCTCGGCGCTCGAGTGGTCTGGCTCGACGTGCCCGGTTGGGATACCCACGCCGGACAAGGCGGAGCCGACGGCGCGCTCGGCAAACGGCTCGACGAGCTCGGACGCTCACTGGCCGCATTTCGCGCCGATCTGGGCGAGCGCTTCAGCGACGTCACCGTGCTGACCATGACCGAGTTCGGGCGCACGGTCGCGCAAAACGGCACGGGCGGGACGGATCACGGCCACGGCGGGCTGATGATGGTATTCGGCGGCCAAGTCGCGGGCGGGCGAGTGGTCGGCAAATGGCCGGGGCTCGAGCCGGAGCAGCGCTTCGAGGGGCGTGATTTGGCCGTGACCACCGATTGTCGCGATCTGTTCGCTGAGGTGAGCCAGCACGCGCTCGGCGTACGCGATTTCTCGCGCGTCTTCCCCGGCCACGTGCCGAGCTTTCCCGGTGTGATGCGCGCCTGAGTGGAAGCACGCTCCCAGCGCCGGAACAGGTCGGCGGCCGCCAGCGAAAGCCACCGGGAATTCGCGCGAATCGCGGCAGCCCCGGCTTGGCACTCGGCTTGCGAAGGGCCTCGCTCAGGAGGTTCCAGCATGAATCGTCATTATTGGTTTTCTGTCATCGCTCTGGCCGCGCTCAGCGCCTGCAGCAGCGGCGCCTCGAGCACAGCGGAGGACGCCGCAGCCAACGAAGATCCGATCGTGGGCGGGCGCAGCGACCGTAAGGATGCCGCAGTCGTCGCGATTGATATCGGCGGTGAAGCATTGTGCACGGGGAGCTTGATTGGACCGCGCCTAGTGCTCACTGCCCGCCATTGTGTGAGCGAGACGAGCGAGGAGGTGGCTTGTCCGGCACAGGGGCCACAAATTCAGGGTGAGCGCCCTGCCGACAGCTTTACGATCCTGGTCGGCAGTGACATTCGCAGCGCGCGCCCGGTGGCCATCGGAGAGCGAGTGATCACGCCGGACAGCGATCGGCTGTGCGAGCATGATCTGGCGCTGATCGAGCTCGACCGCGCCGTGACGGGTGTGACTCCGCTCGCACTCGGCTCACTCTCGGGCGTGCGGTCCGTCCGCGGCGTGGGGTTTGGCAAACGCGGTGACAGCGCGAGCGCGGGGAAGAAGATGACGCGCAGCAACGTGGCCATTCGCGATGCGTCGTCCTCTGAGTTCGTCGTCGGCGTGCTCAGCTGTAACGGCGATTCCGGAGGCCCGGCGCTCGACCCGAGCGGGCGGGTCGTGGGCGTGGTTTCGCGCGGCGGCCCAAACTGCAATGGTCCCGATTCCGAAAACATCTACACTCGCGTCGACGCCTTCCACACCTTGATCAATCAGGCACTCAGCGATTCCGCGGATCCCGAGGGGGCTTCCGGCACGGGCGCGGCCTGCGGCAGCTCAGGGTCACGCTGCCCGAACGGCAGTCACTGCAACCAAAGTACCCTCCGCTGCGAGCCCACGAGCTGACCCACGCGCTTCGGCCAGCTCGCTGCGTCGACCCGCGCGACGGTCGGAATTGGCTTGGTCGGACGAAGAATGCGCGGCGGCTCGTGCGAGAGAGTCGCCGCGCGCGCGTGCGCTTCTGATAGCCTCCGGCCCGAGGAATCGACGATGGCCATTTTCCTGGGTTTGGATTCGAGCACACAGAGTCTTTCGGCGCTGGCGGTGGACACCGCGTCGGGCAAGGTCGTTTTGGACGAGAGCGTCAACTTCGGCGAGGCTTTGCCCGAGTACCGCTCGCCCACCGGCTTTCTCGAGGCGGCCGATCCGCGTCTCAAGCACGCCGATCCGCTGCTCTGGGTGGCCGCGCTGGACCGCTTGCTCGAGAAGGTCGTGGCGAGCGGGTTCGACCTCAGCCAAGTGCGCGGCATCAGCGGCGCAGGTCAGCAGCACGGTTCGGTCTACTTGGGCACGCGCGTCGCGGACGCCCCACGTTGGTCCGCGCAGCAGCCGCTCGTGAGCCAAGTCGCGCCGCTGCTCAGCCGGCGCACTGCTCCGATCTGGATGGATAGCTCCACGTCTGCGGAATGCGACGAGATCGCCGCCGCGCTCGGCGGTCAGGCCAACGTGGTAGCGATCACGGGCTCACGGGCCGTGGAGCGGTTCAGCGGGCCTCAGATCCGGAAGTTCTGGAAGAGCGAGCCCGAGGCGTACGAAAAAACGGCTGAGATTCTGCTGGTCAGCTCGTTTCTGGCCTCGCTCTTGATCGGCGACAGCGCGCCCATCGACTACGGTGATGGCGCGGGCATGAATTTGCTCGATCTGCGGACCGGCATGTTTAGTCCAGCGCTGCTCGCCGCCACTGCGCCGGGCCTCGCGGAAAAGCTCGGCACGCCCGTGCCGTCACACACGCGCGTCGGTGAGCTCGCGCCGTATTTCGTGTCGAAGTATGGCTTCGCCGAACATACGCCGGTGATCGCCTTCACTGGTGACAACCCGAGTAGCTTGGTCGGCATGGGCGCGACCGAGCCGGGGACTGCCGTGATCAGCCTGGGCACGAGCGATACCGTGTTTGCCGCGATGCGTGAGCCGCGCACTGACCCCCAAGGTTACGGTCACGTGTTCGGCAATCCGGCAGGCGGCTTCATGTGCCTGATCTGTTTTGCCAACGGCTCGCTCGCCCGAGAAGAGGTGAGGCGACGAGTTGGGCTGTCCTGGTCCGACTTCGAGCGCGGCATCCTGGAGCAGACCAAGCCGGGCAACGACGGCAACTACATGTTCCCGTATTTCGTGCCAGAGATGACGCCAAAGATCCTCGAGCCGCGCGTCGAACTCTTTGGTAGCGATGCGTTTCGCGCTTTCGCGGATGCGGCAGCCAGCGCGCGCGCGGTGGTCGAAGCCCAGGCGCTGTCGATGCAGCAGCACTCCGCTTGGATCGGAGAGCATCCGCGAGTCATTCGCGTCACCGGCGGCGCCGCCAAGAATCGCGGTATTCAGCAGGTACTGTCGGACGTCTTCGACGCGCAGATTTGCACCGTCGCGGTGCAGAATTCGTCGGCCTTGGGCGGTGCGCTGCGCGCGGCACAGGCGGTTGAAGGGTTGCCTTGGGCGGAGCTTTACGCGCGCTTCGTCGCGCCGGCTTCGGGTGCGGCCGTCGCGCCTGCGCCCGGAGCGACGGACGAGTACGACGCATTGCGCCGCGAGTTTGCGCGCAAACTGAGCCCAGCCGCGAGTTGAGCCCGCAAGACGAACCGGCGGCGGCGGCAGGGGCGCGCCGCCGATGGTCCCAGCTGCTCCGCGCGGCGTGTGGGCGAGGGGAACGAGCTGGTTTCGTCGTCGAGCGGCGCGCGGCACAGGCGCTTGCGGCACTGGTATTTCCGGTCTGCTTGGGGAAGAGTGCCGCCCCATGACCACGACCTTCCCGCGTGATTTCGTGTGGGGCGCAGCTGCTGCCTCTTATCAGATCGAAGGCGCCGCTTACGACGACGACAAGGGGCTTTCGGTTTGGGACATGTTCTGCCGCAAGCCCGGGATGGTTTGGAACGGTCAAAGCGGCGATGTCGCCTGCGATCACTTGCATCGCTACCGAGAAGACGTCGAGCTGATGAAACAGATCGGCCTCGGCGCATACCGCCTGAGCATCTCCTGGCCGCGCGTCTTGCCGGACGGGATCGGTCGCGTCAGCACGAGCGGGCTCGACTTTTACGACCGCTTGATCGACGCGCTGCTCGAGGCGGGCATCGCGCCTTGGGTCACGCTTTTTCACTGGGATTATCCGCTTGCGCTCTATCACCGCGGCGGTTGGCTGAATCGGGACACGGTCGAATGGTTCGGGGAATTCAGCGAACTCATCGCGCGAAAGCTCGGCGATCGCGTCACGAACTGGATGACCCTGAACGAGCCGCAAGTGTTCATCGGCGCGGGTCACCACGAGGGCCGGCACGCGCCCGGTGACCGGCTGCGTTTCGCCGAGGTGCTGTTGGCCGGCCATCACGCGCTGCTCGCCCACGGACGTTCGGTGCAAGCCATCCGCGCAGGGAGCGCGAAACCCGCGCGGATCGGCTTCGCCCCCGTCGGATTGTCCAAGATCCCGGCCACGGACAGTGCGGCCGACATCGAAGCGGCACGGCGCGCCGCCTTTGCGGTCGACGCAGAAACGGCTTGGACCAACAGCTGGTGGATGGATCCGGTGTTCCTCGGAGCATATCCGGAGGAGGGGCTTCGCTTCTTCGGCGCGAGCGTGCCGAAGATCGCCGCGGGCGATCTCGAGCTCATCAGCCAACCCGTCGATTTTTGCGGCATCAACATTTACCAGGGCCAGCACGTGCGCGCGGGAGCGAACGGTCCAGAGCCGGTGCCTCCGCCGGTGGGCTACCCGATCACCGCCTTCGAGTGGCTGGTCACTCCCGACGCCATGTATTGGGGACCACGGCTATTCTGGGAGCGTTACAAGAAGCCGATCGTGATCACTGAAAACGGCATCTCGTCTCGCGATTGGCTCGCGCTCGACGGCAAAGTGCACGACGCTTCACGGATCGATTTCACCGAGCGGCACTTGGTCGAGCTCCGCCGGGCACTCTTGGACGGGGTGCCGATCGAGGCCTATTTTCATTGGTCTCTGATCGACAATTTCGAATGGGCGCACGGCTACAAGCACCGCTTTGGCCTGGTATTTTGTGACTATCCGACGCAAAAGCGAACGCTGAAAGATTCAGCGCACTGGTACAAGGAAGTGATCCGGTCGCACGGCGCCACGTTGTCGCCCGCTGCGCGCGGAACGTGAGGGGATGCCCGCTCGCCGGCTCCGCATCGTCTCTTTCAACTTGAACGGCACTGGAACGGCCGCTCGGTTACGAGGCGAGCTGGGCGTTCCCGTCGCGCAAGGGCTATAGCGGGGTCGCCACGTCAGCCTGGAGCCGCCCCTCCGCGCGCACACCTCGCTCGGCGAAGCGCGCTTCGACGACGAGGGCAGGGTCGCGAGGGCACGAGCGGTTTTTTGCCGGAAGAACGGCTCAGCTTCGAGCGCCATTTGCAGCAGGGGTTCGTCGATACCTTTCGAGCTTTGCACCCGACCCGTGAGCAATACTCGTGGTGGAGTCAGCGCCTCGGTGCACGCGAGCGCAACGTCGGCTGGCGCATCGACTACGTTTGGGTGACCTCCGAGCTTTTGCCGCGGGTCAAGGAAGCGTTCATTGGGGATCACGTGCGGGCGAGCGACCACTGCCCGGTCGGCATCGTCTGGAAGTCTGAACCAGCGCGCGCTCGTGCCTGACCGGAGCCGAGCTCGCCAGCGATGCGCTGCCAGTGGAGGGGTCCTGTCGCTGGGCCCGGTCTTGGGTCTCCCATGTTTGCGAACCTCCGGCCGGACCGGCTGAGTTGTGCACGGCCCGCGCGCGCCCCGCGCTCAGCGGGCTCGGCGCAAATCTGAGCCCCGAACGCGGTTTCCTGCCGCAGAAAGGCCGATTTTCGGAAGAGTTGCCCAGGAGTCGGCGAGTGTCAGCGCGTTCGGCGTGCTGCGCGCTGTCCCGTTTTGAAACGGCTCCGCGTCCGAACCCGCGAGAATTGGGCTGTCACCCACGAGAGATGACTGTCTCATGACCGCTTACTGACTTACCAAGCGCTAGGTTTGCCGAGATGTCGAGTGCGCTTACCGAGAACCGCGATCACCGCATTGCGGTTCTCAAGTCGATTCCATTCTTTGGCATTCAACTGGCTGCGGTCGCGGGCATTTTCTGGCTCGGCTGGTCGTGGAAGGGCGCGCTGCTCGCCGTTGCGCTCTATTACGTGCGGATGTTCGGCGTCACCGGCGCCTATCACCGCTATTTTTCTCATCGCACCTATCGCACGAGCCGGGTGTTTCAGTTTCTGCTCGCCGTGCTGGCGATGACCAGCGTGCAAAAGGGCGTCTTGTGGTGGGCGTCGCATCACCGCACGCATCATCGCAACTCCGATCAGCCGACGGATGTGCACTCCGTGCTGCAAGACGGTTTTTGGTGGAGCCACATCGGCTGGATCGTGTCCCGCAAGTACGACGAAACCGATCTGTCGAAGGTGCGTGACTTGGCGCGCTTTCCAGAGCTCCGCTTTCTGGATCGCTTTCACATCCTCGTGCCGATTGCCTACGCGACGAGCTTGTGGCTGCTAGGCGGTACCTGGGCGCTGTTTTGGGGATTCTTCGTGTCCACGACGCTGCTCTGGCACGGCACCTTCACGATCAACTCGCTGACCCACGTATTCGGCTCGCAGCGCTATGTCACGACCGACAATAGCCGCAATCATCTGCTGCTCGCGCTGATCACCATGGGTGAGGGCTGGCACAACAACCACCACTATTATCAGCGCGCGACCAACCAGGGCTTCTTCTGGTGGGAAATCGACATGACCTTCTATGTGCTCAAGGTCTTGTCCTGGGTCGGCCTGATTTGGGATCTGCACACTCCGCCGGATCACGTCTTGAAGTCGAACCGCGTCGGTGCGCCGGTGGCAGCGCTCGAGCCCGCGTTCGACGCCGCGCCGGTCGAAACGCCCGCTGAGTAGGCTTTCTTTCTAGCGACCCCGTTTGCACAGCCGCCCGGGCTCGGCTGAGTCGGAAACACGGGCGGAGCCACTGACGGTCCGCCCGAGGCGGCATTCGCGATCAGGCCATCAAAAGCGGGAGCGAGCCGGATTCCTCGGCCCGTGGCGGACAATCGTTGCCGGCGCGCCCGTGATCGAGCGGCACCGGGGTGGCTCTTTGCTATGGTTCCGCGCATGTCGCTCCGCCCCGGTCGCCCCGAGGTTCTCGCACCCGCCGGCGATCGGCCGGCGCTCGAGGCGGCCATCCGCGCAGGCGCGGACGCCGTGTACTTCGGTGTGGGCGCCTTCAATGCGCGAGCCCGAGCGCACAACTTCAGCGTCGAGGAATTGCCGGAGCTCGTGGCCGCGCTGCACCAGCGGCGCGTGCGTGCACACCTCACGCTGAACACCCTGGTCTTCGACGGCGAACTCGAGGCCTGGGCGGCGGTGGTGCGCACCGCCCAGCGCGCCGGTGTCGACGCGGTGATCGTGCAGGATCTCGGCGCGGTCGGCCTGGTGCGCCAAGTCGCGCCGGGCATGCGCATCCACGCCTCCACACAGATGACGTGCACCGATGCGGCTTCGGTGGCCTTTGCTGCGTCGCTCGGCGCAGACCGCGTCGTGCTGGCGCGCGAGCTGAGCTTGGCGGACATCGCCGCCATTGCACGGTCGACGGACGTCGAGCTCGAGGTCTTCGTGCACGGCGCGCTGTGCGTCGCTTACTCTGGACAATGTTTGACCAGCGAAGCCATCGGCGGGCGCAGCGCCAACCGCGGCGCCTGCGCGCAAGCGTGTCGCTTGCCGTATGAGCTCGTGGTCGACGGTGAGCTGCGCGAGCTGGGCGACCGCGCTTACCTGCTCTCGCCCGAAGATCTCGAGGCGAGTCACGCCATTCCGGCGCTCATGGAGCTCGGGGTGCGCTCGTTCAAGATCGAAGGCCGACTCAAGGGCCCGGATTACGTGGCCGCAACCACTCGTCTCTATCGTCAAGCGGTGGATGCCGCGCTCGGCGAGGCCGAGCCACCGGATGCGGCGCTGAAACGCCGCGCCATCCAAACCTATTCACGCGGTTCGGGACCCGGGTTTTTGCAGGGCGTCGACCATCAACAGCTGGTCGAGGCGCGTTCCTGCGATCACCGCGGGCCGGAGGTGGGGCAGGCGATCGCCATCGAAGAGCGCGGTTCCCGACGCTTGCTCGTGCTCGATGCGAGCGCAAGCCTCGCCCGTGGCCAAGGCATTTTGGTCGAAGGCGGCTGGGCAGGGCAGGGCGAACTCGGTGGGCGGATCTGGAATCTGGAGGTCCGAGGCAACGACGAACTTCGGGCGGACGCCGGTGACCGCGTCAAGCTGTGGCTCGGGCCCGAATGTGAGGTCGGCGGAGTGGTCAAAGGCCGTCGCGTCTTTCGCACGCACGATCCGGAGAACGCGCGTGAGGTCACGGCCATGCTCGAGCGTGAGCCGTACCGCGAACGGATGACGCTGACGATTTCTGGAAATTTCGCCGAGCCATTCGCGCTCGAGGCGACGACGGTTCGCGGCCGGACCGCGCGCGTGATCGGGGACACCCCGGTCGCCGAGGCGCAGCAGCAACCGCTGTCGGCGAGCGAGCTACGCGACAAGCTCGGCCGGTTGGGAGATTCGCCGTTCGTGCTCGACGAGCTCGAGATTCGGCTCCCGGTGGGCGCGTGGTTGCCGGTTTCTGCGCTGAATCGCGCGCGCCGCGCGCTGATCGCCGCGTTGCTCGAGCCTCAGCCTGGGCCGCTCGTCCGAGCGGATGAACGAACTGCGACGCCACCCGCTGGGCGCGCGCTCGGCGAGCCTCCACCAGGCGGCTTGTTCGTGCTGTGCCGAAACCGCGCGCAGGCCGACGCCGCGCTGGAAGCCGGTGCCGACGGTGTGTACTTGGATTTCTTGGAGCTGACCGGGACGGGCAGCGCGCTGCGCGAGCTGCGCGCTCGCGGTGCGTTCGTGGGGGTCGCCCCGCCGCGCATTCGTAAGCCGGGCGAAGAAAAGATCGATCGTTATTTGGCGAGTCTCTGTGCGGACGCGATTCTGGTGCGCAGCTTGGGCGCGCTGTTCGAGCTCGGCGAGCCCGACGGCGCGCTGCGGGTCGGTGATTTTTCGCTCAACGTCAGCAATGGTCTCAGCGCGCGAGAAGTGCTCGCCCGCGGCGTATCCGCCTTCACGCCCGCCTTCGATTTGGATTCGGCGAAGCTCGTGGCGCTGTTGTCGAGCGAGCTCGGCCCGTATGCGGAGGTCGTTCTGCATCAGCCAATGCCGCTCTTTCACATGGAGCACTGCGTGATCGCCGCGCTGCTTTCAGACGGCCGAGATCATCTAAGCTGTGGGCGGCCGTGCGAGCGGCATCAGATCTCGCTCCGCGATCGCGCCCACATGGATCACCCGGTAGAAGCGGACGTGGGCTGTCGGAATACCGTATTTCACGCCTCGCCGCAGAGCGCGGCGGAGCTCTTGCCTGCGCTCGTGCGCGCGCAGGTGCGGCGCTTCCGCGTCGAGCTCGTGCGCGAATCGGCCGAGGAGAGCGCGCGCGTGGTTCGGGCCTATCGCGGCCTGCTCGACGGCCGCCAGAGCGGGCGCGAAGTGTTCCGCGAGCTGCGCGCGGCAGGCGGCTACGGCGTGGTCCGCGGCTCGCTGCGCGTGCTCGGTGATTGATTCATTTGCGGCACGCAGAGCACAGTTTTCGACCGGCCGGCCCGGATTCGTCGGCGCGCCACGATCCGCGCGAGTTCTGCTGGTCTCTGCTCGAAATTGCCAGCTATTTCGAGGCCCTAGAAGTGTGACACGCGAAAGGCGAAAAGAAGTCTTTCACTTGACGCGCGCGGCCCGAGCGGTGAAGACGCGCGCCCATGGGCCTACAGGCAATCGTCCGCTGGTTCCTTCCGCGTGAAGACCACTTCTATGGGTTTCTCGAGGATCAGGCCGCGGTTGCACATGAAGCCGCCTTAGCCGTCGCGCGCTTCAAGGACGAGAGCGTCAGCGCCGAAGACGTGCGCAGCGCGGTGCAAGAGCTCGAGCACAAGGGCGACCGCATCGCGCACGAGGTCGAGGAATCGATCGCGCGCACGTTCGTGACGCCCATCGACCGTGAGGATTTGCAGAAGCTCTCACAGGAGCTCGACGACGTGCTCGACCTGATGAACGGCGCTGCCCGCGCCTGCGTGCTGTACGGCGTCGAGCGGCCGACTCAGCCGATGAGCTTTTTGATCGACAAGCTAGTGGAATGCACGGCGGTGCTGAAGAAAGCGCTGCCCCACCTGCGTGCGCACGAATACGACAAGCTGATCGAGGCTAGCCGCGAGGTGCGGAAACTGGAAAAAGAGGGCGACACGGTGTTCCGCACCGCGGTCAGCGGTCTTTTCAAAAACCAGACCATCGACGCCAAGCAGCTCCTCCGCGAGCGTGAGGTGCTAGAGCACCTCGAAAATAGCATCGATCACTGTCAGCACGTGGGTTCGACTCTGGCGAACCTCGCCATCAAGCATGGCTGACCGATGCTGAGCTTGCTCATCGCGGTCGTCGTCACCGCCATCATCTTCGACTACATCAACGGCTTTCACGACGCGGCGAACGCGATCGCGACGGTGGTGTCGACCGGGGTCTTGCCGCTGCGCACGGCGGTGATCGTCGCAGGTTGTTTCAATTTCGTGGGCGCGATGGCCGGCACGGCCGTGGCAAAGACGATTGCTTCCGGCTTTGCCGATCCGTCAGTCGTCTCGCAGACCGTGGTTTTGGCCGCGCTCCTCGGCGCCTGCATTTGGAATTTGCTGACCTGGTGGTGGGGCATCCCCTCGAGCTCTTCGCACGCCTTGATCGGCGGGCTCGGGGGAGCGGTGGTGGCGCATGCGGGCACGGGCGCATTCAAGTGGCATGCGTTGACGCAAAAGGTGCTCGTGCCACTGGTGCTCTCGCCGACGCTCGGCTTCATCGTGGCCTTCTTCACCATGGTCGGGCTCACCTGGATCGCGAGAAACTTCAAGCCGGGTACGGTGCGGGTCGGCTCGCGGCGCCTGCAGCTCTTGTCCGCGTGCGGCATGGCCTTTTCGCACGGCTCGAACGACGCACAAAAATCGATGGGCATCATCACGCTCGCTTTGGTCGCCTTCATGGCCGCCGGGCACGGCGGACTTCCGGTCTGGATGCAGCCCAAAGGGGCCGAGGTGCCTTTTTGGGTGATCGTGGCGTGCGCGGCCGCGATCGCCTTCGGCACGATGGCGGGCGGCAAACGCATCATCAAGACCATGGGCACGAAAATCATTCGCATTGCCCCGCTGCAGGGCTTCGCGGCAGAGACATCGGGCACGCTCGTGATCTTGGCCGCTAGCCGCTTTGGCATTCCGGTTTCGACCACGCATTGCATCAACGCTTGCATCATGGGCGTCGGCGCCAGCAAGCGCGTGAGCGCGGTGCGCTGGGGCGTGGCGTGGAATATCGTTTTGGCTTGGGTGCTCACGTTGCCGCTCAGCGGGGGCGTCGCCTACCTGACGATGCTGGTCATCCAGGCCGTGTCCTAGGTCATCATTGTGCGCGCGCCTTGCGCGCACATCCCGGGCATTTCCGGGCCAAACCGGCGGTCCGGTGGCGCTTCGCAATCGGCTCGACTAAGTCGAGGCGGTGGCGACCAAAAAAATCTCGTTCGATCCCGAAGCAAGCGGCGGCACCTTGCGCAAGCTCGTGCTCGGCATAGCGATCCTGATCGGCGTGGGCCTCTTGCTCAACGAGACCTTGATGCGCATCGACGCGGGCCACGTCGGTATCAAGGTGAAGCTTGCCGGCAGCGCGCGCGGTGTCCAGGACATCCCGGTGGTCACCGGTTGGGTGATGTACAATCCGCTCACCGAGCAGATCGTCTCTTTCCCGATCAGCGTGCAAAACGTGGTCTGGACCTCCTCGGCGAACGAGGGGCGCACGGTCGACGAATCGATCACGTTTTCTTCGCAGGAGGGCGTGAACGTCAATTCCGACATCGGGCTGTCGTTTCACATCGATTCGGCCAAGGCGCCGCACTTGTACCTGCGCTTTCGTCAGCCGGACGTGCTCGTGCTCGCCGACGGCTACGTGCGCAACGCCGTTCGTGAAGCGTTCAACGACATTGCCTCGCGCATGGCCGTGCAGGAAATCTACGGTGCCGGCAAGGGCAAGCTGGTCGCGGACGTGTCTGCGCGTTTGCGCGACGTGCTCGGCAACGACGGCTTCATCATCGATCAGCTGACGATCAACGGCGCGCTGCGCCTGCCGGAAAACGTGGCCCAGGCCATCAACCGCGCCATGGAAGCGACGCAGAACGCGATTCAGGCCGAGAACCGCGTGCGCCAGGTCCGCGCTGAAGCGGAGCAAAACGTGGCTCAGGCGCACGGCGGGGCGGAAGCGGCGAGGCAGCGCGCGGAAGGCGAGGCGGACGCGGTGCTGATCCGCGCCCGCGCGGACGCCAAGTCGAACGAGATTATCCGGCTTTCGACGACCGGCGTGGTGCTGCAATACCGTGCCATCGAGCGCTGGGACGGAAAGCTCCCGATGATGAACAGCGGCGACAAATTGCCGCTCTTGACCTTCGATACCAGCAAACTCAGCGGCCTCAGCGACAGCGAGCGCGAGAAGAAGCTGAAGGAGCTTTTGGCCGACGATAAGAGCGAGAACAAGGCCGTTCCGGCGCCGAACGACTCGTTTTCTCCGGCCACCGCTCCGGCTGCGACCGCAGCTCCCGCGCCCGCTCCGCCGCCGGCACCGGCACCCGCTTCGTCGAAGTGAGCGCGCCCGCCGGCGAGGCAGCTCACTGGCTCAAGAAGCCGAGCACCAAGTTGAACGCGAGCGCCAAAACCACCGTGTTGTACAGGAACGACAGCAGCGCGTGGGCGAGCACCGCGCGCCGAATGTGGTGGCTCGTGATCGCGACGTCAGATGTCTGAAAGCACATGCCCAGCGTGAACGCGAAATAAGCGAAGTCGATGCCGCACGGGTCGACCTGGCCTGGAAATTCCAGACCTCCTTCGCCCTCTTCGTCGTCACGATAGTAGAGGTGCGCATAGCGTAGCGTGTACGCGGTGTGGGTGAGCGCCCAGGCGCTGACTACCGCGGTCAGGCACAGCGCGACCAAGAGCGAGAAAGCAAGTTCGCTCGGCGCGATGGTGTGCGCCTTGCGCATCACGAAGCCCGCCGCGAACAAGCTCACCGTGCTGGTGACGAGCACGATCGCCCAAACGATGGTCCGTCCCGGATCCTCTTTGGCCGCATACTTGCGGGTAGTGGCCGGGTCGTCGTGGAACAGGCGCCACCAGGCGAGCCCGAGCAACGTCAGGCCTGCGGCATCCCAGCCGGTCACGAGGTGCACGGCCCAGCCCAAGCTCGGAACGCCGAACCGCACCAGTGAGCCGAGCGCGAGGCCCACGGCCACGCTGATCAGCAGGCGCCGCCCCGACGTGCGCGGAGCGAGCGCGGTCGAGATCAGCGAGGGCGGCGGGTCATTCATGAGGCGCCGCGACTCTAACGCGGACCATAGCCGCGCCGCGACGGCGCCGAAAGAAACGCAGAAATAGTCCGGACTTCGTCGAGACTACCGGGTCAAGCGCTGCTGTCTTCGCGGATCAGCGCGGCACTATCGAGCGCGACGGCCGCGCCGTGCACCACCGAGGCAATCCGCACCGCGTCGTGCATTTGGTCTTCGGTCACGCCGTGCTCGAGCAGCGTGGCTTCGTGCGAGCGCACGCAGGTTTCGCAAGCATTCACCGCGCTGACGGCCAGTGAATACAGCTCGAAGCTCGAGGTCGTCGTGGCGGGCTTGGCCAGGCGTTGCATGCGCAGGCGCGCCGGCTTCTGCTCGTAGCTCGGCTTTCCAACCAAATGCCGGAAGCGGTAAAAAACGTTGGTCATGCCCATCAACGCGGCCGCAGCCACTGCGTCCTCGACGGTTTTGGTCGTGACCTCTTCTGGTCGTGACTGAATCAGGGCTTCGGCCAAGCGCCGCGAACGCGAAGCGAGCGCGACGGCAATTGCCACGCCCCAGCGATCGGACGGCGAGAGAGTGCCCGAATCGAGGACCTGGCTCAGGTTCAGCCGCAGGTCCTTGGCGACCTCGGGAATTTCTGCACGAATGGCTTCGAGTGCGCTCATGGCGGTTTCCTAATCGAAAAGAGAAGGCGGCGGGGAAAAGCGACCGGCCCGGAGCGCGACGTGCCGCGCTCCAGACCGGCCTCGCTCGAGATCAGAGCGTGGCTTCGCCCTTCTTCCAGTTGCAGGGGCACAGCTCGTCCGTCTGCAACGCGTCGAGCACGCGCAGCACTTCGTCCACGTTCCGGCCCACACTCAGGTCATTTACGCTCGCGAACCGGATCACGCCTTCCGGATCGACGATGAACGTCGCGCGCAGGTCGATGCCGTCCTTGTGCAAGATGCCGAGCGCGGTCGACAGCTCACGCTTGGTGTCGGCCAGCATCGGGAAGGGCAGGTTTTTCAGATCCGGATGGCTGTTGCGCCAAGCCAAGTGCACGAAATGCGTGTCCGTGCTGCCGCCCAAGACCTGCGCGTCGCGCTCTTTGAACTCGGCGTTCTTCTTGCCGAACTCCGCGATCTCGGTCGGGCACACGAACGTGAAATCCATGGGCCAGAAGAAGACGACCAGCCATTTTCCGGGATGGCTGTCGTTGGTCAGAGTCTTGAACTCCGATTTCGGCTCGAGACTCACGACACTGTTCAGACTGAATGCGGGAAAGCGATCACCAACGGTCAACATGCGCAGATTCTCCTTTAAACTGAGTATAATTATAGAATGTGTCTAACGTGAAAACAGCAGGAAACACGAGGCGCTCAGCGCAGTTGCGGCTCAGCCTCGTTTTTGGGAGCGCGTCTTTTTGCCGCGCATCACCACTTGGTATTCGCGCACGTCGAAGCCGTTTAGGCTATGCACGCGCCGCACGTCGAGGGCCGACCACGGCACGTCCACGATTTCGCCCGTCTCTTCGTCGAGGAAGTGGTGGTGTGGGTCGAGCTTGGGATCGAACACCACTTTTCCTTCCGACAGCACGAGCTCGCGGAGCAGACCCTTTTCCGTAAACAGGTTCAGCGTATTGTACACGGTCGCCCGCGACAACATCGGGAAGCTTCGCTTCACCTCGGCCCACACCTGATCGGCCGAGGGATGGTCGGTCGTGTACAGCACGTAATCCGCGACCGCTACACGCTGCGCGGACGGCTGAATGCCGTGCTCGGTCAACGTTTGTAGGGTCTCGCGCTTCACGAGTTTAGATTTAGTCTAAACCTGGAGCCTGTCAAGTCTGACCGAGCAGAGTTTTTTGATGGTCACGCGAGCCGTCCCGGGGCGTCCCAGCCTTCGGCGTCGCGCTGCGGGTGGGAGAGTTTACCGCCAAGCCGCCAAGGGAGAGGAGACTCGCCAAGGGGGGATCGGGATTTTGGGGGGGGCGAACGGGTGCTTGTCGTGCGCGTCGGTTCGCGATTACGGTTGCGTGCAGCGGTTGTGCAACCGAGAAGAGAGGTGGCGTTTCTGACCGGCGGTCTAATTCGTCACCCATGTGCCCGGTCTGCACCCGAGGGTGGTGCAGCCGTTCGCCGACGCGCGTGATGCAAGCGGGCTGCGTCGCGGCAACCCCACCCAGAACTGAGAGCCACCGCGGTTCGATTTAGCCTCGCGTGTGCGCCATCGGGTCTTGGCGACCTTGGCGCTCTTGGCGGCTTGGCGGTGAACTCTCGGATCGTGTTGAGCGCCCCGCGCCGTCAGCGCACCACGACGGCGCTTTTGAACATGCCCATGCCGCACTGAAAGCCGAGGGTGCCGGTCTTGGTCGTGGGCACTTCCACGTCCACCGGCTGTTTCAGGGGTAAATCCTTGCTGATCCCGGCTTCGGGAAACACGACCTTGTCGGCGCAGGTTTCGTCGGTGGTGCGTGTGAAGCGCAGGGTCAGTTTGGAGCCCGTTTTCGTCTCGATGGCGGCGGGGGTGAAGCCGCGCTCGTCGGCCGTGACCGCGATCACACGCACCACCGACGAAACCTGCG